>Ga0066388_100003268_pt1 | contig 10413 bp, 9 predicted proteins | sample PanSoiMetaGPlot6_FD_64539 | JGI IMG/M metagenome (GOLD analysis project Ga0066388, IMG submission 64539) | Tropical forest soil microbial communities from Panama analyzed to predict greenhouse gas emissions - Panama Soil - Plot 6 (Hybrid Assembly) | ecosystem: Environmental > Terrestrial > Soil... | reverse complement strand
GGACCCGAGCAGCGCACATGGCCGTCGGGACGCATGGCGGTCGGAGGAGGACGGTGCCGGCTGGGACGTCGAGCCCGAATACGAGGGAGATACCTGGTGACGGCCCGCAAGGCCAGGCCGGCTAGCAGACGCCAGCTGGCCAACCGGCTCATCTTGGCGTTCCTCGTCCTGCTTGCCCTTGCGGGCATCTACGGCGCTGCCGGGCTCAGCCACGCGGTCAGGCTTACCGCGGCCACCCCGACTGGCCCGGTGGGCCGGCTCCCCGTGACGTCGGTATTGCTTGCCTGTCCTGCGCCGGGGTCAGCGTCCCCGACCGGCGGCAACATCGCCGAGGCAAGCGCTCCGGCCAGGACAGGGCGCGGTCAGGTCGCCCTGACGCCGCTCCATCTGCCCACCAAGAGCCAGCCCTTGACGACGGTAAGAACCGCCCCGAAGCCCGGTCAGCTGACCGTCAAGACCATCCACCAGGCGCCCGCGATACCGGCGAAGAAGGCGGCCATGCCGACCATGGCCGGCGGGCTCGTGCCGACAAGCCTGGCACGGGGCGGCCTTGTCATCTCGGCGTCCGGGGCCGACGCGCAGGGATTCGATGCCGAGCAGCTAGGCCCAGCCGGGCAGCCGACCTCGCGCTGCCAGGCGCCAGGCTCGGACTTCTGGTTCGTCGGGCCAGAGACAACGAAGTCGCAGACCGAGTTGTACCTCGTCAATGCCGACGGCGGGCCGGCCTACGTGCATGTGGCCGTTCAGACCGACAGCGGCCCGAGACTCGGCGCCCCCGACTCCGGGATCGTCGTGCCGCCGCACTCCATGGTGATGCAGAACCTGGACAAGCTGGTGCGCTCGGCGCGAGCAGCCTCGCTGCACGTCACCACGAGCACGGGCCGGGTCGTGGCCGCTGTCCGGGAGACCAGTGATCTCGGCAAGCCCGGGATCTGGCTGCCGCCTGCGCCGGAGCCCGCGACGACGCAGGTCCTTACCGGCCTGCCCGACGTCCCTGGGACTCGCGTGCTGTACATCACCGTGCCTGGCGCGGCCGCCGCGCGAGTCACGATCACCGCAGTCACGCCGCGCGGGTCTTACCAGCCCACCGGCGGGAGCAAAGTCAGCCTCCTGGGCCGCCTGACCACTGGCATATCGCTGCCGTCTTTGAGCGGGTTCCCTGGCTCGATGAAGATTTCCGCCAACGTCCCGGTGACTGGCGTGCTTGAGGTATCGGGCGGGCCTGCCGGGGCTCCAGGTGCCTTCGTCACCGGCTCAACCGCCCTCACTGAGCAGGGCGTCGTGGCGGCTAGCCCGTCTGGCGCGGCGGGCAAGACTGAGATCGTGCTGTCGGCCCCGCGACAGGCCGCGAGCGTGCGGATCACGCAAGCAGCCCCCGGGGCGCCGCTCACCGGCCAGCCGGGGCAGGTCGTCCACATCGCGGCCAAGTCGGCCACCAAGATTCGGCTCAAGTCCCTCAAGTCCACTCAGAAGAAGACGAATGCGCAGCTGATCGCGGTCGTCGTGACGCCGCTTCCTGGGTCGGGGCCGGTATACGCCGCGCGGGTTGCCATCTCTGGCGGCGCCGTCGTCACCGTGCTTCCGGTCAGTTCGTCGCCGACGAGGATCGACCTGCCAAGCGTGCGGCAGTCCCTAGTGCAGGTGCTCGGGTCCTGACGCTGTCCGCCTGATCAGTCCTCGTCGCCGGGAAAGCCGGGATCGATGACCTGCGGGTCCAGGCCGAGCAGCCTGGCGAATTCCTCGATCACCACGTCAAGTACCAGCTCGCTGAGCTCGTCCTCACCGTCCGCCCTGGCCATCAGCGGCCGTCGGTACAGCACGATCCTGGCCGGCCTGGCCAGATGCGCCGGGTCGTCCGCCGCTGGCCGGGCCGGGTCCAGACGCGCAAGCGGCACTGGGTCGGCGTCGGGCAGCAGGCTGTGCGCCGGCGCTTCGGCAGGCGGGACCTCCTCGACGGCGAACTCTACTCGAGCCAGCTCGGACTCCCAGCGCGGCTCGAGCTGCGCCACCGCCTGGAGCACGAGGTCGTCGAATCGCTCTGCGCGACTTCGGTACAAGGGCGATCCCACCGGGGCAAGGGGTCCTCGCAGCCCGCGCCCATGCCGGTCGCGCCGGCGGATCCTCGCGGTCGCCGGAGGTCGGCTGTCAGCAGGTCGCACAATCACTCAGGGTAACGCAGGCGTCCGAGACGGCGGCTGGATGCACACATGCGTGCCGGATGCCGCGCTGCGTCGCCGGCAGGCAAAGACACGATCGCGCAGAGTGCCCCGGGTGATGGCGTTACCGCCGTGCGGACCGATACCGTCAGCGATTGTGAGCGAACTACGCGGGCCGGTGGTCGCTGGACGCGCAGGCCGCTCGCGAGATCTGGTCATGCGCAGCGGCCGGTCTGGTGCGGTAGCACCCGCCGGAGCGCGGGCCGCGGCGGCTGCGGCAGCCGCGTCGGCCTCGTCGGCAGCAGTGCGAACGGAGCGGTGAGCGAGGTGGGTCGTTGAGTTCTCGCCGCTGCTCCCGCCCGGCCTGCAAGCGGGTCGCCGTCTGTACGCTGACCTACGTATACCGGGACTCAACGGCAGTGCTCGGGCCGCTCGCCGCCTATGTGGAGCCGCACTGCTATGACCTGTGCAGCGCGCACGCTGATCGGCTCACGGCGCCGCGAGGCTGGGATATCGTACGGCTGCCGCTGGCCCCGAGCCAGGAGGCCGCGGCGGACGACCTGGAGGCGCTTGCCAACGCCGTCCGGGAGGCAACGGCGCCGCGGGGCGATTCCGAACCGGTCGGGCAGGGAATTGAGGTCGGCAGGCGCGGGCACCTGCGCGTGCTGCGCTCAGCTCCGCCCGAGCGCGGCCGCCCGGGTTAGCCGGCCGCTTGCGGCCCCTGTCGCGCTTCGCGTGCCGGCATCGAACCGGTGCGGAGTGCGAACGGTAGTCTGGCCGCCTGGATCCGCCGAGTGGCTCGCCAGCAGGGCGGGCGGCGCACTGGGAAGATCGGGGAAGGCAAGCCGAAGTGACCGACTACGCGAAGATCTTCATGCCATATGACATCAGGGGCCTGGTTCCTGACGAACTCGATGAAGGGGTCGCCGAGGCCGTCGGCGCGGCGTTCGCCACGCTGACCGGAGCCCCGGCTGTCGTGATCGTGCACGACATGCGCCCTTCATCGGCCCCGCTGGCCGAGGCATTCGCTCAAGGCGTGACGTCGTCTGGCGCCGATGTCGTCGACGGGGGTCTCGGCTCTACCGACATGCTCTACTACGCCAGCGGGCAGCTCGGCCTGCCCGGCGCGATGCTGACCGCCAGCCACAACCCGGCGAAGTACAACGGCATCAAGCTCTGCCGGGCTGGCGCCAAGCCCCTCAGCCAGGAAACCGGGCTCGGCGAGCTTCGGGACATGGCCTCCAAGGGGGTGCGCAGGACCGCCGCGTCGCCAGGCACCGTGCGGAAGAGGGACCTCCTTTCCGGGTACGCGCAGTACCTCAGGAGGCTGGTCGACCTGTCTGGCATCAGGCCGTTGACGGTCGCGGTGGACGCTGGCAACGGCATGGCCGGGCACACCGTGCCCACGGTGTTCGAAGGCCTGCCGATCGAGACCATTCCGCTCTACTTCGAGCTCGATGGCTCGTTCCCCAACCACGAGGCAAACCCGATCGATCCCGGGAATCTGGTCGACCTCCAGCAGGCGGTGATCAAGTTCTCGGCCGACGTGGGGCTGGCGTTCGATGGCGACGCCGACCGGTGCTTCGTGGTGGACGAGCGCGGCGAGATTGTCTCCCCCTCGGTGCTGACCGCCCTGATCGCCGTTCGCGAGCTGGAACGGGAGCCTGGCGCGACCGTCATCCACAACCTCATTACGTCCAGGGCAGTGCCGGAGATCGTGGCCAGTCACGGCGGCACCCCGGTGCGGACAAGGGTCGGGCACTCGTTCATCAAGGCGGTGATGGCCGAGCGGGGCGCGGTCTTCGGCGGCGAGCATTCTGGTCACTTCTACTTCAGGGACTTCTGGTTCGCTGACTCCGGAATGCTTGCCGCCCTGCATGTCCTGGCCGCGCTCGGCAGCCAGGACGAACCGCTGTCGCGGCTGCTCGCGCAGTACTCGAAGCATGTCGGGTCGGGGGAGATCAACAGCGAGGTGAGCGACCAGCCGGGCGCCATGGCCAAAGTGCGGAACGTATTCGCCGGCCGGCCCGGGCTCAGCGCCGATGAGCTGGATGGCCTGACGATCACGGCTCCGGACTGGTGGTTCAATCTGCGGCCGTCGAACACCGAGCCGCTGCTCAGGCTCAACGTCGAGGCTGACGACGACGCAATGCTGGCTAGAGTGACTAACGAGGTACTAAACATCGTGCGCGAAGATGCCGTGGAGAACCGGTGAATATCGACGACTGGCTGCTTGAGATCCTTGCCTGCCCGAAGTGCCACGCCCCGTTGCGCGCCGACGATGAGGCCAGCGAACTCATCTGCACCGGCGCCGACTGCGGCCTCGCGTACCCGGTACGCGACGACATCCCGGTACTGCTGGTCAGCGAGGCGCGCGATCCGGGCGCTGGATAGCTCCCGGTACCGGGTCCAGCGATGAGCTCGGACGAGGGTCACGGCGACAGCCCGCGTGCTGTCCTCGCCGCGCTTGGCGCGAACCTCGGCATCGCAGCGACCAAGTTCATCGCGTTCGTGGTCACGGGTTCGGCGTCCCTCCTGGCCGAATCGGTGCACTCGGTCGCCGACTCGGGCAACCAGGTGCTGCTGCTGATCGGCAGGACCAGGGCCAGGCGCGAGGAGACCGACGTGCACCAGTTCGGCTTCGGCGCGGAGCGGTACGTCTACGCGTTCATCGTGGCCGTCGTGCTGTTCGTAGTCGGCGCGGTTTTCTCGGTGTACGAAGGCGTGAGCCGGATGGAGCACCCGGAAGAGGTGGTCTCGCCGGTTGTGGCGTTCATTGTTCTCGGCGTGGCGATCAGCCTGGAGGCCTTTTCGTTCCGCACCGCCGTCAGCCAGTCGAACGAGTCACGCGGCCGGGTCACATGGGGTGCCTTCATCAAGCGTGCCAAGGCCCCCGAGCTTCCCGTCGTGCTGCTTGAGGACTTCGCCGCGCTGATCGGCCTGACGTTCGCGTTGTGCGCCGTGATCTTGTCGACGGTCACGGATGATGGCCGGTGGGACGGCGCGGGATCCATCGCGATCGGGCTGCTGCTCGGCTGCGTGGCTGCCGTGCTCGCCGTCGAGATGAAGAGCCTGCTGATCGGGGAGTCGGCCAGCCCCGACGTGCAGCGTGCCATCGTGGCGGCGATCGAGGAGTGCTCGGGCATCGAGCAGGTGATACACCTGCGGACGCTGCATGTCGGGCCGGATTCGCTGCTCGTGGCCGCCAAGGTGGCGGTTCGGCCCGGTGAGCTGGCCGAGATCATTACGGCCGAGATCAACGACGCAGAGCGCAGGATAAGGGCCAGCGTCCCGATCGCCGAGCATATCTATCTGGAACCTGACCTGTATGAGGCGGCGCGGCAGGACACGACCGATCCTGCCGTCCGCGCTGTCCGCACGGCGCGTGGTCGGCGCGTCGGGCGGCGGGGCAGCACCGCACGCGATGGTCGCGACAAGGCAGCGGCCGACATGCGCCAGGTCAGCGATGTTCGCAAGAAGAGCGACGACCCGGCCGGATGACGCTGCCGTCGTGGCGCCGGTAGCCGCGGGTTAGTTGCCGCCCGGTGGTCTCGACGCCTTCTCGATGACGCGGAGCGCTGTGCTCTGGGTTCGCGCGATGGCCCGCTCGACCGGGAACACCCGGGCGATACCCCAGCCAAGTAGGGCCAGGAGTCCGGCTGCTCCGGCGATGAAGTAAATGTTGCCCGCGATTACCTGATTGCCCTGCCAGCTGAGCGGCTGCCTCATCGGCACGTTGGTAACCACGTTCATGCCGTGCTTCGCCCCGGTCAGCACGGGCAGTCCCGGCCAGTTGACAAAGGCAAGCGTGATCAGCCCGGCGACAAGCAGCCAGATCCGCCGGGAGATGGCCGGCGCCAGCAGCGCCATCCCGCCGAGCGCCGCGAGCCATGGCGCGACCCAGACCCATTGATGCAGCCAGCTGATCGGCGATACCAGCAAGCCGGTCAGGGCGCACGTCAGCAGGCCGAGCATCGAGTAGCCGTCGCGATGCAGCCACGCCGCGCACAGCAGGCCGGTGACCACCGTCAGCGCGGCCGCGATGACCCAGGGAACCACGGCGAGCTGGTCATGCTCCAGGAGCCGGCTGAGGTAGCCGCGCAGCGACTGGTTCCACGCCGACGCGAAGAAGAACTCCCGCTGCCCCCGCGACGTGCCGATCGTCCGGTCAAGCAGAGTGCTCTGCCAGTAGGTCCTCGAGGCGCCAGGTATGACGGCAAAGCCGATCCCCACCGTCGCGGCGAATGTGGCCGCCGCGACCACGGCCTGCCTGAACCTGCGGGTCATCAGCAGATAAGGGATGAAGATCAGCGGTGTCAGCTTGATTCCCGCGGCGACCCCCGTCGCTATCCCGGTCCACCAGCGGCCCGCGCCGTGGCCTTGAGTTCCGGTACCCGGGCGTCCGGTTTGCCGGGTAATTGCCGGGCGCAGGTCCCACAGGATCGCCGCCATCAGCAGCAGGTTGATCTGGCCACGGCCAAAATTGGACTGCACTGGCTGGGTCCAGAGGGCCACCGCCAACGCTGTCAGCAGGCACCCCGTACGCGCGCGCCCGGCCGGTATCCCGACGCTCGCTAGCGTCATCCAGATCACGGCAACGAGCGCCGCGAAGCTCGCGGCCGTCAGCCCCCAAGCCAGTACCAGCGGACTCAGAAACGACATGGCGGCAAAGCTCGCTACGGCGAATGGCGGGTACGTGAACGGGTTGATGCCGTGCGGAGCCACCCAGTCGTACAGCTGCGGTGGCTGGCCCGGGTGGAAATGGTAGGCATGTCTCACGATGAGCCCGGCGTCTCGGTAGATGTCGAGATCGAACATCCTGGCGATAAAAGCAGGCTCGGCCAGCCGCAGCCCGAATCTGATCAGCGCAAGCGCCAGCGTCCCAGCGCCGATCAGCAGGAGTGGCGTCCCGATCCGCTCGAGTCTCGTGCTGCCCTGCCAATCGACGGTTGCGCGTGGGCTTTGTCGCGCCGTGACATCTGAGCGGGCGGATCCGGTCAGCCGAACTGCCGTCCGCACACCTGCCCACCTGGCTGCGACCGAGCCGGCCCGCACCTGGGGGCTAACGGGCGGCGCGGGCCGAGCGTGCCTGGCACGGTAGGTCACTCGTGACTCGTCCTTCCCCGAAAGGCAGCGCGCCGGGGGCAGTTAATTCCGGCAGGTCATAGGCCCATCTGGCCGCGACGTACCCCGGCGCTAAAAAAGGCAAGCGCCCATTGGGGTCAAAGAACGCCAGTGTCCTTAGGGCGCTCACGCGGGGGAAAACCGCCCGGGGGATTGCCGAGCAGCCGGAGCGCGCGTTCCTTCTCGAAATCCATGGCCATGGCCGGGAGCGGCCTGATCCTGCCGACCTTGCGCCCCAGCTCGGCGATTTGGGCGCGTGCGGTCGGATCGGTCAGCACCCGTAGGCCGAATGCCAGCGCCGCGGGGCTGACGTCGTAGCGCTGCTCGATTGCCAGGCCGAACGCCACAGCCTCCAGGTCTGCCGCACTGAACTGGCGATGGCGCGCGCCGCGGCGCCTGGCCCGGACCACCGGAAGCAGGCCGAGCGATTCCCGGTAGCGGAGCATCCGCGGCGAGATTCCAAGCTGCCGCGAGGCTTCAGCGATGCGCACGGCCAGATTTTAACAAATGTTTGTCAGGAATCCCGGGCAGAGGATGCGGGACAGGGCTCGCCTCCCGTACGGTCGGCTATATCGATCAGTGAGCCTGCCCGATGACGAGGAGTGCAGATGGCTGCCGAGCCCGTTCCGTTCAAGGTCGCAGATCTCTCGCTGGCCGAGTTCGGCCGCAATGAGATCAGGCTGGCCCAGCATGAGATGCCGGGATTGATGGCGCTGCGGGAGGAGTTCGCAGGCTCCAGGCCGCTCGCCAACGCACGGATTACCGGATCGCTGCACATGACGATCCAGACGGCTGTGCTGATCGAAACACTCGTCGCGCTCGGCGCCCAGGTCCGCTGGGCAAGCTGCAACATCTTCTCGACCCAGGACCACGCCGCGGCGGCCGTCGTCGTGGGACCTGACGGGACGCCGGATGACCCGCGCGGCGTCCCGGTATTCGCCTGGAAGGGCGAGACACTCGAAGAGTACTGGTGGTGCACCGAGCAGGCGCTGACTTGGCCAAGCGAACTCGGGCCCAACATGCTGCTCGACGACGGTGGTGACGCGACCCTGCTCGTCCACAAGGGAACCGAGGTCGAGGCGGCCGGACTGGTGCCTGAAGGCTTGGACGATGACCCTGAGGAATGGCGAGTCATCCTCGGCGTCCTGCGGGCCAGCCTGCTCGCCGACCCGCAGAAGTGGACGAAGATCTCCGGGCAGATTCTCGGTGTGACCGAGGAGACCACCACCGGCGTCCACCGGCTGTACGAGATGGCCAAGGAGGGCACGCTGCGGTTCCCCGCCATCAACGTGAACGACTCGGTGACTAAGTCCAAGTTCGACAACAAGTACGGCTGCCGCCATTCGCTCATCGACGGCATCAACCGGGCCACAGACACACTCATCGGCGGCAAGATGGCTGTCGTCTGCGGCTACGGCGATGTCGGCAAGGGCTGCGCTGAGTCGCTGCGCGGGCAGCGGGCGCGCGTCATCATCACCGAGATCGATCCGATCTGCGCGCTCCAGGCCGCGATGGACGGCTACCAGGTGAGCAGGCTCGAAGACGTCGTCGAGGAGGCCGACATCTTCGTGACGGCCACCGGGAACCTGCGCATCATCACCGCCGAGCACATGAGCCGGATGAAGCACCAGGCCATCGTGGGCAACATCGGGCACTTCGACAACGAGATCGACATCGCGGGACTCGGCCGACTGCCTGGCATCCGGCGGCACACGATCAAGCCGCAGGTCGACGAGTGGATCTTCGCCGACGGTCACTCGATCATCGTGCTGTCCGAGGGTCGGCTGCTGAACCTCGGCAACGCGACCGGGCACCCCAGTTTCGTGATGTCGTCCAGCTTCACAAACCAGGTTCTGGCCCAGATGGAGCTGTTTACCAGGACCGATCAGTACCCGCTCGGCGTGCACGTGCTGCCCAAGCAGCTCGACGAGCGGGTCGCCCGGCTGCACCTGGACGCGCTTGGCGTCCGGTTGACAGAGCTGAGCAAGGAGCAGGCCGCCTACATTGGCGTCCCGGTTGAAGGCCCGTACAAGTCCGACCACTACCGCTACTGAGGTCACGCCGGCGGCGGAGAGCGTGATGACCGGACCAGCGGACGGGTTCGGGTCGGATATTGCCGATCCGGAGCTAGCCGAGGCCGGGCTGGCCAGGATCGCCTGGGCGGAGCGCTCGATGCCCGTGCTCGGGCTGTTGCGGGAGGAGTGCGCCAGCAAGCAGCCGTTCGCCGGGCGCTCGATCGCGGCTTGCCTGCACGTCACGGCGGAGACGGCCATCCTGGCCGGGGTGCTGACCGCCGGCGGCGGCCGGGTCCATCTCGCCGCGTCGAACCCCCTGTCGACCCAGGACGACATCGCAGCGGCGCTGGCGAGCCAACCCGGAGTCTTCGTCAGCGCCAGAGCCGGAGTCGACCGGGAAACGTACTACGCTCACCTGCACCGGGCGCTGGACGGGACTCCCGATCTCGTCGTGGACGACGGCTGCGACCTGGTGAACACGCTGCACGCGGCGCGTCCCGAGCTGCTGCCCGCAGTTCTCGGAGGATGCGAGTCCACCTCGACCGGGGTCGCGCGGCTGCGTCAGATGGCGGCGGCCGGGACGCTGGCCTTCCCGGTCGTGGCGGCCGACGTCTCGGTGACCAGGCGCATGCTCGACAACGGCTACGGGACCAGCCAGTCCGTGATCGACGGGCTGCTGCGGGCCACGAACATGCTGCTGGCCGGCAAGACCGTCGTGGTCGCTGGTTATGGCTCGAGCGGCAGCGCGATTGCCGAGCGGGCAACCGGCCTCGGGGCGCAGGTAGTCGTCACCGAGGTCGATCCGATCCGCGCGCTCGACGCGATCATGCGGGGCCACCGGGTGCTGCCGATGGCCGAAGCCGCTCCCGTCGGCGACGTGTTCATCACCGCGACAGGGTCGCGCGACGTGATCAATGCCGAGCACCTGGCGGCCATGCGGGACGGTGCCGTACTGGCCAACGCCGGTCACTTCGACGTCGAGATCGACGTCCGGGCGCTGGCAGACCTGGCCGTCCGCGTCAATCGCGGAATCAGGCCGCACGCGGACGAGTACGTGCTAGGCACCGGAACTCGGCTGATCCTGCTGGCCGATGGCCGGGTTGTCAACCTGATCGCGG
>Ga0066388_100003267_pt1 | contig 10413 bp, 10 predicted proteins | sample PanSoiMetaGPlot6_FD_64539 | JGI IMG/M metagenome (GOLD analysis project Ga0066388, IMG submission 64539) | Tropical forest soil microbial communities from Panama analyzed to predict greenhouse gas emissions - Panama Soil - Plot 6 (Hybrid Assembly) | ecosystem: Environmental > Terrestrial >... | reverse complement strand
ACGGACGCAAACATAACCATCTCCGGGACAGACGTTGTGCTCTTGCCGGTCGCTACTCAGGCGATGGCGATGGTGCTCCACGAACTGGTGACGAACGCTGCTAAACATGGCGCACTTTCAATCCCGACTGGTCGGGTATTGGTGAACTGGGAACGCAGAGCGAACGGACATGCTGAGGCAAATCTGGTGTTCGGATGGCGCGAGGTTGGGGGTCCGCCGCCAGCTGCTGAGGTCCAATCGGGGTACGGCACTCGACTCATTCGTGAGCTGGTTCCCTACGATCTTGGGGGAACGGTTGATCTCCGGTTCGCGGCAGAAGGTGTGAGCTGCAGAATCGAGTTTCTGCTTACGCAGGAGTGAACAGAATAACAACAAAGGCCCTGCCGAGTCTTGCTTCCACTCTCACCGCCGCAAGCGCGCGATTAGCAGCTCCTCTTGGACGGGCTTCTGCAAAACGGCGGTCGCCTTGCCCTTTTCTAGCGCGATATCGGCATAACCGGTTAGCACGACAATGCGGATGCCACGCTCTTGCAAGCGGTCGATGAGATCGTAAGCCAGCTCGCCACCTCGAAGATTGATATCCACTATTGCTGCGTCTGGGGTGCTCTGGGAGATCAGGCGCATCGCGTCCGCTGCGCTTGGGACTGGTCCGATCACGCTCGCCCCCCAAGCCTCAAGTAGCTTCTTTAAACCTGTACTTACTTCCCAAGAATCCTCGACTACGAGGACACGCAAGCCATGGAGGTCTGACGGGTTGCGCGTGGGCGAGGTCATGACGCGGGTCCCGTTTTAGGCGCGCGGCGAGGTCACTAAACAATGTGGCTGGATCGCCGCAGTGGCTTCTCAGACGAGGTGTACCCGTTCCGGCCTTTCTTTGTTCGTTTAAAGCCCTCTGCGTGCAGGCGCCTGCTAACGCACGTCAATAAATTGCTTCGTGGAGACAAATCGTAATGGCGCAACCGAACAGGACCGCCTCATCGTCAAGTCGGCCGCCAGCAGCGCACCGATCCGACGCTAATTCTCCGAGCGCGACAGCCGTGATCGCAGACTCGCGGCCTGAGGGCCGAAAGGGTTGTCGTGGCGGACAAATTTGCGATACGTCGTCAACTCGTTCGGTTTGAGTACGGGTCCTTCACCTCGTCGCTGGGCGCCTCCCGTGCTCGGCCCCAACGACAGCGATGTGCCGACCCCAGCATAGATATACCGGTTCCCAAACGCCTGCTTCAGCGCCGTGAAGGTAGGTTCGCCTGTGCAATGACCGGGCGCGATGGTCTCCACTTTAAAGGTGTCCTTGAGCGTCGCAACTATCTTCGCGATGCCATCATCCGGTGTGACAACGAGGTGGAACCCGCCGGCGATAAAACGAATTTTCGGATTGATGGCAGCCGCCGCCTCGACAATCTTCTCGATCCCGGGGTGCGAGCAGCCCACCACAAGCACGAGACCCTCCGGTGTATTGACGGCAAGAGACAGCTCTTTGAGTTCTCTCGTGCCCGCTGTTTCAGACACAAGCGCGATCAGCGTTATGCCCGGAGCGATCTCTGTCGTCTTGTCGATCAGCTCAATGTTCGCGTCCTGCCAAGCCCTGCCAAGCTTCACGAATTCTGGCGGTTTGCCGTCGTAGTAGCGCATCTCGGGCGGCAGGGAGCTATCCTTGCGGTAGAAGCTTGACGGAACCGACGAACCATAAATGCCACCGAGACCGTCCTGGGGAGCATAAATTTTTACTTTTGGATTAACTTTCAACACATGGCTCAAGCCCGCCATATGGTCGGAGTGACGATGCGACAGTACAACGAAATCAATTTTGGTTAGGTCTATTTTCTTGGCCTTGACGTTAGCGGCAAAGACATCGCGATCATTTCCAGTGTCGAACAGGATTCGCTTGCCCGCGACTTCTACGAGCGCCGAGTAGCCCCAGTCCTTCTTCATTGTACGGTCATTGCCGAAGACGTCATAGAGAATGGTGATTTGGTTGTCGGCTGCAACGGCAATGCCAGTCGTGGCACCCATCACGGTGGTGCCGGAGAGAGCGGCCGCAAGAAGCAGCGTCACGCTGAGTTTCATCTTGCATCTCCCTTTTTCCATTGTGCGAGCCAATAATAGTGCATTCGCTAGATTGGCTCTGGAACGACGTTGACGATAGCAGATCGCGCCAAGGGCAGGGAGGGTCAGACGGGGTGCGGAGTGCTCCTGAAAAGTCGTGGGAATATCGGCTCCTGGCCCTTCTGCGGCACCACTAGGCGAGCCCCGCATGTCCACTTCCAGAGATGGAGCGGTCGAGCCGCAAACATCGGCTAGCGCCAGTCGCGAGCCGGACATAGCGGTGCCCGAGATCGGTGCCTATGCGCCGATCACGGGCGAGCAGGAGATGAGCCACGAGGTCGTAGGCGGCATAACAGTCATGTAGAATGACGGCGAGCCGCAGCAGTTGGTCGGGGTCCATCTGGTCGGGACGGCTGAAGTCTCTAATAAACACAGCATCAGTAAAAAACAGTTGCCCGTAGCCGCCGTAAGGGTTGTTCTCCATCGCCAGGGGTACGACGGCTCTGGTCGTCAGCTCGTCGAAGCGGTGGAGCACGAAACCGCGCTGCCGCAGAAACTGATCGACGTCGGAAAACAATGGCTGCCCGACATACATCGGCAGGAACTCGACTTCGGTGTGGATAGCGACGGCATGGCGCAGGCGGTCGGTTGCGTGCTGGAGCGCCATCAACTCAGCGCCCTGAATATCCAACTTGAGATAATCGAGCGCGGTCGTTTCTGGAATATCGTCGAGACCCTTCGTGTCGACCAACTCGGTTCGCACGACCTGGCTCCAAACCGAGAAACTATTGATCAGCGACAACACCTCCGCGTTCGGCTGCAACAGCGATGTCATCCCATCCGCCTGACAAATGTGAAGAGTATGCTGGCGGCCATCACCGATTGCATAGGGCAAATAGGTCTCGCGGGGTCCTTTCTGGCGGTCGAGCTCTGCGAGCGCCGCCGCGTTCGGCTCGAATCCAACCACTTCGGCGCATCCCGACGCAAGCAGCGAAGCATAGGGTGTTGGCCCGTCGATCGGGTTGGCGCCGATGTCGACCACTTTGATGACGCAGGAAAGGCCGAGCAGCGTGCCAAGGTTGGGCGCCCGTGAGGGCCTGGGCTGGTGATGGACCGTCTTGATCTCCATCTGCCCCTCCCGGTCCGTTCGTCGCAGGAGCTAGCCTCTCGAATACGCAATACGCTGCGCCTCGCGTTGGCAACGCGGATGCCGCGCATCTTTTCCGGACCATGTACCGGCCATGGGCGGTAGGTTGGCGCAAAGAGCAATTGCTGTTGCAGGCGACTAGGTTCGAAGCATAGTGACTTTTCATCATGAGCCAAAACCATTTCGACTCTTGGCAAAAATCTGCCGATCGTATTCGCATGTTTGGCTAGAAGTTGCCAATTCAAAGCTGGCAAGCCGGTGTAGGAGCTTCAAATCGGCGGCACTATTGCGATCAACGCGCCGCCGAGCGCGCTCAACACGACGACGAGCCACGGCGGCGTCTGCCACATGAACAACAGCAGGAAGGCGCCTGCCGCCAGCGCGCCCGTCATTATTATTCACCTTTGATTGCCTGATTGTCCGGACAGGCCTCGGGGTAGCCCTCAACTACCGCGCGCGTCGATGTGGCGCTAGCATAGGCCTGCATTCAGAGCATGGATCGCGAAGAGTGGAGAACATATTGGAAAAGATCATGCGCAAACGAGAAAGTTAGGGCCATGGTCCAGACGTCACCGACAAGCCACGTCGATCGGTCGCATGTGCCCGGCGCGACTGCCGTTCGCGTGCTCGGGGTTCTTCTCATTCTCCAAGGCGGATGGAAATCGTACGCCGCAATCAATTTCGTGGTGCAGACAGTTCGGCTTGGAGGCGATCCAAACTATATTGCCTCCACTGCAGTCATACTTGCCGTGATCGCGCTCTTGGCCATCGGTGCAGGCGTTCTGCTGGTCCAACAGGATCCCGCGGGGAAGGTGTTTGGACTGGTGGCTTGCTCGATCGCCCTCGTGTATCAACTCTTCTCGTTCGGATTGACCTTGACCTACCTGTACGTTCTGGCTTCGTCGCCGCCGCTATCGCCAGGCATGCTGTTCTGGTTCATAAACGTCGGTTCGATCGTACTGTTTCTGGTGGGGATCATCGTGATCGCGTGCTGGCGCCCGCATCGCGTGCCAGGCGACTGAGATGCCGATGCTTTATGTCTGCGTGGCTATTTCGGCGCGCGCTTGGCCAGGATCCGCTGCAGCGTGCGCCGGTGCATGTTGAGCCGGCGCGCCGTCTCCGAAACGTTGCGGCCGCACAATTCGTAGATGCGCTGGATGTGCTCCCAGCGCACACGGTCGGCCGACATCGGGTTCTCCGGCGGCTCGGCATTGGTGCCGTCGAACGCCATCAGCGCATGCACGACATCGTCGGCGTCGACCGGCTTGGCCAGATAGTCGACCGCGCCAAGCTTCACGGCATTCACGGCCGTCGCGATGTTGCCGTAGCCGGTGAGGATGATGGCGCGCGCGTCCGGGCGCCGGCGCTTGAGCGCGGAGATCACATCGAGGCCGTTGCCGTCCCCGAGACGCATGTCCACGACCGCATAGGCCGGCGAATGGGTCTCCAGATGCAGCAGGCCCTCGGCGACCGATTCCGCCGTGCTGACCGCGAAGCCGCGGCCCTCCATCGCGCGGGCGAGTCGCTGCAGGAACGACTTGTCGTCCTCCACGATCAGCAGCGTGCGCTCGCCGGTTCCGGAGGGCAGGCCCTCGGTCTTGGTGGTCGTTGCCATTGCGGTCATAAGCCCTGCTCCCGACGCCACGCGCCCAAAAGATTATAGGGCATTTATGCACACCGGTCGCGGCCGGCAACCAGGGTCCCGAACAGACACGGAAATATGATTAAATCCAATGGGCTGGCTATGGCATGCCGGGCTCAGGCCGGCACCATCGCGGCGCCCGCCACCTCGAAATCGGCGCGGTTCCAGCTCGCCCGCACCACCGCGCCACGTTCCGGCGAGACGCGGTTCTCGAAGGCGAGGGTTGCCCCCGAGCGCTCCAGCAGGGTCTTGGCGATGAACACGCCCAGCCCCAGGCCGCCGCCGGCCTCGCCGCCGATGTTGAAGCGTCGCCGGCGCGACGAGGTGACGTAGGGCTCGCCGACCCGGTCCATGATCTCGGGTGCGAAGCCGGGGCCGTCGTCGCTGATGATCACGCGGACCTCCTCGCTGCTGTAGCTCACCGCCACGTCGACCCGCTCACGCGCGAAGTCGACCGCGTTCTCCACCAGGTTGCCGAGGCCATAGAGGATGCCTGGATTGCGCCCGCCAATGGGCTCGCCGGCACCGTCCTGCGCAGTCATGGACACGTTGATGGCGACGCCGAAATTGCGATGCGGCGCCACAGCCTCGTCAACCAGCGCCGACAGCGGCATGCGGTCGAACGGCTCGATATTGGACGACAGCTCGGTGAGCTTGGCGAGGATGGCGCGGCAGCGCTGCGCCTGCTCACGCAGCAGACTGATGTCGTCCATGTAGGGCGAGTCGGGCTCGATCGCGCGCTCGAGCTCGGTCGCGATCACCGTGATGGTCGCGAGCGGTGTGCCGAGCTCGTGCGCGGCCGCCGCCGCGAGCCCGTCGAGCTGGGACAGATGCTGCTCGCGCGCCAGCACCAGCTCGGTGGCGGCGAGCGCATCGGCGAGTTGCCGCGATTCCTCGGACAACTGCCACGCATGCACCGCGATGAAGCCGAGCGCGAGCAGCGTCGCAAGCCATACGCCCATGACATAGATCGACGGCAGCCGCAGCGGCTCATCCGGATCCCACGGCAGCGGGTAGGAATAGAACGCCAGCACCGTCGCGCATAGCGCCGCAAGCCCGCCGAGCATCCCGATCATGCGCGGCGGCAACGCGGTCGCCGACAGCAGGACCGGCCCGAGCAGCAGGAACGCGAACGGGTTCTGCAGCCCGCCGGTGAGGAACAACAGGATCGCGATCTCGGCGATGTCGAACGCCAAAAGCCACGCCGCCCGGTCGGGCTCGATCCGCTGCGTGACCCGGAACCGCACGCGTAGCGCCACGTTGAGCCAGGCCGCCAGCACGATCACCGCCAGGCAGGCCCAGATCGGCAGCTCGAAGTCGAGGCCGTAGTAAACGACCAAGACTGCGGTGGTCTGCCCGATCACCGCGACCCAGCGCAGCCGCACCAGCGTATCGAGGCGCACATTGCGCCCCGGCCGGCCGGCGTGCTCATGCAGCTCGATCGACATGGGCGAACACTACCTGTCCGCGTGCCAAGCTCAACCGTGGTCGATTGTCTCGCGGCAACAATGCGGCGACCGCCCTGCTGCTTTGGCAGGGCTTGCGCAAGGCGAAAGGCGGCGTCACATCTGGGGCTCATGACCGCCCAAGAACCCGCCATTGCCGTTACGGATCTGGTCAAGGTCTACAAGACCACGCGCGCGGTCGACGGCATCTCATTTGCGCTCCCGCCCGGCTCGGTGACCGGGCTCCTGGGCGGCAACGGAGCCGGCAAGACCACCACCATTGCGATGATTCTGGGTCTCGTCCTGCCGACCTCGGGCTCGGCGCGGGTGCTCGGTGCGGAGATGCCGCGGCAGCGCAACCGGGTGCTCTCCCGGATGAATTTCGAGAGCCCCTATGTCGACATGCCACATCGGCTCACGGTGCGGCAGAACCTCGCCGTGTTTGGGCGGCTTTACGCGGTTGCCGACCTCTCCGCACGCATCACGCAGATCGCCGGCGAGCTCGACCTTGGCGAGTTCCTCGACCGCCCGACGGGCAAGCTTTCGGCCGGCCAAAAGACACGTGTGGCGCTCGCCAAGGCGCTGATCAATTCGCCCGATGTGCTCCTCCTCGACGAGCCGACCGCGTCGCTCGACCCAGATACCGCTGACTGGGTGCGCTCTCGGCTCGAGCGCTACCGGGCCGAACGCGGCGCGACCGTGCTGCTCGCCTCCCATAACATGGCCGAGGTCGAGCGGCTGTGCGATCGGGTCATCATCATGAAGCGCGGCCGCATCGAGGATGACGATACGCCGGCGCGCCTTCTGGCCCGCTATGGCCGCGAGACGCTGGAGGAGGTGTTCCTCGACGTCGCGCGCGGTCGCGGCGAAGCCGCCCAAGGGACTGCGCAACAAGCGGCTGCGCAACAAGGGGCTGCGCAACAAGAGGCCGCCCAATGAGCCTGCCGCTGCCGCTTGCATCCGCGCTGATGATCTCGCCGCACCGCGTCGGCGCCATGGTGCTGCGCTATCTCTACCTCTTGCGCTCGTCGTGGTCGCGCGTGCTTGAGCTGATCTACTGGCCGGCGGTGCAGCTCTTGGTCTGGGGTTTCCTGCAGTTCTACATCGCGCAGAATTCGGGCTTCTTCGCGCGCGCCGGCGGGGTCTTCATCGGCTCCGTCATGATGTGGGACATTCTGTTTCGCGGCCAGCTTGGTTTCTCGATCTCGTTTCTGGAAGAGATGTGGTCGCGCAACCTTGCCAATCTGATGATCAGTCCGCTGCGCCCGATCGAGTTCATCATGGCCCTGATGGTCATGAGCGTCGTGCGGCTGGCGATCGGCATGGTGCCGGTCTCGCTCATTGCCATCGCGTTCTTTGGCTTCAACATTTACGGGCTTGGGCTCGCCCTTGCTGTGTTCTTCATGAACCTGATTCTGACCAGCTGGTCGGTCGGCCTCGTGGTGTCGGGCTTGGTGATGCGTAACGGCATGGGCGCCGAAAGCCTCGCCTGGACCATGATGTTTCTGATCATGCCGGTGATCTGCGTCTACTACCCGGCGAGCGTGCTGCCCGCCTGGCTGCAATGGCTCGCCTGGGCGCTGCCGCCGACCTACGTGTTCGAAGGCATGCGCGCGCTGATCCTGGAGCAGCAGTTCCGCCCCGACCTGATGATCGCGGCGTTCGCCCTCAACGCGGCCTATTTCGCAGTTGCAATCGCAGTCTTTCTCGCCCTTTTGCGCAGTGCACGCCGCATCGGTTCCCTGCTACAGAGCGGGGAGTAACGGCTAATGGCCGTCAAGGGTACTGATTCACCCCGAGAATCCCCACTTAAATGCATGCAAAGGAATGCCGTGTAGGTTGACGACATGACAAAAAAGGACCAGTCTGCTGCGGCGCACAACGGGCGGGGGGCCCGGTCGATGCCCATCGGTGAATTCGGCGGCGCAGCCGCCGCCATGAACAATCACGGCCCGATGTACGCGGCGCCGGCGTACTGGCTGTACGAGCTGAGCCACGCGGCGCTCAACCCAGCCCGCGCCTTCGCGGATGCCGGCCGGCTGTTCTTCAAGAATCCTGCCAATCCGCTAGCCCACACGCCGTTCGGCAAGGCCACCTCAGCGGCGCTGGAGCTGTTCGAGCGCTCCACCAGGCGCTATGGCCAGCCGACGTGGAATATCAATGCGACCCTGGTCGGGGGCGAACGGGTCCCGGTCAATGTCGTGCCGGTCTGGGAGCGGCCGTTCTGCCGTCTTCTCCACTTCAAGCGTGCCTTCGAACGCCCGCCGCGCCGCCCGCAACCGCGGCTCCTCATCGTTGCACCGATGTCAGGCCATTACGCCACGCTCTTGCGTGGCACGGTCGAAGGCTTCCTGCCTAACCACGATGTCTACATCACCGAATGGATCGATGCCCGCATGGTGCCGGTGTCGCTCGGTGCCTTCGATCTCGATGACTACATCGACTACGTCATCTCGATGCTGCACTTCCTGGGCGGCGACTGCCATGTGATCGCGGTGTGTCAGCCCTCGGTGCCGGTCCTGGCGGCTGTCGCACGCATGGAAGCCGACGGTGACCCCTATCTGCCGCATTCGATGGTGCTCATGGGCGGACCGATCGACACGCGGGTCAATCCAACCGCAGTCAATACGCTGGCCGAGCGGCGTGGGGTCGAGTGGTTTCGCCGCAACGTCATCACCAAGGTGCCGTTCCCCAATCCGGGCTTCATGCGCGATGTCTATCCCGGTTTCTTGCAGCTCCATGGCTTCGTCAGCATGAACTTGGATCGCCACCTGGAGGCGCATCGCAGGCTGTTCCAGCACCTGATCGAGGGTGACGGCGACTCCGCACAGAAGCATCGCGAGTTCTATGACGAGTACCTCGCCGTCATGGATCTGTGCGCCGAATTCTATCTCCAGACCGTCGAAACCGTGTTCATCCATCACGCATTGCCGAAAGGACGGATGACGCATCGTGGCTTCCGGATCGATCCCGCCGCCATCCGCCGCGTCGCTCTGATGACGGTCGAGGGCGAGCACGACGACATCTCCGGCATCGGCCAAACCGAGGCCGCCCACGGTCTGTGCGTCAACATTCCGCCTGCCCGCAAGGTGCACTGGCTGCAGCCGGCGGTCGGGCACTATGGCGTGTTCAACGGCTCGCGCTTCCGGGCCGAGATCGTGCCGCGCATCTCTGATTTCGTGCTTTCAATCAACGCCACAAACGCCAATCGCACGAGCTCTGCCGTAACGCCCCGCCCCAGCACGAACGGGGCGACGCACCCTCACGCCGCCGAATAGCCGTTAACCATTGTGGCATAAGCTACTTAGCCGCGTGACAACGGGGTTTCTTGTGCGATTCGCCGTTTCGCGGCCAGCAAATGCGAGTTAACGCCTTGATCTTGCATCGTAAATTGCATGAATGTCGAGGCGCTTCAGGTGTGACTGGACGGTCGCCGCCGAACACCTTCCAAAAAGAAAATATGAAGTACGATTCGTATCTTTCTGGGCACAAGCTGTTGTGTAAGGCCGTAGGGTGAGACCCATGTTCTTGGGGAAGTCCTAAATTTCGTAGCGACGCGCGCTGCGGGGGATTGCGCCTATGGCACTATTTCGTCCCCGAAATTTTTGGAATGGACCTTCGGCCATGTGGCGCGCGTTGCTCTATCGCCGTCCGAGCGAGCCTTCGGCGATCGAGATCATTTTTGAGCGCTCGGTATTCCTCGTGCAGTTGCGGCGACACCGGCAGGCGCGGCGTTACACGCTGCGCATCGATGCGGTGACGCGCGAAGTCATCCTGACCATCCCGCCGCGCGGCAGCCTCAAGGAGGCGCGCGACTTCGCGCAATCGCATGGCGGCTGGATCGCGGCACGGCTCAAGCGGATGCCGGAGGCGGCACCGTTCATGCACGGCATCGAGGTGCCGCTGCGCGGGGTGCCGCATCGCATTGTGTATCGCCGTGGCATACGCGGCACGGTCTGGACCGAGAGCGATGTCAACGGCAACCGTTTATTGTGCGTCGCGGGCGACCCGCCGCATCTCGACCGGCGCATCGCTGACTTTCTCAAACGCGAGGCGCGCCGCGACCTTGAAAACGCCAGCCGTCGCCACGCCGATAACCTGGGCGTCGAGGTCAGGCGTATCTCGGTGCGTGA
>Ga0066388_100003266_pt1 | contig 10413 bp, 6 predicted proteins | sample PanSoiMetaGPlot6_FD_64539 | JGI IMG/M metagenome (GOLD analysis project Ga0066388, IMG submission 64539) | Tropical forest soil microbial communities from Panama analyzed to predict greenhouse gas emissions - Panama Soil - Plot 6 (Hybrid Assembly) | ecosystem: Environmental > Terrestrial > Soil... | reverse complement strand
CGCAATAGGCCAAAGCAAAGTTCGGATCGCGCTGTATCGCCTTTTCCAGCAGTTCCACTTTTTGGTTCGCGCTTTTTTCCGCGCCCTCCCAATTTTCGAAGATGTTGATCTCCTTGGCTTTTGTATAAAGAGCATAAGCCGCTAAATCGGCAGTCGGCCGTTCCGCGATCGCTGCTTTTTCCGCGGGAGAGAGCTTGGCCTGAAGTTGATTGGCAATCGTCCCGGCGATCTCGCTCTGGAGAGCGAAAACGTCAGTGAGATCGCGATCATAAGTCTGCGACCAGACGTGTGCATCAGTGTGAGTATCGATCAGTTGTGCGCTCACTTTCACGCGGTTCGCTGTGCGTTGAACAGTGCCTTCCAGTACATGCGCCACGCCGAGCTGCTGTCCAATCTCCCGAATGTTTCGAGTGTTGCCGCTCTTATATTGCCTGACCGAAGTGCGGCTGATCACTTTCAAGTCCTTAATCTTGGAAAGGTTTGACAGCAGCTCATCGTGAATGCCGTCGGCAAAAAACGCGTTCTCCTTTTCGTTGCTTAGGTTTTCCAGCGGAAGGACGGCGATGCTTTTCTCAGGTGGCGGAGTCGTCGTTAGGTTGCGATGTCGATAGAATGGAAGCGCCAGGGCCAAAGCAGCTATTGTCAATGCGAGTGCCAGAGCGGCGGGCGAACGCGCCCAGCGGAGCCATAAAGGAGCAGCGGCACGTTCGCATTCGGCTTCCAATTTGCGACGAAGATCTTTCAGCGCGCTCAGCAGCTCCTGCGCGCTCTGATACCGTTCCTTGCGATCTTTGCGCAGCGTTTTGTTGATAATTTGCTGAAGCTCGGCTGGAGTACGTGCGATGTAATTCGCGAGCGGCGGTGGCTCTTTCTCAAGAATCGAAGACATCACCTCTCTTGGTGTGTCGCCGGTGAACGGCACACGCCCGGTTACCATTTCGTAAAGCACCACGCCGAGACTCCAGATATCGGTGCTTTGATCAACCGGCGCGCCGCTAGCCTGCTCGGGTGACATGTAACGAGCGGTTCCCAACACTGAACCCAGGTTGGTCTCAACCAGCAATAGCGCTTCGTCCCTCGGGATCGTTATCGGCACTTCCTGCTCGGCAAGCTTTGCAATCCCAAAGTCGAGCACCTTCACGTAGCCGTCCGGGCGAAGCATGATGTTCTCCGGCTTAATGTCGCGATGGACGATTCCCGCTTGGTGGGCGGCGGCGAGCGCACTCGCCACCTGGATGGCGACGTCAACACCTTCACTTAGGTGCATTCGCCCACGCGTCAGACGTTCACGCAGCGTCTCGCCTTCGATTAGTTCACTAGCTATGTAGTGGATCGAGTGATCCTCGCCGATCTCGTAAACGGTCAGGATGTTGGGATGATTGAGTCCTACTACCGCGCGCGCTTCTTGTTCAAACCGCTTCAGGCGCGCGGCGTCGCCGGTAAAGCGCAAGGGCAGGAGTTTGAGCGCGGCTTTGCGGCCCGCAACCACGTCAGTGGCCAGATAGACTTCGCCCATCCCACCGGTGCCTAACAGCTCAGAAATTTTGTAGTGGCCAATCCTTTGACCGACGAGCGAATCAGCTTGTCCATTCTGAATGATCTTAGCCGCGAGCCCAACCGCTGACGTTTCTATGAAGCTAGTGGCGCGTTCGCGTGACGCCAGAAGCGCTTCAACTTTACGGCGTAATACTTCATCGCCGTCGCACGCCGTATCCAGGAATGCGCTGATCTGGTCGGACTTCTTATCCAGCGCCGCGCGATAGATTTCCTCAATCGATTGAAACCGCGCCGGTGTCATAGACGGGAAAATGACGAAATCAGAATGCCGAATGACGAAAGAATAATGAAGCCCGAATAACGAAGGCACCCGGCTTCGCGGGCTTCGGATCTTCGCATTGCCGTTACTCCGTTTACTTTTTTCTCCAAATTTTGGAGAAGATCAGATGCAGTTCCTTTGCTTCAAGCCAGAGCGTTCGAGCTTGCGGTTTCAATTCCGGCACCACCCGAACGATCATCCGAAGAAAATGCTTGGTTTCGCGTGCTTCCTTCCGGCACGTTCCGATGGTTTTCAGAAAGTCCTTCTTGGGAACCGCGTCATCGGCTTCGACGTAGTTTGCGCCAACAGAAGTGCCAGCGCCGACGAGCTGAGTCATCAGCCGATTGGTAACCGGAGTCTGTGGAATTGTCTTCGCAAAATCGATAATTGCTTCGCCAAATCGCGCCGTTCGTTCTTCCAAATCGTAAACACGTTTTGTCTCTGGTTCTTCGCGGACAAGTCCCGCGTCATCATCCCAAAACGAGTCCTCGTCGCGCGCAGTTCGCACTTTCGATTTCGTCATTCCTTCGTCCTTCGTCATTCGAGCTTCGTCATTCCAATCAGCCCGTCTCGTGCAATTCCGTGTACAGCCACACCTTCGCGAATTCCCAGTCACGCCTCACGGTTATGCGTGAAATTTTCAGCACTTCCGCCATCTCGTCGTAGTTGAGCCCGCCAAAATATTTCAGCTCCACTACCTGAGCTTTTCTCGAGTCGAGCGTGGCCAGTCTTTCCAGCGCTTCGTGCAGGTCGACAATCTCCCGTGATTGTTCCGGCGAAATAACCGCTGCTTCGTCCAACTCGACCTTGACCGCGCCCCCGCCACGTTTTTGAGACTGCTGACTCCTGGCATAACTGACCAGAATTTGGCGCATCGCTTTGGCGGCCACAGCAAAGAAGTGGGCGCGGTTCTGCCAGCGTGGATTGGTCTGGTCGGCTAGCCGCAGATAAACCTCATTGACCAACGCCGTCGTTTGCAGCGTGTGATCGGTACGTTGTCCTCCCATGTGATGATGGGCGAGGCGTCGGAGTTCGTCATAGACGAGAGGTGTCAATTCCGCGAGAGCGGCAGCGTCCCCGTGACTCCATTGCTCCAGGAGCTCAGTCACTCTTTGCTGTGAACCCCGGGGAGCATGCATAACCAGCTTTCACAGCTTATCAGCCTCAAAAAATCTCTGCACGCCGAAAGCGCCTCAAAAAATCGGGATTCAGATGAGCACTTTGATCGCTGTTTTTCGTTTCTCGCGAGTGGAAGCCAAACAACCCAACCCAAAAGAAAGGAAAAATATGAATCCTCTGACTCATTTCAAAAAAATAGTAATTCTGCCACTTCCCATCATGCTGGCGCTCGCCGGGCTTGCGGCGCCGCGACTCGCACGCGCGGACGCCGTAACCGATTGGAACGAGATCGCCTCGAACGCCATCGTCGTGACTGCCGCCCAGTTCCCGACAGTGTCGACGTTGAGTTTTGCGATGGTGCAAGGCGCGGTCTATGACGCAGTCAACGCAATCGACCGTGCGCACCAGCCGTATCTCGTGCAGCCTCCTTCAAATCCAACGGACTCAAAAGAGGCTGCCACCGCAACAGCTGCGTTCCGCGTGCTTGATTCGCTGTTCCCAGCGCAGCATTCAGCGTTGCAGCAGCAATACGACACCTACATGGGGAACCTGCCCGACGATCCGCCGGGCTCGAGGGCGGCTGGGGTAGCTATCGGCGAAGCGACGGCAGCGGCAATGCTCACTAACCGATTGAACGATGGCCGCGGCGGACCGTCGCCCACGCCACACCCAATAGCGCCCGGTGTCTGGCGGCCGACGCCGCCGAACTTCGCGAACGAGCCCGGGGCGTGGCTCGGCAACGTACGGCCATTCCTCGTTCCGAGCGCAGAAAGGCTCCGCACGGACGGACCGAACCCGCTTACCAGTGTCGAATACGCAGAGGACTTCAACGAGGTCAAGGAACTCGGCTCACTGACGAGTATAACTCGAACGCCGGATCAGACTGATCTTGCGATCTTCTGGCAGGACGCCCTGCCGGCGTTGATGAACCGGCTATTCCGGAGTCTCGCAGTGCAACAGGAATTGAATATCGCGGAGAGCGCTCGCCTGTTCGCGATGGAGAACATGGCTGGTGCTGACGCCTATATCGGCGGTTGGAACGACAAGTACTACTACTGGTTCTGGCGCCCCATAACGGCGATCCGCGAGGCCGACACCGACGACAACCCGGCAACTGAGGCCGACCCAACGTGGCTGCCCCTGTTCGATCCAGCAACACCGGTCTGCAATCCGCCGGCGCTCGTCACCCCGCCATTCCCCGATCATCCCTCCGGCCACAGCTGCGGGATTGGTGCGTACGTGCACACGCTCAAGAACTTCTTCGGCACGGACAGGATCACCTTCAGCGCCTTCAGCAACAAATCCTGTACCACGCGAAGTTTCGACCGGTTCTCAGATATGATCAGGGAAGTCATTGACGCTCGTGTGTGGGGCGGTATCCACTTCCGCACCGCCGACACGCAGGGAGCAGCGCTCGGTAAGAAGGTTGCCCACTATTTGAAGAAGCACTACTTCCAGCCGGTCGGTTCAGGCAACGCCAGATCCAGGTAATTGCCCACAACTACTCCGCTCTGATAGCAGTTGTAAATCGTCTCAGCGGACCTTCTTTCGTAAAGCCGCTGGGACGAGCGGTCTCAAAATTTGCGACTAATAAGGTGAACGATGGTATGATCGCAACAGCGGTGAACGCGCAAGACAGAGCCGCGGAACCGATGCTCGATCTTCCGCTCGAGATTGCGCACCTCCTGTTAATCGACGTGGTGGGTTATTCCAAACTGCTGGTCAACGAACAGATCGAGGCGCTGCAAGAACTGAATCGGGTCGTCCGGAGCACAGAGTGCTTTCGTGCAGCGGACGCAAGCGGGAAACTCATCCGAGTGCCGACCGGTGATGGAATGGCGCTCCTTTTCTTCCGCAGTCCTGAGGAACCGGTTCGATGTGCTCTCGAGATTAGTCGAACCCTGCATGATCAAACACATATACGAGTGCGGATGGGAGTTCACAGTGGGCCGGTCAATCGAGTGGAGGACGTTAACGACAAAACAAATATCGCGGGATCAGGGATGAACGTAGCGCAGCGGGTAATGGATTGCGGCGATGCCGGCCACATCCTCTTATCCAAGCATGTCGCCGAGGATTTGTCCGAGTACCGACATTGGCAGCCGTACCTGCACGATCTGGGCGAGTGTGAGGTGAAGCACGGTCTGCGCCTGCACCTGTTTAATCTGTGGAAAGATGGTCTTGGGAATCCACAGGTTCCTGAGAAACTCAAGCGAAGAAGATGGAAGCAGCCCTCCGCTCCGGTTCGGCCAGTTAGCCAGCTTCGATTTCCAAAGTTCCTTTTGTCAGTTGCTTTAGCTGGCTCGGTCCTTGCCCTGGTAGTCACTTCTTTGATTTTTTTTCATAAAGCACCATCCCCAGCGATTACATCGCCGGCTTCACCCGGCGAAGCGAGAAGCACGACAATTCCTATCCCTTCGAAGAGTATCGCTGTTCTCCCGTTTGAGAATTTGAGCAAGGAAACGGAGAATGCCTACTTTGCCGATGGAGTGCAGGGCGAGATCCTGACTGATTTGGCGAAAGTGGCCGATCTGAAAGTGATCAGTCGCACCAGTGTAATGCAGTACAGAAGCGGGGCAGAGCGCAACGTGCGCCAAATCGGCCAGCAACTTGGTGTCGCGCATGTCGTGGAAGGAAGCGTTCAGCGTGCTGCCAACCGAGTTCGCGTCAACGCTCAGCTGGTCGATGCGCGCACCGACCGGCAGCTATGGGGGCAGACGTATGACCGCGATCTTGCCGACGTGTTTGCAATTCAAAGTGAGATTGCGAAGGCGATTGCCGATCAACTTCAGGCCAAGCTTTCGCTACGCGAAAAGGATGCGATTGAGCAAGCCCCAACAAACGACATCACTGCCTTCCAACTCTACGCTCAGGCCAGGAACGTTCTTGCCGTCAGGAACGCGAGAGCGAATTTACTGGAGGCGGCCGATCTTCTGAACCAGGCCATTGCGCGTGACCCATCGTTTTTCCAAGCGTATTGTCAACTCGCTCATACTCATGACCGCCTGTACTTCCTTGGTTACGACCACACCCCCGCGCGCTTGGCGTTAGCTGAAAAGGCTATTGAGACCGCCTTTGGCCTCCGTCCGAATGCGGGTGAAGCACACCTGGCACGAGCGCAGAATCTTTATCGAGGATACCTCGATTACAACGCGGCTCTGGCTGAATTGGAAGTTGCTGGCCAGACCCTGCCGAATGACGCCGGCGTTTTTGAACTAAAAGGTTATATCCAGCGTCGCCAAGGTAAACAAGAAGAGGCGGTGCGCAGTCTGGAGCGTGCCATCGATCTGGATCCGCGCAACACGTTTACGCTCCAGCAGATTGCCCTCAGTTATCATCATCTCCGGCGTTTCGCCGAAGAAAGATCGGTATTGGATCGCGCGTTGGCCATTGAGCCGGATAATCTGGATACCAAAGTAGCGCGTGCGTTCGTGGACTTTCATTGGAGAGCCGACACCCGGCCGTTGCATCAAACACTCGATTCAATTAGGGCCACAAACCCCGTCGCTGTAGAGGGCATTCCCGAGGCTTGGCTGACTTGCGCGCTGGCCGAGCGCGACGCCGCTGCCGCAAGAAATGCCGTGATCGCGGCAGGTGAAAATCCACCGTTAATCGATGAGGCTGTTAATTTCACTCGTCCATTTGTCGAAGGCATTATCGCTCGTATGGAGAAAGACGATGAAGGAGCGCGATCGGCTTTCACTGCGGCACGAGCGGAACAGGAGAAAACCATCCAAGCTCAGCCTGATTACGGTCCGCCGTTGTGCGTGTTGGGCTTGATCGACGCCAGTCTCGGGCGCAAGGACGATGCGCTACGCGAGGGCCGCCGAGCGGTACAGCTTCTGCCAGTGGAAAAGGATCCAATCAATGGCGTCGCCATGGTCAAATATCTGGCAATGATCGCTGCCTGGATTGGTGACAACGATCTCGCCTGTGAACAGTTGTCCGTGGCTATCCGTCCGCCGAGCCGACTCACCTACGGTCAATTGAAACTGCTGCCGTTTTGGGATCCCCTGCGGGGCGATCCGCGCTTTGAGAAGATTGTCGCTTCCCTCGCGCCGAAGTAACGTCGCTCACGACCATTGCTTTTAGTGCAATGTTGAAAAGTTGAGTGTTGGGCGTTCGAGCCTAACTTGCCCGTTGGCGCATGCGGTTTCGCACTTACAAGAACACGGACCTGACGGTTAGCGAAGTCGGCTTTGGTTTGTGGACGATTTCTACTGGCTGGTGGGGAAACTTCACCGAGGGCGAAGCGATCGCGCTGATGCATAAGGCATTCGACCTCGGCATCACGCTTTTCGATGCGGCTGACACCTACGGCAACGGATTAAGTGAAGAATTGATTGCCAAAGCGTTCCCGAACCAGCGGGATGAGATCGTGATTGCGACCAAGGTTGGTTACGATTTTGTACATTACGGCGAAGCACGTGGGCGTGGGCAACGGGAAATTCCGCAGGATTTTTCACCGGAAGCCCTTACGGGGGCAACCGATGCAGCGCTGAAGCGATTGGAGACGGATCGAATCGATCTGCTTCAACTGCACAACATCCGAATGGAGCAGGTCTATGACGACGCGCTCTGGAAGACGCTCGAGAAGTTAAAAGCCGACGGAAAAGTTCGCTACTACGGTATTGCACTCGGACCGGCGATCGGCTGGCTGGGTGAGGGCGTGAATTGTATTCGCGAGCGCGATCTCGCGAGCGTGCAACACATTTACAACATGCTCGAGCAACATCCGGGACGCGCGTTTCACGATGCTGCAACGGAAGCGGACAAGAACACGATGTTCCTGATTCGCGTGACGCATTCGTCTGGAATGCTCGAGGGAAAATACACTGCGGAGACGACTTTTCCGCCGACAGATCATCGCAGTCATCGACCGCGCAGCTGGCTATTGAATGGAGTTAAAAAGGTTGAGCAATTGCGCTTCCTTGAAAATTCCGAGCACACGCTTGGGCAAGCAGCCTTGCAATGGTTGCTCGCCGATGATCGCGTCGCTTCGACGCTGCCGAACATTTACAACGAAGAACAGCTCGTCGAATTCGCCAAAGCACCGGATTGTTCGCCGCTTACAACCGACGACGTGGCGAAGATCGAAAAACTATACTCTGAGAATTTCGGCATCGAAGAAGCGCCGCCGAAGTTCAAGGGGACAATGGAGCTCGCGGGCGCAGCGACATAGAAGGTAAAGCCGCGACGGATAGCGGCGAGCGAGTTTCAATGGAACTATCGAAGCAGACTGCGGCCGCGTGACTGTATCCGCGTCGCTGTGCGAAGCGCGACGCCGATTTACAAGGGCGCCTACGTTGTGCCGCTCACAGAGCGGCGGCTACAGTTAGTCCGATTCGTCTTCTTCCTCTACCGGCTCGGCGCGGCGAATTTCTGGTTGTTCGCGAGCGCGACGCTGGCGTTGGGTGACTGTCTTTTCACCCTTGTAAACTTCTTTGAAAACATCGGCGATCATTGGCGCAGATGCAGAGCCGCCGTGGACTTTGCTGCCGACGTCGCCCTCGTAAATAGCTGCGAACGCGTATCGTGGTTGATCGGATGGCAAGAACCCGGCGAACCACGCGGCCGTGCGCTCCTTGTTTTTGGGTCCCCATTGCGCCGTGCCGGTTTTACCGGCGACCTCGGCGTTATCGAGGCTTGCCTGGTGCGCGGTGCCGCCTGCGCCATTCACAACGTCGATCATTCCCGTGCGCAATTCGTCCAGCGTTTCCGATGACATGTTTAGCGTTCTCTTCGCTCGCACCTGATACGCCGTCACTATTTGGTTATCGAATGTCTGCACCTGTTGAACAAGCCGTGTTTGATACAACGTGCCGCCGTTTGCTACGACGCCCATGGCCTGTGCCATTTGCAACGGAGTGGCCTGCGTGTCGCCCTGGCCGATCGACATGTTCGCGATATCGCCGTTGAGAAGCCTTCGGCCGTGCGTTGCCTTCATATATTCATCGTTTGGAACGCGGCCTTCCGCTTCACCCCGCAAAGGGATGCCGCACTTCGCGCCGAAACCTAGCGCTAACGCCCAATCGATGATGGGTTGCGCCCCCGTTTTGATCCCAACCTGGTAAAACCACGTGTCGCACGATTCGGTCAGCGCTTGTACGAAATTCAACGCGCCGCGATTTCCCTTTTTCCAATTGTGAAAAGTGACATTCCCTATCTGAATTGCTGGGACACATTCATATCGATCATCCGGATACACAGCCCCGCTTTCGAGGGCTGCAATTCCAACGGCAATTTTGAAGGTCGATCCCGGGGGATAGGATGAACGATATGCTCGCGGCAAAAGCGGAATGTCTGGATCGCTCTGTAAAATTTTGAGTTGTTCAACCGAGATTGACGGGACAAACAGATTGGGATCGTAAGTCGGCCAGGAGGCCAACGCGAGAATGTCGCCATTATTTGGATCGATAATCACAATGGCGCCGCGTTTTGCTTTTGCTTCCAGCGCCTTTTCAGCAAGCTGCTGAAGACGCAGGTCAAGCGTGGTGACTACGTTGTAGCCGGGCTCTGGCGGAGTGATCAGTTTCTCAGACGTCTTCCGGCCATCTTTATCAAAAGTGAGTTTGTATTCGCCGTGCTTGCCTGTGAGCATTTGGTTAAACGTTTGCTCGAGCCCCTCGCGTCCCTCAGTTTCAGGCCAGAGCGTTTCGTGATTATCAACGATGCCCTCCGGATTTCGCCCGGTCTTGCCGGTGTAACCGATAATTTGACCGGCAACCTTTGCGTTCGGATAGACACGCATGTAGATCGGGCGCACAAGCACTCCAGGCGGCAGATCATTTTTGATCTGTTCGTACTCCAACTGGCTAAGATTTTGCGCGATCTCCATCGGCATGATCCCCCTGTTGTGGTAATGGCGAAGGATCGCTTCGTCGGAGATTTTGATTTTGCGTCCAATTAGTCTAGCGGTGTTGTCGATCTTTTCCCTGGCGAAGCTGAGCGCCTGCGCGTCGGAAAAATCAAGCGGCGTAGGGAAATTGATGGCTTGATTGTAGCTGAGCCGGTTTTGCGCCAGCGGTTCGCCATTGCGATCCGTGATCTGCCCGCGCGGCGCCGGGACATCCAGGATGTAAGTGCGCGCGAGTTTTTGCGTCTCAAACGTTGGAACAATTGTTTCCTCTTCGGCTTGCGGAGGAGTGGTTGCGCCTGGCACGGCAGACGGCGCCAGCGCCTGGGCAAGTAATGCAGTCGACGTCGCCTGGAGCGACAACATGATCCAGAACCCGCCCAAAGTTCCCCAGAGTGATTTCATTCGAAGAAAGTGAATCTGCAAAATGCTGGATAAATCAATGCCTATGCAAAAATTGATGTAATTCTTCGGCCAGCTTTCGGCCAATCCCTTCGGTGGACGCAATTTCGTCCACCGTCGCCTTACGCATGCGGTTCACCGACCCAAACCTTCGCAGCAATAAATTCTTGCGGTTCTGACTGACACCGGGGCAATCGTCAAGAATGCTTTCGCCGACTCG
>Ga0066388_100003265_pt1 | contig 10414 bp, 9 predicted proteins | sample PanSoiMetaGPlot6_FD_64539 | JGI IMG/M metagenome (GOLD analysis project Ga0066388, IMG submission 64539) | Tropical forest soil microbial communities from Panama analyzed to predict greenhouse gas emissions - Panama Soil - Plot 6 (Hybrid Assembly) | ecosystem: Environmental > Terrestrial > Soil... | reverse complement strand
AGGAGGCTGGAACTGCATTGAGCTTTAGCAACACTTTGACAGACCTGAGTCAACGGGCACGGGGGCTGCAAGACCCCAGGTTGATATCACATCCCTCTCAGAAAAGAGGGCTGATCTGCGCCGCAATCGGACAATCGATAACTGGGACAAGCTCGGCCATAGAATTGGCGCACAACGGCTACGTTGGCTGGCTGGCTAGACGAGAAGGCTTCTCCCCCCGAAAATCAGAAGCTTTTGTTGCTGATACCCTGCACACTCTTGACGGGCTGCTTGACCAGCGTGAAGAGTTTTTGAATGCACATGACACGATGGAAAATCGCCAGGTCCTGGCGCTGCAGGGAAAGCTGCTCAGGCACATAAGGAACCAGTTGCTTTATGGATTCAAGCAATGGAGCATCATGTCTCGGCAAACCGAATGGAGCCAGAACACATTTTATGCGATCGACTCATTACAGGCTTTTGCCCAGATGACTTCATCGATCCTTGCACTGGAGGGATTCACGAACCGCAAATGTCCGGGCCCTTCAGCCATCACGGTTCTGGTGGCCTATGGCCTGGTCACGGTTAATCCTTTTATCCGAACTATCATCGGTAGATGTGTAGCCCGGTATCAGAGCCGGCGATTGTCAAAGATTTTCCCTCAGGCAAGAGTCAGGACCATGGAGGAGCTGGTTCATGACTGGGACGAACTCAACCAGGTTATGGCGGGTAATCCTGAGGCCACCAGAGATGCAGCGGCTGTCAAAGAAATCAGCTTTCTGACCGCGCGTACCCATGAAGTCGATCGCCGCCTGGCAGAAGAGCAAAAGAAACTACGAAATCTCCGACGAGTCGCGGATCAACAGGCAATTTCAGGCCCGATGATCGGGCTTCTTTCGGTAGCGCGAGGTACATGCGCCACCGTGTCCTTTTATGGGTATGGCTCAAACCCGATCGTCTCAAATCAAATAAACTTTGCCGGCCGCATTTCCCAGGCGACCGGACAAACCTATTCGTTGCTGGCTACTCCAATAGCAAAGATTCGTTCTGTTTTCTACAGCAGGCGCTTATCCAAGCAGGGCAAACTACCCAGCCAGATAATGCAAGCCCGGCTGAAGAATCTGGACAATTTGGAAGCGGCTATCAGGTCTGCTGAACCTTGAAATCTACGCCTAGCCTTTTTTCGCCTGGCTTCACCAATAGGTCAGCGATGGCCATACCTGGCCACTTCCAGGGATAGCGCCCTGGGGAAGCTCTGACACTACAACGAGCCCACAACAAGCCGTTTATCACTTGATAACAATTCGCCGGTACCAGGGAAATGATATTCGTGTAACCTTATACCGTTGCCGGCGACGATGAGTGTTTCCGCTTGACTGGTCCTCTTCTATTCAAGACACGGCATCAATGTATCGGTGCAGAATCTGATAACGGAGATCTACCTTTGAACATTTGCAAGAGAGTGCTCGCTGCTGCCCTGGCGCTGCTGGTGCTGACCCCGCTGTCAACTCAAGCCGGCTTCTGCGCCGACCCGCAAAAGCCCAACATCATCTTCGTCATGGGCGACGATATCGGCTGGTTTAACATCGGTGCTTACCACCAGGGGATGATGTCCGGCAGAACACCAAACCTCGACAGGCTGGCGGCGGAGGGAACACGGTTCACCGATTACTACGCCGAGGCGAGTTGCACAGCAGGCAGGGCTAACTTCATCACGGGCGAACTCCCTATCCGAACTGGCCTGACAACCGTCGGACAGGCCGGAGCTGCAATCGGGATTCCTGACCAGGCCGTGACAATTGCCACCGCTCTCAAATCGATGGGATACACCACCGGACAGTTTGGTAAGAACCATCTGGGCGACAAAAATCAATTCCTGCCGACAGTCCATGGTTTCGACGAATTCTTCGGGTACCTCTATCATCTTGATGCCATGGAGGACCCTTCACATCGCAACTACCCGCCGGAGCTATTAGCAACAGTCGGTCCCCGGAATATGCTCCACTGCTGGGCCACCGACAAGGATGACCCAACCGAGCAGCCACGCTGGGGCAGGGTTGGCAAGCAGAAGATTGAGGACGCGGGACAGCTTTATCCCAAGCGGATGGAAACTGTGGATGAGGAAATTCTCGACCACACGCTGAAGTTCATGGACAAAGCAAGGAGCGATGGCAAGCCGTTTTTTGTATGGCTCAATCCGACCCGGATGCACGTTTGCACGCATCTCTCGGAAAAGTATGAAGCGATGCGCACTGCAGAGAATGGCTGGAGCATCGAGGAAGCCGGCATGGCACAACTGGATGACGTCGTTGGGGCCGTCATGAAGTACGTGAAAGACAACGGTCTCGATAACAACACAATTATCGCCTTCACCACGGATAACGGCACCGAGAACTTCACCTGGCCTGACGGCGGTCAGACACCGTTTGCAGGGGGCAAAGGAACCGCCCTCGAGGGCGGCTTCCGGGTTCCCTGCATCATTCGCTGGCCGGGGAAAGTACCAGCGGGCAAGGTCGAGAACAGCATCATGTCAGGGCTCGACTGGTTCCCCACATTGGTTGCTGCTGCCGGAAACCCGAACATTGCGGAGGAGCTCCTCAAGAGTAAGCAGCTCGGTGACCGTACATACAAGGTTCACCTCGACGGTTACAATCAGTTGGATTTCCTCACCGGCAAGGGACCGTCGAAACGCCGAGAAATCTTCTACTTTACCGAGGGCACTTTGAGCGCCGTGCGAATCGGCGACTACAAATATCGCTTCACCGATCAGCCGAACGGTTGGTTAGGCGCCACGGAGAAGGTCGACTGGCCGATCCTGGTCAATCTCCGACTGGATCCTTTCGAGCGAACCGGGTTGTTCAACGGGAAGGGCGGGTCGATGGCATATTACAACTGGTATGTCGACCAGTTTTGGCGCTACGTCTTCGTGCAGCAGGAGGTAGCTAAGGCTTCCGAAACGATGGTAGAGTTCCCGCCAATGCAGAAGGGCGCAAGCTTCAACATGGAGGCCGTCAAAGAAAAGATCATGCAGAAGCTAAGCGGTCCTCAGGGACAATAAATTCTATTCCTGCACGGAATGCAGCAATTTGTAGAGCTCAGGCATGGATTTGACCTCCTGCAGCAACTTAACATTGAGTTCAAAGGCCCTGGGTGGTATCCTCCAGTCGCCCGAAAACGGGTTGCTTAAAACAAACACTAATCCCAGATTGCCTCCAAGCGCGATGGCCACGAGTCCAATCAGAAACGCATGAAAAATGGCTCCCCGCCGAACATACAGATACGTAAACGCAAGCACAATAGCCGCGCACACAAGCAAGATGGGCATTAGATGCCCGATCCATGGGCTGTGCAATGCTAAAATTCGCTGCCTCCGACAATCGCCAATCTGTTGCATCGCACTTATCAGCGCGCTATGGAGGTTGGACTCCCCATCGTTGCTCGGATGGAATTTGACAACTTCCGCAACGATCTGGGCATATGTCGCCAGCACTTTATTGCTGAGCTCTCCCCGAGCCATGGCAGGCCATTCCTCATTGATCACTTCGTCACAGTAGTCAATGCAAAGCTGGTGCAGTGTCTTCTGAACATCTCCGGGCAGTCCGGAACTTAACCGAAAAATCTGGGTAACGCTTGCGGCTTCGGCATCGACGCTCCGCACTATATCTTGATAGTGGTCCAGAGCGGCTGCCACCAGCAAGCCCAGGACGATGGACACAAGCGTGCCGACGATACTGAGCATGGCGTCTAGAAATCCCTGGTGCTCTTCAAGATTGATCGGCTTCGCCAAACGATGCACGATCACGAAGCCCACGACAGCTACAACAGCTGCTCCCCCAGTGAGCACAAAGATTGATGGAACGTTGTCCATGCCACCTACACAATCAGGATTCAAGAGCATTATAACGGCACTGATACGGCACTCCAATTGGATTAATCCATCAGGTTAATCGGGTGCTGCGGTGGTGATCTCCGAAATTGCCATCACGTCCTACTTCCTGACATTCAGTCGCTAATCCGCATCCAGATGTCAAATGAAGTAGAATTCGCTCTCTGTCAGTTACAAGGGTCGAATTCAACCCAGGATAGCTCTGAGTGCTGGTCGCGAAACTAGAGTAGGCGGGAGCGTAGAGCAGAGATGAATGACGAGCCCGATCCACCGTCGGACCAGGAGCTCCAGATCGAGCTATCGCGTACCCGTACATTGCTGGCGCTGGACCGAACGCTGCTTGCCTGGGTCCGCACCTCTCTCACTCTCATCGGCTTCGGCTTCACCCTGGCTAAGTTCGTACACGACCTCATCGCCAAGGGGTATCTCCACGGAGTCGACCCGGAGTATCCCAGACAACTGGGAATCAGCATGATGGTGCTGGGGATAGTTGGACTGCTCGGCGGTGCTTTTGATTATTTGCGCACAGTGAAGAAACTGAGGACTGCTGTCGCTATGTCCCCATGGTCCGCATCGCTATTCGTGAGCATACTCCTGGCGGTGATAAGCGTGTTGCTGATGGTCAGCCTCGTCACAAACTTGAGTCCTCACTAGTATGCCGATTCCTGAATTACACAAAATCTGTAGGGGCTGGGCCATGCCCAGCCCGGGCGATGCATGGCATCGCCCCTACGCCTGGTCTTCTGCAAAACGATCTACTAGTGATCCAATTCCTCCCTGGAGAACTCTATGCTTAATGTGTCAGCTATAACTTTGTGGGGTGCGGGCTCAGTCATTCTTGCGCTGCTTGGACTGTTTGTCGCAAAGAAAACCATCAAGCCGATAGACCTGGATCTAAACGGTGACCTTCTACTCGCGATGGTCACCATAGTCGGTACGCTGGTGTCGGTTCTGTTGGGATTGCTGGTTTCCAGTTCCGTAGACCAATATCGTTTCATGGAGTCTAGCGTGGATGCTGAAGCAGCAAGTATCGGTGCGGTTTTCAGGCTTGCGAGAGGGACCCCGGACAAGACACGCACCGTCCTACAGAGCCTATGCATTGACTATTGCGATCAAGTCGTGAGCGACGAATGGCCAGCCATGAAGCAGGGGCACATGAGCAATAGGGTTTCAGCGATATATGCGAAACTAAACGATGCTATCGTCACTTTCCGTCCAGCCGACGCCGGCGAGGCAATTGTAGAACAGGCGCTGGTGACCGCTACATCAAAATTAGGGGAGCATCGCCGCGAGAGGATAGTTGCGATGAACAGTACGTGGACGATACGGCTGCTGCCACTTCTACTTATGTGTGTCGTCATCGTGTTACTTATTTCGTACATGTACCTCAGGACAGGGAAGAGTGTGCTTCACGCTGTTTTGGTTTCGTTCGTGGCGATTGCGCTCGGTACGAACGTTGGAATCATTTTTCTGATGAGCAGACCATTCACCAGTGATTGGAGCATCGAGCCGGAAGGATTTGCAGTGAATGCCCAAATGATGAGAGAGTGCAAGGACACTCCATTGTTGAACACCAGGTGAAGCTGAACCGCCGTCCAGAGCACGAAGTGACGAGGAAACGGAAACGCCACTACAGCGCGCGAACCGTCCTTTCCAATTCATCAATATGTTCGAGCCTTTCCTTGATCAGTTGAGCCGGCAGTCGCTTCTGTTTCGACAAGTGGTGCTCATAGCTCAAGCTAGCCAGAAACCAGGCGGCGTTCCCGACCACTGCCATGCTCGTTCCCACACATCCGGTAGTCGAGCCATAGAAGAACAGATTGAGTTGTTTTCTTATCCGGACTCTGTACTTATAAAAACCCACTGTTCCCAGAATTCCCTGGGTCATGAGGGCACCACCAATGGCGGGTCCAAGAAAGCTGGTTTCCAGGGCGATCTTCTCAAGATGCCTCATAGTCTTCGTCTCGCTATCGAGCTGCTTTCGAAACAGATCGTTTGATTCGGTGTATAGCGCCAGCCGCTGGGTGGCGCGCAGCGAGGGGATCAAACTGCCTTCTGCTCCGGGTAAGTGCTCTTCCAGAATCTTGCGCAGAGCGGCAAATTCGGTAAGATTGAACTCCGGTTTTTCGTTGAGCTGTCTGGTCAATACAGCAGTTGCATGCTTGCGCATAAGCACCTTGGCGGCTGTGCTCAGCCAGGGTGCAATACTGGCCAATCCTCCGCTGACGATGAAAAGTATGTTGGCGGGACCATTCAAATTGGGGTGCGTTAGTGCCCTGGCGGCCAGGCCAGCGGCTGTCGCGCCGACAGCGTTGAAGCCTGCATTGAGCAAGAAGAAAAGGTTCTGAAAAGCTAGATAACTTCTCGAATTAGCATTGAAGTGTGCGTACTCGTTCACGAAAGCGCCCCGCATCTCCTTGAGAATCTTTCCTTCAAGCACAGCCCGCTCGTAAGCTGGATGATCGGTATGGGCGGCGACAAGGGCATCTCGCTGGGCAAGCAGCTCGTCAATCTGCTTTAACTTTGACACTACGTATCTGTTCGCCGACGCAGAATCGAATCCGTGTCGTTTGTTCTTTACTGCCTGTAGCGCATTGAAGGCAAGCTCCAGGCATGAGCCGGAACCAGCGATGATCGATCCCGTCATGGCTGCCTTCAGCGAGTTCCGTAGCGCGCGCTGGTTAATTTGCAACGGGTGCCTCCTCCCCGTACCAAACTGGTCGATGCCGGTAATCTCGAACGCTAACCCGCAGGAGGCACCAGCCTCCTGGGCCAGGAAATAACGCAGCTTCCTGAATCGCGGCTGCCTGGCACTTTCCATCCGGTAATTGAGGCTAAAGCGCTCCAGTTCTATGCCGGACAATAAGATCTTTTTTGTCAGGGCCGTATATTGTTGGCTGAAGTCCTCCCCGTAGCCGCGAAGACTTGGCTCTAATTCAGCGGCACAGGTCCTGGTGCCCAAAGCTGCCGTGTAAAGCACGATAAGCAGGATTCCGAAGGAAGCTCGTCGTCTGCTACGCCGATGATTGAACCGAGGAACGGCCACGCCTGACTGGCTCCTAAAGCAATGGTCCGCAAGATAGAAGATAGTTCAAAGATGCGATTCTATGGTTCAAAAGCTTAGGTGCTGAATGGCGACGTGAAGCCTCCGGACATTGAGCGGTCAATTATAGGCGATCTGGTAAAACCTTGGGTCATGATCGATTCGAAACATCAACCAATTGCTAGAGAGGTAGCTCAGGCAACTTGACTATGGGGTTAATCGGGACAAGGGGCGATGGGGCGAGGATGCGGAGCCTGAGTGCCGCGAATGGGAACTGCTTGACCGGGGATGGATCGCTCGGTGGACAGAGACCTGGACCGGCTTTTGGTCGGCTCGGAGCCCCCGGAAAGGGAGCATCTAGAGGATGCCCCCATCCAAATGGGTAGCCTCCTATAATAGTTATATTTGGCAGTCCGCTAGGTCTCCGGCTGGTCCAGTCAACGACTCTCTGCTTTGCATTGGAACCCGCAGTGTCAATAACCAAACAAGTTTCCATTTTTATCGCCGAAGATCATCTGATCTCCCGCATGGGACTCAAGATGCTGCTTCAACAGACAGGCACTTTTACGGTAGTTGGGGAGGCGGAGGACGGAGAATCGGCTGTCCAACAAATTTTAGAGTTGAAGCCCGAGGTCGTCATGATGGACCTCGAAATGCCCAAAATGGGCGGTGTGGAAGCCACCGCCATACTGAAGAAGCAGTTGCCTGAGGCCAAGGTTCTCGTATTCACCTCCATAGACGACGATGCATCGATATTCGCGGCGCTCAAGGCAGGAGCCGATGGCTACTGCTTGAAGACGATTTCAGGAGAGATGCTGGCAATCGCCATTCAGTCCGTTCTGAGCGGAGCCGCCTGGCTTGACCCGGGTATTGCGAACAAGGTGCTTCGAGCTCAGGCTAGTCCGCAGGTCGAGGACAAGCCAAACCTGTCAGATAGCAAACTGAAACTCCTGAAACTGATCGAAGAAAGCAAGAGTATCGATGAGATTGCAGCAGAATTTAATGTGACTGACGCGCTGGCAAAGGGGCTGTTGAGCGAGCTGCTTCTTCAACTCAGAGGGCGTAGTGATGAAATTGACAGTTCCACGGCCAATAAGATTCAGCTGGGTACATCTATCCGTCCCGGTGATACTGTAGTTGGGCATTATCGCATTGACGAGAAGATAGATGAGGGTGGTATGGGTTGCGTGTATCGCGCAACTCACGTCCTGCTGGACAGGAGAGTAGCAATTAAGACTCTGCATGAGTATGCCGTTTCCGGAGAATTGGATCGCGAGCGGTTCAGGACCGAGGCCAAAGCCATGGCCGCACTGATTCACCCCAATCTGGTGACAATTTTTGACTACGGTCTTCTAAATGACACTGTCCCTTACCTTGTGATGGAATACATCGATGGGAAGAGCCTTGCCAATCTGTTGATCAGCGGTGAGCACCTGAGCACGGAAAGCATTATCAGCATCTTTGCCCAGGTTTGCGATGCTCTGCAGGCGGTTCATAACAGCGGGATAGTTCACAGAGACCTGAAACCATCCAACATAATGCTCATTAAGAGGGATGATGACTCATACACCGTCAAGCTCGTGGATTTTGGAATTGCTAAAATCCTCACTGGATCGTCTGTACAGCTAACAGGTACTGGAGAGACGATTGGCACACCACTGTTCATGAGTCCCGAGCAATGCAAAGGTGCTGCAGTCAATCATCGCAGCGATCTCTACTCGCTTGGCTGTACCATGTACACTGCCTTCACGGGTACCCCACCTTTTGTGGGCTCCTCTGCGGTAGAAACGTACATGATGCATGTTTCCAGGGCCCCCGAAATCGAGCCGCTCAAGGCTTGCAGGGTGCCACGAAAGATCATAAGTCTTGTGCTTTCCCTTATGGAAAAGAGTCCGGAAAAACGTCCTGCATCCGCTACAGAAGTGCGGCAAGCGTTACTCAAAGCGTAGGTACACGGCATCCGATCAGGAGAAAGACATAATGGCCAAGACTACTACGACTCTGTTGAAAACTGACCTCGAGCGAATCAACACTGCGCTGGAGATCAACACAACAGCGGCGCTGGTGATAAATGAGGACGGAAGAATCATAGCCATAAACTCCCTGGCGCTCGAGGCCTTTGGCTACGAAAAGAGCGAAATCATTGGCGAGCATGTAGAGAGGCTGGTGCCAGAGAGATACAGAGGCAACCATGTACACCACCGCAAAGGATATTTCAACAGTCCTCACCCAAAGGAAATGGGTGCTGGTAGAGACCTCAGTGGGTTGCGAAAGGACGGAATCGAATTCCCGGTGGAGATCGGGCTGAAGGCATTCGAAACTGATGATGGTGTGGTGGCAATGGCTACCATCATCGATATCACGGAGAGAAGGCGACTGGAGGCATTGATCAAGCGTCAGAGAGAAGACCTCATGGAGTTGTCCACGCCCGTAATCCACCTCTGGGAGGGCATACTGGTGTTGCCAATCGTTGGCACTCTGGACAGCGAGCGCAGTCGAGTGATGGTCGAGCAACTGCTGCAGGCCCTTTCCGAGTCGAATTGCAGCATTGCCATTGTCGATATTTCCGGTGTTCCGACCGTAGATACGTTAGTAGCGCAGCACCTCATGAAGGCCATCGACGCATCGCGTCTGATGGGCGGCGAGTGCATCATTAGTGGAATCCGACCGGAAATTGCTAATACTATCGTCAACCTGGGTCTGGATCTGAGCAAGGTCAAAACCAAGTCCACTATGTCCAAGGCCCTTCAGGATGCCTTTACGATTTTGAAACTGAAGGTCGTCTCAACGGAATAGACTGCCAGGACTGAAGGTATAGGCAGGTGAAAGGGCAAAAGCTGGCAATCCTGAGAAGCGAAGATGTCGTGATTGTCCCTGTCCATGGCGATCTCGATGACCTTGAACTTGAGGGCTTTGAAACCAGCCTTCTAAGAGAAACCTCTAAAGCCGACGTAAATGGACTGATATTAGACCTCTCCAGCGTCGATATTATCGACCATTTCATGGTCGGAAAACTCATCCGCATGATTAGAATGGTTGCCTTGATGGACGTGGATTCAGTGGTGGTTGGCATGAAGCCGTCCGTGGCAATTACCCTCACTGATATGAATGTATCGTGGTCGGACATTAGAACAGCGCTGAATCTCGAGAAGGGGTTGGCGACTCTGAAGCTTGCAAGGAAATGATCGTCAGGGAGCACGAGGAATTTGAAGTCTGCACCAAGGTCGACTTTGCCATAGTCAAAAAGCGCATTCAATCCCTGGCAGCAGGCATGGGGATGAGCCAGATGAAAGAAGTGCAAATGAGAACCGCAGCTACAGAGCTACTGACCAACATGGTTCGCTATGGCGGTGGCGGCACGGCGATCATTGAGGTGATTGAGCATGAATCGAACAAGGGTCTCAGGGCGAAGTTCGAGGACAATGGGCCGGGCATACCGGATGTCGACGCGGCGCTGAGACAGGGATTTTCAACCGGCAAAGGCCTAGGTCGTGGATTGTCCGGCT
>Ga0066388_100003263_pt1 | contig 10414 bp, 7 predicted proteins | sample PanSoiMetaGPlot6_FD_64539 | JGI IMG/M metagenome (GOLD analysis project Ga0066388, IMG submission 64539) | Tropical forest soil microbial communities from Panama analyzed to predict greenhouse gas emissions - Panama Soil - Plot 6 (Hybrid Assembly) | ecosystem: Environmental > Terrestrial > Soil... | reverse complement strand
TGGCAGGTTAGCAACGTAACTAATTGGAGCAGCGGCCTACCATGGACTGCTAGTTTTTCTGAGTGCGGCAGCAAGGAAGACGTGGGCGTCTGCCGTCCGAGCAAAGGGTCTGGCTCATTCCACATGGGAGTGTCAGGCGACATTGATCCCAAAAACCACAATCTTACTTATTACACCCCGGTTCCAAATATCGTGACAAACCCTGGAGTGTTTACCGATCCCGGATTAAGGAATATTGGGAACATCGGACGTAACAGCTTCCATGGACCGTCGGGATTCTATTCCGACGTGTCGGTGGTTAAGAAGTTCCGTGTCACGGAAAGGCTGAACGCCCAGTTCCGCATGGACGCTTTCAACATCTTCAATCACCCCGTCTACGCGTTTAGCGGGAACAATGGTGCTCAGACCTGTATCGACTGCCAGGGCGGTAACAACGGAAAGATTACCAATATCGAAGATACCACGAGCATGCGGCAACTGCAGTTTGCCATCCGGTTGGATTTCTAACCAAGTCCTTGCAGTTTTTATCCAGGAGGGGGCTCAGCTCCCTCCTTAATTTTTTTGTGTTTTAATCAACCCAGAGCACAAATCTCATGCGGCGGTTGTATGTTTTTATCGTCCTGATGGGGCTGGTCGTCGCTCAGGAAGCGCCTGCGGCAAAGGCAGCACCTTCTCCTGACGTTTTTGCCCAGCCGCGCCATCTGATGGAGCAGGGCCAGTATGATGCAGCTATCGCCCAACTTCAGGAACTAGCGAGTCACGACGCGCAGCTGAAGGGCGTCTCGCGTGAGTTGGGGGCTGCTTACTACAAGAAGGGCGATTACGTGAAAGCGACTGCTACGCTTCAGCAAGCGTTGAAGGAAGATCCGGAAGACAAGGAAGCAGTCCAATTGCTAGGTCTTTCGAATTATCTATCCGGCCGTCCCGCCCAAGCCATTCCGCTGCTTGAGAGAGTTCAAGGCTGGTACCCGAGGGCGAACGTGGATGCGGCGTATATCTTAGGGCTATGCTACATACAGACCAAAAATTATCCGCAGGCGCGGCAGGCGTTCGCGCGAATGTTTGAGGTGCGGCCGGAGTCGGCGGCGGCTTATCTTTTTACTGCGCGCATGCTGCTCCGCCAGGAGTTTGATCCCATCGCTGAAGAGTACGCCCAGAAGGCGATCACGCTCGACCCCAAGCTCCCGCTGGCGCATTTCTTTCTGGGCGAGCTGCACCTTTATAAGTCGCGCGTGCCGGAAGCGATCGCGGATTTCCAGTCTGAGTTGGCCCTGAACCCTGGCCATGCGCAAACTTATTACAAGCTGGCGGACGCCTACTCGCGCATTCAGAGGTTCGACGATGCCGAGCGCCTGCTGCAGCGCTCCATCTGGCTGGATTCGACTTCCACCGGGCCGTACATCCTGATGGGAAAGGTGCTTCAGAAGAAAGGTGAAAATGAATTGGCGGTGCGGGCCCTGCAGCATGCGCTTGGAATGGATCCCAATAATTCTGTCACACATCATTTGCTGGGCCAGGCGTATCGCGATATGGGAAGGACCGAAGACGCCGAGCGCGAGCTGAAAATCGCGCAGCAGTTGAACTCGGCGGGCGAGCAGAAGTGATTTTTTGGAGCGAGCTGCCCTCGCCTGCCGGGATGGAAGATCCGGGCCTACGTGGATCGTGGTAAAGATTGCTCGAGCGCATGGGCTGTCTGCAGCAACATGTTCTCTCCCCAATGCGGGCCGGCGATCTGAAGCCCGATCGGCAGGCCATCTTGGGTTCGGCCACAGGGAACGGAAATAGCCGGCAATCCCCACACATTGAAGGGCCGCGTATTTCGCAGCAAAAGAAGTTCGCGCGGCCGAAGCATTTCTGGATTTTGAGTTAGATCATTGATCCTAGGCGCTGGAATGGTTGTTGTCGGCGTAACGATCAGGTCAACTTTCTCGAACACTCGTTTTATTTCTCGTCTAGATTGCCTTAACTCCAGCCGCTTCTGAGCGAGTTCTTCTTCGCTGATGTGCTCTCCGCTGCGCAGCCGGCGAAGGGTTTCGGGCTGATAGAGTTCGGGGCCGCGAGAGACGAAATCTTTGTGGTAGGCCCAGGATTCGGCGGACTGTAGTTTGCGGTCGGTGGGTACGAAAAGTGTCACATCGATGACCTCGCACCCGAACGATTCCAAAACCCGCAGCGCTTGTTCGACACGGTGCGCCACTTCGACGTCCAGATCTTCGAAGAAGTAAGCACGCGGAACGCCTATTCGGAGCTGGTGTTTTAGACCGGGAGGAATCTCGATCTGTGGCGTACCCGGATCGCTTATAGCTTTTAGTAATAATGCGCAATCGGCCACGGTCGCGGCAATTGGCCCGACATGGTCGAGCGATTCAGAAAGCGGAATCACTCCGTGCGTGCTCACTCGTCCATAGGTCGGCTTTAGTCCAACCACACCGCACAACGCTGCGGGCTCCCGGATCGAGCCGGCAGTGTCGGTGCCCAGCGCCGCAAAGCACATCTCAGCCGCAACCGCCGTAGCTGAGCCTCCGGACGAGCCGCCGGCAATGTGCTCAGGATTATGAAGATTTCTCACCAGCCCAAAGTGACTGATCATCGAGCTGCCGCCGTATGCGAACTCATGCAGGTTCTGCTTGCCCAAAATAATAGCGCCGGAGTTTTTGAGCCGGGTTACGACTTCAGCATCCTGCCGTGGCACACGATCTGCAAAAACGGCACTGGCCGCGGTTGTCTTCACGCCCGCTGTGTCGAATAAATCCTTGAGGCCGATCGGAATTCCGTGGAGCGGGCCGCGGGAGTTGCCATTTGCAATTTCCTGTTCAGCCCGCCGCGCTTCGGTCAGGGCTGATTCGGCTGTTACTGTAATGAAGGCATTGAACTTCGGGTTGAGCTGCTCAATGCGGTTCAGACACTCCCGGGTCAGTTTAACCGGTGAAATCTCGCGATTGCGAATGCGTTCCGAGGCTTCGAGGATTGAGAGCACGATTTATTGGCGGCGCTTACGCCCGGCGAATGCCGCCCGGCCTCCATCGACTTGCGCCAGACTATCTCCCTCCATCAGCCTATAATGTTCCGTCCAGTTTGTGCGGAGGTCTAGAATATCTCCATGGCCCAGATGACTGTGACTCCCGTCAGCACGCAAGGTTTCCTGGTAAATGGCAAATGGATAGAAGAAGGAGATGTGGTCGAAATCCACGCTCCTTATGACGGCAGTGTGCTGGCGCAGGTCTATCAAGGCAGGCGAGAGCACGCGGAAGCTGCGATTACGGCGGCGGTAAAGGCCTTTGGCACGACGCGTCGCCTTCCTGCCTATGAGCGGCAGCGCGTTTTGCGCCGGGTTGCGCAGAGCATTACCGAGCGCAAGCAAGAGTTCGCGCACACGCTGGCGCAGGAAGCAGGCAAGCCGATCAAAGCCGCGCGGATAGAAGTGGATAGGGCCGCATTCACATTTAATATCGCCGCCGAGGAGGCAAGCAGAATTTATGGAGAGTATCTGCCGCTTGACTGGCAGGAATCGACCGCCGGCCGATGGGGCCTGGTGCGGCGCTTTCCGCTGGGCCCGATCGCGGGAATCACGCCCTTCAATTTTCCTTTGAACCTGGTGGCGCACAAAGTGGCTCCGGCGATTGCCGCCGGATGCACGATGGTGCTGAAGCCAGCTCCACAAACGCCGTTAAGCGCTTTGCTGTTGGCGGAAGCTATCCAGCAGGCGGGCTGGCCCGATGGCGCATTGAATGTTCTGCCGCTTTCGAACGAAGACGCCGGTCTTCTCGTGAGCGACGACCGCTTGAAGATGATCAGCTTCACCGGAAGCGCGCCGGTTGGGTGGCAGATCAAAAAGAATTCGGGTAAGAAGAAGGTGGTGCTCGAACTGGGCGGCAACGCCGGCGTGATTGTGCACGGCGATGCCGACCTGGCCTACGCCGCCGATCGCTGCGTTATGGGCGGTTTTGCCTATGCCGGCCAGACCTGCATTTCAGTGCAGCGGATTCTGGTCGAGCGCGGCGCGTTCTCCAAATTTACGGACTTGCTGCTTGCTGGAGTGCAAAAGCTCAATAGCGGTGACCCGCTGGAGGAGTCAACGGACCTCGGTCCTTTGATTCGTGAGAGCGATGCCATCCGCGCTGCCGACTGGATCCAGGAAGCTGTGCGCAGCGGAGCAAGATTGCTGTGTGGTGGACGAAGAACTGGTTCCGTTTTGGAACCGACCGTGCTTACCGGCACTCGTGCGGAGATGAAGGTGAACTGCCAGGAGATATTTGCGCCGGTAGTCACGGTCGAACCGTATGATGATTTTGAGATGGCGCTGCGGCAGATCAATAATTCGCCCTATGGCCTGCAGGCGGGGCTGTTTACCCGTGATGCCAGGCAGATTTTCCGGGCGTATGAGGAACTCGAAGTTGGCGGATTGATGGCTGGCGATGTGCCGTCATTCCGGATCGATCACATGCCTTACGGCGGTATTAAGGACTCCGGCTTGGGCAGGGAAGGCCTGCGTTACGCAATCGAGGAGATGACCGAGCAGAAGTTACTGGTCATGAATTTGCGGTAGTGACGCGTCGACCAAGTTTATGATGCGTTCGAAGAAATCAAAGTTTGGGTCGATGAAATTCCTGCTTTTTCGCCTGTTATAATCCCACATTTGGCGCGGTGGGATTCTGATCTGCATCCGTTGTCCACACGGGTGCTGAAATGCTGCAAGCACCTGGGCCCCTAACCTAAACGTTGCTGCACGGAAGTTCTCACTGAATGCAGATCTTTCATCGCAGTACAAACACAATTTCGCGGGCGACGATTTTTGGCGCCATCTTCATTGTGGCGGTGCTGCTGTGGGCTGCGATTCAGTTTCAGCGGTCTCCTTATGTCACCTACGAAGGGGTTCGCAAGCCGCAGCCGGTGCCGTTCAGCCACCAGCATCACGTGGCGGGATTGGGAATCGACTGCCGCTACTGCCACACCTCGGTCGAAACATCGAGTTTCGCCGGCATTCCGCCCACCAAAACCTGCATGAACTGCCATTCGCAAATCTGGACGGGAGCGCCGCTGCTGGAGCCGGTGCGCGAGAGCTTCCGCAGCGGAAAATCGCTGGTGTGGACGCGCGTGAACGATCTGCCTGATTTCGTTTATTTCAACCACAGCATTCATATCAATAAGGGTGTAGGCTGCAACACCTGTCATGGACAAGTGGATAGGATGCCTCTGATGTATCAGAACGCCTCGCTACAGATGGAGTGGTGCCTGGCGTGCCATCGCGCGCCGGAAAAGGTTCTGCGGCCGCGCAGCGAGGTTTTCAATATGCAGTATCAGCCGCCTTCGAGCGCGCACAAAGTAAGCTTCGAAGGCAAGGACTACGACGACCAGCTTGCGCTGGGAAAAGACTTAATTCGCGAATATCCCCTGCGGTCGGTTTCAGATATCACCAGTTGTTCGACGTGCCATCGGTAACGAGTGATGAGCGATAGCTCCAAAAACAACGCCCGGCCGGAAGAAGTTTGCCCCGGCAAAAAGGGCAAGCTGGATCTTGCGAGCCTGCGAGAACGGGTTGCCGCCACGAAAGGCCCGGAGTACTGGCGCAGCCTCGAGGAACTCGCCGGCAGTAATGAATTTCGCGCAATGATGCATCGTGAGTTCCCCAAGGGTGCTTCGGAGTGGGTGGAGTCGATCTCGCGGCGCGGTTTTCTGCGCTTGATGGGTGCATCGATGGCCCTGGCAGGCATGACGGCCTGCACCAAGCAGCCAATGGAGCCGATCGTTCCCTATGTGCGACAGCCGGAAGAAATCATTCCGGGCCGTCCCCTGTTCTTCGCGAGTGCCTTCACCTTGAGCGGATACGCGACCCCGATATTGGTGGAAAGCCATACCTACCGGCCAACCAAGATTGAAGGAAACGCACAGCATCCAGCGAGCCTGGGCGGGACGGACGCGTTTGCTCAGGCCTCCATTCTGGATCTTTACGATCCCGACCGGTCGCAAACCATCACCTTCATGGGTGATGTGCGCACCTGGAGCGAATTCGCAGGTGCGATCCGTGGACCGCTGAATATCCAGAAAGGATTGCAGGGTTCGGGAATTCGCATTCTCACGCAAACAGTCTCATCGCCGACGCTCAAGGACCAGCTGCAGGCGTTTTTGAAGACTTACCCGCAGGCCAAGTGGCACGTGTATGAGCCGGTGAATCGCGACAATGTTTACGATGGCGCGCGCATGGCTTTTGGCCAGCCGGTTGAGACCATCTACAAACTCGATGCCGCGGATGTGATCGTTTCGCTCGATGCCGATTTTCTGTATGGCGGATATCCGGGCTTTGCGCGATACGCACGGGACTTTGCGAAGCGCAGAAATCCTGATACGGGCGAGATGAGCCGGCTGTATGTCATCGAGAGCAACCCGAGTTCGACGGGGGGGAAGGCGGACCATCGCCTGCCGACGCGGGCGACAGACATCGAAAACTTCGCGCGAGAACTCTCGACCTCTCTCGGGGCTTCTGCAGCCGCTCCAGCGGGTGAGCACGCAAAACTAATCTCTGCTCTCAATCGCGACCTGCAGGCTCATCGAAGCGCAAGTGTGATCATTCCCGGTGATCATCAGCCTCCTTCAGTTCACGCTCTCGCGCATTCCCTTAACGCCGGCCTCGGCAACGTCGGCAAGACCATCTTCTACACCGATCCGGTGAACGCAAACCCGGTCAATCAGACCGAGTCCCTGAAAGAGTTGGTTGCCGACATGCGCGCCGGCAAAGTGGATGTGCTGGTTATTCTCGGTGGTAATCCTGCCTACGACGCACCTGCCGATTTCGGCTTCGCTGATGCCCTGAAGAACACGAATATTCCCCTGCGGGTCCATCTTGGCCTGCATCAGAACGAGACTGCCGAGCTTTGCCAGTGGCACCTGAACGAGACGCACTATCTCGAGCAATGGAGTGACACACGCGCTTACGACGGAACAGTGAGCATTGTGCAGCCCCTGATTGCACCTTTATACGCAGGCCATAGCACGCATGAAATTCTGGCCGTGCTGAGTGGAAGCGGTGAGAGCAGCGGCCACGATCTGGTGCAGAGCTACTGGAAGAAACAGCGTTCGGCGGGAGACTTCGATTCCTTTTGGCGCAAGTCTCTCCACGATGGATGGATTGAGGGTACGGCGCTCTCGCCGAAACAAGTCGGCGCGAAGGCTGCTGGTTCAGCGCCCGCTCAAGGCGCGCAGGGAATCGAGATCAACTTCCGCCGTGATCCTTCCATTTACGACGGCCGCTTTGCCAACAACGGATGGCTCCAGGAACTTCCCAAGCCGATGACTAAGCTGACCTGGGACAATCCCGTCCTGGTAGGCCCAGCAATGGCCGCGCGAATGGGCCTCGAGAAGACGGATGTGGTCGAGCTAGAACTGAATGGCAAGAAAGTTCAAGGTTCGATCTGGGTCCAGGCCGGACATCCCGAGAACTCCGTGACCATCTTCCTGGGTTATGGCCGGCGGCGTGCCGGACGCGCCGGAACCGGCGCCGGTTTTGACGCTTATCAGCTGCGCTACAGCGCAACTCCCTGGTTCACCACCGGCGTCAACATGCGCAAGACAGGCGAGAAGTATCTGTTGGCCTCAACCCAGGGCTATCAGACCATGGACACTCAGGATGGTGACGCTCGTCCGCAAGTTCGCGAAACTAATCTTGAGAAATACCGCAAACAGCCGAATTTCGCGAAAGAAGAAGAGCCGCCGAAAGACGGCACCCTTTATCCGCAACTTGGTTACAAGACCACCTATCCGAACTACGATCCGAAGAATGGCCCTTATCAGTGGGGTATGGCGATTGATCTGAACGCCTGCGTTGGCTGCAACAACTGCATCGTCGCATGCCAATCGGAGAACAACATTCCGATCGTGGGAAAAGAGATGGTCAACCGCGGACGTCACATGCACTGGCTGCGGGTAGATGCTTACTATCAGGGCGATCGGGATCATCCCCGCGCCCACTTCCAGCCGGTGCCGTGCATGCAGTGCGAAGATGCACCCTGCGAACTCGTCTGCCCGGTTGGCGCAACCGTGCACTCGACCGAAGGCCTGAACGACATGGTCTATAACCGGTGCGTGGGCACCCGTTATTGTTCCAACAACTGCCCATATAAGGTCCGCCGATTCAATTTCCTGCTGTTTCAAGATTGGGACACGCCGCAGTACAAGATGATGCGCAACCCAGATGTCAGTGTCCGCAGCCGTGGCGTGATGGAAAAGTGCACCTACTGCGTGCAGCGCATCAATGAACATCGCATCGACGCAGAACGCGAGAACAGGCTGATCGGCGAGGGCGAGTTCACCACCGCCTGCGCACAATCCTGTCCGGCGAACGCGATCGTGTTTGGAAACGTCGGTGACCCGAACAGCGCAGTATCTAAGCTGAAAGCGGGAGCGCGAAATTATTCGCTGCTGGCCGACCTGAACACCCGGCCGCGAACCACCTACCTGGCTGAAGTTCGTAACCCGAACAGCGAACTGGAAAGCTAATTGAGCATGGACGAGCAGCCAACCCAAGCGCCGGTAATTGAGCCCGGATATACCTTCGGTACGGTCACGGACAAGATCAGTTCGATCGTGCTGACGCGGCCGACGTCGAACGGCTGGTTCATGGGTTTCGGGATCGCGTTTTTGCTCACCATGGGACTGCTGTACGCGATCGGCTACCTGTTCCTGAAGGGCGTAGGCATCTGGGGTGTGAACATCCCGATTGGCTGGGGCTTCGCCATCGTCAATTTTGTATGGTGGATTGGAATCGGCCATGCGGGCACGCTGATTTCCGCAATTCTTCTCTTGCTGCGCCAGTCGTGGCGAAATTCCATCAACCGTTTTGCAGAAGCGATGACGCTTTTCGCCGTCGCCTGCGCCGGCATGTTCCCCGTGCTGCACCTCGGACGCCCCTGGCTGGCATATTGGTTGTTTCCCTATCCCAACACCATGAATGTTTGGCCGCAGTTTCGCAGCCCGCTGGTGTGGGACGTCTTTGCGGTCTCGACATACGCCACGATTTCGCTGCTGTTCTGGTTCATCGGTCTCATTCCCGACCTGGCGACCTTGCGTGATCGCGCCGACAATCGTGCCGCGCAGATTATCTATGGCATGGCCGCCATGGGATGGCGCGGCTCGGTGCGTCACTGGGCGCGGTATGAAACCGCCTATCTGCTGTTGGCTGGGCTGGCCACGCCGCTGGTTCTCTCTGTTCATACTGTGGTCAGCTTCGATTTCGCCATCGGCCAAGTCCCGGGATGGCACACCACCATCTTCCCTCCGTACTTTGTCGCTGGCGCTATCTACTCGGGCTTCGCCATGGTCCTGATGCTGGCTATTCCCATCCGCAAGTTTTACGGACTGGAAGACTTCATCACCGAACGTCACCTCAACAACTCCGCCAAGGTCATGCTTGCAACGGGGCTGATCGTGGCCTACGGATACGGCATTGAAGCGTTTATGGGCTGGTATGGTGGCAACCGCTACGACGCTTTCCTTCTATGGAACCGCCTGCACGGGCCCTACTCGTTCTTTTATTACATGCTGCTGCTGTGCAATATCGGAATCCCACAGGTCTTGTGGATCAAGCGGCTGCGAACCAGTCCGTTCTGGCTGTTTGTCATCTCTGGCGTCGTGCTGGTCGGCATGTGGCTGGAGCGTTTCATCATCGTGGTGGTGAGTTTGCAGCGCGACTTCGTGACGTCATCCTGGGGTATGTACTACCCCACGCGCTGGGACTGGATGACCTACATCGGCACGATCGGCTTCTTCCTGGCCTGCATGTTCCTGTTCCTGCGCGTGCTGCCCATGATCTCGATTTTTGAGATGCGCACTCTGCTGCCGGAGGCGGAGGTGAAGGAATGAAGCGCACTCCGATTTATGGGCTGATGGCGGAGTTCGACACACCCGAGTCGGTCATTCATGCAGCACGGAAGACGTACGAAGCCGGCTACAAGAAGATTGACGCATACAGCCCGTTTCCGATAGAGGCGCTTAGTGAGGCTGTCGGCTTCCATCACAACTTTGTTCCATTAGTTGTGCTGATCGGCGGCATTCTCGGCGGCTTCAGTGGCTTCGCCCTGCAGTACTGGATTCATGTAATCAACTATCCAGTCGTAGTTGGAGGCAGGCCGCTCAACTCCTGGCCAGCATTTATTGTGGTCACATTTGAGATGACCATTCTCTTTGCTGGCATTTCTGCGGTGTTCGGAATGCTGGCACTTAATGGGCTTCCCATGCCCTATCATCCCGTTTTCAATGTTCCGCGATTCGCTTTTGCCAGCAAAGACCGTTTTTTCCTGATCATTTTTTCGTCCGACCCCAAGTACAACGCGGTTGACACCCGCCGCTTTCTGGAGGGCTTTTCGCCACGCTCGATATCGGAGGTGCCAAGTTGAAACCGCACCTTCGCGCGAGCGTACTGCTG
>Ga0066388_100003262_pt1 | contig 10415 bp, 4 predicted proteins | sample PanSoiMetaGPlot6_FD_64539 | JGI IMG/M metagenome (GOLD analysis project Ga0066388, IMG submission 64539) | Tropical forest soil microbial communities from Panama analyzed to predict greenhouse gas emissions - Panama Soil - Plot 6 (Hybrid Assembly) | ecosystem: Environmental > Terrestrial > Soil... | reverse complement strand
CACTGCTTCTCGGTGCGGCGTTCAGTGTGCGTCCGGACGTCTTGGTGCCATCGGCCGCAGTGCTCGGCTTGCGATGGCTGCGACGCCGGTCCAGCGGCTGGTTGACGTGGAGCCGTTTCGCGGAAACCGTGCCCTTCATTGGACTGGTGGTGGTCGTCACGGTCGCACGATACGCGTACTACGGGGCGCTTCTGCCAAACACCTACGTGTTGAAGGTAACCGGAACGCCACTCCTCGAGCGCATGGAAGGCAATGGCCTCGTGTACGTGACGTCGTGGCTCCGCGACTCGCGCGTGCTCGTGGCGCTGCTGGTCACAGGCCTGGTCGTGCGGCCATCGTGGAACAAGCTCCTGCTCGCATCGGTGCCGGCATCGATGCTCGGATACAGCATGTACGTGGGTGGCGATGCGTTTACACAGTGGCGATTCTTCGCGCCGTACGTCCCACTTGCCTGGCTTGTCGTTCTCAGCGACGTTCCGCCCTTGAGCGACTGGATTGCGGCGCGCATGGGTGACGAAGACATCGCGCGGCGCGTGGCGCCGGCGTGCGCGATGGTGGCAGGCGGTCTCTTTCTGCTGCACGTGTGGACGCAAAGCTTCAGAGTGCGGCAAGAGCCGGGAGCGGATTACATCGCGAACGCCAACACGGCAATCTTTCTGAGTGGGGTGCTCAGACCGCAGGCAACCGTGGGCGTGTTCTTTGCGGGCTCGGTTCCGTACTATACGGGGCTCAGGGCCGTCGATTTCCTGGGCAAAAGCGATCCGTACATTGCAAGGCTGCCGCCGGATCTGAGCGGCGCCGTTTCGGCGCGAGGAATGCGGAACATCCCCGGCCACGACAAGTACGACCTCACCTACTCAATTCTCTCCAAGCGGCCGACGTACGTCGCCGGCTTCAAAGCCGGGCGGCAGGATGTGTCTCTGGCAGCGCAAACGTACTACGTTCGAGTTCCAGTCGGATTCGATACGTGGCCCGACCCGAAGGATCACTCGGTATTTCTACTGCGCGATTCGCCGGATGTCGATTGGGAGCGTGTCGGTTCGTTACGATCGGCCCGATAGCGTCTCTTCGTCGGCGCCGAGACACTCTTCGAGACGCGTCGCGGTCGCCCTGGCGAAGTCGCGAAGGTGGCTGTGATGGTCGCCGGGTATCTGATGCATCTCGAATCGTCCCGTCGCGATCGAGCGCCAGCGTCCCGCCTCCGCCGCGTCCGTGCCTTCCGCGCGCAACAGCACGACGTGTCCAGAGTACGGTTTCGGTTCGTACGCGGTCAGGCGCGCGAGATAGGTGCGCATGATCCGGAGCTGCCGATCGGCGATCTGCTCGTCGCGGCTCGGATTCACAGCGCGGCGGCGCCATTCGCGCGCGAACCTCACGATGCCCTCGGAGCGAGCGCGCTGCAGATCGGGTCCCAGCCGATTGACCCAGAACCGCACGATCTCGTTCCGCATGTAGCGGGACCACCGCGGGATGAAGCTGTCGATGAGCACGAGCGTGCGCACCTCCTGACGGGCGCGGCGAAGCTGCTGTGCCATCTCGAGGGCCACCACGCCAGCCACGCACGCTCCGCCGATCGTGTACGGACCATCGGGCTGGACGTGTCTGATCTGCCGGTTGTACTCGGCTGCCATTTCCTCGACGGTGTCGTGCGGCTCCACGAGCTCGTCGATGCCGCGCGCCCGCAGGCCGAAGAAGGGACGTCGTGCATCCATGTAGCGGGCGAGACCCGCGTACACGACGAGCTCGTTCTCGCCGCCCACGCCGCCTGCGACGAGGAAGAACGGCGGCTGGTCGCCGCCCGGTTTGAGCGGGACGAGCGCGTCGTAGCGCTTCGACCGGCCGAACCGTGCGGTGAGCTCCTTGTCAATCGCCTGCGCGATCCCGGCAATGGTCGGGTCCGTGAAGATCAGGCGAACTGGCAACTCCAGACCGAGCGCCACGTTGAGCTCGTGAATCAGCTGCAGCGCCAGGAGCGAGTGGCCGCCCACGTCGAAGAAGTTGTCGTCGACGTCGGGCGATTCGATGCCGAGAACCGCCGCCCACACGCCGGCGACCACCGCTTCAAGCGCAGTGCGCGGCTCGCGGCGGCCGCTGACCGGAGCAGTCGGAGCAGACGTTTCCACGCGCTCCAAGGCTCGCACGTCGAGCTTTCCGTGGGGCGATAGCGGCAGCGCCGGCACGATCGCGAAGTTGGACGGAACCATGTAGGCCGGAAGCGAGGTGCACGCGTGTTCGCGCACGGCGGCAAGCGCGTTCGGACCGGCTTGCGGTGTTAGCGCCAGATAGGCGTTCAACCGGCGATCGCCGGCCGCATCGATCACTGCGAGCACCGCCACTTCACGAATGTCCGGATGCCGCCCCAGCACCGATTCGATTTCGCCGGGCTCGATTCGGTAGCCGTGAACTTTCACCTGACGATCGATGCGCTCGATGAAGTCGACGTTGCCGTCCGGGAGCAGGCGCGCGCGGTCTCCCGTTCGGTAGAGACGCGCACCCGGTTTTGAGCTGAACGGATCGGCACCGAACACCGCCGGCTCGAGCGACGCATCCACGAACCTGCCGAGCCCGTCGCCGCCAATGTAGAGTTCGCCGACCACCCCGATCGGCTGGAGCTCCCGATGCTCGTCGAGCACCCGTACATCGGTCCGCGGGATGGGCACCCCGATCGGCACGCGGAGCGATTCAGCGCTGAACGACCGCGGCACCCTGTAAGTGGTTGCGAACGTCGTCGATTCAGTCGGACCGTACCCGTTGATGATCGTCGTAGCCGGGAGGGCCGTGAGCGCGCGAGCGACGTGTCGGGGAGAGAGCGCCTCGCCGCCCGTCAGTACTTCGGCCAGCGGACGGAGAATCTCGGGCGCCGTGTCGACGATGCGATTGAACAGTGCTGCCGTGAGCCATGCGGAGGTCACGCGTTCATTGGCGATGAGATTGCCGACATCGGCAAGATTCGGCAGATCCTCCGGGCAGACGACGACGGTTCCGCCGTTCAGCAGCGGCCCCCAGATTTCGAGCGTCGAGGCGTCGAACGAAAGGGGCGCGAGCTGCAGAAACCTTGTCCCGGGATCGAGGCGAACGTAGTCCACACCGCACACGAGCCGGACGACGGCGCGATGCGGCGCGCATACCCCCTTGGGGACGCCGGTCGACCCCGACGTGAAGATGACGTACGCGTCGGCTGACGGTGGTGGCTCGGGCGCTCGGGTTCCCGGCCTCATGACCGTGACGATGTCGCCCGTCACCATCGCGCACGGCGAGACGGCCTCCATGAGCATCGGTTTGCGCGCGGAGGGGAGTTCGGGATCGATCGGCACGTACGCGCAGCCGCACTTCAGAATCGCGAGCATCGCGGAGATGGCGCCCGAGCCCCTGGGGCGAGAGAACGCCACGACGTCGCCCGGCGCAACGCCCTGCGCGCGGAGTCGATCGGCCAGGCGCTCAGAAAGGCCATCGAGCTCCGCGTACGACAACCGCTCGCTGCCGCAGACGACTGCCTCGGCGTTCGGCTGGCGGGCGGCATGATCGGCGAAGATCCGCTCGATGCGATCGCCCGGCGATACGCTTGCTGGTCCGCGTCCCCATTGCAGCAGATGCTCGCGTTCGGCCGCGGACAGTATCGGCAGCCGGCTCACCGGCATGTCGATCCGCGCGACGCTCGAGGCGACGATCGCCAGGAAATGGCGCATCATGCGCTCGGCCGTAGAGCGCGTGAAGAGATCGGTGTTGTATTCCCACAGAAGCGTCGGCGCACCATCGCCCGGAATGACCAGCGCGATCAGATCGAACTTACAGGTGCCGTTCCCGATGCCGTCCACCGACTCGACGCGAAGCTGGTCGGTCTGGTACGCGGCAAACGCCTGGTCATAGCTGTCGAAGAAGCACGCGAACAGATCCGAATCCGGCCGGAGGCGCTGGACCACCCGGTCGTACGGAACATCCTGATTGTCGATTGCGAACGCCGCCGTGCGGCGGAAGCGCCCGAGGACATCCCGAAACACCGGATCGCCGGCGAAATCGGTGCGCATCGCAACCGTGTTGATCATCATGCCGAGGATCTGCTGCGACTCGCTCGTCCGCCGGTTCGCGATGCCGGATCCGACGATGATGTCGGTCTGGCCGGTGTAGCGGTGCAGGAATGTCTGGAAGGCCGCGTGCAGCCACATGTAGGGCGTCACGTGCTCGCGGATGCACGCCGCGACCACATCCCGATACAGCCGCCGGTCGATCGCGTGGCGGATCTGCTCGCCAGCAAACGTCTGCGTCGTCGGTGGCACCAGCTGCGAGGGCAGCCGCGGCGGCGTCGGCGCATTGCGCAGCGCCGACTCCCAGTACGCAAGCTGCGCGTCCCACACGCCTCCATCGACCTGCCGCTGCTGCCACCGAGCGAGATCGGCGAACTGCGCGGGCAACGGCGGAAGATCGGGCTGGCGTCCCGCGGCCAGCGCGTCGTAGGCGGTGAACAGTTCCCGCAGAAACACTCCATATCCCCAGCCGTCGTGCAGCAGGTGGTGTTCGGTGTGCAGCAGCCAGTGTTCCGCCGATCCGACGCGAAAGAGGCGCCACCGGACCAGAGGGAGACGATCCAGATTGAACGGTTCGCGTATGTCGCGCTCGATCGACGTCAGCGCCTCCTGCGGCAACGCGTCTTCAACCGTCAACCCGAACGCTTCGTACGGATGGACGCGCTGAAACGGCCGCCCGTCGGCGTGCGGGAACGTCGTCCGCAGGATCTCGTGCCGTTCGACCAGCGTGTTGAGCGCACCCTCCAATGCCGCGACATGCAGCCGGCCGTGAAACTTGAGAATCGACTGGAATCGGTATGCGTTGTTGCCGGGATGCAGCCGTTCGAGAAACCAGACGCGCTCCTGCGCCGACGACAACGGTGGTTGATCGCCTCTGTCGCCCGGGCCCACATGGGCGATGGCCACGCGGCTGTCGCCGCTGGTGGTGCTCAGCCACGACGCGAGCTCCGCGACCGTCGAGCGCGCGAAGAGATCCGTGAAGCTCGGCGCGATCCTGAACACGTCGTGAATTCTCCACGCGAGCTGCGCGAACGCCAGCGATGTGAAGCCGGCATCCGGCAACGCATCGTCTGGCCCGAGACCGTCGCTGCCGAGGATTTCACGGCACCAGCCGAGCAGCCGTTGTTCTGACGGCGAGAGCAGCCGCGTGTCGGCGCGCGCTTCACCCTCGTCGTGACCGGGCATGGGAAGCTGGCTGCGATCGAGCTTGCCGTTAGCGTTGAGCGGCCACCGCGTCATGACCGTGAAGCCGGACGGAATCATGTAGTCAGGCAGCCGCGCCGCAAGGAACGCCTTCAACTCCGCCGTTGTCGGCGCGGAAGCGCCGCGTGGGATGAAATACGCCCACAGCCGCATCTGGCCCGAGCCGTCCGCCCTCGCGACGACGGCGGTCGAATCGATGGCCCCATGCTGCGTCAGGATCGTCTCGATCTCACCGGGTTCCACTCTGAACCCGCGCACCTTCACCTGAAGGTCGAGCCGGCCGTGATACTCATACGTGCCGTCGGAGAGCCGTCTCGCGCGATCGCCCGTCCTGTAAATGCGGACCGCGTTGCCGCCTGGACCGAGCGGCGCTGTCGTGAATTTCTCGCGCGTGAGCTCGGGTCGATTGAGGTAGCCGGTTGCGAGGCACGTGCCCGCCAGACACAGTTCGCCCGTCGCGCCTTCCTCGACGGGCTGCAAGTTGTCGTCGAGGATGTACACGTGGACGCCCGGCGTGGGCGTGCCGATCGGCGGATTGTCGGGCGGCGGGCCGACAGGTGCCTCCCAGGTGAGCTGGTAGATGGTGGCCTCGGTTGGACCGTAGGCGTTGAAGAAGCGGCGTCCGCGCGATTTCCAGCGGGAGATAATCGCGCCCGTCAATTTTTCGGTGCCGGCGATCATGATCCGCAGCGCGTCGAGACCGTCTGCCGGCAGGATCTGCAGGACCGACGGAGACAAGAGCGCGATTGTGACGCCCTGGTTCCGCATCAGCGCATGCAGCGACGGACCTGGCATGAGCTCGGCGGAGGTGCCAAGCACGAGCGTGGCGCCGCTGATCAGCGCTGCAAGGATTTCCCAGAGCGACGCGTCGAAGCTGAAAGAGGCGAACTGCAGCACGCGATCGCCTGGTCCGATCTGCATCTGCTCGCGTGTGAACGTCATCAAGGCGATGAGGCCCTGATGCGGCAGTCCCACGCCCTTGGGCTGTCCCGTCGAGCCTGACGTGTAGATCACGTAGGCGAGCGCATCGGACGCGTCGTCGACGTCCGGCGGCAGATCGCTGGCTTCGTGCTCCGCGGGAAATTCGAGTGTCGGAGCACCAAGTATGCTGGCGAGATGGTCGAAGCGAGTCTCGGCGACAATCAGTGGAAGGCTGGCATCCTTCACCACGAACGCCAACCGTTCGCCGGGGTAGTCCGCATTCAACGGAACGTACGCGGCGCCCGCCTTGAGGATGCCGAGGATGCCGGTCACCATGTCGACCGATCGATCCGCGAGCAGTCCGACGAGCATTCCTGGCTTTACTCCTCGGGCGTGCAGCCGATGGGCGAGCGCGTTCGCGCGTGTGTGCAGTTCCCCGTACGTAACCTGGCGCGTGCCCGCCACGATCGCTACGGACTCCGGATGGCGGGCTGCGTGCGCCTCGAACAGGCGATGAATGCCGCGAGTGGTCACAGAAGTGTGTCCGATGAGCTCCGTAATCTTAGCGCGTCGTGCTACTGATCTCGGGCGAGCCCATCACTGATAGCGAGCGACATAGGGCGCGAAGAGACCGCGCGTCAGCGCACGGCGGAGTGCCCAGACGCCCACGCGACGCTCTCGCTGAATGGGCGTTCGCTCCCGAAGGACGGCAGGCAGCCCGCGCAGCGCGTCGACTTTGGCCTTCATGACCACCCTGCCCTTCCCGCGCCACGGGTGAAACACGAGCGCCGCGGCATTCAGCGCGAGATGCTGCGGCAGGTACATCCACATGAGCGGAGCCGGCATGTTCTTGAAGTACGTCCAGACGGCGTTTCGCTCGCCGTGGTAGAGCGCGAAATCGCTTCGATAACCGCTGGTCGCCGATCCCGCGTGCCGCACCACCGCACGGTCCACGTAGCGGCAGGTATACCCGCGAAGACGGAGCCGAAACGCCAGATCCACGTCTTCGAAGTAGCAGAAGAACCGCTCGTCGAAGCCGCCCACCTCCTCGAATGCGTCGCGCCGATAGAGCGCCGCGGCGGCGCACGGTCCGAACGTGTCGGTGTCGCCCGCTGGCCAGGTGCCGGCGTCCGCGCCGTGCCCCTTCCGCCACGCGCGGCCGGACACGTGATAGCTGTCGCCGGCGCCGTCGAGGCGCGGCGACGATTCCATGAGCATCCGGCTCGCGAAGCCAGCCGCCTTCGAATCGGCGTCCGCCGCCGCCGCGAGGGCCTCCAGCCACCCCGGATCGGCGATCACGTCGGGATTCATGAGCGCGAGCGCGTCGTACCGACGCGCGGCCTGCGCGCCGATGTTGTTCCCGCGCGCAAAGCCGGTGTTCGTGTCGAGGGCGATCACCTGCGCGCGGCGCAGGCACGTCGCGGCCTGTTGCAGCGAGTCGTCCGTGCTGGCGTTGTCGATGACGATGAGATGGTCTGGAGCACGCCGTTGTTGCTCCACGGCCTGCAGACACCGGCGGAGCAGGCCTCCGCCGTTCCAGTTCACGATCAGCAGCGCGATCGTCATCCGTGATCGATCGGCCGTCTGAGGCCGGCGGCTCGACCCTCACCCTCAGGTCGCGACCGAATCGAAGTGCGATTCACGGCTGCGACAGGCCAGGGTCGGGTCGTAATCCGGAGATGGAATCTGCACCTGGCCGCCACCGGCCAGCGCGCTGCGCACTCGGAGTTCACCGCGGATATAGAGGCCCGCCCGCACCAGCGGCGCCGAGACCTTGACCGCCGTGCCGCTCCGTTTGCAGTACAGGCGATAGGCGCTCCTGTGGAACTCGCGAATCGCGCGGGCCAGATTGTACCGGGCCGATCCGCCGCCGAGATGCCGCACCGAGACGCCTGGCACGTAGATGCGGGAGAGGCCGAGATCGGCCACGCGTCGGCAATAGTCGGCGTCCTCCCAGTAGAGGAAGAACGATTCGTCCAGACCGCCAAGCCGCTCGAAGACGTTGCGCCGCGTCATCAGGCACGATCCCGACAACCAGTCCGCGCGAAGCGGTTCGTGCGCGTCGAGGCCGAGGAGGTTGCGCCTCGCCCACGGATTGCCTGGGTACCGTCGTGTCAACCACGCGGAGCGTCCGCCGAAGAGTGTCGAGAACCCCGGGAAGGCTCGAGCGGACGGCTGTATCGACCCATCGCCGTTGATCACGCGCGGTCCCACGACGCCTGTGTCGGGGTGCGTGCGAAGAAACTCCTCCAGGACGACGAGTAGCGGCCCCTGAACGACGGTGTCGGGATTCAACAGCAGAAGAAAAGGATTGCGAGCCCGCCGCGCGGCGAGGTTGATGCCGGCCGCAAACCCGAGGTTGACGGCCGAAGGAATCGTCGACACGTATGGAAAGGCGCGGGCAATCGACACGGTGCGAGCTTCGTGACTCTCGTTGTCGACCACGATCACTTCATCGTCTGGCCGGAGCTGCGGCTCCAGCGACTGCAAGCAACGCTCGAGATCGTCGTACGCTCGGAAATTCACGACCAGGACGGATGTCGACATGTGGCTGTGGGTGCATTGTACCGGACGCCCGGAACTCTTGTGAACACCGTAGACCGACCCAGGACCGCCGATTCCTCACCGGCCGGCGCGACGCAGGGCGAGGTCGCGTTCGCGGGCATCAATAGCGTTCAGCAGTTCCTGACATATCTGTCGTGCGTCAGCCACCTGGCGGGTGAGATCCCTGAGGTGGGTGGCATCTTCCGGTGTCGGCCGGCGAAACGGATTGAGCGACGGCCGCCGCCTGCTCACCTGGATGGCGGCGGCGCGGCTGGAACTGCCCGGTCGCTGCAGTTCGGCGTCCTGCCGATGGACGAGAGCCTCCCGCTCCGCGGCGGTCGCCGCCAGCATCCGAAGCTCCGCCTCCAGAATCCTGGTCTGCCGACCAACGCCGTACGCCCAGGCGACATGGTCTCTAAAGAAGTTGCGGAGCGCGACCAACACGAGGCGGAGGCGGTCGGCCGTTGGAGCGGGACCGCTTGCGGCGGTCGTGAGCAGCCGCCATTTGAAACCGAGACCCTTGAGAAACAGCTCGAAGGGAGACCTCACCGCGCGCCGCCTGGCCAATGAGTCGTCGTGCAATCGGTATGCACGAAGCGCCGGCGGCACCACGACGAACCGGCCCTGGAAGGCCAGCCGCTGAAGGGGGAACTGGAACGACGGATTCTCCGCAACGTGATGCTGCAGACGCTCGCGAAGAAAGATCGCGTACACGAGCGTTTCCCATTCGCCGGGTGGCCAGCGAAACAGTGCCTGTCGTGCGAGCCGCCAGTCCCCGGCAGCGGTGAGCCACGAGTACGACAGGATCGAGCGGCTTGCCGGGTCGTCTTCGTTGAACAGCTCCAACGCCGACGCGCAGAGGATCGCGTCGGGATTGGCCTCGAGAACCTGGACCAGCATCGACACGTATTTCGGGCTTTTGAGGATGTCGTCGTGCGCCAGCCAGGTGAAGTATTTTCCGCGTGCCAGCGAGAGCACGCGCATGAAGTTCGCCATGGCATCGAATGTCTCGGGATTCCTCACGTACCGCAGGCGAGCGTCGTTCTGGAAGCGGCGGCAGATGGCCGCCGTCGAGTCCGTCGAGGCGTTGTCGGCAATCAGGACTTCGAGATTCGCGTAGTCCTGTCGAAGCGCCGATTCGAGGGCTTCGGCGAGATACCGTTCGCCGTTGTAGACGGGCACGCCGATTGAAACCAGCGGCGCCCGATTCATCGCGACGCTCAGGGCTTGACCAGCAGGCCCTGGCCGGTAGGAAGTGTCAGGATCTCCACGCCGTGGTCGCGCGCAACTGCATCCATCCCTTGCTTTTGCGGCTCGTAGCCTGGCGATCCGTAGTCATCCAGCAGGACGAACGCGCCAGGAACGAGCCGGCCCCAGAAGTGCTCGAGGGCGGCGACTTCCGGCACGACGCAGTTCATGTCGAGGTGGAGATAACAGACCGCGTCGCTGTCGGCCTGCGGCAGGGTGGACGGCACGCTGCCGCGGATCAGAAACACGTTGCGAAACTCGGCGAAATTCGCCTGTGCTTCCGCGAAGCACTCGGTGTAGTTGTTGAAGGCGGCGGTTTTCCCGATACGCTTCTCCTCGTCGGTCAAGAGCTCGCCGTCGAGCCCGCGGAACGTATCGAAGAGAAAGAATCGGCGATCGAGCCGATTCCAATCGAGATACTGCATGATGGCCGAGCTCATGAACCCGCGATTGACGCCGCATTCGACGAAGTCGCCG
>Ga0066388_100003261_pt1 | contig 10415 bp, 8 predicted proteins | sample PanSoiMetaGPlot6_FD_64539 | JGI IMG/M metagenome (GOLD analysis project Ga0066388, IMG submission 64539) | Tropical forest soil microbial communities from Panama analyzed to predict greenhouse gas emissions - Panama Soil - Plot 6 (Hybrid Assembly) | ecosystem: Environmental > Terrestrial > Soil... | reverse complement strand
GCGGGGAGCCGGAACGCAGCCCCCGCTACCGCACCATCCTGCGCCAGATCGGCTACGGCGACGACCTGCGGACGGTATTCCGCTGCGGCGCCACCAGCTGGGGAGCGGCGTGCCTCGCCCGCGCCGAATCCGATCCGCCGTTCAGCCGCGATGACATTTCCTTCGTGGCGCGGCTGTGCGAACCAGTGGCCCACGGGCTGCGCCTGTCACTCCTGCTCGCCGGTGACGGCGCCGCCGGGCCCGCATCGCCGGGCGTGCTGATCCTCAATGACGACAACGATGTCGTCTCGCAGACCGACGCCGCCCGGCACTGGCTGGCCCAGCTACCCGCCGACCACGCCCGCGGACTGGACCTGCCCGTCACGATCCTCAGCGCGGCCAGCCAGGCGCGCGCGCTGGCGGCCGGGGAACCCGGCGCGGACGTCCCCGGTGCGCGGATCCGCACCACGGCCGGAAGCTGGCTGCGGCTGCACGCAGCCCGTCTGACCTCGGGCCCGGACGGCACCAGCCAGACCGCGGTCATCCTGGAGCCGGCCAGGCCCGCCGATCTGTCACCGCTGGTTCTCGACCTGCACGGGCTGACGAACCGGGAACGCCAGATCACCCAGCTGCTCCTGCGCGGCCTGCCGACCAGGCAGATCGCACAGGCACTGTTCATCTCCCGGCACACGCTCAGCGACCACATAAAGGCGATCTTCGCCAAGTTCGGTGTCACCAGCCGGCCCGCGCTCACCGCCCTGCTCCTCGATCACGTGCCGGCTGACCTGCAGCTTCCCCCCGGCCGCCGGCAGTGAACTCAGCCTGCGCGCAGCGGTGCGCACGCCGCGCTGACCTAGGCGCGCCGAGCGGTGCTCAGCGCACCTCAAAACACAGGCCGCAGGAATCTAAGGACCGGCCAGGCTGGATCTTAGGCGATTACCCGATGCGCGCCGCGCTTGCTTACCGCGATCCTCGATGATGGCGCCGGCTTAAGCGCAAGCCACTGAAACTCTGCTGCGTGGTATCACAGAACGCCGTCGCCGTTCGTCATTGAGGCGAGGGCGTGCCCATGCGCCAGCGAGAGGAGCGATCATGCCACAAGTACGGGTCAAGATCAGGTCTCGGCCACGTCAGATCACGTCGGCCGACCCGCCCACCGTCAGCCGCAAGATAGCGCGAATATGGTTTCCCGAATCGAACTAGCCAGCGGCGCAAGCCCGCTAGCTGAGGCGCCCTGACGGCCGGGATGGGCTGGGCGGCCTGCCGGGTCAGTCGAGTGCCCGGCCCGCCAGCTCGCCGCGCCGGCGGATGCCGAGTTTGCGGTAAACGTGCGCAAGATGGGTCTCCACGGTGTTCACCGACAGATACAGCTCGCGGCTGATCTGCTGGTTGGTCCGGCCGGCCCGGGCCAGCCGGGCCACGGCCTTCTCCTGCGGGCTGAGCTGGCCGGGCGGGACGCGTCCGGCGCGGCCGCCGGCCCGGCGAAGCTCGATGACGGCTTGCTGGGCGTGCCATCCGGTGCCGCAGCCCCGGGCGCGCGTCAGCGCATCGGACAGGACCGGACGGGCCTTGTCGCGCTCGCCGCGGCGGGTCAGGACCGCCCCGTACGCGGTCAGCGTCCGGCACTGGGCCAGCGGCATCGGTACATCCCGCAAGAGGTCGACGGACTCAGCCAGGGCGGCCTCCGCGGTGTCCAGGTCACCCCGGTGGACGGCCAGCGCCGCACGCCCGGCGGCGGCCATGGCAGCTGGCCACCTGCTCGGCAGCGGGCAGCTCGCGAGCCGGCTCACCACCCGCGCGGCGTCACCGGGGCGGTCGGCGGCCAGATAGGCGGCGACGGCATCGGCCGCGTACGGGATGTGCGACGGGTCGGCCACGCCCCAGTCGCCGATGTGCTGTTCCAGCTCATCGAACCCGGAGCAGGCGGCGTCGATCTGGCCCTGGCGGTAGGCCAGCGTGGCGCGGAGCCGGAGCTGGTAGCCGATGCCCAGGTACCATTCCGGGCCGATGGCCGTGTCCTGGCAGGCCGCGGCGTCGGCCAGGCGCCCTGCCTCCAGCAGGGCCAGGCCCTTCGCCGCCCGGGCGAGCGGCAGCCCGACCGGCAGCAGCTCACCGACGTCGCAGGCCCGTTCGGCCTCCTCGAGCGCCTCGCTCAGCCGGCCGAGACGGCAGCACATGTCCGACCGGGACAGGGCGGCGTGGAAGAGCAGAAACGGTTCGGCGCGATCCTCGGCGTAGCGCAGCGCATCGTTGAGCAGGCGTTCGGCCAGCGGGAACTGCTCGGCCCACACCGCGATGTCGGCCGGGACCGCCATCGCGTCCAGGCCCCAGTAGGCGACGTCAGCGGCGGGGCCGGCCGGTGCCGGGCCGTGGGCGGCTCGTTGCGCCGCGCTCAGCCCGGCCGGGTCGCCCGATAGCCATGCGCACAGCGCCCAGGCCGCCTCGGCGCAGGCTCTGCTGTACGGTCCGGCGTCGGCGGCGAGACCGCGCGCCCGGACGGCCACCGGCAGCGCCGCCCGCGGGCCGAGCCGGGCCCAGCTCTGCAAGGTGTGGTCGAGGAGCGCCTTCAGCGCCACCTCGGGATGGCCGCGGCCGGCCTCGGCGGCCACGGCATCGAACAGGCCGCCGGCCCGTTGCACCGCGCCATCGTGGAAAGCGGCCTGCCCGAGCAGGAGCTGTGCAGACAGGCGTACCGGCACCGGCGCGCCGGAGCCGGTAAGGATGCCATCGAGCAACGCGGTCGCGGTCTTGCCCGCCCCGCTGGCCAGCAGCGCCTTCGCCAGATCGAGCTGCAGGGCGGCCGGGGCGCTGTCACCGGCCAGCCGGGCGGCGCCGTCCAGATAGCGGCGGCCGGCCTGGACGGCCCCCTCGCGCAGGGCGGACCGGCCCGCGCGGGTCAGCGTTTCGATGGCCTGGGCGTCGCCGGACAGGGCGGCCGCGATCGCGTGTCCGGCGGCCTCGCCGGCGGGTGCGCCGGCGACCAGCAGGGCTCGCAGCGCCCGCTCATGCAGGTAGGCCCGGGCGGGCGGGGCGAGGTCGTCGTAGATCGCCTGACGGATCAGGCCGTGCCGGAACCTGGCCCATCCGGCGTCGTCACCGCGGAGCAGATCGGCGCGGAACAGGGCTTCGACGATGCCCGATGCCACCTCGCCCGGGAGGTCGGCCATCGCGGCGGCGACCGGCGGGCGGAACCGGGTGCCCAGGACGCTGGCCGCGCGTACGTAGCGTTGCGCGACCGGGTCCGCGGCGGAGAACCGGGCCAGCAGCAGCCGCCGGGGCGCCTCGGCCCTCGGCCCGGCCGGGCGCGGCCTCGCGGCGCGCAGTTCCGGCATGGCGAGCTCGAGCAGCAGCGGGTTGCCGTCGCAGTCCGCCACGGCCCGATCGGCTACCTCGCGGCTGACGTCGCCGAAGCGATCCCGGAGCACCTCGCGTGCCGCCTCGCCGGTCAGCGGAGCAAGCCGCTGGATACCGGCCAGGTCCTGCGCGGTGAGCTGCTCGGCGGCACGCAGCGCGGTATCGGGCCAGGGCCGCGCCGTAGCCACGACCGCCAGCGGCAGCGCCGCGGCCCTGCGGCAGAGCAGATACAGGAGCGTCAGCGAGTCCGGGTCGGACCAGTGCACGTCATCCAGGGCCAGCAGGAGTGGCCGGCTGGCGGCCGCCCGGCGGATGCGGCGCAACGTGGCGTAGAACCGGCTGGCCGCGGGCAGGTCCGCCGACCCGGTATCGAGTACAGCCACCTCGTCCTCACCGCCAAGCACCTGAGCGATCAGCCCGTAGGGCAAGGCTGCCTCCACGGCATCGCCTCCGCCCAGACGGACGTCGAACCGGCCCTCGGCCTCGGCCACGGCCGCTCGCAGCACGCTGGTCTTGCCCAGCCCGGCGGGCGCCACCACGAACACCGTGCCGCCGCGGCCGGCGAACGCGCCATCCAGCAGCCGCCGTATTGCCTCGACGACTGCCTCGCGCTCGTACATCCGGACCGTCACTGGTCTCAATTCTCGGCTAAGTTCACCGGTTGCCGTGATGACCGCGCCGGCGCCGCCCCGGCAGGCTGGAGGACATGACTGACACACAAACATTCGTCCTGGTCCACGGCTCCTGGCAGGGCGCCTGGAGCTGGGACGGCGTGCGGGACCACCTGCGCGCCCGCGGCCACCGGGTCATCACCCCCGCGCTGCCCGGCCGGGGCGACGTCGGGGAAGACCGTTCCTGGATCGGCCACGACGACAACGTGGCGGCCGTGCTCGCCGCCCTCGACGCCGATGGCGCCGGCCCGGTGGTCCTGGCCGGGCACAGCCTCGGTGGCGTGACGATCAGCCAGGTCGCCGACCAGCGCCCGGACCGGGTATCCCGGCTGATCTACTGTGCGGCGTTCGTCCTGGACGACGGTGAGTCGGCCGGCGATGTTATGCCCGGGCCGATGCGTGCCGCCATCACCGAGCTCAGCGCCACCCGTCCCGACCGGGCCATCCCGATGCCATGGGAACTGTGGCGCCAGAACTTCATCCAGACGGCCAGCGAGCAACTGGCCCGCGAAAGCCATGAGCGCCTGGTCCCCGACCCGTACCGTCCGGTATTCGAGCCGGTGAAGCTGCGCCGTCCGGTGCACCGCGAGCTTCCCGCCGCCTTCCTGGCCTTCACGCAGGACAAGACGATGCCGCCGGGCTTCTGGCATCCGGGCATGAGCGGCCGCCTGAACGGCGGCGCGGTCGTCGAGATCGACGGCGACCACCAGATGCCGCTGACCGCACCGGGACTCCTGGCCGATGCCCTGCACCAGGCCGCGACCGCATCGCCGAGGCGGCGTACCGTGTGACGGTGTGGCGCGATGACCTCGGGCACCCGGTCGGGCTGGACGGCCCGGCCCGGCGCGTGGTGTCCCTGGTGCCCTCGCTGACCGAGGCGGTGGCCGTCTCGGCCCCGGGCCGGCTGGTGGGGGCCACCGACTGGTGTACCCACCCGTCCGGCCTGGCCGTGACCCGGGTGCGCGGGACCAAGAATCCCGAACGGGCCGGGATCATCGCCCTGGCCCCCGACCTTGTCATCGCCAACCGGGAAGAGAACCGCAAGCTGGACGTCACCCGCCTCCGCGAGGCGGGCCTGGCCGTCTGGGTGACGGTGATCGAGTCGGTGCCCGAGGCGATCGCGTCGTTGCGGCGGCTGCTCACCGGGCCGCTGGGCCTGGACGTGCCGGCCTGGCTGGCCACCGCGGAGCAGGCCTGGGAAGCACCCCTCCCCGGTCACAGGCGCAGCGTCGCGGTGCCGGTCTGGCGCGACCCGTGGATGGTGGTCGGCGCGGGCACGTTCACCGGCGACGTGCTGGCCCGGCTGGGCCTGGCCAACGCGTTCGGCGCGGGCCCCGAGCGCTATCCGCACGTCGATGCCGGGCAGATCCGGGCGGCCGCGCCCGACCTCGTGCTGCTGCCCGACGAGCCCTACCCGTTCACCGCCGCGGACGGCCCGGAGGAGTTCCCCGGTCAGCGCGTCGTGCTGGTCTCGGGCCGCCTGCTGACCTGGTACGGCCCCTCGCTCGCCACCGCCCGCGCCGACCTGCTCCGCGCCTTGGCACCGTAAGACACTGGTGTAGCAGGATGGAGGGATGCTGGTCGTCCATGTTCATGTGCGGGTCCGGCCGGACCGGGTGGAGGACTTCGTGGCCGCCACGATGGTCAACGCGCGGGCATCGCTCGCCGAGCCTGGCGTGCTGCGCTTCGATGTCATCCAGGATCAGGCCGACCCGGCCCACGTCGTGCTGAACGAGGTTTACCGTGACGAGGAAGCCTCCGCCGCGCACAAGCTGACGCCGCACTACGCGGCCTGGCGGGACGCGGTGGCGGAGATGATGGCCGTGCCGCGCGAATCGGCCAGGTACTCGGCGGTGTTCCCGGCAGGCGCCGAAGCCTGGACGAGCGGTCCGCCCTGACGATGAGGGATTTCGAGTTCGCCACGGCCGGCCGGATCGTCGTCGGTTCCGGCCGGGCGGCGGAGCTGCCCGCTATCGTGACCGGGCTGGGGCGCCGGGTGCTGGTGTGCACCGGAGCCAGCCCGTCCCGTCACGACCGGCTGCTGGCCGGGCTGCGAGGGCCGGCCGCGGTATTCCCGGTGACCGGCGAGCCCACGGTCGAGCTGGCCCGCGCGGGCCTGGCCGCCGCGCGCGAGCACGGCGCCGACGTCGTGGCCGCCATCGGCGGCGGCAGCGTCATCGACACGGCCAAGGCCGTGGCCATGCTGCTGGGCAACGGCGGCGACCCGCTGGACTACCTGGAGGTGGTGGGATCCGGCCGGCCGATCACCCGGCCGGCCGCGCCGTGCGTGGCCGTGCCCACCACGGCCGGCACCGGGGCCGAGGTCACCGCCAACGCCGTTCTGGCCTCACCCGCGCACGGGATCAAGGCGAGCCTGCGGAGCCCGCTGATGATCCCGCGGGTCGCCGTGATCGATCCCGAGCTCACCGTGTCCTGCCCGCCGCCGGTGACCGCCGCCAGCGGCCTCGACGCGCTGACCCAGTGCCTGGAGCCGTTCGTCAGCGTCCGGGCGAACCCGCTCACCGACGGCCTGGCCCGGGAGGGGCTGCGCCACGCCGGGGCCGGCCTGCGCGCCGCCTACGCCGACGGCAGCGATCTCGCCGCGCGTGAAGACATGGCGATCTGCAGCCTGACGGGCGGGATGGCGCTGGCCAACGCCAAGCTGGGCGCCGTCCACGGCCTGGCCGGCGTCATCGGCGGCACCGCCGACGTGCCGCACGGCCTGGCCTGCGCCGCGCTGCTGGCCCCTGTCACCGAGGCCAACGTGCGGGCGCTCCGGTCGGCATTCCCCGGCCACCCCGCCCTTGGCAAATACGCCGAAGCGGCCCGGCTGCTCACCGGGAATCCCTCCGCATCCATCGCGGACGGCCTGGCCTGGATCGGCGAGACCACCACCATGCTCGGCGTGCCACGACTGGCCGCGTTCGGCATCGGCCCGCAGGACGCCGGCGACATCGCCGCCAAAGCCGCCCGGTCAAGCAGCATGCAGGGCAATCCCGTCCCCCTGGACCACGGCGACCTGCTCGCCATCCTCCGCCAGGCCATCTGACCGGCCACACCGAGCACGTTTCCGCGGAAGCGCTTTGTGAACTTTTTCACGAGGCGTTTCCGCGGGAACCTGCCACCAGCTTGCGGTGTAACAGCAGCGAGGCCGACGAAAAGGAGCGCCCCCATGCCACGCAGGCTGATCACCGTCACCGCACTTGTCGCAGGCATGAGCATCGCCGCCGTCTGGGTGGCTACGCCGGCGCTGGCGAAGGGACCTTCCCAGGCGAGCATCACCGGCCCCGGGCTGGCCCGTGCGATCGTCGTCGCCGACGGCGGCGAGCCAGGACAGCAGGGCACGCTCGCGGTGCTCGCCGGGCAGACCGGCTTGTTCACCGCGATGTGGGGCCCGGACGTCAGCCTGCCCGTCCAGACGCCGGCCCGGCTGCGCACTCCGCCGCCGCAGGTCTCCCTGGGCCCGCAGTACACGGTCATCTACACGGTGCCCGGCGTCACCCCCCGGCCAGGCGAGCAGTACGGGCGCATCCGCCAGGACCTCTACCCGGCCGCGGCCGGCGGGCCGGTCGTCTATACGCCCCCGGGCCAGGCTGGCTTCGGGCAGCCATTGCAGGTCACCGGATGGCTCCGGGCCGGTCCCGGCCTGGCCCGCACCCTGGGCCAGCTCGGCATCCGCCCGCGGCCGAGCACACCGCCCGCCCCGCCGACCCGCCCTCCCGCCGCCCAGCCGGCGGCCGCGCCTCAGACAGGCTCACCGGCCCTGGCCTGGCTCATCCCGGCGGCCGTGGCCTTCGCCCTGTCCGCGGCGCTCGCCGGAGCCGTGCTGCGGCGGCGTCACCGCAGGCCAGCGCGGTGAGCTGAGGTCAGCCCGCCGTCGTTCCCGAGATCAGCGGGAAGGCTTGGGCTTCCAGTCCGGATATAGCCCGGCCCAGGAGATCATGCAAAACTGGCTGATGGCCCGCGAGCAGGAGGACGAGCAGGCTCCGGCACCCGTGGCGGCCGGGGAGGCCGCCCGCGGCTCAGGTGACCTGTTCACGTCGGTGCCGTTGCTGCGCGGTTCCAGTACCTCGGAAAGCCTCACGACGGTGCTGGTGGCCTTCAGCGCCAACATCCTGATCGCGGTGGCCAAGTCGGCCGCCGCCATTGTGACCGGGTCGGCGTCGCTGGTGGCCGAGGCGGCGCACTCGTGGGCCGACTCCGGCAACGAGGTCTTCCTGCTGATCGCCAACCGGCGGTCCCGCCGCCCGCCCGACCGGGCGCACCCGCTCGGTCACGGCCGGGAGGCCTACGTGTGGTCGCTGTTCGCCGCGATCGGGCTGTTCGTGGCCGGGGCCGCGGTATCGGTCACGCGCGGCGTCCAGGAGCTCATCCATCCCGAGCCTGCCGAGCACTTCATCGTCGGGTACATCGTGCTGGCCGTGTCCTTCGTCCTGGAGGGAACCTCGTTCCTCCAGTCGGTCCGGCAGGCTAGATCCGAAGCCAAGTCAATCCAGCGGGACCTGATCGAGCACGTGATGGCCACCTCCGATCCCACCCTGCGGGCGGTGTTCGCCGAGGACTCGGCCGCCCTGATCGGCCTGGTCATCGCGGCGGCCGGGCTGGCCGCCCACCAGCTGACCGGCTCGTCGGTGCCGGATGCGGTCGGCTCGATCCTGGTCGGCCTGCTGCTCGGCCTCGTCGCGGTCGTCCTGATCAACCGCAACCGGAGGTTCCTGGTCGGCGAGGAAGCCGATCCCCGGGTACGTTCGGCGGCCATCGAGGCCCTGATGGCGATGCCGGAGGTGGCCCGGGTGACCTATCTGTGGCTCGAAATCGTCGGGCCGCGGATGGTCTTCGTCGTCGGCGACGTCGACCTGACCGGCGATGACATCGAGTCACACGTGGCCGTCCGGCTGCGGGCGCTGGAGGCGAAGATCTGCGCGTCGCCCGCGGTGGCCGCCGCCGTGCTGAGCCTGTCCGCCCCCGACGAGCCGCCGCTCGAGCCGTAGGCTCCCCGGGTCGGCCGGGCCGCGGCCGATGATTCCGGGGCGGCAGCACGGTCTTACCCGCATCAGGCCATGAGCGACAACGCGAGGAGCATCACCGTGACCGACACCAACTGGGCCTCTGACGCCGCGGGCACTGGACAGTACGCCGAGGTTAACGGCATCAACCTGTACTACGAGACGCACGGCGCCGGGCGGCCGCTGGTCCTGCTGCACGGCGGGCTCGGGTCGGGCGAGATGTTCGGCCCGGTCCTGCCCGCGCTGGCCGAGCGCCACCAGGTCATCGTCCCCGACTTGCAGGGGCACGGCCGGACCGCCGACATTGACCGGCCGCTCGACGTGCGGCTGATGGCCGACGACATCGCCGCGCTCATCGGCCACCTCAAGCTGGACAAGCCGGACGTGGTGGGCTACTCCCTGGGCGGCGGGGTGGCGCTGCAGACCGCGGCGAAGTACCCGGCCCTGGTCGGCCGGCTGGTCGTGGTCTCGGCCAACGTCCGGCGCGACGCGGTCTACCCGGAGATGCTCGCCCAGCAGGGCCAGGTCAGCGCGGCCGCGGCCGAGTTCATGAAGGACACCCCGATGTACCAGCTCTACCAGCGGGTCGCGCCGCGCCCGGGTGACTTCCCCCGGCTGCTGGACAAGGCCGGCGAGGGGATGTCGAAGGACTTCGACTTCACCGAGGACGTACGCGGCCTGCAGATGCCGACGCTGATCGTGGCCGCCGACGCCGACATGGCGCCGCCCAGCCACTACGCCGAGGTCTTCAACCTGCTCGACGGCGGCCTGCGCGACGGCGGATGGACGGGCGAGGGCCGGCCCAAGGGCGGTCACGCGCTCGCGATCCTGCCCGGCCTGACCCACTACGACATCGTCGGCTCGCCCCTGCTCGCCGCCGCCGTCCTCGCCTTTCTCGACCGCAGTTAAGCATCGAACAATCCGCTCGCAACCCCGGCGGGCTGAGGCTGCTAGGCCAGCGCCCGGTAACCGAGGCTCAGCGCGACGGGCACCGCTCCGAAGCGGGGCCGGAACCGCGCGCCGGGCCTGTCCGGCGCGTACGGGTCGTCAATGTCGGGCCAGCGCATCTTCAGGTGCTGGTAGGTCAGGCCCGCGACGGAGTAGGGGAATTCCATCGCCGAGACGCCGTGCGCCTGGAGCAGCCCGCCCCAGCGGAACGCGGCGAACACGTTGGCCAGCTCCCGCACCGACAGGGCCCGCCGGGCGGGCAGGTCGACCAGGTACACGGCGTCGGCCAGCTCGACCAGGTCGGCGGCGCACTGCGCCAGGGCTTCTGACCTGGTCCGGAAGACCATGCCGTCGGGATTGACGGTGCCCAGCTTCTCGCCGTGCACCGGAGAGTAGCGCGGCCGCGCCTGGCACTGCATCCAGTCGCAGGCGGCCAGCAGCTCCCATCCGATCCCGG
>Ga0066388_100003260_pt1 | contig 10416 bp, 8 predicted proteins | sample PanSoiMetaGPlot6_FD_64539 | JGI IMG/M metagenome (GOLD analysis project Ga0066388, IMG submission 64539) | Tropical forest soil microbial communities from Panama analyzed to predict greenhouse gas emissions - Panama Soil - Plot 6 (Hybrid Assembly) | ecosystem: Environmental > Terrestrial > Soil... | reverse complement strand
GAGGAATCTGCAACGCTTCCATCGATGCCCTCCGACAAGAGAATCTCCCGCCGCGACTTCCTCCGTACCGGTGCCTGGATCACCACGGCGGTGGTCGCCGGACTTCCCGAAGCTTCTTCGCTCCTCCGCCCCAAGCCGGCCGACGCCGCGATCATGGGAATCGGCCAGGAGCTGGCGGACGTCCTGAACGAGGAGACGGTGAACCGCATCCTCATCGAGGCGCTCGCGCGGGGCGGGGACTTCGCCGACGTGTTCGCGGAGCAGCGGTTCCGCACGGCGATCACGCTCGATTCCGGGAAGATCGAGTCGGTCAGCTACGGATACCCGCGCGGGGCGGGGGTGCGCACCGTCCGGCGCAACCAGACCGGCTACGCGTTTTCGGACGAGGTCTCGTTCAACTCGCTCCTCGACGCGGCGCGGATCGCCTCGAGCGTGGTCGAAGCGCAGAGCCGTACGACCCCGATCGACGTGTCGCGCCGCCGCCCGGCGCCGCCCTTCACGCTGCAGAATCCCGAGCCGCTCATGGTCGAGGCCACGAAGTTCGACCTCCTGCGCCGCATGGACGCCGCCGCACGCGCGGTCGATCCTCGGATCGCTTCGGTGCGCATCGACTACTCCGACGAGGTCCGCGACGTGCTGATCGGCACCTCGGACGGCATCTACGTGCTCGACCGCCAGTACCTCGTGAGCATCGCGTGCGCGCCGACCGCGCTCGCGGCGGGGAAGCGCGGCATGGGATTCGGAACGATGGGAGGCCGGGTCGAGGCGGACTACTTCGTGCGGCGGCCCCCCGAAGACGTCGCGCGCGAGGCGGCGCAGCAGGCGATCCGGCTTCTCGAGGCGGGCCCCGCTCCGGCGGGGGCGATGCCGGTGGTGGTGGGACCCGGCTGGGGAGGCGTCCTCATCCACGAGTCGCTCGGCCATGCGTCCGAGGCGGACGGCGTCCGCCGTGGCACCTCGCTCCTCACGGGAATGAGCGGCAAGCGCGTCGCGTCGCCGCTCGTCCGCGTGATCGACGACGGCCTCTGGCCCAACGGCCGCGGGACCTCGACGGTGGACGACGAGGGCACGCCCTCGCAGCGGACGGTGCTCGTCGATGGGGGCGTCCTTCAGTCCTACCTGCTCGACAAGCAGAACGCGGTCCTCCTCGGGCTCCACACGACGGGGAACGGCCGGCGCATGTCCTACCGGAATTGGCCGATCCCGCGCATGCGCAATACGTACATCGACGCCGGCACGAGCGACCCGCGCTCGCTCCTGAGCGGCATCACGAAAGGGTTCTACGCGGCGGACCTCGCGGGGGGGTCGGTGGACACGACGAGCGGCAACTTCAACTTCACCGTCCGCGAGGGCTATTGGATCGAGAGCGGGAAGATCACCCGTCCCGTGCGGGGCGCGGTGCTGGTCGGCAACTCGCTCGAGACCATGCAGCGGATCGAAGGGATCGGATCCGATCTCAGGATCGAGCTGACCCGCGGCACGTGCGGCAAGGACGGCCAGATGGTTCCGGTCGGGGTGGGACAGCCCACCGTGCGCTTCGCCTCGATCACCGTCGGAGGCTCGTCGATCTAGATGCCGCGTCAGCCCGCCACCGATCTCGCCGAAAAGGTCCGCGTCCTGGCCGAGCGCTCCGGCGCCCAGGAGGCTGAGTCCTACCTCGAGTCGAGCACGACGACCGAAGTGCGGATCCGGCAGGGACAGATCGAGCTCGTGCAGCAGTCCGCGGTGCAGGGGCTCGGGCTCCGCGTGTTCCGCGACCGCCGCATGGGGTTCCTCTACACGACCGACCTTCGCGACAACGTCCTGACGGAGATGGTGAACCGGGCGCTCGCGCTCACCAACCAGGCGGACCCGCGCGACGAGAATCGGATCGCCGAATATCTCGCGATTCCGCAGAGCGATCTCGAGATCCAGGACGACGCGGTCGCGGCGCTCCGCCCCGAGGACCTGGCGCGGATGGCGCACACGGCCGAGGAGAGCGCCTTCGCGCAAGACAAGCGGATCCAGACCACGGTGGACGTGCGATGCGGCACCGCGGTCGGGGAGGTGTTCTTCTCGAACACCTACATCCCGCGGCAGACCTACCGCTCGACGACCGTGTGGCTCGCCGCCTCGCCGGTCGCGACCCAGGGGACGCAGCGCCGCGAGGGCTCCTTCATCGACCGGAAGCGCCACCTCTCCGACCTGATGCGTCCGGAGCAGGTGGGTCAGAACGCGGCCTCGCGGGCGCTCGAGAAGCTCGGCGCGTCTCTTGGATCTTCGGGCCGGATTCCGGTCGTGTTCGTGGCCGAGGCGGCGGGACAATTCCTACAGAGCCTCTTTCCGGCGTTCAGCGCCCTGAACGTGCTCGAGCAGCGCTCCTTCCTCGCGGGGCGCGTGGGGCAGGCGATCGCCTCGCCGCTGGTCACGATCGTGGACGACGGCACGATGCGCCGCGGTCTCGGGAGCCGGTACTTCGACGGGGAGGGGGTCGCGACCCACCGCACCGTGGTGGTGGACCGGGGGGTGCTGCGCCAGTACCTGCATTCGGGCGTGACGGCGCGCCGGATGTCGGTTCCGCCGACGGGGAACGGGGTCCGCTCGTACGACTCGCTGCCGGTCATCGGCCCGAACAACTTCTACATCGATTACGGATCCACATCGAAGGAGAAGATGCTCGAGGTCGAAGCGGGGCTCTACGTGACCGGGCTCGCCGGCTTCGGCGTCGACACGGTGTCGGGGGAATTCTCCCAGCAGATCGAAGGGCTCATGATCGAGAAGGGCGTCCTCACGAAACCGGTCGAGGGAATGACCATCGGAGGACGTCTGGACGAGATGCTGCTCGGGATCGATGCGGTGGGGAAGGACCTCGAGTTCCGGTCGAACGTCGCGTCTCCGAGGATCCGCTTCCGCTCGCTCACCGCGGGAGGGGTGTAGCCCCCGCCGCCTAGGTCGGAGTCTCCGAACCCTTCGGCTGCGCGTCCCCCTCCTCCTTCGGAGCCGCGTACAGCTCCCCGACCGTGAACTTCTTCGGCTGCTTCACGTAGATGTACGCCGTGTTCGCCGCGGCCGCTCCCTCGCTGCAGGCGGTGATCAGGAGCTTGTATTTCCCGGGGTAGGTGGCGATGTCGCCGCACGAGAACACGCCCTTGATGTTCGTGTTCATGATGTTGTCCACCTTGATCTGATTCCCCGTGAGCTCGAGCCCCCACGATCGGATGATCTTGGTGTCCATCAGATAGCCGACGTTGATCGAGACGAGGTCGATGGGAAGCTCCTGCATCTCCTGTGTCTTCTTGTTCCTCACGACGACGCTCTGCACGCGACCGTCGCCGCGCACCTCCACCGTCTCGGTCTCGAGCATCGCGCGGACGCGCGGGGACGCCTGGATCTCCTCGACGTAGTTGTCCATCCCCTGCCATTTGTCGAGCATGTGGATCAACGTGACGTCCGCGACGTCCTTGACGAAGATCGCCGATTCGAGCGCGCTGTCCCCGCCGCCGATCACGAGCACGCGCTTGCCGCGGCTCTCCTCCACGTCGGGCATTCCGTAGAAGAGACCCTTGCCCTTGAGCTCCGCCTCGCCCGGCTTGTTGATCTTCCGCGGCTCGAACGCGCCGCCGCCGGTCGCGACGATGACGCTGCACGCCTCGTAGGCGGCCTTGGTGGACGTGACGCGGATCAGGTTCTGCTCGTCGTCGCGCTGGATCATCGTGACGTGCTCGCGCTCGTGGATCTCCGCACCCATGTGGTGCGCCTGGTCGACGAAGTTCTTCCCCAGGTCCTCGCCCATGACATAGGCGTACGAGGGGTAGTCGTGCACCGGCTTCTTGGGGTAGAGGGACGCGAGCTGTCCTCCGGCGACCGCGGTGTCGAGAAGCAGGGTGGACATGCGCCGCATGCGGGTGAAGAGCGCCGCCGAGAGGCCGGCGGGTCCGGCACCGATGATGAGGACGTCCCAGATCACGTACGTTCAGAGTCTCCTGGACTGCAGGGGGATTCGAAGAATCCGGAGCATACCATAGGGTCGCTTGCACGCTGCCCGGACCGGCATGCTACCGTTCGGACGTCATGCGATTCGATCCGAGGAAGCTGGACGGTACGACGGCATTCCTTGGCGGTCCCTACAGCAACCACCTCGCGTTGCGCGCGGCTGCCGAAGACGCACGGCGGCGGGGAGCCGCGGCAACCTACTGTCTCGGCGATCTGGGGGGCTTCGGTCCGAACCCGGGGAAGATCTATCCGATCCTGACCGAGCTCGGCATCGTGACGGTTTCGGGAAACTACGACCGCGCGCTGGCCGTACGGGACGCCGATTGCGGCTGCGGGTACACGCACCCGAGCGACAACTTCTTCGCGCGGATTTCCTACGACTACACCGATCGACGGACGACGGACGCCGATCGCGAGAGCCTGATACGTCTACCCAACCGGATCCGATTCGTGCGTCGCGGCCGGCGTTTCGTGCTCTGCCACGGGTCGCCTCGCCGCATGAACGAGTTCCTCTGGGAATCCACCTCCTCCGATGCCTTTCTGATGAGGCTGCTGCGCGAGGCCGAGGCGGATACGGTGGTCTGCGCGCACACAGGCATCCACTGGCAGCGACGGCTTCCGGATGGCGGCCTGCTCATCAACGCCGGTTCGGTCGGACGTCCCGCCAACGATGGCCGCACCGAGACCTGGTACGCGCTGCTCGAGGAGGGTAGCGACGAGGCCACGTTCATCCCCGTTGCGTACGACTTCGAGGCGCTCGCCCGGGAAATGGAAGAGGAGGCGCTGCCACCGCAGTTCGTGGAGACGATCCGCACCGGATGGTGGACGACCTGCCTCGAGATCCTTCCCGCGAAGGAGCGGGCCCGGGGACGCTTCTGAGTGTAATGGCTCCATCCTCTAGGGGCTGTTCTTCCATGAGGTTCCGGAGATCCGCGTTCCCCCGCCTGAGCCCTCCGGCCCTCCACTCAAGGTTCTTCCGCGCGGTGCCGATAATCCACACGGCCAAGCAGGGGGACCCTGCGCGCGCAGGTCGGCGCGGCGGCGGTCCAGGGATGGGCGGAAGAGTCGCTTCGTTTATGTAAGGGGGAACACGAAATGAATCGGACTCGGATTGCGTTCTCGGTGTTCGCGTTCGTGGTCGTGATGGCGTTTGCGGCGGTTGCGTCCGCGACGCCGAGCGTCGGCACGCTCGAGATCACGGGCGGCTACGCGAAGTCTTCGACAGAAATGGCCGCGCCGTTCACGACGGATTCGCCGGGCGGCGGGCTGAGCGTGGGCGCGGGTTACTTCCGCGGCATCGCGCCGAAGACGTCCTGGGGCGTCGAGATGGCGTACGACAACCTCGGCTCCGTGGACTGGACGGATGGAACCGACAATTACACGAGCTCCGTGAGCGTGATCCGCGTGACGCCTGAGTTCCGCATGAACTTCGGCGCGCCGGTCGGCCCGAGCTTCTTCGCGCAGGCGGGTGGCGGGTACTACAGCGTGAAGGCGAAGGTCGAGGACACGACGGTCAGCACGGAAGCTTCGGCCAGCAATGGCAAGTTCGGTTTCAACCTCGGCGCCGGCGTGGGCTTCCCGGTCGGCCCGAAGACGAAGCTCAACTTCCAGGGCAACTACCACTCGGTTCAGACCGAGGGTCAGAGCACGAACTACCTCGGTCTCCGCGCGGGCCTCTCGCTCAATCTGTAATCGCGGAACCGAAGTCGAAGTGAAGAGGGGGTGCCGAACGGCACCCCCTTCTTCTTGCCCTAGACCCCGCCCGGGTGCGTCATGCCCTCGGGAGAGAAGACCTTCGCGATCTGCTCCTCGGTCAAGAGCTTCTTCTCGCGGACCAGCTCCACCACCGTCTTACCGGTCTGGAGCGACTCCTTCGCGATCTCGGCGGCCTTCAGGTATCCGACGTACGGATTGAGCGCCGTCGCAAGCGACGTCGACCGCTCGAAGTACCGCCGCGCGATCGCCTCGTTCGCGCTGATGCCGTCGATGCATTTCTCGCGGAGGACTCTCAACGTCGTGCTCAGGATCGAGAGCGCCTTGGTCAGGTTGTGCGCGATCAACGGCATCATGACGTTGAGCTCGAGCTGCCCGGCCTGCGAGGCGTACGCCACCGTCGTGTCGTAGCCGATCAGCTGGAAGCACACCATGTCGGTCATCTCGAGCATCACCGGGTTCACCTTGCCCGGCATGATCGAAGAGCCCGGCTGCACCGCGGGGAGCACGATCTCGTAGAGTCCGGTCGTGGGGCCGCTCGCCAGGAGGCGCAGGTCGTTCGCGATCCGCGCCAAGTCGAGCGCGAATCCCCGCAGGTCCGAGGAGAGTCGCACGAAGGGCGCCATGCTCTGCATCGACTCGAAGAGGTTCTTCGCCGGACGGAACGGGGCCCCGGCGATCTGCGCCAGATGCTTCACGGCGCGCAGGCGGTACTCGGGATGGGCGTTGATCCCCGTCCCGGCCGCGTTTCCGCCGAGACCCACCGCCAGCAGTCCGTCGCGGCTCCGCGACAGCGATTCGGCCCATCCCAGCACGCACTCCTCGTAGCCGGAAAACTCCTGCCCCAGCGTGACCGGCACGGCGTCCTGGAGGTGCGTCCGTCCCGACTTCAGCACGTGCGCGAACGCCCTCGCCCGGCCACCGAAGGAGCCCGCCAGCGATTTCATCTCCTCGAGCGCCGGTCCGCTCAGCGCGTACGCCGCGAGGCGCATCGCGGTCGGGATCACGTCGTTCGTGGATTGCGCCATGTTGACGTGGTCGTTCGGGCTCACGAGCGTGAGCTCCCCGCGCTGCCCGCCCAGGAGCTCGCACGCGCGGTTCGCGATGACCTCGTTCACGTTCATGTGGAAGGACGTGCCCGCGCCCGCCTGATAGGCGTCCACCACGAAATCGCGGTCGAATCTCCCGGAGAGGACTTCTTCCGCGGCCTGGACGATCGCCTCGCCCTTCTTCGTATCGAGGGCGCCCACCTCCATGTTCGCGCGCGCCGCGGCGATCTTGATCTTCGTGACCGCGCGGACCATTTCCACGTGCAGGCGCTCCCCGCTGATCGGGAAATTCGCGACGGCGCGGGCGGTCTGGACGCCGTAATAGGCGTCGGCGGGCACTTCGAGCGTTCCGAGGGAGTCGCGCTCGATCCGGGTTCCGGGCCGCGAGGTCACGTCAGGCATGGAGCATCTCCTTCCACAGAGAGTCGGCTTCCGGGCTCCGTGTCGCGTCCCAGACGGGGCGCCGCCACACCTCGGCGAACGCGCTCCTCAAGCGGGAGAGGATCTCCTCGCGCGGAGGGGCCGCGCCGAGCAGCGACTTCATCGATGCGACTCCGAATTCGCGGATGCCGCACGGGTGGATCCATCCGAAATGCTCCAGCTCGGGATCCACGTTGAGCGCGAATCCGTGGAAGGCGACCCACCGGCGGACCGCGACGCCGATCGCGGCGACCTTGCGGTCGCCGACCCAGACGCCGGTCAGGGACGGGCGCCTCACCGCGTCCAATCCGTACGAGGAGAGAACCCGAATCAGGGCCTCCTCGAGATCCCGCAGATAGTGATGAAGATCGCAGCCCGAAGGGAGATCCCGCAAGGAGACGATGGGATACCCGACCACCTGTCCGGGGCCGTGATAGGTGACGTCTCCTCCGCGCTCGACGGGCACCACCTCGACCCCCCGCCGGCGCAATTCGGGCTCGGAGAGGAGGAGGTTCTCCGCGCGTCCGGCGCGGCCGAAGGTGAGCACGGGCTCGTGCTCCACGAAGTAGAGCGCGTCCTGGCACCTTCCCTCGGCGCGGGCCAGGACAGCCTCGTGCTGGAAGCGGAGCGCGTCACGATAGGGAACTCGGCCCAGGTCGTACGCGGGGATGGGAGTCGCGCCGGCGGAGGTCACGCGCGCCTCAGATCGTGTCGAGCAGCCAGCTCTCCGGATCCTCGAGAAGCTCTTTCACGCGATGGAGGAACTGGACCGCGGGCGTGCCGTCCACCAGCCGGTGGTCGAAGCTCAGGACGAGCGTCATCATCGATCGGATCACGATGCGGTGCTCGCGCACTACGGGGCGCTCCTGGATCAGGTGTACGCCGAGCACGCCGACCTCGGGGTAGTTGATGATGGGGGTCGAAGCGGTGGCGCCGAACATCCCCGCGTTCGTGATCGTGAAGGTGCTTCCCTGGATGTCGTTGAGCTGGAGCTTGTCCGCGCGCGCCCGGCCGCCGAGGTCCTCGATCTCCGCGGCGATCTGGAGGAGCGTCTTGCGGTCGGCGTCGTGCACGATCGGGACGATCAGCCCGGCGTCGCGGTGCACCGCGATGCCGATGTTGTAGTACTTCCGGTAGTGGACCTCGTTCTCCGTCATCGTCGCGTTCAGGACGGGGAACTCCTTCAGCGCCCGGACCACCGCCTTCACGATGAAGGGCATGTAGGTGAGGGAAACGCCGTAGGTCTCCTTCACCTTCTCCTTGAGCCGCGCGCGGAGGTCGACGAGCGCGGTCATGTCCACTTCATCCCACGTGGCGCAGTGCGCCGCCATGTGCCGAGAGCGCGACATGTTCTCGGCGATCTTCTTGCGGACGTTCGTGAGCGGCTCGACCTGCTCCTCGCGCGCGCCGGGGGCGGCGAGCGCCGGGGCCGGAATGGGCTTCTTGGGGGAAGGGGCGGCGCGCTCCGCGGGAGGCGCTGCGCCGAGCTCGACCCGTCCCGCCTGCGCTCCCGGGGCGGGCGCGCCGGCCGCGGCGCCGAGGCGCGCGGCTTCGATGTGGTTCAGCACGTCCTCGCGCGTGACCCGGCCGCCCATCCCCGAGCCGCGGATGCTCGAGACGTCGAGCTGATGCTCCTTCACGAGCTTTCTCACGGCGGGCGACATCCTCTGCCCGTCGCCGGACGGCGGCTCCTCGACCGCCGTTCCCCGCGCGGGCGCGGGAGCGGGAGCCGAAGGCTGCTGCGGCGAGGGTGCGGAGGGACGCGGCGCGGGAGCCGCGGCGGGAGGCTGCGGAGCCGCGGAAGACGGCGCGGGCGCACGGGGCGCGGCGGCCGCGGGCGCCGACTCCCCCTGTCCGAGGATCACGCCGAGCTCCTGCCCGACCTGCGCCACGACCCCTTCCTCGACGGTGATCTTCCCGAGCGTTCCCGCCGAGGGGGCGGGCAGCTCGATGTTGATCTTGTCGGTGATGATCTCGACGATCGGCTCGTCCTTCGCGATCGGGTCACCGACTTTCTTGAGCCACTTGCCGACCGTTCCCTCGACGACGCTCTCGCCGAGCTGCGGCACTACGATCGTGACCGGCATCCCTTCCTCCAGCTCAGACTGCGGCCCTGGTCAGTACGCGACCGTTTCGCGGATCGCCTGCGCGATCCGGTTCGCATCGGGAAGATACGCCTCGGCGAGCGAGGGCGCGAACGGCTCCTGCGGAGCGTCCGGGGGCGAGACACGGCGCACCGGCGCGTCCAGGAAGGAGAATCCGTCCTCGGCGATCATCGCTCCGATCTCCGCGCCGACCCCCATCGTCTTCGAGCTCTCGTACACCACGACGGCCCGCGCGGTCTTCTCCACCGACTTCAAGATCGTTTCCTTGTCGTAAGGAAGGAGCGTCCGGAGATCGATGACCTCGACCTCGATCCCCTCCTGCGCGAGCTTCTCGGCGGCATCGAGCGAGCGGTGGAGCATGAGCGCGTAGGAAACGACGGTGACGTGCCTTCCCTCGCGCACCACGGCGGCCTTACCGAGCGGCACCGTGTAGTCGTGCGTGGGAACGGGTCCCTTGATCGTGCGGTACAGGCGCTTGTGCTCGTAGTAGAGCACCGGGTTCTGCCCCCGGAACGCCGACTTCAAGAGCCCCTTCGCGTCGTACGGCGTGGAGGGGGTCACGACGACGAGCCCAGGGCAGTGCATGAACCAGGATTGGTTCGACTGCGAGTGGAAGAGGCCCCCCCCGACCGCCGCTCCGTAGCAGCAGCGGATCACCATCGGGCAGGTGAACATTCCGCCGGAGCGGTAGCGCATTTTGGCGGCGTGCTCGACGATTCCGTCCACCGCGAGGGAGATGAAGTCGTCGAACTGGATCTCGGGGGAGGGAATGAGCCCCGCGATCGCGGCGCCGACCGACCCCTGGACGAGGAAATTCTCGGAGATCGGGCTGTCGATGACGCGCATCGGCCCGAACTTCTCGTAGAGCCCCTTCGTCGCCTTGAAGACGCCGCCGTACGCCGCGATGTCCTCGCCGATCAGGAAGATGCGCTCGTCGCGCTCCATCTCCTCCATCAGGCCCGAGGTGATGGCCTCGATGTAGGTCATCGTCTTCACGTCCGACGCGATCGCTTCCGGCGTCGCGTTCACTGGCTGCATCATGGTCATCGTTGCTCGCTCTCCCTAGGTTCCCGAAACGGTCGCTCGGGCCTTGAGCCGCTGTTCCTGCCGCTCCCGCGCCGCGCGCGCTTCCCTTTCTTCCTCCTGCGTCTCGAGGA
>Ga0066388_100003259_pt1 | contig 10416 bp, 10 predicted proteins | sample PanSoiMetaGPlot6_FD_64539 | JGI IMG/M metagenome (GOLD analysis project Ga0066388, IMG submission 64539) | Tropical forest soil microbial communities from Panama analyzed to predict greenhouse gas emissions - Panama Soil - Plot 6 (Hybrid Assembly) | ecosystem: Environmental > Terrestrial >... | reverse complement strand
GGGCACACGCTGGCCACCGTCACGCAGGCCTTCATTTACACGCGAATGGTCCCCGTGGACTCGACGACGCTCGTGTTGATGATCGTGGCCGCCTGCGCCGGCGCCTGGCTCGGCGTCGGCGTCGTCGTGCACTGGCCCCGGCGGAAGATTCAAATCGGCATGGGCATGGCCCTGCTCGGCGCCGCAGCCCTGTTCCTGATGCAGGCGCTCAATCTGTTTCCGGGCGGCGGCGACACGCTGGGGCTGGCCGGCCCGCGGCTGTGGATCGGGCTCGCCGGCAATTTCGCGCTCGGTGTGCTGATGATGCTCGGCATCGGCCTTTACGCCCCGTGCATGATTCTCGTGAGCCTCCTCGGGATGAACCCGACGGCGGCGTTTCCGATCATGATGGGTTCGTGTGCGTTTCTGATGCCCGTCGCGAGCGCCCGCTTCGTGAAGACGCGCACCTATCACACCCAGGCCGCGTGGGGCCTGATGCTTGGCGGCGTTCCGGCTGTCCTGATTGCCGCGTTCCTGGTCGTGTCGCTGCCGCTCGGTGCCGTCCGCTGGCTTGTCATCGGCGTGGTCGTCTACACGTCGCTGAACATGCTGCTCACGGCGCGGCAGGAAGGGCAGGAGGGGCAGGAAGGGCAGGAAGGGAAGGCGGCCGTCGTCCGGGACGCGAGGCTCTAGCAGAGCGGTCCCGATGCGGAAGCCCGTCATCCTGATCACCGGCGCCGAAGGCGAGATCGGGCACGGTCTCGTCACGCGGCTCGCGTCTGGCGGATCGCCGATCATCACGCTCGACGTCAGCCAGCTCGACCCATCGCTGGCGCCGCTCGTCGCTCGCGAGTTCACCGGATCGGTGACCGACACCAACGTCCTCGATCGCATCCTCGCGCAGTTCGAGGTCGATCACGTCTTCCATCTGGCGGCGCTGCTCTCCACGCGATCCGAGTTCACGCCGGTCGCGGCGCATCACGTGAACGTCGAAGGGACGCTGAACCTGCTCGAGTTTGCCCAGCGCCAGGGCGAATCGCACGGGCGCCCGGTCGTCTTCGTGTATCCCTCGTCGATCGCGGCATATGGGCTTCCGGGTCTGGAGACGAAACGCCGGGCCGGTCGCGTGCGCGAAGAGGACTACGCGCATCCGACGACGATGTACGGGTGCAACAAGCTGTATTGCGAGCAGCTGGGGAGCTACTACGCGGCGCACTACAAACAGCTGTCGAAGGACGCCATTCCGCGCGTCGACTTCCGGTGCGTGCGGTTCCCCGGCCTGATTTCAGCGGTCACCGTGCCGGCGGGCGGCACGTCCGACTACGCGCCCGAGATGATTCACGCCGCGGCCAAGGGCGAGCCGTACGATTGTTTCGTGCGGCCGGACACGACGATTCCGTTCATGGCGATGCCCGACGGCGTCGATGCGCTCCTGGCGCTGGCGAGCGCGCCGCGGGACCGGCTGACCCGTACCGCATACAACGTCACCGCTTTCAGCCCGTCGGCCGGCGACATCCACGACGTGGTGGTGGCGGCGTTCCCGAAGGCCAGGATTGGCTACGACGTGGACCCGAAACGTCAGGCGATCGTGGATTCGTGGCCTGCGGACGTTGACGATTCAGCCGCGCGAGTCGATTGGGGATTCAAGCCCGCGTACGATTTCGACCGCGCCTTTCATGAATACCTGATTCCCACCATCAGGCAGAAGTACGCATAGCTCGCAAGTTATCGTCGCGCTCCCCCGCGTGCGCGTCGAGCTTTTCCAGACCGTCTGGCCAGTCGTTCAAGATCTCGAGGATAGATGGATAGTTCAAGCCCACAGCCCAATGCGCCAGCCAGAGAGACCAGCTTCGGCGGAAAGTAGTCGAACTGAACGAAGGCGTTTTTGCGATCGATACGGAGAAACAAAGGGAAGTCAAGGCGCACGTCCTCGATTTCAGGGATCGACCGCAATTTGGCGAGAGTCGTTCTGTGCTTCTGAAGAAAAGCAACGGCGTCGACCACTTGGCCGGCCAGACTGTCCCAGGAGCGGCGACTCACGTCGACCTTGAATCCCGCCACGTTGTGGATCCTGCGTGGTCGAGAGATGACTACGGGCTCACCCACATGGAACACGGAGCAGGGCTTGAGTTGTGACGACGCGAGAAACTTGGCAGGCTCGAACCTTTTTCCGGTTACGCGCAATACGCACATTGCCAGCTGGTCCTTCCCTACTCTGATTCCGAAACGTCGCGAAGCACTGCACGCAGATTTTTCACGAAATTCGGGTGTGCCTTGCCCCATGCGAGCGCGTTCTGCCATGCACCCTGCAAGCGGTCGTCGTTCGCCCAATGAGCGAACAGGGGCCTCATGGCTGTTTGTTCGAGCACGTGCTCCAGGAATCCGTGCTCGATAGCCAGTCGTACGTCGTTGTCGCTCGTCAAAAACAACGTCGTGACCGCATCGACGACCCGCGGCAGGATGTCGTCCTCCGTGCCTGCGAGATGATCGAACCATCGCTCGAGCTCGCCCGCAGCGTCGTATCGGCCGAGCGCGCGGCCGCCCGCGGGATTCTCTCGAATGCATCCAAGCAGATATCGCTCGATGAGGGCGCACGTTTCGGGCCTCTCCAACCGAGGCTCGATGCGATGCCAATGGTCGCGGGTGAATTCGTAGAGCACAGCATCGGTTTCGATTTGAGTCGCATTCTTAATCCAGCTCCGCACGCGACGCCTTGGAATTGGACCGGCAGACTCCAGGGCGTCCAAGATCTGTCGTTCAGTCTGATCCATGCGTTTGAGCCAAGCGCAACAAGGAGGAGAAGGATCGATGGCAGTGTATATGCCCGTACGACAAGGTCAAGAGCCTCCAATGTCTGCAGCCCCGGAACGACGAACCACGAACACCGAACTGCGAACGACGAACGACGAACGTCGAACGACTGGTAAGATCTCCCGAGTGTCTTCCGTCACTGCCTTCGCGCCCGCCACTGTCTCCAACGTCGCCTGCGGGTTCGATGTTCTCGGCTTCGCGCTCGGGTCGCCTGGCGACGAGGTGACCGCCCGGCTCGTCGACGGACCGTCGGCAGTCACGATCGACGAGATCTCAGGCGACGAAGGGCGCCTGCCGCGCGACCCGGCCAGGAACACGGCCAGCGTGGCGGCGCAGGCGCTGCTGTCTACGCTCGGCGAGCGACGCGGTGTGGCGCTGAGCATTCACAAGGGCTTGCCGCTCTCGAGCGGTCTGGGCGGGAGCGCGGCCAGCGCGGTGGCGGCTGTCGTCGCCGTGGACGCGCTGCTCGACGCGCGCGCGTCGCGCAAGACGCTGCTCACATGCGCGTTCGAGGGCGAGCGCGTCGGAGCCGGCTCGGCGCATGGCGATAACATCGCGCCGTGCCTGCATGGCGGGTTCGTCCTCGTCCGGCACGCCAATCCCCCCGACATCGTTCAGCTCCCGGTCCCCGACGGCCTCGTCGCCGTCGTGGTCCACCCGGAGCTCGAGATCGAAACGGCGCATGCGCGGGCGATCCTGGGCAACTCGGTTGGACTCGCGGACGCAATTCAGCAGTGGGCGAATCTTGGAGCCTTCGTCGATGCGTTGCACCGCGCCGATTTCGAACTGCTCGCGCGGTCCCTCGAGGATCGGATCGCGGAGCCACTCCGTGCGCCGCTCGTGCCCGGCTTCAGCGCGATCAAGCGCGCCGCGGTCGATGCGGGCGCGCTCGGCTGTAGTCTGTCCGGATCGGGGCCGTCGATGTTCGCGCTCTGCCGCGGCGACGGTCAGGCCCGCCGGGTGGCTGCCGCCATGTCGGACGCAGTCACGGAGGCCATTGGAGCCGCTCCGCAAACCTACGTGTCGCCGATCGTCCCAGAAGGCGCACGTGTCGTGCGCGCTGCATGAAATTCGTCACAACGCGTTCAGGTCCCGCGGTTTCCTTCACCACAGCGCTGTTCGAAGGTCTCGCCCCGGACGGCGGCCTCTACGTGCCGGACACGATCGAGCCGTGGGCTGATCACGAGCTCGCGCGGCTGCCGAACCGCACGCTCACCGAGATCGGACTGCGGGCGCTTCGTCCGTTCGCGCGCGGAGACGTCGACGCGGCCACGCTGGAAGCAGTCGTGGTCGAAGCCCTCAATTTTCCCATCCCGCTCGTCGAAGTCGAGACGAACCTCTACGCCCTCGAGCTCTGTCACGGCCCGACGCTGGCGTTCAAGGACGTCGGCGCGCGCGTGATGGCGCGGCTCATGGCCACTCTCCACGAGGGCGACGAGCCGTTGACCGTCCTCGTCGCAACCTCGGGTGACACGGGCAGTGCGGTCGGACACGCCTTCTACCGAGTGCCCCACACGCGAGTCGTGATTCTGTATCCCGACGGCCGTGTCAGCCCGACACAGGAAGCCCAGCTGACAATGTTCAACCGATCATGGGCGAATGTGCGCGCGTACGCTGTGGCCGGCAGCTTCGATGACTGCCATCGCCTGACACGCCAGGCGTTTGCCGACGTGGATCTTCGCCGCCGAATGCGCCTGACCTCGGCCAACTCGGTCAACGTCGGCCGGCTGCTGCCGCAGATGGTGTACTACTTCCACGCGATCGCGCAGCTGCTCTCACACGATTCAGCGCAGGTCGTCCCTGGCGCTCCGAAGCGCGGCGCGCGCGACGGCGGCAAGCCGTCGATCGTCTTCAGCACGCCGAGCGGCAACTTCGGGAACCTGACTGCGGGGCTGCTGGCCAAGCGGTCGGGCCTGCCTGTGCACCGATTCATCGCTGCCACGAACGCGAACGACATCGTCCCCGCCTATCTCGCCACTGGACGGTTCGAACCGCGCGCGTCCGTACAAACCATCACGAACGCCATGGACGTCGGCAACCCAAGCAATTTCGAGCGCATGTCATGGCTCTATGAGGGCGATCGCGACGCGATGCGCCGCGATATCGAGGGCAGCCGTCATGCCGACGACGAGGTGCGGCAGACGATTCGGCAGGTGTACGAAACTCGCGGCTACCTTCTGGATCCGCACTCGGCGATTGCGTATTTGGGACTTAAAGGGCGGGTAGGGCAGGCGGGGCAGGTAGGGCAGGCAGGGCAGATGGGGCAGGTAAGTCGGGGTCAAGTGGGGATCTTTCTGGCGACGGCGCATCCGGCGAAGTTCGCGGAAATCGTGGAGCCCATCATCGGTCGGCCGGTGGAGAAGCCGGCACCGCTTGCAATGGCGCTCTCGCGGCCGCGACACATCATCCGCATCGACGCGTCACTGGACGCGGTGAAGGGCGCGTTGGGTGGGTGATCCCGGGCCGTTTCACTATCGACCCGAGATCCTCGAGCAACTGCTGCGGCACGGTGTGCGACCGACCGGACGGACTCGTCCAGAGCTGGTCCACGAATTCGTCAGCGACCTGTATCGCCACGAGCTACGCAGGCTGCGCGACCGTCTGCTGGCGAAGGAGTTTCCAAAACGCGAGTACTTCGCTCGTGTCGTCGGGGTCCGGGAGCGCTACCGGCTCCTCGCCATGCGGCCGCGCGACTGGGTGAGCTGAAGTATGCTCTGCGCTGCATTTGACCGATGACGCCTGACGATGGCCACCAACCCGCATCCGACCACCTGCCGGTCGTTTACCGCGAGTTGAAGCGGCTCGCGGCCGCGTACATGCGACGCGAGCGGCCCGGCCAGACGCTGCAGGCGACGGCGTTGGTGCACGAAGCGTACATTCGACTGGCGAACGCCGGCGCGCCGTGGACCGACGAGCGGCATTTCGTCGGCATCGCCGCGCGATCCATGCGGCAAATCCTCATCGAACGCGCGCGGGCGCGCGGCGCGCAGAAGCGATGGGCGGGGCTGAATCGCGTATCGCTGTCGGATTCGCTCGCGGTCGCTGCCGATCCGGAAAGCATGCTGCCGGCGCTGGACGATGCGCTCACGCGGCTCGAGAAAATCGACCCCGAACAGGCCCGCATCGTCGAGCTCCGGTTCTTCGCGGGCTTCAGCATCGAGGAAGCCGCGGATGCGATGAACATGTCGCCCGCCACGCTCAAGCGCCGGTGGAGCCTGGCGCGCGCATGGCTGCATCGCGAGCTCAGCGAACCGTCTGCATGACGCCCGACCAGCAGCAGCGCGTCCGCGATCTGTTCGAAGCTGCCCTCGACCGCGAGGAACCCGGCGCTCGGCAGTGGCTCGAGCAGGCGGCCGCCGACGATCCTGCCGTCCGCGACGAAGTGCTGTCGCTCCTGGACCATCATTCGCGCGCTGGGAAGTTTCTCGTGCAGTCCGTCGACCAGGCGTTGCCGGAGCTGTTCTCCGATCTGATTGCGGGCGAAGACGAGGCGTTCGCGCCAGGAACGACGATCGGTACCTACACCATCGAACGGGAGTTGGGTCGAGGTGGAATGGGGCGGGTCTACCTCGCTTCGGATTCGCGCTTGGGACGCCGCGTTGCACTGAAAGCGTTGGCGCCTCATCTCGTCAGCGACCCGCGGCAGCGCGAGCGGTTGAAGCGCGAAGCTCAAGTCGCTGCCGGCTTGACTCATCCCGGCATCTGCACCGTCTACGCGCTCGAGGAGATCGACGGCTCCTTGTACATCGCAACCGAGTTCGTCGATGGCCGGACGCTCCGCGACGAGATCCAATCGGGTCGGCGGCCGTCGCCGCCCGAGCTCTTGCGGACGGCTCGAGAGCTGTCGGCGGCGCTCGCCGCCGCGCATGCGGCCAGCGTCGTGCACCGCGATCTGAAGCCGGAGAACGTCATGCGCGCCGCAGATGGCCGCCTGAAGATTCTCGATTTCGGATTGGCCCGCGTCGATCGTCCCGATCGTGCGCCGGCTTCCTTCGTCTCGGTGCCGGGAGCAGTGTTTGGAACGCCGGCCTACATGGCGCCCGAGCAGATCAACGGCGAGCCGGTCGACGCGCGCGCTGACGTGTTCGCGCTCGGCGTCCTGCTCTACGAGTACGCCAGCGGCGCGCATCCGTTCGACGCTCCGAACCCGCTCGCGATGGCGGCCCGGGTCCTCAACGGCGACGTGGCGCCGCTGTCGTCCCGAGGGGTGAAGGCGGGAGCGCTCATCGACCAAGTCGTTGCGCGCTGTTTGAGGAAGGCGCCTGCCGACCGGTACCCGTCGGCCATCGAGGTTGCGGACGCCTTTGGTCGCGAGCCCACGCCGCCGCCGTCACCGAGCCGTCATCGCACGTGGTGGCGCATTCACCAGGTTGTGATTCTTGCTCTTTACATTGGGGGCGTGACGACGGCCTGGCTCATCAAATCGTCGGTCGAGACACCCGTGACGCTCGGGCTGTTCCTGGCGCTCAGCGCAGCTTCCACGCTCGGCTGCGTCCTGCGCGGGCACCTCATGTTCACGGAGCGCGTCAAGCCCCGTCGCTTCGCTCGCGAGCGACACAACACAGGCAAACCGCTCCTCGGCGTCGACCTGACCATCGCGGTCCTGATGCTCGGCGCCGCCTTCGCGATCGCTGGTCGCAGCGCGGTTGCGGCCGCGGTCACGATCGGCCTCGGCCTGGGGCCGGGAATCGCGACGCTGTTTCTCGAACCATCCACAACCGACGAGGCATTTCCAGACGACCATGCTGGCGATTGAGATCCGCGAACCCGGAGAACCTGACGTCCTCGTGCCGGTCGAACGTCCGACGCCTAGGCCCGGCACAGGCGACGTCCTGATCAAGGTGGCAGCCGCCGGCGTCAATCGTCCGGACGTGCTGCAGCGGCGCGGGCGGTATCCGCCGCCGCCCGGCGCCTCGGACATTCCGGGCCTTGAAATTGCGGGGACAATCGACGCGGTCGGAGACAGCGTCGTCGGCTGGTCCCCAGGCGACACCGTCTGCGCGCTCGTGGCTGGCGGCGGCTACGCGGAGTACTGCGTCGCGCCGGCGCCGCAGTGTCTGCCGGTGCCGCACGGCCTCGACCTCGTGGCCGCCGCCGCGATTCCGGAAACGTTCTTCACCGTCTGGACCAACGTGTTCCAGCGCGGGCGGCTGCAGCCGCGCGAGTCGATCCTCATCCACGGCGGTTCGAGCGGGATCGGCACGACGGCGATTCAGCTCGCCCGCGCGTGTGGTGCGCGCGTATTCGCCACCGCGGGGTCGGCCGACAAGTGCGCAGCCTGCGAACGGATCGGCGCCGAGCGTTGCATCAACTATCGCGAAACCGATTTCGTGGCGGCGATCCGCGAGCTGACCGGCGGAGCCGGCGTCAACGTGGTCCTCGACATCGTCGGCGGCGCCTACGTGCCTCGGAACCTCGACGTCCTGGCGACCGAGGGGCGGTTGGTGCAGATCGGCGTCCTCGGCGGCGCGAAAACCGAGATCAATGTCGGCACCATCATGCAGAAGCGGCTGACCGTCACCGGATCGACGCTCCGCGCGCGGCCCGTGGCCGACAAAGCGGCGATTGCCGCCGCGGTCCGCGAGCACGTCTGGCCGCTTCTGGAATCCGGCGCCGTCAAGCCGATCGTGCACGCCACATTCCCGCTGCGCGACGCGGCGGCGGCGCATCAGCTCATGGAATCCAGCGAGCACATCGGCAAGATCGTTCTGGTTACATAGGAATCGGGTAATCGAGTAATCTGGTACGATTCGAGATCGCCTTTATGGACAACATCACGAGCCTGCAGATTACTGACGGCGCGGTCGGCAACGGGGCCGTCGCCGCCGCCGGCAAAGAAGTGACCGTGCACTACACCGGCTGGCTGTACGACGCCAAGGCCGCCGACAAGCACGGCAAGAAATTCGACAGCTCGCGCGACCGCGGCGAGCCGTTTTCATTCACCCTGGGCGCGCGCCGCGTCATCAGCGGCTGGGATATGGGCGTCGCCGGGATGAAGGTTGGCGGCAAGCGGACGCTCATCATCCCGTCCGACCTCGGCTACGGCGCACGCGGCGCCGGCAGCGCGATCCCGCCGCACGCGACGCTCGTGTTCGACGTCGAATTGCTCGCCGTGAAGTAGCGAATGGCGTACGTGCGGCTCGGGACGGCCGGGCTGAAGATGTCCCGCCTGCGCGTCGGCGCGACCACTGAACGTTGATCTCTCGAGATTCCTTCGTCGCACTCAGGCACCGCAATTTCCGGCTGATCTGGATCGGTCTGCTCGTCTCGCTGGCCGGATCGACGATGCAGAGCGCAGCGCTCTTGTGGCACGTCTCGCTGCTGGTGCCGGCGAGCCGGAAAGGGCTCGCGCTCGGGCTCGTCGGAGCCGTCAAGGTTCTGCCGATCATCGTGTTCTCGCTGATCAGCGGCGTCGTCGCCGACGCGCTCGACCGCCGCCGGCTGATGCTGGTCACGCAGATCCTCTCCACGATTGTCGCGTTCGTCCTCGCGATTCTTGCCTTCCAAGGCGTGACGCACGTGTGGCCGATCTATCTGCTCGCCGCGCTCGGGTCCGCCGTGAGCGCGTTCGATCTGCCGGCGCGCCAGGCGCTCATGCCGACGCTGGTGCCGCGCGAACACCTGCCGAACGCGATCAGCCTGAACACGATCATGTATCAGGTCGCCGCCGTGCTCGGGCCATCGCTCGGCGGAATCCTCATTGCATCGACCAGCGTGGCCTGGGCGTACGTCGCCAATGCCGTCTCATTTCTCTTTGTGGCCGCAGCGCTGCTGTTGATGAAGAACGTGAGCGGCCGCGCGCTGAAGGACGCCAACGCGTCTCCTACGTCGCGAGACGATGTGTCGCTGCACGCCGCGCTCGAAGGGCTGCGCTTCGTGTTCACCTCGCCCCTCATCCGATCGACGATGCTGCTCGATTTCTTCGCGACGTTCTTCTCGGCGGCGACCGCGCTGCTGCCGATCTTCGCCCAGGACATCCTCCGCGTCGGCGCGCAGGGGTACGGCTGGCTGTACGCCGCGCCGGCGGCCGGCGCGCTCACGATGAGCGCGGCCATGGTGCCGCTCACCGAGCGCATCGATCGCCGCGGCATGACCCTGCTCTGGGCGGTCGCAGTGTTCGGCCTCGCGACCGTCGGCTTCGGCCTGTCGCGATCGTTCTGGCTCACATTTGCCTGCCTCGCCATGACCGGCGCCGCCGATACGATCAGCATGATCATCCGCAATATCGTTCGCCAGCTCGAGACGCCGGACCGCCTGCGCGGCCGCATGACCGGCGTGAACATGGTGTTCTTCATGGGCGGCCCGCAGCTGGGCGAACTCGAGGCGGGCGCGGTCGCCAACTGGCTGGGCGCCACCTTTTCGGTGATCAGCGGTGGTATCGGGTGTCTGGTCGCGACCGGATGGGTGGCCGCGACGACGCCGGCATTACGGAATTACCGGCGGGAGTCGGGCGTCACCGCGTGGGAGTCGGGAGAGGGGCGTCGGGAGTTGGGAGTCGGGAGTTGGGAGTCAGGGGACGGGAGTCGGGATTCGGGCGTCGGGATTCGGGATTCGTCGCGTCGGACTGAATCCGACTCGGTTGCAGAAACTGCCAACAGACGCTAGGCGACGGACGCGCCGAATGAT
>Ga0066388_100003257_pt1 | contig 10418 bp, 10 predicted proteins | sample PanSoiMetaGPlot6_FD_64539 | JGI IMG/M metagenome (GOLD analysis project Ga0066388, IMG submission 64539) | Tropical forest soil microbial communities from Panama analyzed to predict greenhouse gas emissions - Panama Soil - Plot 6 (Hybrid Assembly) | ecosystem: Environmental > Terrestrial >... | reverse complement strand
ACCGGAGACGCCAACGACTGGTCGGGCCAGGTCTACGCGAGTTCCGACTATGAGTACCAGCTTGAAAGCACCACTGACGACCCTAACCTGGCCGCATCCAAGCATGAAGGGCTGCTCGCCGGATGGAGTTGAACCGCCAGAACGATACCCACGACCGGAACCGGGTAGGCCTCTGCCGCCCACCAAGGGCGCAAGATCTTCGTGCCATTAGCGTGCCATCGCCCCGGACGCAAAGGGTGCAGGACGGTCACCCGCGGACACTCGAAACGGCACGTCAGGGGTATGAAGCCACCGAACCGGTCAGCTTCCCAAGCTGATAGTGCGGCGTCGATTCCTAGCACCCGATGTGCTGCCCCGGCTACCAGCAATCCCAGCGGGCCATCGTCGGCGAGGACCCGACCAGGACCTCCAGTCCCGGCGGCAACCTGTCGTGCACGAGCATGAACGCGGTCAGGCGGACGTGGCCCTCCAGCACAACCAGGTCATCGCCGCCGCGGCCAGTCGTGACCAGGATCAGCGGTGGCAACCGGGCACCGTTGGCGACGGCCTGCGCCATCGCCAGCACCCCGTCGTTGGACACCCCGAACGGGGTGACACCGGCGTGGATGCGCGTGGCGGCGTCGACCGCCAGGCGGGTGCCGCCCGACAGCTCGTCCCAGTAGTCGTACTCGATATACCGAACCCTGGCGAGCTCGACGGGGGTGATGACCATCCACTGCCAGCACACATCGTCCGGGAAGCCGGGAAATAATCGGTACGGGTGCCGTAGCCGCGATGCTCGGTCAGGAGCCGCAGGCGCGCCTGGTTGTCCATGTCCTCGCCGAGGTCTGGGGCGGTGATGACGTGCTCGGGCAGTGCGGCGCGCTTCAGCAGCGCGCGCAGGTCGTCTTGCCAGCGCTCGGAGGCCAGCTCGGTACGCAAGAACAGCGCGATCATCTCCGCTTCGCTGCTCGGCCGCAGCCGCCGCATGCCCGGCACCTTACGTCCACGTCGGTTGCAGTGTCACTCTCATCGTGGCGCCATCCGGCTCTTGCATCGACACAAGAAACTGCGGCAAAGGCTCACTTCGATCGGCCCGCGGCAACCCTTGCCGCCTTAGAGAGCCCGCGGCAGACCACGGGGTGGGTCGACAACAAATCCTGCCCCCGCTACTAAGTGGACGGGCCGGTCCCGATGTGGGACCGGCCTTTTGCATGCCGGAGACCAGATGTGTTACAGAATTTGCTGATCCCAGCGGCGCGTTGTGCGCGTCTACCACACCAGCACACCTGAGGAGGGCCACTTCGTGGGCATAGTGCAGGCGCAGGCGATCATGTCTCTCGACGGGTACGTCGCCAAGCAGGACAACACCATCGGCCGGTTGTTCGACTGGCTGCAGAACGGCGAGGTCGCGATCGAGGCCCCCGCTGGTGGCTTCACCGTCCACCTCACACCGCCCAGTTCCGAGCACTGGCGGCGATGGGTGTCCTCGCTCGGTGCGCTGGTGTGCGGTCGGACGCTGTTCGAGGTGACCGACGGCTGGCAGGGTCGGCACAACTTGGACGTCCCCGTTGTTGTCGTGACGCACCGGGTCCCCACGGACTGGGTCGAGGCCCACCCCGACGCGCCGTTCTTCTTCGTAACCGACGGCGTGGAGGCCGCGATCTCACGGGCCAATCAGCTCGCGGGCGACCGTGTCGTCGCCGTCACAGGGGGGACCATCGCCAGGCAATGTCTGGACCTTGGGCTGCTGGACGAGGTGGCCGTCGACCTGGTGCCGGTGGTGATGGGCGAGGGAAACCGGCCCTTCTTCGGCGAACTCTCCTCAGAAGACGTCCTGCTCGGCAACCCGACGGTATGCGTACAGGGCGACCGGGTCACCCACCTAGTGTTCCCTGTGCTGCGGTGACCCTGACGGAAGGACGCGCCGGGCGCCTTACTGACCTGCCCTCGCCAGCTGCCGCGGGGTGGCCGTCTGCGACGACGCGGGCGGCCTGATGTGAACCGGCTCGCCGTAGTTGGCGAAGGTCATGGTCATATGCGCGCTGGCTGAGGCGGACGACATGCCGCCGGTCTGCATAGCGACATCCATCTGGCACGCTAGCTGCCGCTGCGGGTCAAACCAGACCTTCATCGTCGGCGGTGCCGTGTTCTGCAGTTGCTGAAGCGCCGCCCTCGTTTGCGCCTTCGTCAGGCCAAACTTGGCCCATTCCTTCTTAGCGCTTGCGATCATCGCCTGCTTGCTTGGCGTCACCCGGTACCCGTCGCAGTTCTGACCGTTGATGCTGCGTGACCCCAGCGTCGTCACCTTGGCACCTTTTTGCTGGAGGATCGCTAGCGACGAGGCCGGGTTGGCATCGGTTGTGCTCGTCGAGCCAGACTGCAGCGCGCCGCCGACCGGTATGGCTAGCCACGGCTTGCCAGTCGCCGCCTGGAAGATGTTCCGTCCTCCGGCGACGAGCTGCAAGTACACGGTCCCGCCGGAAACGATCTCGTGTTCCTGAAAGCCGCTGCCGCCTGGCACGCTCGCACTGAGATTCAGGTTGACCGCCTTGCCGGCCAGGTCGAGCTGGCCCGTGCCGTGCAGAGACGCGGTCCGGCCACTTGCCTGAATTGTGCCCGACACGGTGACCTCGGCTGTCTGCTGCGCCATGGTCTTGGTCGCCGCCTTTTTGACGAACGCAACCGGAGTCAGGCTCGAGTTGCCGCCGTTACCGCGAAGTGCGACAAAGGCCACTCCAGCGCCCACAACCGCCACGGCAACTACCGCCAAGGCGGCGACGCCGCGCTTCTTCGCCGAGCCTCGCCGACCGCTACGGGCGTGTGAGCGTCCCTGGCTGAAATCGGGCTCACGCGAGCCGCCGGGTTCGGTTCCGTACCGCCGGGACTCGTATCCGTAACCGGCCTGCCTCCCGTCGTAGGGCTGGTCAGCGTAGGCACCGGATTCTTGTCCGTAGTCGCCGTACTCCCTGCCGTAGGCGCCTGGCCGGCCGCCGTACGGCTGGTTCGCGCCTGGATGACCCCCGTATGCGCCCGGGTCAGGGCCAACTCCGCCGGCACCTCGTCCATATCCGGCGCCAGGGTCCCTGCGGGCCCAGTTTGCGGAGGAGTCCGGAGGACGCGACTGCGCTGCGCCGCCTGAGGGCGGCTCGTAGAACTCACGGCCGCCATCCCGCACTAGCCGTGTCGGGCGGCCGCCGGAGTAATAGCGCAGCTCGTGCATCCCGAACGGATCCCGGTACCAGCCTTCCAATTCGCCTTCGACCACCGAAGTAGTATTGCGCCCTTCGCGCCGACTCGCCACCAATCCGGTGATGCAACGCGGGTCCTCGCCGTCGCCTTCACGACCGGCGGCATGGGGAATCGACGCGCCCACCAGCCAACTCTTTGATGGAACGGCTGGCATTCCTAACCTCGGAGATCCGACTCCGTTAGTCCCGATTTGGCTAGCTCGGGCCCTCGGCGGAGCCCTCACGTGGTCGCCGTGACGGGTTATCCGAACCTCGTGCGGGTACTTTTTCCATGTTGCCGCACCGCGCGCGCAGGGGAGCGTGAGCTACGCGCGGCAAGAGCCAGGCGTCGTCCAGGCGACATGAAAACCCATGGTCAGAGCCTTGCAACGCGCCTCCGCCTCGCCGACGTCATGAATTTATGAACTACTGCCGGCGGTCGCTATGCCGGCTCACCGGCACCCGATGGATTCTCTGCGAGAACTGGGCTTTCCAAGCAAGCAGATACGGGGGAGATTCGCATGGCGAATGTGCAGCCGGGCGGGCAGCCCATGCCGGGGCCGGCATCGCAGGGTCAGATGCCACAGGGCGGGACGATGCCACAAGGTGGCATGACACCTCAGAGCACCATGATGCAGGGCGGGCACCTGTACACGCAGACCAACGAGGCCCGGAACTGTGTCATCCACTATTTCCGTACCCCGGACGGCAAGGTCTCCGAGGTCGAACGGCTCTTCACCGGCGGCGCGGGATCGGGCACCTTCAAGCCGGTCAGCGGCCAGGAGAGCGCGCCGAACGCCTTTGAGGGCGCCAATAGCGTGATCCTGACTCCCGACCGGAGGTTCCTGTTCGCGACCAACGGCGGCGACAACTCGGTCTCTAGCTTCTCCGTCGGCATAGACGGGAAGCTCACCCTGCTCGAAGCGAAGCGGACAGGGAACGTGGTGGATGGCCGCAGCGGCAGCGCGAAGGCCCTGACCTATTCGCCAGCGCACAAGACGCTGTATGTACTGCACGCGCTCGGTCCTGACCACGTGCGGCTGATGAGCGTCGATGACGAAGGTGGCCTGGCCGCCAGGGCCGAGAAGTACACGATCAACACGATCGACAAGCCGAAGCGCATCGCGACCATGGCGTCGCTGACCGCCGACGAGAAGTTCCTCGTTGTCGGGACCACCTTCGATGAACCACCTAAGGCGAACCCAGACGGCTCCCCGATCCTCTGGGTGCAGCGACACGGCATGCCGCACTCGATCGCCTCGAACGCACCAGACCCCGATGGCCTGATCGTCTTCGATGTGGGCGCCCACGGCAGCCTCAGCGAGCCGAAGTTCCAGGATGGCGGCGGCGGTTCCCCGTGGAACGTGCAGTTCCTGCGGAATCGGCCGGGTCAGTTTGTTCTTGGCTATGCGGTCGGAGACGGGCTGGCGCTCGGCACCATCGATGAGGAAGGCAATCTCGACATCGGGCCGATCACCGAGATCGACACCAGCGCCGGGAAGCCAAGCGAGCTGTGCTGGCTCTCGCTGACGCCCGATGACCGGCTGGTGTTCGCCACCAACTTCGGCTACAGCTACGTGACTAGTTACCGCATCGAGGGCAACGTGCTCTACATCGCGAAGGACCCCGCGTGTCCGAAGGTGCCAGGCGACGGCACATTCCGCGCGCTGAACGGCACGGTCAGCAGCGGTGCCAGCGACAACTGGATCTGCCCGACGGGTGCCTACTTCTACCAGCTCTACCCGAATGCCGGAAAGCTGTGCGGTTACGCCGTCCACCCCGATGGCTCACTCGAGCTGATTATCAGCGCGGACATTCCTTATCAGAGTCCTCAGGGCCTGACCGGAATGTGACGTCTTGGCGCGTGGATTCGGCGCGCTGAGGCAGCTTGTGCCTGAGGGAGAATGGCGATGCACCTGACGCCGCGAGAGCTCGACAAACTGCTCATCCACATGATGGCCGACGTGGCGCTGAAGCGAAAACAGCAAGGACTCAAACTCAATCATCCGGAGGCCGTGGCAGTGATATCGGCCGCCGCGCTCGATGGTGCTCGGGCTGGCAAGACCGTCGAAGAGGTAATGACGCTGGCCGGACACGTCCTCACGCGCGCCGACGTGATGGACGGAGTGGCCGACATGATCGAGCGGGTGCAGCTTGAGGCTGTCTTCGACGACGGCAGCCGGCTCGTTACTGTCCACTCGCCTATTCAGTGATGTTGTCGGACAAGGAGGGCTGACCGTGAGCACTCCCGTTGGTGGCTACGTCCTGGCCGCTGCTCCAATCGAGATCAATCCGGGCCGTGCCAGGCTGGAGCTAACGGTTCGCAATACCGGCGACCGACCTATTCAAGTCGGGTCGCACTTTCACTTCTTCGAGGTCAACCGGGCTTTGCACTTCGACAGGCAAAAGGCTTTCGGCCAGCGGCTCGACATAGCCGCCGGTACCGCGATGCGCTTCGAGCCAGGGGACCAGAGGGAGGTCACGTTGGTGGCCTTCGGCGGGAAGGTCCGGGTGCACGGCTTCAACAACCTGGTCGACGGGTGGGCGCCGCTGCACGGAACGTACCGGCCGCGAGCCTCGGAGGCCATCCGCCGAGCGAAGGAGTTCGGCTTCATGTCGGACGGCGGGTCCGCGCGGCGCCAGCGCGAACACGCAAGAAGCCAGAGATGACAGCGATCTCGCGCCAGGAATACGCCGGACTGTTCGGTCCGACGGTCGGCGACAAGATCCGGCTTGGCGACACCGGGCTTTATCTGGAAGTCGAGCGCGACCTGCGCGAGCCTGGCGATGAGGCGCTGTATGGCGGCGGTAAGACTCTCCGCGACGGCATGGGCATCAACAGTCAGCTGACGAGCGAAGGCGGAGCTCTCGATCTGGTTATCACGAACGTGACTGTTGCCGACGCGGTGGTCGGTGTCGTCAAGGCCGACGTCGGGGTGAAGAACGGGATGATCGTCGGCCTGGGCAAAGCTGGCAACTCGAGCACGATGGACGGCGTCTCGCCCGGCCTCGACGTCGGACCTGCGACCGACGCGATTTCGGGTGAGCAGCTCATCTTGACCGCCGGGGGGATCGATACGCACGTTCACTACGTCGCGCCGCAGCAGGCGTTCAGCGCGCTGAGCAACGGCGTCACGACGCTGTTCGGCGGGGGTATCGGTCCCACCGACGGAGCAAACGGCACGACGGTCACGTCGGGGCCATGGAACATCGAGATGATGCTGCGAGCGATCGAGGAACTCCCGGTCAACTTCGGAATCCTCGGCAAGGGCGCATCTGGCGAGGCGGCACTGATCGAACAGGTCAGAGCCGGCGCCGCGGGCTTCAAGATCCACGAAGACTGGGGAGCCACTCCCGCCACGATCAGATCCTCGCTGCACGTCGCGGACGAGATGGACGTCCAGGTGACCATCCATACCGACACTCTGAACGAGTCGGGGTTTGTCGAGGACACGATCGCAGCGTTCGACGGCAGGACGATCCACACGTACCACAGCGAAGGCGCGGGCGGCGGCCACGCTCCGGACATCCTGAGGGTCGTCGCTGAGGACAACGTGCTGCCCAGTTCAACGAACCCCACGCTGCCGTACGGGATCAACACTCAGGCCGAGTTGTTCGACATGATCATGGTGGTGCACAACCTCAACCCGAAGGTCCCGTCCGACGTGGCCTTCACCGAGAGCCGGGTCCGCGCGGAAACCATTGCTGCCGAGAACGTCTTGCATGACGTTGGCGCGATCTCCATGTTCTCGAGCGATTCGCAGGCGATGGGGCGGGTTGGTGAAAACTGGCTGCGCGTCATTCAGACGGCGGACTGCATGGCGAAATCGCGTGGCAAGCTGCCAGAAGATCCTTCTCAGAACGACAACTTCCGGATTCTTCGTTATATCGCGAAGATAACGATCAATCCGGCCATCACGACCGGAACGTCCCATCTCATCGGATCGGTTGAGCCGGGGAAGATTGCCGACCTGGTGCTGTGGGAGCCCGCGTTCTTCGGCGCTAAGCCCAAGCTGGTGCTCAAGGGAGGGATGATCAACTGGTCCGTGATGGGGGACGTGAACGCCTCGGTGACGACCGCCGAGCCGGTTTGCTATCGGCAGAGCTTCGGCTCGCTAGGCTCGGCGCTATCTAAAACCTGCGTTAGCTTCGTCTCGCCTGCCGCCGCTGAAGCCGGCGTACAGGAGCATCTGCAGCTCGGCCGGCAGGTCCGGGCGGTGGAACGAACGCGCACCATCACCAAACGCGATCTTGTGCGCAACAGTGAGCTGCCCGCGATCGACGTGAACCCGGAGACCTTTGCCGTCACGCTGGACGGCCAGCAGTTGACAGTGGACCCGGCTCACTCGATCAGCCTGAACCGGCTGTACTTCTTCAGCTAGCCATGGATCTCACCGGCGGCTCTGATTCCCCGCGCAAGCGGGTCCTGTCTGTGCTTGGTCAGATGTCCGAAGGCGTCTGGCCGGACCGGCTGAGTCGCTGCCGCGTAGACGTGCTGCATCTGAGCCAGGCCATGGCGTTTCGGAGCAGGTTCCGAGGGCGAACAAACGGCGGAACCGAGGTCGCGGTAACGCTCGACCGGGGCACGGTACTTCGTGATGGCGACGTCCTGACCTGGGACGAGGACGATGGGACTGCCCTGGTCGCCCGCGTAGATCTGGGCGAGGTCATGGTCATCGATTTCAGCGCGCTGCGTGGCCAGCTGCCTGAGATCGTGCTGGCACGGGGCGTCCAGGTCGGGCATGCACTCGGCAATCAGCACTGGCCGGCGGTGGTATCGGGAACCCGCGTGTTTGTTCCGCTGACGCTCGCGCGGGACGTGATGGCCGCGGTCGTCGAGACGCACGGATTCGAGGGCGTCAGCTGCTCGTTCGCCTCCGGCGACGAGGTCCTGCACGAACTGGCGCCGCGTGAGGCCAGGCTGCTATTTGCCAGCGCAGCCGGACATCGTCACGACACGCTGCCAGCATCTGCCGGCGAGGAGGCGCGGTGACCAGGGACACGATCTCCCGTGCCATGTCGGTGCTCCAATTCGGCGACTCCGTGCTGCCGGTCGGTTCGTTCTCCTTCTCGAATGGACTGGAATCTGCTGTTCAGCACGGCGTGGTGCACAACAAGGCAACGCTGGCCGAATTCACGCTGACAGCGGTACGCCGGGCCGCGACCTCGGACTGCATCGCCCTCCTCGAGGCGCATCGCGCTGCTCGCGGCGCGGACGTCGATGGCCTGATGGCAGCGGACGAAGCGGTCCTGTGCCGCAAGCTCAGCGAAGAGTCCCGGGCTATGACGGTCCGTATGGGCAAAAGGCTTGCCGAAGTGGGCGCTTCCGTCGTGCACGCGCCTGTCCTGAACCGATGCAGGGACGAGATAGCAGATCATCGGACGCCGGGCACGTATCCCGCTGTTCTTGGGGTGCTCTTCGCCGCGATGGACTCACCGGAACAGGACGCCTTCTGCGTCCACCAGTACGGCGTCGCCATGACGACGCTAAGCGCGGCCCTTCGGCTCATGCGGATCGAGCCGCGAGATGTTCAGGTGATCCTGCATGACATCAACTCGCTAGGCGAGGAACACTACGCGGCCGTGCGCACGCTCTCGCTGCGCGATATGGCCAGCTTCGCGCCCGCGGCCGACATCCTCGCTGCCATGCACGTCCAGGCGCACGTCCGCATGTTCATGAACTGAGGTGAAGTGTGACGGCCACCAGGATCGGCGTCGGCGGGCCCGTCGGCTCCGGCAAGACCGCGCTAATTGAGGCGCTGACTCCGCGCCTCACGCAGCTTGGGCTGAACGTGCTGATCATCACCAACGACATCATCACCACAGAGGACGCGAAACACGTGCAGCGGACGCTGCGAGGTGTGCTGAGCGAGGAGCGCGTAAGGGGGGTGGAAACCGGCGCCTGCCCGCACACGGCTGTTCGGGAGGACCCGAGCATGAACCTTGCGGCGGCCGAGGAAATGGAAGAACGCTTCCCGGACAGCGATGTGATCTTCATCGAGAGCGGGGGAGACAACCTTACGCTGACCTTCAGCCCGGCCCTCGTGGACTACTTCTTGTATGTGATTGACGTAGCGGCTGGTGACAAGATCCCGAGAAAAGACGGTCCTGGCATTTCCCAGTCTGATCTCCTGGTCATCAATAAGGTCGATTTGGCGCCATACGTTCATGCCAGCCTCAAGGTCATGGAGTCCGATTCCAGGCTGATGCGCGGGGACAAACCTTTCATTTTCACAAACTGCAAGTCCGGCGAGGGAATCCCGAACGTCGTCACCCAGATGACACACGACGTGCTCTTCGACATGCCGCCCGCAGCACGCGATGGGCCCGCCGGGTGAGTCTTTCTGACGCTCCTGAGCTCGCCGCCTACCTGGACGAGCCGAAGCAGCTGCCCAGCGGAACTCCTGGCAAGCACGGAGAGCTGACGATGAGATTCATCCGCCATGGCGAGCGCTCAATACTGGCGGATCTGGGCAGGAAAGCGCCGTTGCTTGTCCAGCAAGCTCTGTACTTTGACGAATACCTTCCTGGGTTGCCGTGCGTCTTCATCGTCACGACCTCTGGGTGCGTTGTGCAAGGCGACCGGTTCGATATTTCGATCGATGTCGGGGCGGACGCGATGGCGCACGTAACGACACAGGCGGCAACAAAGATCCACCGGATGGACGCCAATTTCGCCGCGCAGTCCCAGCGGCTGAACCTGGCCGAGAACGCGTACCTGGAACTCCTGCCAGGCCCGACGATCCCCCACAAGCACTCGCGCTTCGTCACACAGACCACCGCGTCGGTCGCCGCAAGCGCCACGCTGCTCTTCGCGGAGATCGTGCTACCCGGTCGCAAGCATCATGGCACTGGCGAGCTGTTCGAGTACGACCTCTACGTCTCCTCTCTCGACGTGACCAGGCCAGACGGTGCGCTCTTGTGCTCGGAGAAGATGGTGTGCGATCCATTGCGAGACCCGTTTCGCACGGCCGGAGTGATGGGGGAGTTCGACGTGCTCGGCATGGTTACGCTCGTTACCTCGCCGCGCCGTGCCGAAGCGGTGCTCAAGCGCGCGAGCACAGGATTCGATCAGGACGCTGGATGCCTCGCCGGCGTTTCTCGCCTCCCTCATGACGCTGGCCTCAGCTACAAGGTCCTCGGGATGGAGACCGAGCCGGTCAGCGCCAAGGTTCGCGGGTTCTGGAAACTCGTACGCCATGAGGTGGC
>Ga0066388_100003256_pt1 | contig 10418 bp, 9 predicted proteins | sample PanSoiMetaGPlot6_FD_64539 | JGI IMG/M metagenome (GOLD analysis project Ga0066388, IMG submission 64539) | Tropical forest soil microbial communities from Panama analyzed to predict greenhouse gas emissions - Panama Soil - Plot 6 (Hybrid Assembly) | ecosystem: Environmental > Terrestrial > Soil... | reverse complement strand
CGATGAGAGGCGGGAGCTCATGGCCGAAGGCGCGAGCAACTGCGCGCCGCTCCTCATCCAGTGCGCGCATGACGCGCGCCACGCCGGCCGTCATGCCTTGAACGTAGAAGGTGAAATCACCCCCTGTTGCCTCCACCCAGGCGGCACCGAGCACTGCACCTGGCGAATGCAAAACCATATTCACGTTGGCAAGATCGCAGGCAAGAACGTCCGGTACAATCTTCGCACTGCGAAACAGCACCTGCGCGGCGTTCGCTGCGTCCTTGCCGTCGCGTAATGCCGCAAGCCGCACGCTCTTGGCTCTGCCCGTGATCGTGACACGACCGGGCGTGTATTTGCGCGCGACATAGGTAAGTGTCGCGAGCTCGGCGATCGGCGGCGACACGCGGCCAAGAGAGCGAAAAGTATGACGAAATTCCAACGCACCGCCAGTGTGACCCGGATTGAGAACGACCGGAATGCTTGAGCCGGCGTGCGCGAGCGCGAGCGCCACGCTTCGATGCGCAAAGGTCGGCAGGCAGATGAGGATCACCTCGGCCGCATCGATCGCCGCGCCCAAATCGCACGTCATCAGTAGCGGCTGCGCAAGGCCTGAACCGAGCACGCCATCGTAGGCCACGCCGCCCTGCGCCTTGAATGGCGCGAGCGTCTGCGCCGCGCGGCTCCAGAACCGGACCTCGTGGCCGGCGGCGACAAGCTCGACGACGGCGGCTGCGCCGCCGGCGCCGCCCCCCACCACGGCAACTTTGCTCATCTCGCGCTCACGTGTGTGATCACAACTAGCAGGCTGTGATCACAAATGATACCCTGCTGTGTGGCACATAGTTTGCTTGCAGAAGCATGGTCAAGTCCAGAAGCAGGGAAGCAAAAAATGGCCAATCGGAAATCCTGCAGATTCGATCAATCGACCGTCGGCCATGTCCTCGAACCGGCTCAGCTCCGAGCCTTTCCACTGTACGCGCGGCGTTTCGCATGTGCCTTCGCAATTGCGTTGCTCGTCCCCGTCCCGTCCTTTGCCCAGTCCGTGGAAGAATTCTATCGGGGCAAGACAATCAACTTCGTCATTGGCTATCCAACCGCGGGAGCTCCCGACATCTATGCGCGCCTCGTGGCGCGTCATATGGCAAAACATATCCCTGGCAATCCGAACATCATCGCCCGAAACATGCCGGGTGCCGGCAGCCTGATCGCGGCCAACCATATGTTCAACTCGGCGCCGAAGGATGGTACGTCACTGGCGCTGACATCACCGACGATGCCGCTCGAGGAAATGCTGGGCGTCGCTCAAGTGAAGTTCAGGGCGTCGCAATTCAACTGGATCGGCCGGCTTGCGACCAATCCCAACATCACCTTCATCGCGAGCACCTCGCCGGTCAAGACCATCAACGATGCCTTCGGCAAAGTCGCGATCCTCGGTGCAACGGCGCGCAGCTCCACCAATGCGATCTATCCGTTCGTGCTCAACCATGTGCTCGGGACCAAGTTCAGAATCGTCACCGGCTATGAAGGAACGGCGGCGGTCATGCTTGCGATGGAACGCGGCGAGGTCGAGGGACTGTCGTCGACCTATGACGGGCTGAAGGCACAGCGCGAGGATTGGCTCAAGACCAAGAAGGTCAACATCGTCGTGCAATATCTGCTCAGGCGGCATCCCGAGCTGCCGGATGTGCCGACCTCGATGGAAGTAGCGAGCACGCCGGAGCAAGCGATGATATTGCGGACCGTATCCAGTGCGTCCGAGATCGGAAAATTCGTTTTCACGACGCCCGAAGTTCCTGCCGACCGCGTCGTCGCCTTGCGGAGGGCTTTTGACGCGACAGTCAAGGACCCGGATTTCCTGGCCGAGGCAATCAAGCTCCGCATCGAGATCGATCCTTTGAGCGGCGCGGAGCTGCAGAAAATTGTGAGCGAGACGCAGAGCATTCCTGCCGATCTCGTCGGGAGGGTCAAAGCCATCTATCCGCTGAACTAGTGGCCGGAGCTATCAGCCGTTCAGCCCCTCGGATCGATGCATGGCACAGACTTTCTGCTTGTTAAACCGGCCTGTCCCTGAGACTATTTCGTGATCCTGCTGCCTGGGAGAAGACGCCATGCACGAAGTCACAAGTGAGCACTGGCACGAGCCAGAAGGAACGAAGAACGCGGGGTACGGTGCCTGGAAGCGACCAAATACCCCTTATGACGACTACATGGAGACCCAGGGGATCCCCATCTACCGCGGCATCGGGGTGCGCCGTGTGCAGGATATGCCACTCAAGCGGTGGAACCGCATGGGCGGAAACGGCACCTTCATCCAGCTCTATGGCACCGAGGGTAAGTGGGGTTGCTATGTCGTCGAGGTGCCAGGCGCGGGCGCGCTCAATCCTGAGCGCCATATGTACGAGGAGATCATGGTCGTCGTGGAGGGTCGCGGCACGACCGAGATCTGGACAGACGATCAGAAGAAGCCGCACACGTTCGAATGGCAACGTGGCTCTATGTTTTCCATCCCTCTCAACACATGGCACCGCATCATCAACGCGGCGTCGAGCCCGGCGCTCATCCTGGTGGCATCGACGGCGCCAAATGTGATGAATCTCTATCGCGACTCGGACTGGATTTTCAATTGTCCGGTCACCTTTCCCGCGCGTTTTGATGGAAGCCAGGACTTCTTCAAGCCCAAGGACGACATCACGCCCGATCCCCTGCGCGGCCTTGCCATGCGCAAGAGCAATCTCATCCCCGACATTATGAACGGCCAGCTCTATCTCGATAACCGCCGGTCGCCCGGATATCTGCGAGTGGAGCCCAACATGGCGAACAACGTGTTTTACGGGTTTGTCGGGGAGCACGAAACCGGGCGCTATTCAAAGGCGCACGCACATATGTCGTCGGCGGTCCTCGTCTGCCTCAAGGGCAAGGGCTACACCTACACTTGGCCGCGAAGCGATGGGATGACACCATGGAAGGACGGCAAGACGGAAAATATCTACCGCCAGGACTACGAGCCGGTCGGCATGGTCACCGCCGCACCTTATGGCGGTGACTGGTTCCATGCGCATTTCGGGATCAGCAAGGAACCGTTGCGACTGATCGGTTGGTACGGCCCTAACAATCACCGCAAGGACAAGGCCGGCGTGCCGGGCGAGAAGGATACTGACGAAGGCGCTATTGACGTGACCGAAGGGGGCACCGCTATTCCGTATTGGCTTGAGGATCCCTTCCTTCGGAAGGAATACGAGGAGACGCTGCGAAAGGAAGGCGTCAAGTCAAAGATGGAGGAGTCACTTTACTGCGCGCCAGCTCGCGAACCAGCCAAGGTATGATCGGTAAGCCGCGCAGCCGGTGCCATCCGCAAGCCCTTGAGCGCCACACTTGGCCAGGTCGGATGGCAAGGTCGGATGGCCACGTCGCATCCTCAAGTCGATCATACACGCTCCGTTCCATCGTTTGCAGGTCGCGGATCATCGCGGGGTGCACGAGGAGAACGATATGCTCAAACGATTGACCATTGTCGTTCTGACCACTGCCACACTGGCAGCGTCACAACTGCATGCTCAGACGGTTGAAGAATTCTATCGGGGTAAGCGGATCACCATCACGGTCGGCTATGGCCCTGGTGGCGGCTATGACCTCTTTGCCCGTCTGCTGGCACGGCATTTCGGTAAGTACGTTCCGGGCAATCCGCAAGTCATCGTGCAGAACATGCCGGGCGCCGGCAGCCTGATAAGCGCCAACTACATCTATTCCGTAGCGCCGAAGGACGGTACCGCATTTGGGCTGTTCGCCCGCGACATGCCATTGCTCGGCCTCATGGGGCACAATCCCAATGTCCAGTTCGATCCGCGCAAATTCACCTGGCTGGGGTCGTCGTCGAATTTCTCCGACGATGCCTATGTCATGATCGTGCGTGACGACGCGCCCGTGAAATCAATCGCCGATATGCGCCGACCCGACGGCCCGGTGCTGGTGCTCGGCGGCACGGCGGATGGGGCCACGGGCGGCGACGTGCCGCGGATCCTGCAGGAGGCGCTCGGTCTCCACATCAAGCTCGTCCTCGGTTATCGCGATAGTGCGGCCGTGTTCCTGGCGATGGAGCGCAACGAGGTCAGCGGCCGCACCACTGATCTTTCGGCGATCAAGGCGACCAGGCCCGACTGGCTCAAGCCGAACAGCGGCTATCGTCTCCTCGTCCAGTTTGCACGGCGCACCCGCCATCCGGATCACCAGGACGTGCCAACGGCGCGCGAGCTCGCGAGCACGAATTCCGGCCGCGCGCTGATCGAGTTCACCGAGACGCCCCTGCTCACCATGGCGCGTCCGTTTGCGGCACCACCGGATATTCCGGCGGAGCGAGCCAGAGCTCTGCAGGCGGCGTTTCTCGCGGCGCATCGCGATGCGCAATACCTGGAGGAGGCGGCGAGAGCCGGCATCTATATCAGTCCGGTGAGCGCGGAGGATATTGCTCGCAGCATTGATCAGATGTCGCGCGCGTCGCCGGACATTTTCAACAAGGTGAGAAAACTGCTCGCAGGCGAAAAAGGTGGCTGAGTTTCTCATCGCCCCGTGATCGGGTGTGATGCAGCGCCATCGCGGCAATCCGGTGACGCCAAATCCGTCCGCGGTGAAGCGTGGAGTTTGCGCAGCGCAACATAGTGCGCTCCTACTCCCTCGGTGTTACGCTAGTACAGCCCAAGAACTCTCGATAAATGGAGGGAGGACGACAATGATACTGCCACCACGGCGTGAATTCTTCGCAAAACTCGCTCTCCTTGGCGGATTTGCCGCGTTTGGCACCTCGACCCGCGCCAAAGCGCAGGCTGTGAGCGACGTCGCGACGCAAGACATCGTTTGCGAGAACGGAATGCCCGCGTTTCTCGCCCATCCAACTGGCAGCGGCAACTTTCCGACGGTCATCCTGATGCACGAACGCTACGGTTTGGTGAAACACACGCGCGATCAGGCGATACGCTGCGCACGCGATGGCTACGCAGTACTGGCGCCCAATTTCTTCTTCCGGCATCCCGATCAGGCGGCCCTGAATGCAGGCAGCTCGAATTACGAATTCACTGATCCCGAAGCCGTGGAATTGATCAAAGCGGCCCTCGCCACACTCGCGAAGCACAGAGTCGCTGACCTGAGCAAAATCGTCGTTGCCGGCTATTGCCAGACGGGGCGCCATCCACTCGTGTTTGCTGCGGAGGTGCCAATCAGTGCTGCGGTCGTGTGGTACGGCGGGGCGATGAAGCGCGATTGGGAGGTGAACAAGGTTCGCCCGAAGCCATATGAAGCGATCATTGCAGCGCTCTCCTGCCCGGTCTTCGCTGCTTTCGGCGAGGCCGACCACATCATCTCGATTGCGGACGTGCAGCGCCTACGCAACACCCTCGAGGCTCACAACAAGAGCTATGAGATTCACATTTACAAGGGAGCGCCGCACGGCTGGCTCAATGACACCATGCCGGGCCGTTATCGCAAGCCACAAGCTGACGCCGGCTGGGCCGCGCAACAGCGCTTCCTTTCGGAGGTGTTCGCCGGTGCTTACGAACCTAAGCGGGTAAGCTGGCGCTTCGAGAGTGACAGCGGGACGGACTACGATTTCACGAAGAACGTGCGCTTGGAGTAGCTCGCTCCACGGAGAGCTGCTCGTGCCGTATGCCCGACTCGGGACAGGCGGCGTTGGTCAGAGGCGCCGCCTTTAGAGCGCACGTTGGAAGGGCGAGGAGTAATCGATGCTGAAGATTTTCGATCTCAACACGTGCCCGACGACGCCGATGGAGAATGGGCGTGGCGAGACAATCCGGCTGATCAACACGGGCGTCGGAACCGAAAACGTTGACCTGCATCTCAACCGCCTGACTCCTGGCGGCCCACGCGGCCGCCTCCATCGGCACTCACGGTCCGATAATGTCTATATTGTGCGTCGGGGCCAGGGAACCCTCACCGCTGACGGCGTAGCGTACACGATCCGAGCCGATCAGATCGTTTTCATACCGGCCGGCATGCCGCATTCTCTCAGCAACCTCTCTGATGAGGTGCTGGAAATCTTCGAAATCTACGCACCGGCCGGCCGCCAGTTCGACTTCACGGCAGTCGAGTAACATCGAAGGCTCCGTGCTTGCGGACATGACTCATTCAATTTGACGGCTATCATGAGCTATCCCGATCTGCTCTTCGTATCGTACCAAGACTCGCTTGATCTCCTGAGCGTCGATGATGCCATGCGAATCTGCGAGGAGGTCTACCACATGCTTGCCCGCGGCACGGTCGAGCATTGCCGTCCGCCAAGTTTCAAGCTGAATGTCGCGGAAGGTTTCAACAATCACTGGCACGTCAAGGCTGCTCTGCTGAGGGAAATCCCGACCACCGGCGTTCGCCTCTACAATTATTTTGATGACGGGAAGCGAAACACGGTCGGTTCCCTTGAATGCGGGCGCTACATAGTGCTGTGCGATCCTAAGACAGGTCACGGCCTGGCCTTTGTTGACGAGCACTGGACCTATGGTATCCGCAGCGCCGCCGCTGCAACGATCGCGTGCAAATGGCTTGGTCCTGCGCGGCCGCGCGTATTGGGTCTTGTGGGCGTGGGCTCGATGGGAGCGAATGCGTTACGATGCCTGTCGCGGCTCTACCGGTTTGATGAAGTTCGATGTACTTCACAACGGCGCCAAACACGCGAGGCTTTCGCGGCCCGCTGGTCTGCCGAGCTCGGGATTGCGGTGCGGCCCTGCGACACCGTTGAGGAAGTGGTGTGCGGCGCCGATATTGCAGTCGGTGGCACGACCTCGTCAGAGATCATGACCCGGGAGAACTGGCTCAAAAAAGGGTCGCTGTTCATCTCGCTTGCGCGCCGCGAGCTCGACCCCGACGGTTGGGCGCAGATGGACAAGGTCGTGCTCGACAGCTGGGAAATGAACATGCGGATGCCAGTGTTCGCGTCCATGGTGGAGAAGGGGCAGTTCAGCAAAGACAAGATGTATGCCGAGATCCAGGAGCTGGTCGCGGGGTCGAAACCCGGCCGCGCCAACGCTGAGGAGCGCATCCTTATCCACACGACAGGACTGGTTGCACATGACGTTGCGCTTGCGCATCATCTTTACGTCAAGGCGCGGGAAGCCGGGCGTGGGATTCGGTTGCCGGCCGCGAGGCCACGAGAATAGAGGAACGCGAATTCTGTTATGCAGGGTAAGCATCAGGCACTGAGCCACGTCCTTTCCCGGATCACGGCCGAGCGAGTCAGATCGGTCATGGTCGAGCTCGCACGAATTCCGAGTCCGCTGACGGAGCTGCTTGAGAGCGAACCGAAACTGCGCGCCTTCATCGATACGGCTGTCGAGCCGCGGCTGCGTCAATTTGGAATAACCGATATCCGGCGAGACAGGATGGGCAACCTGCTCGCAACGTGGGGCGCGGCTGAAAGCGGATGCTCGCTGATGCTGGTGACAAATGCGATGAATCAGCCGGCCGCAACGATGCCGAACCCTTATGGAGGCGAAGTGCGCGCTGGCGCGCCGTACAAGCTGCCGGGTGAAGTTGTTCTCGGCAAAGGGCTGAGCGAGCAGAAGGCGCCACTCGCCGCCATCCTTGTGGCCTTGGAAGCGATGTTTGCAAGTCTTGTCGATCTCAGGGGTCAGCTGGTGTTTCTATGCTGTGTTTCGGGTGAGACGGGTCGCCACGACGCTATTCGCAGCCTCATTGAGGCCACGGGAGTACGCGCCGACATGGCCGTGCTTAACGGGACCGGCAATCGCATCAGCCTCGGCAATCGCGGCCGCGTTGACATCACTGTGACGGTCCACGGCACGCCCTGTCATAGCAGCCGGCCAGAGGAAGGCTGTAATGCCATCACTGGCGCACTGGAGGTCATCCGCCGGCTGACAACCGAATTGCGAATGCCCTCAGCTCATCCGCACTTGGGGGCGCCCACTCTCACGATCAATCGCATCCGCAGCTTTCCCGATACCACACATACCGTTCAGGATCGGTGCGACATCAGCATCGATCGCAGACTGCTTCCCGGTGAGGAACCCGATTCAGCGGTGGCCGAAATTGCGGCCATCGTGAAAACCGTGGAGGGGGGCCAGGATCCGGCAAGCGGGAAGGCTTGGCGAATAGACATAGCGCAAGGCCCAATGATGTATCCTTCCCTTGTGACCAAAGACTCCGCAGTCGTTCGGGCTCTTGTGGAAGCTTCGAGTGCGGCCCTGGGAGCCGCTCCCGAGACTTATTACGCGACGAATGCCTTTGATCAGGGCTTTCTCAACGCGATTGGCATTCAGGCCTGCACCTACGGACCCGGCGAGGAGATGTTTGCGCATACTGATCTCGATATGGCCTCCGTCGATCGCACCCGTGATGCTGCGAAGGTGTATGCTGCGCTGATGCTACAACGGCTCACCTGAGCGCTATCTGAATGCTTTAGCCGACGGCAGCGACACGACCTGCGAGCGAGGCCGTTTGCGGCGCCCCTGGGAAACCACCTCCAGCATGAGGCCGAGGCTCTGAAAGTGCCTGCGGACGACCGTTCGCGCTGCGCGCTTGTCGCGTTTTCGCAGTGCGCGCAGCAGCGCGCGATGGTGCGCCAGGTGACGGGGATCGTAGAAGCTGCGGTGGTCGGGCGAGACGTGAGACAGCCGTGCTGCCTGTGCCTGATTGAACATCGCCATCAGTAGCGGGTTGCGCGCACCCGAGAGCCAAAGTCTGTAGAAGTTGTCGTGCGCTCCCTTCGCAGCCGCCATATCCTGGCGCGTAACGGCGGTTTCGAAGGTTTTGAGGGCACGGTCCAGTGCGGCCAATTCGGCCAGCGTGAGTCGTTCAGCGGCGAGCTCCGCGCATATCTGGGCAATATGCGAGCGGACCTCGTTCGCGACGGGCGCCGCCTCGATCATGATGCTCTCATCCAATATTCCCTTTCCTGACGATCCCGTCGTAACGACGACGCGCCGGCCAGCCGCCTTCTCGACGTAGCCGAGACCATGCAGAACGCGCAGCGCCTCGCGGACGGAGTTCCGGCTGATACCGAGCATCTGCGCGAGCCGGGTCTCGGTGGGCAGTGGCGAGCCCGGAGCCAGGGATTCAGCCTCAATGAACCGACAGAGCTCTTGGGCGGCACGGGTAATCACACTATCGCGCCGCAGCGGGACCGGCTGGTATGCCATTGTTCAACAATCCTACAATAGGACGCCTTGACTTGCGATCTTTGCTGTAATTCAAAGAGGAGACAGCGACAAGAGCGGTGCGCCTGGCACGTGCCGACGATCCAGCCCAGGGAGCAGAAACCATGAAGACACTGGTGCTCGAAACCACCGCGCCGTTCCAGGGATTGCCGGAGCTGGTCGCCTATGAGGAGGGCCTGTTCGAGAAGGAAGGCCTTCATGTCGAATGGGCCGACCGCGACCAGGGCGCCGAGAAGAAGGTCGATGTCAGCATCACCAGCCCCAAGGACGTCAATCCTTTCACCAGCCACGGAAAGCTGTTCGAGAAGGGCCGGGCGGACATGTATAACGCGTGCGAGTGGGGCAACTACTGTCGCGTTGGCGCGACCACCGCCGGTAGCCGCCAGCTCGGCCGCCGTGCCATCGTGTCCTACGCTGCGATGGTGGTGGCTCCAGACTCGCCGGTCTATACGCCGCAGCAGCTCGCCAACAAGGTGATCGGCGTGCCGTTCTATTTCGGCACGCACTACATCGCGCTCCACATGCTCCAGGGCTTCGTTCGGCGCCAGGAGATCAAGCTCTGCTCCGCGCCGAACGGGTCGCGCTATCGGCTCGCGGCGCTTCTCAACGGCGAGGTCGACGCGGTTACGTTGACCGAGCCACACGTCACACTGGCCGAAAAGAAGGGTTGCCGTCTGATTTGCTCGGCCTTCTTCCACGGTACCGAGGTCGCTTCCGACCGGGTGGACGCCGAAACCTATGCCGCCTTCAATCGTGCGGTGCGCGAGGCCGTGCGGCGCATCAACGCGAATAAACGCTCTTATCTCCACTATTTCATCGATTATCACGGCAAGAGCGACCCTGAGATCGCGGCGCTGAAAGTCGAGGATCTGCGCGAGAGCCGCCTTCAGGTTTGCGATCCAGCGCCGATCCCACCCGACGAGATGCAGCGCACCTACGACTGGCTCAAGAGCTGGGACATGCTGGAGGAGACCGCCTCGCCGGCGCAACTCGTCAATTTGGAGGTGCAGCACTTCGCTCACAACGCGGCGAAGTAGAGCGCTTGCATCCTCATTGGAGAATACAGGTCATGCGTAATGGACACGCCGAGGAAATCACAAAACTGATCGAGCCCGGCCGCATTCATCGGCGCGTTTACACCGATCCGGAACTGTTCGAGCTCGAGATGGAGCGCATCTTCGGATCTGCTTGGCTGTTCGTCGGCCACGCCAGCCAGGTGCCGAAGCCGGGCGACTACATCACCACTGAGCTCGGTCGTCAGCC
>Ga0066388_100003255_pt1 | contig 10420 bp, 4 predicted proteins | sample PanSoiMetaGPlot6_FD_64539 | JGI IMG/M metagenome (GOLD analysis project Ga0066388, IMG submission 64539) | Tropical forest soil microbial communities from Panama analyzed to predict greenhouse gas emissions - Panama Soil - Plot 6 (Hybrid Assembly) | ecosystem: Environmental > Terrestrial > Soil... | reverse complement strand
CCGTGGGATCCGCCGGACTTCATCAGCCGACGCCTCCATCGAGCTGCGCCCGAAATGCGTGAGGCGCCCGACTATCTGGCCCCGCTGGGCCGCACGCTTGGGATCGGCGCGAACGGCGCGGTCTCGAACCTGTCCGTCTTCCCTGAGGGCGCCATCGCCCTCCGCCGCGAGCTTCGGTCCGGGAACTACGACGTGGTCCACGTCCACGAGCCTCTCGCGCCGGTGGTGGGCTGGGATGCGGCGGTCTTCCCCGGCACGCCGGTCGTGGGCACCTTCCACGCCTACTCGACCAAGGGGATCCCGAACCACATCGGGACGTTGCTCGGAGCGCGCCGCCGCTTCAACCAGCTCTCGGCCAGGATCGCCGTCTCCGAAGCCGCGGCCTGGACCGGTCGCCGCTGGTTCGGCGGCGAGTACACCATCGTTCCCAACGGCGTCGACATCGAAGCCGCTCCAACGGGCCCGAAGCCGCCGAGCGAGGAGCTGCGGCTTCTCTTCGTCGGCCGCGCGGAGGAGCGCAAGGGCCTTCCCGTTCTGCTCGCCGCGTTCCAGGCCCTGGTCGAGCACGTCCCCTCGCGGCTCACCGTCGTCGGTTCCGATCCTGAGGAGATCGCCCGCCGGATCGCTGATCCGGAGCTGATGTCCCACATCGACGTGCTCGGACGTGTCTCCGACTCGGTCCTCTGGCGCCAGCTCGGTGACGCGGACGTGCTCTGCGCCCCGTCGCTCACGGGCGAGAGCTTCGGGATGATCCTGATCGAGGCGATGGCCGCCGGCACCGGAGTGGTCGCCTCAGAGATCGCCGGCTACAACGACGTCGTCACCAACGGGGTCGACGGTGTGCTGGTGCCCCCGGCCGACCCGCAGGCCCTGGCCGAGGAGCTCCAGCTCCTGGCCTACGAGCCCGAGCGGCTCGAGGCGATGGGCGAGGCCGGCAAGCGCAGCGCCGAGCGCTACGCGTGGCCGCGAATCGCTGACGAAGTGACGGACGTCTACGAGCGGGCCATGCGGCCGGCTCCCGCGCCGGTGGGAGCGGCAGCTGCGGCAGCCCGTCGCACTGGGCTGGTGCGAATCGATGGCGGGCCCAGGCGGCCGGCCAAGCGTCTCCCGACTCTCGAGCCTGTTCCCGTCGAGGGTCCTGGCCGCGGCCGGCGCTATGCCCGCAAGGCCGCGGTCGGAATCGCCGGGATCCTCGGCTTGGGCCTGACCGCCCTGGCCGCACGCCGTATCGGGGTGGATCAGGTCGCGACGAACATCATCGACTCCGACCTGAAGTGGATCCTGATCGCCTGCGGGCTGATGGTCGCCGCGATGTTCATGCGCGCCGCGTCCTGGGTGGCGATCGCCCGGGCGGCGCTTCCGGGTCGACCCGTCCGCCGGCGAGACGTGACCTCGGCGACCATGATCGGCGTCCTCATGTCGGCGACGCTCCCGGCTCGTCTGGGCGAGCCCGCCAGAGCGATGGTCCTCTCCCGCCGCGTCGGTCGGATGCGGGAGACGTTCCCGGTCCTGATCGGCACGCTGGTCTCGCAGACCGCGCTCAACATCCTCGCCCTGGTCATGCTGGGCGGGATCATCGTCTCGACCACCGATCTCTTCCAGGCGAGCACTCAGAAGCTGTTCCTGGTCTCGACCGCGCCGCTCGTGATCCTGCTCGCGGTGCTTGCGGCGCCCTCGCTTGTGCGCGTCAACGGCCAGGGCCGGATCGCGCGCTGGATCCAGGCGGCGAAGGGCGCGATCCAGCAGGCCCGCAAGGGCTTGAGCGTGTTCAGGGATCCCCGGAAGGGCACCTTCGCGACCGTGGCCCAGCTGTCGGCCTGGTTCCTCCAGCTGCTCGCCTGCTGGGCGCTGTTCGCGGCCCTCGGACTCGATCACCAGGTTGCGATCGGTGCCGCGGCGGCCTGTCTCTTCGCCGTCAACGTCACGGCGGTCGTCCCGGCGACCCCCTCCAACATCGGCATCTTCCAGCTCGCGATCATCAGCGTGCTGACCAAGGGCTTCGGGGTCCCGGCCTCGGATGCTCTGGCCTACGGCGTGATCCTGCAGGCGGTCGAGATCGCGACCGCCGTCGCCCTCGGCGTGCCGGCCCTGGTCCGCGAGGGTGTCACCTGGTCCGACATGCGTCTCCGCGCCCTCTCGGCCGCGCCGGTCAGGCTCTCGGAGAGCCCGCGGCGGCGGGAGCGCGAGGGCGACCGGATCTCCGCCTAGGCGCGATCAGGCGGGCTGAGGCTCGCCGGCGCCGGCATCGGCTGCCTCGGCCTCGACGGAACCGTCGCGCGGATCCGACTCCGGTGGCAGCTCCCCGCCACGCTCCGTGCCGGCGATCAGCTCGTCCGGCGCCTTCCGCTTCGGGATGAAGCCCGACTTCATGCCGAAGTAGACCGCCTGCGGGTGGTGGGCGACGATCGCGACCGTCGACTGCTCGGGCTCGACCGCGTGGCCGCCCGAGAGGGACATCCCGATCTGCTCCAGTCCGAGCAGCCGCCAGACCTTTTCGTGCTCCGACTGGTCGGGGCAGGCGGGGTAGCCCCACGAGTAGCGCCGTCCCTGGTCACGGGCGACGCCGAGGTCCGAGCGGACCTCGGAGTGAAGCCACTCGGCCAGGCCCTCAGCGGCCTGTACGCCGAGGCCGTGCACGTAGAGCTGCTCGGCGAACTCGCCGTCGGCCTCGAGCTTGGTGATCAGCTCGGTCACCGCCGGCCCGACGGTGACCCCCTGGAGCGCCACCACGTCGAGCTCGTCCGGGGGAACGCCGTCCTCGAAGCGGTGGAAGAAGTCCGTCAGGCAGATCCGGTCGTGCCTGGGCTGTCTGGGGAAGACGAGCCGCTCCAGCTCCCGTGTGAGGTCGTCGGGATCGAAGATCACAAGCTCGTTGCCGTCGGCGGCGCAGGGGAAGTAGCCGAGGCGGGCTTTGGGGTGGAGATAGTCCTGCTCGCGCCACATCCGCTCGAGCTTGGGCGCGAACCCCTCATCCCCGTCATGCCCCTCGACGATGCGACGCCACGCCTCGCCCTTCTTTCCGCGTCCGCCCCAGTGGAGCTTGAAGAGGACGTGGCGGTCGAGGTGCGGGTAGACGTCGTCGAGGTCGACCTCGATCTCCCGAACCCCCCAGAACGGCGGCTCCGGGACCGGCGCGTCCGTACGAGCGGAGGAGCGGACGCTGTCGTCGGTGGTGGGAGGCGCGTCGTCCACCACCTCGGGCTTCTCGCGCAGCTCGCGGGCCTCCGAGCGAATCCGCTCGACGAGCGAGGCGCGTGCCTCCTCGTCGATCAGCGCATCCATCGTGTCGAGTCCGGCGAAGGCGTCCTTGCAGTAGAAGACGCCGGGCTCGTAGACGTCGTCCGACTCCTGGCCACCTGGGTAGAGGATCCGGCGACCGAAGTCCCGGTTGATCGCTGCACCCCCGATCAGCACGGGGAACGTGAGCCCGCGCTCGTGGAGCTCCTGGACGCAGGTCGGCATCTGCTTGGAGGTGGAGACGAGCAGCGCGGAGAGCCCGATCGCATCGGCCTCGTGCTCGATCGCCGCGGAGATGATGGTGTCGACCGGGACCTGCTTGCCGAGGTCGACGACCGTGTAGCCGTTGTTGGTGAGGATCGTGTTGACCAGGGACTTGCCGATGTCGTGGACGTCGCCGAAGACCGTCGCGATCACGACCTTGCCCTTCGTGTGCCCCTCGATCCGCTCCAGGTAGTTCTCGAGCTGGGCTACGGCCCGCTTCATCACCTCCGCTGACTGCAGGACGAACGGGAGGATCAGCTCCCCGGCCCCGAACTTGTCGCCGACCTCCTTCATCGCCGGCAGCAGCACCTCGTTCAGCGTCGGGACGGCGCCGATCTTCTCGACCGAGCGGTCGATCCAGCCCTCGACGCCCTCCTTCTTTCGATGCAGGATCTGCCAGTGGAGCGCCTCCCCGGGATCCATTCCCTCGGTTGGGTCTCCGGCCGCCTCCTCGGCCTCGTCGCCCTTCGATTCGAAGTGGCCGATGAACCGCTCGAGCGCGTCGTCCGAGCGGTTGAAGACGAGGTCATCGGTCAGCTCGCGCTCCCCCTCGGGGATCTCGCCGTAGGGGGTGATGTGGTTGGGGTTGACCATCGCCAGGTCGAGCCCAGCCTGGACGCAGTGGTGGAGGAAGACCGAGTTGAGGGCGGCGCGCGCGGGCGGCGAGACGCCGAAGGAGACGTTCGAGACACCGAGCGAGGTCTTGACGCCGGGGAGCTCGGCCTTGATCCGCCTGATCCCCTCGATCGTCTCGATCGCCGAGGGGCGCCATTCCTCGTCACCGGTGGTGAGGGTGAAGGTAAGGGCGTCGAAGACCAGCGCCTCGGGATCGAGGCCGTGCTCGTCGCAGCAAAGGTCACGGATGCGCTTCGCGACCTCGATCTTGCGGTCGGCCGTCTTCGCCATCCCCTCCTCGTCGATCGTCAGAGCGATCAGCGCGGCGCCGTGGGCCTTGGCAAGGGGGACCACCCGGTCGAGCTTGTCGCGCCCCGCCTCCAGGTTGATCGAGTTGACGATCGCGCGTCCGGGGATCCGCTCGAGGGCCGCCTCGATCACCTCGGGCTCCGTCGAGTCGACCTGGATCGGCGCCGGCTGGGTGAGCGAGATCCGCTGCACCACCTCACCCATCTGCGTGTCCTCGTCCTGCCGTTCCGTCAGCGCGACGCAGACGTCGAGCACGTGCGCGCCGCCGGTGACCTGGTCCTCGGCGACCTGAACCAGTCCGTCGTAGTCGTCGGCCAGCAGCAGCTCCTTGGCCGCGCGGGAACCCTGGGAGTTGACGCGCTCGCCGACCAGCGTCGGGCGCGGCTCCTGAACCAGCTGCGTGGCGGTCATCATGCTCGACACCTGGGCCGGGCCTCGCCCGGGCCGCTCGCCGGGTACGCGGCCGCCGACCCTCTCGCGGATGGCGCGGATGTGATCGGGCGTGGTGCCGCAGCACCCGCCGACGATGCCGATGCCGTAGCGCTCAACGAACTCGCCGAGCGTTGCCGCGAGCGGCTCGGGTTGCTCGGGGAAGATCGTCTCGCCGTTGGGGCCTTGCAGGGGCAGGCCGGCGTTCGGGATGCAGTGGACCGGGAGGGGGGAGGTCTGGCCGAGGTAGCGGATCGCATCCCGCATGTCCTCGGGACCCGTCGAGCAGTTGAGCCCGATGACGTCGACGTCGAGGGCCGTGAGCGTGGTCAGCACGGCTTGGATGTCGGTCCCCAGGAGCATCTTGCCTCCCTGCGGCAGCAGCGAGACCGAGGTCTGGATTGGGACCGCCCGGCCGGCGATCGTGAACGCCTCGCGCGCTCCGAAGATCGCCGCCTTGACCTCGAGGATGTCCTGAGCGGTCTCGACGATGATCAGGTCGACACCCCCCTCGATCAGGCCCCGCGCCTGCTCGGTGAAGACCTCGACCAGCTCGCGGAAGCTGATGTCGCCCAGCGTGGCATCGTCGCTCGCGGGCAGGAACCCGGTGGGGCCGATCGAGCCGGCGACGAATCGCCCGCCGCCCGCCGCCCTCCGCGCGATCTCGGCCGCCTTGCGATTGATCTCGAGCGTGTGCTCGCCCAGGCCCCACTCGCCTAGCTTGAGGCGGCTGCCCTGGAAGGTGTCGGTCTCGAGTACCTCGGCGCCGGCCTCGAGCATGGAGGCGTGAACGCCCTCGATCACGTCCGGACGGTGCAGGACGAGCGCCTCGTGGCACTTTCCCTCCAGGCCGCCGTAGTCCTCGGAGGTGAGTTCGAACTGCTCGAGGGTCGCGCCCATGCCGCCGTCGAAGACGACGACGCGCTCGCGCACGGCCCCGAGGAAATCACGCTCGGCCATGGCCGGGCAGGGTAGATCGTTAGCCTTGAATTCATGGCGCTCTCCAACGTCTCCGGCTTCCCCCGCATCGGCCGACAGCGCGAGCTCAAGTTCGCCACCGAGGGCTACTGGCGAGGTGAAATCTCGGCCGACGAGCTCGGCGCGACCGCCAAGGCGATCAGGGTCGAGAACTGGAAGCTGATGCAGGACGCCGGGATCGACCTGATCCCGTCCAATGACTTCTCCTACTACGACCAGGTGCTCGACACGATCGCACTGGTTGGGGCCGTGCCGGACCGCTACGGATGGTCGGGCGGCGAGGTCGACCTCGACACCTACTTCGCGATGGCGCGCGGGCGACAGGCCGAGGGAGTCGACGTCACGGCGATGGAGATGACCAAGTGGTTCAACACGAACTACCACTACCTGGTGCCCGAGCTCGGCCCGAACACGAGCTTCTCGCTCTCGAGCGCGAAGCCCTTCGACGAGCACGCCGAGGCGATGGAGGAGCTCGGGGTCGACACGGTCCCGGTCCTGATCGGGCCGGTCAGCTTCCTGCTGCTCTCGAAGCCGGCCGACGGGGTTGACGAGCGCTTCGATCCGCTCGATCTGATCGAGGACCTCGTCTCCGTCTACGGCGAAGTGATCGAGAAGCTCGCCGAGCAGGGCGCAACCTGGGTGCAGCTCGACGAGCCGTGCTTCGTGGAGGACCGGAGCGATAAGGAGCTCGACGTCCTGCGGCTCGCCTACGAGGAGCTGGCCAAGGTCCGCGAGCGTCCGCGCATCGTGGTGAAGACCTACTTCGACCACGTCGGTGACGCCTACCCGGTGCTCCGGGAGCTGCCGATCGAGGGGATCGGCCTCGACTTCACCGGCCGCGTGCACGGGGACGAGCTCAGCCCGACGGTGCATGAGCACGGAGGCCGGCACAACGCCGAATTCGTCGCCAACGACGCCCTCGGCGAGAAGTGGCTCTTCGCAGGGATCGTCGACGGCCGGAATGTCTGGATCAATCATCTCGAGCACTCGCTCGACGCGCTCGACGCCCTTCGCGACCGGGCTGCCGAGGTCGTCGTCTCGACCAGCTGCTCGCTCCTTCACACGCCGATCGACCTCGAAGCGGAGCCTCGCGGGGAGGGCGACGCAGACCTCGACGACGAGCTCCGCTCCTGGATGGCGTTCGCGGTGCAGAAGGTCGGCGAGGTCGCAACGCTAAAGAGGGGCATCGGCGAGGGCCGCGAGGCGATCGCGGATGAGCTCGACCGCAACGACCGCGCCCGGGACGATCGCCGCGACTCGCACCGCACCAGGAGTCCCGAAGTCCGTGAACGGGTCGCCGCCCTGACCGAGGAGGACGCGAAACGCGACTCGCCATTCCCTCAGCGCAGGGAGGCCCAGCGAACGAAGGTCGATCTTCCGATGTTCCCGGCGACGACCATCGGCTCGTTCCCGCAGACCGAGGAGATCCGCGCGGCCCGCAAGGAGCTCCGCGAGGGCCAGATCCAGGTCCTCGAGTACGAGGAGCGGATGCGGGGCGAGATCGACCGGGTGATCGACTTCCAGGAGGACATCGGCCTCGACGTGCTCGTTCACGGCGAACCGGAGCGGAACGACATGGTCCAGTACTTCGGCGAGCAGATGCTGGGCTACGTCTTCACCCAGAATGCCTGGGTGCAGTCATACGGCTCGCGCTACGTGCGCCCGCCGATCGTCTTCGGTGACGTCAGCCGCCCTGCCGCGATGACGGTCGATTGGACCGCGTACGCGCGGTCGAAGACCGAGAGGCCGGTGAAGGGCATGCTCACGGGTCCCGTGACAATGCTCCAATGGTCCTTCGTCCGCGACGACCAGCCGCGCTCGGAGACGTGCGAGCAGCTGGCGCTGGCGATCCGCGACGAGGTCTCCGATCTCGAGCGGGCGGGTGTGCCGATCATCCAGGTCGATGAGCCCGCGATCCGCGAGGGTTTGCCGCTGCGCCACGACCGCTGGGACGAGTACCTGGCCTGGGCGGTCCACTCGTTCCGCGTCGCCACGTCCTCGGTGGGCGACGAGACCATGATCCAGACCCACATGTGTTACTCGGACTTCGGCGACATCATGGATCACATCCAGGCGATGGACGCCGACGTCAACCTGATCGAGGCGGCACGTTCGCGCATGGAGCTGCTGCACGATTGGGAGAAGACGGGCTACACGAACGACATCGGCCCGGGCGTCTACGACATCCACTCGCCTCGCGTCCCCAGCGCGGAGGAGATGGCCGAGCTGCTGCGCGAGGCCGCGCGAGTCCTCCGGCCGGAGCAGATCTGGGTGAACCCCGACTGCGGCCTCAAGACCCGCACCTGGGCCGAGGTCGAGCCCAGCCTTCGCAACATGGTCGAGGCGGCCAAGCAGCTGCGTGAGGAGCTCGTCCCGGCTTCCTGATCAGTCCCCGCTCGCAGGCGAGCCTGGTCCCTGCGTGAAGACCTCGATCCGGAAGCCGTCGGGGTCGAACACGAAGAAGGCGTAGTAGCCCTCGATGTCGCTGTCCTCCTGGGGCGGGTGGTGGATGGAGTCCCCACGTTCCACGCATCGTGCGTGAGCGGCGTCGACCTGATCGGGCGTTTCGACCTCGAAGGCGAGATGCTCCAATCCGACCCCGTAGTAGCGGTGCTCTCCGCCGTCGGCCGGGCGAAGCCCCAGCCACTCGTCGCCGAAGCTCACGTAGACGACCTCCTCGGTTCCACGGTAGGTCGGATACCGATCTGCCTCCTCGAGCCCGAGCGGCCCGAGCAGATCGACATAGAAGGCAAGCGAGCGCGCGACGTCGCTCACCGCCAGGTCGACGTGCTGGATCCCACGTGCCTTCCGCCGCCGGTCGTACGCCTTGTAATCCTGGCCGCGCGGCATGGATTCGTAGGTCTATCACCGTCGCGCCCTCCGATCGGCTTGTGCCGATCGGCACTCTCGACCGCTTGGAGCAAGCGCCGTGCGCGATTTTCGACAGCGGGCCAAAGACCGCACGCCTGGCCATGCCTAGCTTGAGGGAGGACAGCTGTCGCGGCTCCCGGGGGGCCTATGCCCGTGAACAAAATCGAAGCGTCCAGCGACTGACGATGCCGATGCGCGAGCTCAGCACGCGGATGATCGAGGCGGTCCTCGACGGCGAGGGGCTGCAGGGAGTGGCCGAGCTCGCCGCCGCTGAGGCGGGTGGGCCCGTCGCGATCGTGCTGCCCCCGCGCGGGCTCGCCGCTCGCGCCCCCGGCGACGGTGAGATGAACGGCCTCGCCGAGTACGCCAAGGCGCGTGTGGCCGACGCGGAGGCCGGCGTCCCTGCGTCGATCGCGCTGGAACGGGCGATCGAGGCGGGCGGCCAGATAGTGGGTCTGGTCATGCTGCTGGAGGGCGAGCTCGACGACGGTCAGCCCTCGGTCCTGGTCGACCGGGAGGAGGTGCTGCGAGCCGCCGCGCTGGCGGCCCTCGCGGAGGTCGCCGTGGCGGACGCCCGGGAGGAGGCCGAGCGAAAGATGCGCGGCGGCCTGATCGAGGAGCTCCGGGGGCGCGAGATCGAATCGGCCGAGGCCACGAACAAGGCCGCGCGGCTGGGGTGCGATCTCGCTCGGGGAGCGATCGCTCTGGTCGCCGCGATCAACTCGACGAGTCCCTCGCACGCGACGGCGCTGCTCGAGGCGGAGTACGAGGGATCTCTGGCGGAGCTTGCGGACGGGAGGCTCTATGCGATCCTCCCGGCGCGGGGCGGGGACGATGCGCCCGAGCGGACGCTTCAGGCGGCGGGTCGGATTGCGAGTCGGCTGCGCAGGCACGGCATGGCCGCCGTGTCGTCGTTCTACCCCAACCCCGGCGAGCTCCATCGGGCGATCAAGGAGGCCGAGCTCGTCCTCGACGTGGTCACGCGAGAGCCCGAGATCGCGGACGCCCTCGAGCAGGGGATTGCCGCCAGCGGCGTCTACCGGCTGCTCTTCCGGGCGCTGATTTCCGATCCCGACGAGGTGCGCAACTTCTACCGCGATACCGTCGAGCCGCTCGTCCGCTACGACGACCAGTACCGCTCCGATCTGCTGGGGACGCTCGAGGAGTACCTGGCGAGCGATTGCAACATGAACGCGACGGCGCGGTCCATCTTCGCCCACCGCCACACCGTCGCCTACCGGCTGGAGCGGGTGAAGGAGCTGACGGGCCTGGATCCCCAGATCTCCGAGGACCGGGAGCGGCTCGGCCTCGGGATCAAGGCGTATCGGATCCTGGCGCCGGCACTGCCGCGCTAACCCGAGATCTGCTTACGCTGCGGGACCAACCGGTAGACGGACCCGAGACTCGGCTTGCCCTTGTGAGAGGAGCCGCGCTCCGTGGTCACGTAGATCCGCTGGGCGTTGTCCCGGCTGATTGAGATCAGATAGCGGGTTCCCAGTCTGAAGCTCCGCTGCTTGCCGGCGCCCCTGCCGGCGCGCGGCCGGAAGCCGTAGATCCTCCCGGTGCAGTAGTCGCCGAAGATGTAGTCCCCGAAGATCTCCCTCCCCTGGATTCGCGCCAGATGCGGATCGCGAACCACGTAGCCGCCCGCCACCGCGCATCCGGGTCCGTGCCGGTAGGCGAGCGCGGGCCGCACCGTCTCGCGCCTCGGAATCCC
>Ga0066388_100003254_pt1 | contig 10420 bp, 10 predicted proteins | sample PanSoiMetaGPlot6_FD_64539 | JGI IMG/M metagenome (GOLD analysis project Ga0066388, IMG submission 64539) | Tropical forest soil microbial communities from Panama analyzed to predict greenhouse gas emissions - Panama Soil - Plot 6 (Hybrid Assembly) | ecosystem: Environmental > Terrestrial >... | reverse complement strand
TCTTTTGCGGACAGGTAGGCGAACGCCAAGTTTTTTATGCTTCCTTGCTGGAGATGGTAATTCGCTCGGAGTCTTGTAAGGAGATTGAGCGCCTGGCCATAGGCCAATATCGCTCCCGTCAGTCGGTGAAATTCGGGGCAATTCTCGCCGGTTTCGCGCCGCTTGGCGTGGGCTTCGGCGGAGAGGTCAAGGATCCGGTCTATGGCTGTATCTGGGCTCATATCGCTAAGAGGTAGTGAGGTTGGGGTGAATTGCGTTTCATGCAAGCTTCAAAGGCCTGTTGCGAAATTGGCCGCGCCTGTACGCCTGTACTATGGCGGTGTGCGCATTTGACGTGGCAGGATGGTGGGGCTCGCGGTGCCGCTGCCCAGCGAGCCGCGGCCCCTAAACCAGCGGAAGTGTTGGCTAAATTGTTCCCCTTGCCATTTGGGGTTTGGGCAGTGGGTCAGTTTGAATTTTTGACTTATTGTGTCACGAACAAAAAAATTCAAACTGACCCACTAGCAGGGTTTGTAAGTACAAACCCCGAACTCCGGCCCGGGGAACTTGAGGGAGATCGCACGGAATGGGCCCCGTGTCGTCTGAACCAGGCGCAGATTCGCGCACGATGACGAAGTCGCAGCCGGTGGCACTGGAAGTCCCAGTGGTCGCTACGGGTGCGCGTCCAGGCGATCAATCGGAAAAACGAGAGTTATTCAACGAAGAAACCGAGACAGTGCTAGTGCTGGAGCACGGCGCGGTGATCCGGCTGTCCGCGGCCGTAGCCGTGGGACAGCTGGTATTTTTGACAAACAAACAATCGGGAAAAGAGATCGTCACGCAGGTATTGAGGAAGCGAAGCTTCAAGCCGACGGCGTGTTATGTGGAGTTGGATTTTACGGAGCCCGCGCCGGATTTTTGGGGAGTGGAATTTCCAAAGGCGGATGCGAAACCAAATTTTCCAGAAGGCGGCGAAGCCACGGAGATAGCCGAAGCAGAGATTACGGAAGAAGAGTTCGGCCAGCCGGCACCACCACCGGATGAAGCGGAAGTGGTCAGACTTCGGCGAGAAGTGGAAGCTCTGAAGGCACAACTGAAGACGGTCGCGACAACGTCTGAGCAGCAGACGGCAGGGCATTCAACGGACATACAACAGCCTTCTACGGGCGAACTGGAAAACCTGAAGTCATTGCTGGAATCGAAAAAGGCGGCGGAAGAGCCTGAAGAAGAGGAGAAACCGGAAGCAGCAAAACCGGCAGTGGCGAAAGTTGAAATAATGAGCCCGCACGAGCCGGCGCCGTTGCCTCCACCATCTGAAGCGGCGAGCCAGGAAGAAGCAAAACCTTCGCAGAACCAAGCAGAACAGCAGACTTCCCCCTATCCGATTCGAATGCAGCTTCCGAAAGCGGCTGCTGGAACTTCAAACCGTGCTTCGGAATTTGCAGCAGATTCCGCGGCAATCACGCACGCAATCGAAGACCATCTTTTGCCGAAAACAAGCCTGGATTTTGAGCGGTTTCCGGGAGTTGCGGTCGAGCCGAAGACAAAGCTTTTTAGTGGGAAAGCGACCAGGAGCCTGAGCGGGCCGATTGGGGCGATGGTAGCGGCAGTTCTCTTGTTGGTGGCGGCGGGGATCGCCGCATATCAGCTTGGATGGTTTTCAAAGCTTGGCGGGAAGAGTGCGAAAAACAATGCGAGCAAAAGCGCGTTTCCGACGCCGGTGGCTGCAACGCCAGAAAATATGCAGCCGGAGCCGCCGAACAGTCTGAGTACGGAAGCGGCAAGCGCTTCAGCGAATGAAAAACCTGTGAGCGCGAATCATGTTTCAGCAACACAGCCTGGGGTTCGGCCCGAGGTGAAGACTGGAGCGAGTATGCCGGAAACGGAATCCCCGCTTTCTCACGGAGGAGTGGCACTGGCGAAACCGAATGCACAACCAGTCCCTGAGAGAGCCAGCAGTAAACGCGCTGCCACTCCCAGCAAGGCTGCAGCGGAGACAACATCGGTTGCGAGCAAAGGCGAAGACGTATTTGTTCCGCCGAAACTGGTGAAGGCGATTAAGTCATTGTCACCGCCAGAAGCGCTTTGGCGGTACACCAGCGGAAATGTGGTATTGGATGCGCTCGTGAATGAGACTGGACGCGTGGAATCGGCGACGGTGATTTCGGGACCGAAGGCATTGCATCAGAGGGCGATCACTACGGTGAAAGAATATCTGTACCAGCCGGCGACAGAGAACGGGAAGCCTGTGCCGGCGCACGTGGAAGTGAAGATCCAGTTTTGGTATGAACCGTAAGAACGTTTGAACGTCAGGACGCCCGAGCGAACAAGAATTTGTATGTGCTTAGGCCAACTTTTGTAGTTTCCAACCAAACCAACCAAAGAAATCAGAAGAGTTGCGCAGTACTGGTGTGTGGATTCGGATACAATTCGGGCCTGCCTATGAGCGAGATTGCGAAGAAAAGCGCGGGGCCACTGGCTGGGGTGAAAGTGCTGGAACTCGGGCAATTAATTGCGGGCCCGTTTGCGACGGCATTTTTGGCATGGTTTGGCGCGGAAGTGATCAAGGTTGAGCCGCCGGGAACGGGAGATCCGCTGCGGACATGGCGGGTGGTGCACAAAGGGACTTCGCTTTGGTGGCATTTGATGGCGCGCAACAAGAAATGTGTGACTCTGAATCTGCGGGTGCCGGAAGGACAAAAAATTGCGCGTGAGCTTGCGAAGCGCGTGGACGTAGTGATTGAGAATTTTCGTCCGGGCACGCTGGAGAAATGGGGCCTCGGTTACAAAGAGCTGAAGAAGGAGAATCCAAAGCTCATTCTGGCGCGCATATCGGGTTACGGGCAGACGGGGCCCTACGCGCAACGACCGGGATTTGCGGCGGTGGCCGAAGCGTTCGGAGGTTTGCGCTACGTGACGGGCGAGCCGGACCGTCCGCCGGTGCGACCGAATCTGAGTTTGGGTGATTCTGTAGCCGGCTTGCACGCGGCGCTTGGAATTTTGATGGCGCTTTATCATCGCGATGTGCGCGACGGAAACGGACAAGTCATTGATGTGGCCTTGTATGAGGCGGTTTTGAATTTAATGGAAGGCACGATTCCGGAGTACGACAAAGCTGGAGTGAGGCGAGAACGCGAAGGCATGAGGCTAACGGGGATAGTGCCAAGCGGGACATATCCTTGTGCGGACGGCGCGTACATCGTAATTGGGGCAAATGGCGACAGTATTTTTCGGCGATTTATGGCGGCTATTGGCCGGCAGGGCTTGGTAGCCGACCCGCGATTTGCCACCAATGAAGGGCGGTCGAAGCACGTTGATGAGATTGACGAGGCGATTGCGAATTGGACCAGGGGCCATAACTCTTTGGAAGCATTGAAGATATTGAGCGATTCAGACGTTCCTTCCGGACCCATTTACTCTGCCGCTGAAATGCTGGCTGACCCCCATTATCAGGCGAGAGGAGTGTTTGAAGAGACGGATTTGAGTGGCGGAGACCATGTGAAGCTGCCTCGGATGGCTCCCCGCATGGAGGAGACGCCAGGAGAAATGCGCTGGATTGGACCGTCACTCGGGGAGCATAATACCGAAGTTTACCGGGACTGGCTTGGCTACCCCGCCGCCGAGCTGGAGCGCCTCTCGAGGGAAGGCGTGATTTGAAGTTCCAGCAGAAAGCACAAGCTAGAGTCCGTACTAGTTAGCGTGGGGAAGCCGCTTGATCATCCAGGAACAAGGCGATCAACTGTTGCTCATTCGGCAGACGGACCATGCCTTCCTTGCTGGTTTTTTCGCGAAGGAATGGGGAAATGAGGAGTTTCCGCGGCCGGAACCCTTCGGCTCGTTCTGTCTGGCCGTGGAAGAGCACGACAACGGTTGGAGCGAGTGGGAACTGCGGCCGACTCTGGACGCGAGAGCGCGCACTCCAAATACGTTTATGTCGATTCCGACGGAGGAGCACATCGCTCTTTATCAACGCGGAATCGAGCGGCTAGTGAAGGTAGACCATTACGCGGCGCTGCTCGTGAGCATGCATTGCGTAGGGCTTTATGACCGCGCGCGGGCGACGATGCCGGGATATTCGGCAAAGTATGTGAAGTCGACGGATTCCGCAATAGTTTCAGATTTTGTGCAAAGATTGCGGCTGCAGCAATTGCGGCTGAAAGTGGATTTGCGGGCGAATCCGGCGCTGAAGGATTTGGTCGTTGAGGATACGCTGAAGGCGAATTTCGAACGGCTCGAAGCACTCGACCGGCTCTCACTGCACTTGTGCTTGAGTCCACAAGAGAATTGCGTGATTGACGCGGTGCCAGTGGATGCCGCGGGGCATGAAGTGGATTTGGATTTGAGAAACGAAGGCGGCAACGTGCTGACCCTTTCGCCCTACCCGTTCAAGCGTGATGTTCTCGAGGTGAGCATACTGGCTCGGCGGATACCGAAGCGCTTATACGTAGACGACGTGGATTTTCAAAAGACGCTAGCGCAGGCACATTATTTTGGAATCAAGTTCACGTTGCGAGCGCGGCGGACGAATACGATGCACCAGGTTGCGGGACTGTAAGTTCTCTCGGGAAGCAAATATAAAGAATTCCGATTGGCTAACCGACAAGCGCCGCGCTTGTTGCTGCAGCGCCCCTTTTTGTCTTGCGAAACAGATTGTGCGGAAGCTGGGCCTTTGCTACCCTCTCGCGCAATAGAAGGAGCGCGGAGGTGCGCGATGGCATTTTGCAAGGCGTGTGGACAAGATATTGGCGATGCAGCGTTTTGTCCGAAGTGCGGGGCCAACCAGGGAGCCGCGGCGCCGGCTACGGTCGCCGGTAGCAGCGATTCGCCTACAGCAGGAATTGAAGAGAATGTGGCCGGCGTGCTTTGCTACGTTTTGACGTGGATAACCGGATTGGTTTTTCTACTCCTCGATAAGCGTCCCTTTGTGCGATTCCATGCCGCCCAATCCATCGGTCTTTGCGTTGCGGGAATCGTGATCGGGATTGGGTTCTGGATTGTCGTTTTGTTCCTCACGTTTCTCCTGGCCGTCATTCATATTCCTGTCGGCTTCTTGGCTTTCTTCCTTTGGCCGGTTGTTTCCATTGGATTTTTCGCTGCATGGATCTTTTGTATGTATAAGGCGTACAAACACGAAAAGTTCAAAGTCCCGATCGTTGGGGACTTCGCTGAGAAAATGATCGGGGCTTAGCCACCCCCCAAATCCAAGAGGTTCAGGAAGAAGAGCCGCTCCGTTCGTTGGGCGGCTTTTCTCTTTGTGCTGGTTTGGCTCTTGACATTCCGTTCAGGGCAACGCATCGTTAAGGGCTTTGTACTTGCCGGCGAAGACCGCTGACAGGCGAGAAAGGCCCGAACCGCCAGAATATGACCCGAGTCAGGCTCTGTTTTCACGATCGCTGCTTTGACGGAACCGCTTCGGCCGCGCTTTTCTATCGCTTCTACCGCGAAAAATTCGACGCGAACGCAGAATTTGGGTTTACCGGCATGACCCACCGGGCAAAACAACCCTGGGAGCCGGGCTTGTTTGACGGCGATGAAAACGTAATCGTTGACTTCAAATATTCGAATTCGCCGAAAGTGACCTGGTGGTTCGACCATCACCAAAGCGCGTTTTTGACGCCCGCGGATGCGGAACAGTTCAAGAAATCGCCGGGGAAGCACTTCTTTTATGAGCCGGCATACAAATCCTGCACCATGCTGATTGCCGACACCGCGCGTGAAAAATTCGCATTTTACACCAAACCCCTCGCGGAGCTGATTCATTGGGGCGACATTATTGATGGCGCCCAGTTCCCGACACCGGAGTCGGCTGTGGAATTGAAAGAACCGGCGACACAATTGGCGTTGGTGATTGAGGCCGCGCCTGAGGACGACATCCCGGCGCAAATCATTCGCGAACTTGCCTACAAACCGCTGAAAGAAGTGATCGAGCTTCCGATCGTGGCGAAACATCTGGGGCCGTTGCTCGAGCGGCACAAGCGTTCGATCGAGATTCTGCGCAAGCGGAGCGAGGCGAAAGATGGCGTGATTTATTTCGACGTGAGCGACCTGGACCTCGAAGGCTACAACAAATTTATTCCGTACTTGTTGCACCCGGAAGTTGTGTACTCGATCAGCGTAAGCGCTTCTGCGACGCGCGCGAAAGTTTCGCTGGGAACGAACCCGTGGAACCAAGCGACGGCGGATCAGAATTTGGCTTCATTGGCGGAAAAATTTGGAGGCGGAGGCCATCCTCGCGTGGCTGCGATTTCGTTTGACCCCAAGGACATTGAACGAGCGAGGGAAGTGGCGCGTGCCTTGGCAGCGACACTACGACAGAACGAAAAAGTGATTTGAAGAATACAAATTGTAGCGGGCTTCGAGAGCGCAAGTTTCTTGCATTCGGCTGAGGCGTCCAGTAGTCTAAGAGGGTTCTTGGTAGAGGTGCGGAGGTCAGGAGTAGCCGGGCTGCAAGGCCGATTCGCTTCGGCAGCCCAGGCGAAAGGGGCAAAGAGGTTTCTCCGCCGAAATTCCTGTTAGAGCGGACATAATGGGAATTGGGGAACGTGGCGAAAGCGCGTTCACTGTCATCCGATCGTTTCAAACGGAACGATGAATTGCGCGGCCTGAGAGCCGACGGATGGAGCGCTATCGAGAGGCAGCGTTCTCCGCAGAGCTTCTGCGCAGTTCCTTCCTCCGAAGCGTTTCCTCCAGAAAGACAAAATAGCCCGTGGACGTGGTGCAATTGACGCGCGCGCTTGTAGACATTGAATCCACAACGGGCGCCGAAGCTCGTGCAGCTGAATATCTCTACGGCTATTTGGCAGCGTTAGCAGCGCGGACAAGGGGCTGTGTGGAGCGGATGCCGGTGGCGTCGGACCGGTTCAATGTGCTCGCGACTTGGGGAATGCCGGTTGTCACGATGTCCACTCATATCGACACGGTGCCGCCGTATTTTGCTTCAGAGGAAGATGCGGAATTCGTTTGGGGACGTGGCTCGTGCGATGCAAAAGGGATTATCGCAGCTATGATTTCCGCCGCGGAGCGATTGCTTGCCGCAGGAACGCAGGATTTTGGATTGCTGTTCGTTGTGGGAGAAGAAAAGGACAGTTTGGGATCTCTCGCTGCGGCAAAAGTGAATCGCGGATCGAAATTCCTGATCAATGGAGAGCCGACGGAGAATTTGCTCGCTCTCGGTTCGAAGGGCGCACTGCGATTTGAGCTGATTGGGCGCGGCAAATTGGCGCACTCGGCCTATCCGGAATTAGGCGAATCCGCGATTGACAAATTGCTCGAAGTTTTGGAAGACGTGCGAACAATTTCGCTACCGAGCGATGAGCTGCTCGGAAAATCCACACTGAACATTGGAACGATTGCGGGGGGCCGGGCGCCAAATGTCATTGCGGATTCTGCGCGGGCTGAGTTGATGTTCCGGCTGGTTGGTGATTCGAACGTTGTGCGAGAAGCACTTATGCGCGCGGTGCGCGGACGAGTAGAAGTGAGCGAAGCGCTATGTACCGAACCGTTGCGCATGCGAGCAGTAGATGGACTGAAAACAACGGTAGTGGCATTCACGACGGACATCCCGAATTTTGCGGGGGCATGGGGGAGACCGCTTTTAATTGGGCCTGGGAGCATTCACGTCGCGCATACGGCAGAAGAAAGAATTTCGAAGAAAGAGTTGAATGGGGCGGTTGGAATTTACGAAACGATGGTGAAGAAACTTCAGATGGACGCAGCATGAAACGCGGACTTGCGATTATCGGATACGGGAAGATGGGCCGGATGATTGAGCGACTCGCGCCGGAGTACGGCTTCGAAGTGCGCGCGAGAATCTCCAGCAAAGAGAATGGAGGAGCGGGTGCCCTGACGGCAGAAGCATTGAAGCACGTTGATGTGGCTATGGAATTCTCGCGGCCGGACGCGGCCGTGGAAAATTTGCGGAGGCTCGCGAATGCGGGAATCACCACAGTTTGCGGAACAACTGGATGGTTCGTGGATCTGCCGGGGGCGAAGGAAGAGTTTGAAAAGAACGGAAATGCACTTGTGTGGGGCGCGAATTTTTCCGTCGGCCTGAATTTATTTCGCGAAGTCGTCGCGGAAGCGGCAAGGAGATTTGCGCGAGAAGAAAGCTACGGCGCATGGGGATGGGAGATTCATCACGCTGCAAAGAAGGATGCGCCTTCGGGCACATTGTTGGCGCTGGCCGAGGACATGAAGCGGAACGGTTACGCTCGGGAAATCAGTTTAAGCGCGAATCGAGCGGGTGCGGTTCCGGGAACGCATGAGATTGGGTTTGATTCGCTGGAAGACACGATCACGATTCGGCACACAGCGCGGAGCAGGGAAGGATTCGCACGCGGCGCGTTGCGCGCTGCGAATTGGGTAATCGGGAAAAAGGGCGTGTACGAATTCCGCGAGATTGTAAAAGAGCTTGGCTCAGAGTATGAAACCGGGAGGACAAAATGAAATTTGAGGGCTGCGGGACAGCGATTGTTACGCCGTTCAAAAATGATTTTTCTTTGGATGAAGAAACGCTGCGAAAGCTAGTGCGCCGCCAGATCAATGCGGGCGTGCACTTTCTTGTGCCGTGCGGGACCACTGGAGAAAATCCGACGATGACGCACGCCGAGCATTTGCGCGTCGTGGAAATTACGCTCGAAGAGGCGAAGTGGCAGGTGCCAGTGCTTGCGGGTGCCGGTGGGTACAACACGGCGGAAGTGATCGAACTTGCGCGCGAGCTCGAAGCGATGGGCGCGGATGGTTTGCTTTCCGTGACACCGTATTACAACAAGCCGACGCAGGAAGGTTTGTACCAGCATTACCGTGCGATTGCGAACGCGACGCGGTTGCCGATTGTTCTTTACAATGTGCCGGGGCGCTGCGGGACGAATCTGGAGCCGGCGACGGTGGCGCGGCTTGCGAAGATTGAGAATATCGTCGGTGTGAAAGAAGCATCGGGAAATATCGCCCAAATGTCAGCGGTGCTGAACGCAGTGCCGAATAATTTTTCCGTTCTTGCGGGAGATGATTCGGTTGCGCTACCACTTTTCGCGCTTGGAGGGAAAGGCGTGATTTCCGTGGCAGGGAATGAAGTGCCGCGCGAGATGGCGCAACTATGCGAATCCGGATTGGCTGGCGATTTTGCGGGCGCGCGGGCGATTCACAGAAAATATCTGCCGCTGATGGAAATTAACTTTGTCGAATCGAATCCGATTCCGGTGAAAGCCGCGATGAGCTTGATGGGGCTACTCGAGCCGGTCTGGCGGTTGCCGATGGTGGCGCCGAGGGCGGAGAATCTCGAGAAGATTCGCGTGGTCCTGGAATTGCTTGAGATTGTGGAAAGGGTGGCCGTTGCCGCAGCTAGCACAGCAAATTGAAGAATTGTTCGACCATCCACCGGCCCAATATGAGGAGGAGCACCGGCAACTGTTTGAATCATTCAAGGATTTGCTGAATCGCGGCGAAGCACGAGCGGCCGAGCCGGATAAGAGGTCTCCAACCGGTTGGCGCGTAAATGCATGGGTGAAAAAAGGAATTCTGCTGGGATTCCGGATGGGCACCACGGTCGAAATGGGGCCGTATCCTTCGCGGCAACCATTCTTTGACAAATCGAGTTATCCACTGAAGACAATCACGAAAGATGCCGGCGTGCGGTTTGTACCAGGTGGTTCGAGCATTCGCGACGGAAGTTATGTTGCGCGAGGCGTCGTGTGCATGCCACCGATGTTCATCAATGTCGGCGCTTATGTGGATGAAGGGACGATGGTGGATTCGCACGCGCTAGTTGGCAGCTGCGCGCAGATTGGAAAGAGTTGTCATATTTCGGCGGCGGTGCAGATTGGCGGAGTGATCGAGCCAGTGGGCGCGTTGCCGGTGATTATTGAAGATGAAGTAATGGTCGGCGGAAATGCGGGCGTGTACGAAGGAACGATTGTAAAGAAGCGCGCGGTTCTGGGGTCGGGGACCATTCTGAATCGTTCGACTCCCGTGTATGACCTGGTGAAGGAAAAAACTTATGCCGCGACGGATGACGAGCCGCTGGTGATTCCGGAAGAAGCGATTGTCGTTCCAGGTTCACGAGCGATAACGCATCCGGTGGGGAAAAAGTGGGGTCTTTCGCTTTACACGGCGGTCATAGTGAAATATCGCGACGACAAAACCGAAGCACGAGTGCAGATGGAAGATTTGCTGAGATGAATTTCGAGAATTTGCCCGTTCGACAAAATTTTTCGCGCCATGTAAAATAGGAAGGTTCGGCAATGGACCGGTAGCTCAATGGTAGAGCAGCTGACTCTTAATCAGCGGGTTGGAGGTTCGAGTCCTCCCCGGTTCACCAAATGATTTCGGTCCGGACCGGACACATAGGTGACACTTTGTACCGACTACATGGGTAACACTTTCGGGCCGAACGGATTGTCGAGTGGTTCGAGCACTCGCGTCTCCAGATCGAAGTATCCCAGGT
>Ga0066388_100003253_pt1 | contig 10420 bp, 7 predicted proteins | sample PanSoiMetaGPlot6_FD_64539 | JGI IMG/M metagenome (GOLD analysis project Ga0066388, IMG submission 64539) | Tropical forest soil microbial communities from Panama analyzed to predict greenhouse gas emissions - Panama Soil - Plot 6 (Hybrid Assembly) | ecosystem: Environmental > Terrestrial > Soil... | reverse complement strand
AACAACCGCGGACAAATCGTCGGCTGGGCCGAAAACGGCACGGTCGATCCCACGTGCAACACGGATTTCCAGATCCTGCAATTTCGCGCAGTGCTCTGGGGCTCGCACGGCGAGATGCAGGAATTACCGCCGCTGCCGGGCGACTCGACGAGCGCAGCCACTGCGATCAACGATCAAGGGCAGGTGGTCGGCATCTCAGGCGCGTGCGGCATCGCGGTCGGCGACGTGAGCGCGAGACATGCCGTGCTATGGGAAAACGGTGTCCCGACCAATATCGGCGACCTCGGCGGGACTGCGTGGAACACGCCCACCGCGATCAACAACCACGGGACCGTGGTCGGTTTCTCGCTGCCTGGAAGCCAGAACGGGACGCGCAACTACGAAGCTTTCATCTGGACCCGCGATGGCGGCCTTCACTCGCTGGGCAAGTTTCCGGGCGACATCCGCAGCGCTGCGTTCGGCATCAACGACAAGGATCAGGTCGTCGGCCTCTCCCGGGGAGGGCCGTTCGGACTGCGCGCTGTACTGTGGGAAAACGGCACCATGACGGATCTCAACGACCGGACGCTCCCAGGATCACCACATCTCTTGTACGCGAACGACATCAACGATCGCGGCGAGTTCGTCGGCGAGGCGTTGGATGTCGCGACTGGCGCGGCGCCTGCGTACCTCGCGATTCCGAGTCACAGCGGAAAGTAACGCTCAGACGCGATTGAGTAGAAGAGTAGGGTGGCCGCACGGCCACCCTCACTCCTTCGTATCAACGCAAGAACTCGATCTTCCTGATCAACGATTTTGCGACCCCGTTGCCTTTCAGGTTAGCGGTGTCGATCGCGATCCCGAATCCACTGATGTCGGGCGGCGGGTTTTGGCCAAAGACGCGAGTGAATGCCTCTGCAATCTGAAACTCGGTTGTTACAGGCACGCCCAAGCTCGGCCGATCGACACAGATGTAGCGACCGACCGCGTGATAGTAACGCCCCGTGAAAGGTTTGTTGGTCTTGTCGGACTCACATAGAAAAAGACCGAGGAAGTATGGGCTGTCGGGGATCAAGAGCGATCCGCTCGCATGACGCTCCTTGCCGAAGAACACGTAGACCATGATGGCTTCACTTCGAACCCCGGCTGCGTACGACGCGCCGGTCGGGAACGCGTCGACACCCCACTCAATCCGAATCCGGGAATAGTCTCGGATATCCGTTTCGTTGAACAGGACGGCAAATGCCCGCGACCTCGTTTCGAGCACGAGGTCGTTGTGCAGGATCGAATAGACCACCCTTCTTCCGTTATTTGCATCCTTCTGTGGCAGAAGGTCTTTCGAGGCGAGCCATTGCAGAACGGAGCCACCCGAATATCCGGAAAAATCCACGCTGTAAATCACGTTGTCTGCGGCTTGAGCCGGACGAACGGATGCAATGACCGTCGCGCTTACGACGGTGCAAACTGCGAGCAAAAGCTTGCCTGGCATGTAACGTCCCCCGATTAGACGCGTTGGGACGCGCCCCCCAGAAACCGTGCCACTGGCGAAGAAGGAGGGCATTATAAACGCGTGCGCCAAGTCGATCAGATAACCTGCCAAGCCGATAGCGGGGCATGGTGAGAGCATGACCGCGAAGTGGCATCCTTGACCTCCTGCAGCCGGCGGGGTAGCGTCGCTTTCAGTGTTTCCGTACATGCTCTTCGAGACATCGTATGCGCGCGTGGACCGTTGATGCCGATGACATCCGCGTGGCGGAGGACTTCAACGAATCGCTCCTCCACCGCACTCCGGAAATCGACGCTTTCTTGCGCTCGGACCGGGACGACAAGTTCATCGTCATCGGGACGAAGGGATTTGGCAAAACGCTTCTGCTCAAGGCCAAGCGCATACTCTATCAGCGCGAGGGAAAGGCTAACTGCATTCCAAGCGGCGTCCTCCTCGACAAGCCAATCGGCGACAAGATCTTCAATCGAGAGCTGCTGGCCTTCTTCGTTGTCTCTCCCCTTCCGTGGTCAAAGATCTGGCTCACGGCGATTTCGCTCGCGACCCTGAAACACGTTGGCGCAATGCAAGATCTCAAGGTCGGCCCTGGCCTTGCCGGGCTGATCGCAGACGATCAACTCAACGGCGTTATCGACCATTTCGTTCGCCTCCTCGATTTCACACCGAGCGAGCTCCAGCGCTGTGGTACCGATACCGACGGCCATTTGGTGCCTCGCCTGCGCGCGGTAACGTCGTCGGTGGCAATGTTCATCGATGGCGTCGACGAATACTTCAACAAACATGTCGAGGGTCTCCACGATCATCCGAGTGTTACCGGCGAGCTCTCACCGAACGTATGGCACTTCGCACAGCTCGGTCTGGTGGAGGTCGCCTATCAGCTCCGCAGGATCAACCATCACGTCAAGGTCTTCGCTGCCGTGCGTAAGGAAGCGTACGCGCGCCTGACTACGACGACCGTGATGTCTCAGCAGTATCGCGGCAGCGCCGTAGATATTGCGTACTCCATGCAGAGTCTGCGCGAGATCTTCGTCAACAACATCCGCCTGGTAAAGAGCGACATGCTGGTGAGCCCTGACCGGATGCGAACGGATCCCCTGGAGGCCTTCCTTGGACGGACGACGATCACCGACACGTATACACGCGAACAGGAAGACGCTTTCGAGTACATCTGTCGGCACACGTTGTTGCGGCCACGCGATCTGATGACCATTGGCGAGCGCCTAGCGGGACTGCGGCCGGACGAGAGGCGAAGTGAGCTCCGCTTGAGAGAGGTCGTGCATCAAGCCGCTACGGAGATTGCCCACGAATACTTGGCCGAGATTGCTCCCTACGTGGGCGATCTTGAGCTGGAGCAGCTTCTGCGAGTGCTGCCAAGGAATGTCCTTACCCGCGAGGAGGTCGAGACGCTGTTCCTGCAACACAGCGTCGCGACAGGTGGCGAAGAGAAACATGTTTTCTCCGCGCTTTATCGCGTAGGCCTGCTCGGCTGGGTCCAATACGATCGTGCTCGCGGCGAGTGGGCGCAGCACTTCCTGCGCCCGGGTGAAACGACCTTCGAGGCCGATGGAATGATCCCGCCGGCCACGCAATACCTGCTCCATCCCGTCCTGTCCGACGTGATCGGGCGGCTCAATCCCGCCTACCTGCACAACGTTCACCGCGGAAACATCGTTGGTTATGGGCGGGCTTGGGGTGATATGGAAAGCGCAACCAATCCCACCAGCGTGCAGACATTCTGCGTGCTCAAAGGTGACGTGTATGGATTCGGGGTCCTCATGCACGCCCGGGCCGATGGCCCGGTGCGGCAGGCGCTGGAGGATGCTGTCAGCCGCTGGGCGCGCGGGGCTGTCATCGCAGAGACTGGGGGTGGAGATTCCCTGTTGATCGTTCATCAGGAACCGGTGGCACTCGCACAAATCGCGCGCCACATCATGGACGACGTGTACCAGGCAAGCGGCCAGCCGCGTCTGCGCATGGCCCTGCACTACGGCGAGGTTGAAATGCAACCGGGGGTAGGGAATGAGCCGCCGACAATAGTAGGCGGAGATGCGATCCTCTGTGCGACGCGAGTCGAGCCCCATGTAATACCTGGGCAGATCTGGGCCACCGACGAGTTCCGACAGGAGCTCGCGCAGAAACCTTCCTTGTGGCGAACGACGCAAATATTTGCGCCGGACGGCGCTGATCGCATCAACGTCAAGAAGGATGGAAGATCCGAACCCGACCTTTGGGTCAGACTGTACCGGCTTGAGTTCTAGGTAGCCTTTACTTGGGGATGACGTGAGCGATTTTCCGGACGATATCTATACTGAACCGACTTTCGACGTTGATACGCTGAAGAATCTCGGCCCACTCACCGGCATGGCGGGAATTTGGACGGGAACGCGCGGCCTGGACGTCAAGCCAAAAGCGGAGGGGCCGAAGAAGCAGGCATATGTGGATCGAATCGAGCTCCAGCCGATCGATCCGCAGACCAATGGGCCACAACTGTTCTATGGCCTGCGTTATCACCAGCACGTCGTCAAGCCGGATCAGGTCAAGACCTATCATGATCAGGTTGGCTATTGGTTGTGGGAACCGGCGACTGGCACCGTGATCCAGACGCTTGCGATTCCAAGAGCGCAAACCGCGATGGCCGTCGGTAAGGCTGCGCCCGACGCGAAATCGTTCGAGCTTGTTGCGAACCGCGGTTCGGAGACCTACGGCATTTGCTCGACCCCTTTTCTCGAATACGCGTTTAAGACCATGGAATACCGCATCAGGGTGAGCATCAATCCGGACGGCACCTGGTCGTACGACGAGGACACCGTTCTGATGGTCAGGGGGAAGAGCGAACCTTTCCACCATACCGATCGCAACACCTTGACCAGGATCGGCGACCCTACTCCCAATCCGCTTGCCAGGCGGTAAGGCTAGTTGTTCTCGGGGTGGTAGGAACCTCCATCGTGGCAGATCAGGGGCGGGCCAGGCGCAAGATCGATGCGCTCAACGAGCTCGCATCGACACTTGTCGCTGAGGGGCGGCTGCCGGACGCGATGAACGCTTGCATCCGGTCCTTGCGAGGCAAAGAGACATCCGACGCGAAAGCGCTGTTCGTTCGTCTGGTCAGAATGCGAGCGAATTACAACAATGACTTCGTACGGCAATACCTGATTCGCGCGCTCTCTGATCCGTGGTGTCGCACTGGCCAACTTGTCCCTGCTAGTTTTGCGTTAATCAAGGCCAACCGCGAGGCTGGACTATGTATTGAGCGGGCCGTCGCATCGTGGCCGTCGGCGCTATCGAAAGAGGACTTGTTCGGGACCGGCGGTCTTGCGGCATTGGCCACCGACGATCTGCTCAGCGCCGTCCTCGAGAACACGCCGGCGGCAGGGTTGGATTTTGAGCACTTCCTGACGTTGGCACGGCGAGCCCTCCTTCTCGACGTCTTGGCGGCGCAATCGCCTGACGACGCCGATTCATCGGCACTGCGATTCTGTTGCGCCATTGCGCGTCAGTGCTACATCAACGAATACATCTATAGCTGTACGACCGAAGAAAACGATGGCGTCGGCTGGCTGCGCGAGCAGATCTCCACGCGCATCACGGAAGCGAAGCCCGTGCCAGGCGTATGGGTCGCGGCATTTGCCGCCTATTCGCCACTATCTTTGCTTCCCGACTGCGAGCGCCTGGCGGGTGTCATGACGGAGCCCCCGCTGGCTGGCTTGTTTTCCCAGCAAGTGAGAGAACCTCTTCAGGAGAATAATTATCGCGCCACCCTGCAAGAGCTGACCACGATCGACGACAAAACATCCAGATTGGTGTGCAGCCAATACGAGGACAATCCGTATCCGAGATGGGTCGGAGCACCTTCGACGGGCCGCGCGATCCCTTTCAGTGCCTTCCTGGCAAGCGAGCTGGGTCTCAAACCCTCTCGCTTCGCGCGTCAAGATGACAACGTCGATGTCCTCATAGCCGGTTGCGGCACCGGACAGCAATCGATCCAGACGGCGCAAATACTTCCAGCGGCGAGGATTCTGGCAGTCGATCTCAGCTCAGCGAGCCTTGCCTACGCGAAGCGAAAAACGCGAGAGCTGGGCATTGCGAACCTGCAATACGCACAGGCTGACATCCTGAGACTGGAGTCCATTGGCAAGACCTTCGATTTCATCGAATGCGTCGGCGTGCTGCACCATCTCGAGGATCCACTGGCAGGTTGGCGCGTTCTTCGATCCATGTTGCGGCCTGGCGGCGTCATGCATATCGGTTTGTATAGCGCGCTTGCTCGTCGGGACATCGCTGCAGCGCATGATCTTATCGTCGCTCAAGACTATGAGGCGACGATCGAAGGGATTCGTCAGTTCAGACTTGATCTGCAGCTGGTCGACCGATGGCGTCCGTTTAGAGGCCTGACTGCCCTGGAGGATTTCTACGACACGGGTGGCTGCCGTGATCTTTTGTTCCATGCCAAGGAGCACCGCTTCACACTGCGTCAGATCAAAGAACTCCTGGCGGAGCTTGACCTCGAGTTCCTGAAGTTCAACGTTGACTCAGCCGTGCAGCAACGGTACTCGCTGCGATTTCCGGGCGAGCTCGCGCGAGCCGATTTGAACTGCTGGACGCAATTCGAAGTGGAAAACCCGAGCACGTTTCTTGGCATGTATGATTTCTACGTGCACAGGCGCACCTAACGCATCGACTTGCATGTCAAGCGCTGGTCAACCGGGGTGGACGAATCAGGTTGCCGAAGCGACGGCGAGCCGCAATAATGCGGTTGTGATCTCGTCGAAGGCCACGCCGCGATTCGGCATGCGGACGCTCGTCGTCGCGACGTGCGCGAGCTTGATGAGCGCCGTTGCGTGGACGCAGACTCCCGCGGCAGACGAACCAGCGCAGCCCGCGAAGCCCAGGGTGTATGCGCTACTCGCCGCGATGGGCGAGGAATTCTCCGTCGTGACGGAAGTCTCGAGGACCGGCACACATCTCTCGCCGTACCAGCGGCACACGGAGCAGTTTCCCCACGAGATGCTGAATGCAGTGGCGCTGCATAGCATGGATCAGGCAGTCGCCCGAGTCGACCCGAACAGCAAGCGCATCTACATGACTGCGCCCGTTCTGGCGCTCGATCGCGTGGCGCCTGCTGAACGCGAGACGGTTGTGATCGACCAGATCAAGCACGCCCTCGAAGGGATGCCGCAGCGGGCGGAATGGGATCGCATCGTAGTCGCGATGCCGGCTTACCGCGCGCTCGAGCTCGACGGCATGGCTTCCAAGCTCCAGGGCTTTGGACTCTTCGCCGAGAGCCAGTGCCAGGCCGGCTGTGGCGGCTTCGATCAGCGCAGCAAGTTGCGGGCCCTTGATCCCGAGCCGCCAGACGGGATCGATGCCATCACGTCGGAGGACAAGCCGATCAAGGCGCGAACCTTCCTAGCTCCGTTCTCCTACATCGCAATCTGGATTCTCGATCCCAAAACGCTCGAGGTCCTCGACCGGCAGGAAGGCTTCAACAATCAGAAGCTCGCCCAGCCGGCGAACAAACCCCTGGATGTATCGACGGTGGACGGACAGAAGTACATTGCCATGCGGATTTCCAATCTGATCGACTTCTCGATCGGCGAAGGTGTCACGAACTCCGTCGTCAACGCCCGCCGCGGCCTCGTCGAGCACGGCCCGGTGAAGGAAGTGAAGCCCGAGGACGAACCGAAACGGTAGCCGTCGGAAGGTACGCGATGGCGCAGGTACGTCCGAGCGGCGCTGTAGCTCGAGTCGCTTGTTACTGCCACTCTGGAATCGACGGTACCCGGATCTGTTCGACTTCCGGGAGATCGAAACCGAAGTATTCGACCAAAAGCGCCCGGAGTGCTTTTCGATCCGGAATCTGCGTGGCAGTGGGCTCATTCGCTCGCCAGATCATGAGGTCGCGATTCATGACCCCGACTCGCCCGTCCCTGGTGAGGGCGCGCAGCATGATGCGGTTGACGAAGGGCGACGCCGGATATGTAGACGTAAAGTGGTTCCCGACCTCGAAATCGACCAGATTGTCTGCATCGAGGGGAGACACCCAGCAGTCCACGATCTTGTCGTGGGCGCGGGCCCTCAGCACCCAATGATCCTCGTCGCGCGCCATCCAGTGCAGCTCCTCTCCTGCACGCGCTTGCGCACCATCGACAAGCGGGACCGGGACACGCGGCGCCAGCGCCCCCAACCCCGGGTCGACGACGAACGTACCTTCGGGGAGCGAAACGGTGAGAAACATGTGTGTCCGGGGAGACTCCGTACGCGGCACGGTAAGGACGACTCGCGCCGTGTGACGAACCGGGTTGAAGCCCAGATGCTCTAGGGCCGCCGCAAAGAGCGTTCCATGCTCGAAGCAATAGCCACCTCGATGCTGTCGGACGAGCTTGTCCTGAACGCCCTCGAGGTCGAGGCGCACTCCGCGTCCGAGCAACACGTCCAGGTTCTCGAACGGGATGGCCGACATGTGCGCCTGAAGCAGGGTGGCGAGCGTGTCGTAAGTCGGAAGGGCAGGGCCCCGCCAGCGGATTCGCTCGAGATACGGCGCGAGATCGAAGGAGCTCGTCATATCAGCGAAGTCGCTCGTGGGAGCTCTGACACACCGGTAACACACTGGGAAAGCACGTGAGCTAGCCTCGAGCTGGTGCCATCCAATCATGATAGCCCGTGAGCGAGCGATTGCCTGCCACCGCATTGCACAGCGTTGCTAGGCGGCCAGTTTGAAATGCTCCGCGACCGCATCCAATTTCGGGAGACCCGCGGCCTTGGCTCTGCCTGTTGTGTCCGCAGTTCGGTTCCATGGATGGACTTGCAGATTCGAGCTCGCCGGCGCAACAGACACAAGGTTGGCCAGGCCATGAGCCGCATCAAACCGATCATCGCCGAAGTTGAGGTCTCCGTTACTGACGACAAAGTGGCCGACCCACAGCGACCCATTCCGTAAATAGCTCGCGATCTCGCGCATTTCAGGTTGTCCCATAGCGAACTCCTTGTGCCGGAGTAATGCGGTGCAATCTAGTCATCTCCAACACATGGCTGCATGGTGGCGCCAAATCGCCTGCTGGTCACCGGAAGAATCGGGCTGTCCGGTCGTGAATGTTCACGTCCTAAACTGTTTCCCGGTTCTGTAGTGACTTGTGCTTCGGATCTGCGCGGACATCGTTGACGATTTGCAGATGGGAACCATCCAGCCCGGATTGGTTCTCAGAGGCAACGCAGCGACGGATCGCGAACGAAGCGCAGATAGGAGCGTACCTTGCGGAAGCCGCCTTGGTCCGCGAACATACGCTCCGCTTCCTCGTCCGAGATGAACGGCAGCACCACCGTGTCGTCTCCCGGTTGCCAGTTTGCCGGCGTCGCCACGCGGTACTTCGCAGAGAGCTGCAGGGCATCCAGGATGCGCAGGATCTCATTGAAGTTGCGGCCGATGTAGGCGGGGTAGGAGAGGATCAACTCGACTCGCTTCGACGGCGAGATGATGAACACGCTGCGCACCGTCATTGTCTCGCCCAAGCCGGGTCCGTGGCGAAAAGTGGTGGCATCGAGCATGCCGAAGAGCATCGACACGCGTCGATCCTTGTCCGCGATGATCGGGAAGTTCACCCGCGTGTGTTGCGTGTCGTTGATGTCTGCGATCCAGCGCTCGTGATCGTCAGCGCTGTCGACGCTCAGGCCGATGACCTTGGTCCCGCGCCGGCTCCATTCGTCAGCAAGCTTGGCCGTGATCCCGAACTCGGTGGTGCACACTGGCGTGAAATCCGCCGGGTGCGAGAAGAACACACACCACGAGTCGCCGATGAACTCGTGGAAGTTGATCGGGCCCATGCTGGTCTCGGCGGTGAAGTCGGGGACAGTGTCACCGATGCGGATGTAGCCCTGCTTCTTCAACTGCTCCTGCGTCTTGGTGAAGACGCCGTCCGGTCCGAGATACTTGAACTCGAACGCCCTGTGGCCCACTTCCTCGATGTCCGGCAGCAGGGTCTCGTACTCGTGATCAAGCATCTTCACGGTGCGCTTCTTGACCGCGCCGACGAACAGGAACGTGCCGTCCGGCCGTCGGGTGAGCGGCAGGTCGAAACGGAACGAGCTGTCATCCAGGAAGTCCTCCTCCGCCATGGTGTTCGGCCGCTGCAGCATCTTATTGCGGTGGGGGAACCGGCCGAAGCGCTTTATTACCGCGAGGTGTCGGTGGAAGATTTCGTGGAAGACGTTTAGCGGATCATCCGCCGCGAGGTCTTCCATCGTCCGGCCCCACTCCTCCATGCACAAAAGCTGGTCGTCCAACGCCTCGGAGTGGGTCAGCGCCAGGCAGAGAAAAACCCGCTCGATCGGACGCAGCCGCGCGCTCATGCCGACGCGTAGCCCCCGCTTTACGAGGCTCTGACAGCGCGCGTCGCAGGCATACATCTGGGGCGTGTCGCGGTACATGTTGCGCGTGAACTGATCGAGCATGATCACCAGTGCCACCAACAGTCGCGGGTGCTCGACATTCAAGGCCCAGTGGTCGTAATGCCCTCTTGATGCCAGGGCCACGTCCGCACCGAACCGGCTGAAGATATCGCGGTCCGTCTGCTCGGACTTGCCGAACCACAGGTTGAGACACTCTTCAATATTCGGCCGCAGCATGTACAGCAGGACTTGCTCTGCCTTGTCGATCTCCGCGGCCGCGATCTGGATGCGGTCGATCTGGAGCAACATGCGCAGCTCCCGCTCCAAGCCCTCCAGATCCGCTCCGGAGAGAGCGTCGCGTCCCTCTAGGCCGGCGAGGATGACCTGCAAACTCTGCTGGATGCGCCGGCCCAGCACCTCGGCAGGTGCGATAGACAGCAAGTTGTTCGTTTCGCGAAGCCTCCGGACGAGGCTCTTCGTGACCGTCATCGCCCGTTGCGGATCGTTTTGCATCGATGGGATGAACTCGTCGTAAGAGGTCGCGACGCATTCCGC
>Ga0066388_100003252_pt1 | contig 10423 bp, 4 predicted proteins | sample PanSoiMetaGPlot6_FD_64539 | JGI IMG/M metagenome (GOLD analysis project Ga0066388, IMG submission 64539) | Tropical forest soil microbial communities from Panama analyzed to predict greenhouse gas emissions - Panama Soil - Plot 6 (Hybrid Assembly) | ecosystem: Environmental > Terrestrial > Soil... | reverse complement strand
GCCAAACCCTGGGACATCAATTCGTCAGCTTCGACGATCCACAGTAACGTCTATGGGAATAGAGACGTCGCCGCAGGGCTGTCGCTGGGCGGGATCAATTGGGGCTTTACCCACATGATAGCCGGTAACTGGCACCCCATCACGACCATTTCGCACATGTTGGATTGCCAGCTGTACGGGCTAAACGCTTAGTGGGCATCATTTCACCAATGTTGTTCTGCACACGATAGCCGCCATCCTCTTGTTTCTCGCGTTGCAGCAAATGACTGGGAGCTTGTGGCGAAGCGGTTTTGTTGCAGCGCTGCTCGCAATTCATCCGTTGCACGTGGAATCGGTGGCTTGGATCTCGGAGCGGAAAGACGTATTGAGCGCCGTTTTTTTCATGCTGACTCTCGGTCGCTACACACGCTATGTCCACAAGCCGTCCCTCACATCGTACCTGCCCGTCCTGCTCATGTTCGCTCTCGGTCTGAAGTCGAAACTGATGCTGGTGCCCCTTCCATTCGTTATTCTGCTGTTGGATTACTGGCCCCTTAGCAGAATCAGAGCTCCTGAATTTGCAAAGGGGAGGGGGAAATCGATGATCAGAAGTCAGTGGCCGATCGTCAGCCGCCTCATAACGGAAAGAATTCCTTTGTTAGCCCTGTCTGCTGTTTCGTCCGTACTAACCTGGCTGACACACCTCCAAAGTGCGGGAAGTAAGTATCAGTTTCCATTCACATGGCGATTCAACAATGCTGTTGTCAGCTATGTGGCCTACCTTTCGCAGATGTTCTTGCCGATGCGGCTGGCGGGCGTTCTGCCTCACCCCAACGGCAGCCTGCCGCTCTGGCAAGTTTTTTTTGGCGATTCTGCTTCTAATCGCAGTCACCTTGTTGGCAATCCTTTCGAGGAAGCAACAACCGTGCATTTTGACCGGCTGGTTTTGGTATGTGGAAATGCTCGTACCGTGATCGGCCTGGTGCAGGCCGACGAGCAAGCACGCGCGGACCGATACACCTACCTGCCACAGATAGGTTTATATTTGCTCATTGTTTGGGGTGTTGCCGAGATGACGACCCCGATGATAACGCGCGGCTTCGCGGAAGTTCGGCGAGGTAGGCAGCGTCACGGCTACAAGCCGTTCCGCGCTGCCGTGGCGGCAGTACTCATCATCCCGTTGAGCTGGCGAGGGTTTGCGCAGACGGGGTAATGGACAAACAGGGAGACGCTCTGGAACCACACGCTGGTTGCTACTGACGACAATGATACTGCGCATAACAATCTCGGCTATTTCTTCCTGCAACGCGCCGAATTAGACAGCGCGATTCCGCACTTCGAGGCAGCAATGAAGATCCGCTATCGCAACTTGGCCACGCAATACAACTTAAGCGCTGGTGAGGTCTGCCTAATGAAGCAATCGACCAATACGAGAAAGCGGTAAACTGCGACCTGATTATGGCGACCCTTATCTTAACCTTGGCGTCATTCTATTTTAGCAGGGCCGTACCAGGCGCGCGATTGCTCAATGGCACAGGGCGCTGGCACCGCAGCAGAACGACGCGGGCTTCCGCATTGCTTTGGGCAGCTCCCTTCTGAGTGCACGATTACAGAAAGATGCGATTGGCGAGTACGAGCACGCGGCGCGGATTTCCCCCAGGATCCTGTGGCTCGCAACAACTCGGCCTGGCTGCTCGCGACTTCCACGGATGCTACGATTCGCGATGCGAATCGAGCCATCGACTTGCCCAAACGGGCCGTCCGAGTTTCTCGTGGCAACGATCCCAATTATTGCGCACTCTGGTGGCGGCTCTCGCTGAGAGCGGCCGTTTCGATGAAGCGAAAGAAACGGCTCAGAGAGCATTACAAGCAACCGAGATGTGGCACAACTCCGCCTTGGCGAACACGCTTCAGGACGAAATCGCGCTCTACGAGCTAAGTTTGCCGAACCACAAGTAAAGTCAGGAGAGCCGCCAAAGAGCCATCCGGTCGCGCTACCGGCGTGCGCACGTACCGAAAAGCAAGACAGCCGAGCCGCTGTGAGGGGCCCGGCTGCTGTGAATTTGTGCTGGCTGTTTTTAGAAGCGCTTCTTGAGCCCGACGTACCAGAACCGGCCTTTGATAGTGGCTATCGACTCATCGTAACCGTTCTCAAAGTTGCCAGCCACGAACGATGGATCTGCGTCCAATACGTTCTGCATCCCGAGAGTAACAGTGGTGTTGTTAAGCCACCATTTCCAGTTGCTGCAGCCGTACTCTGCCGTAGACACTGGGACGACATTCTTCTCCTTGCCATCTTTCATCTGTACGTTTTTGCCGCCATCCTTGGCGTAGCCAGGCACTTCGGCCGGAGTCGGCGGCGGCAGGTTAAACGTATAGTTAAGGATCAGGTCGAACGTGGTCCACATGGACACTTTGCGCGCGAACGGACTCTCGTCGCCGGGGCCGAAAGTCTCACCAGTGCGAACGACAGTGACGGTGGAGCCGTCCGGGATTGTTCGCGGCGTCTGCTGTTTGCCGCCAGTGATGGACGCGTTATCATCTTCGTATTGACTAATCCAGTGCACCACCACTCCAGCATCCAAACCACCTAACCACGTGTCAGCCGGACCATCATAGAACAGACTGAAATTGGCCCGATTTCGTGGCAGCGAACTGGTCAGCGTGAAGGACGTCGGTAGGAATTCGCCAGCGATACCGAAACGCTTGGCGCCCGGGGCAGGTTGAAGCTCAGCCCGGGACAACCAAGTGCCGTTGACAGTAGTAGTCAGTCTACCCCAATCTCCGCCTCCGAAGATTGTTGAGTCCAGGATATAAATCGCTTCGTAATCGAGCCCTTCGAGGATTGCACCCGAAACGTTAAAGTTGGGATCGTTGACCAAAAGAACCGGGCCCAGATCCGGCCCACCGTTCGGAGCCGGCGGAGAATTCGGTGGGGGCGGCGTGCGGATTACCTGACCGGAAAATGCCGGGTTATTACTGTTGTTGATAAGGAACTGCGCTCCCAGCGTTGCAACGATGGAGCGCATGTCGATGTGCCACCAATCCGCGCTTACAGTCAAACCCTTGAGCCATTTGGGGCTGTAAACGGCTCCGTACGTCCATTCATAGGCAGTTTCAGGCTGCAGGAATGGGTTCCCGTTGATGCGTTCCTCGACCTGGGACAGCGTGAAGTTCGAAAACGGATCGACAACCAGCGGGAAGTTCTGTGAGCCCGCAGGGTTAAGCTCGAGCACTGTCGGCGCGTGAAACGCTTCCGTGTAACTGCCACGCAGTGTCAGCGCTCCGATATACTTGGGATCAATCGGCTGCCAGCGCACGGACACTTTTGGCTTTTGGGCGTCATACGTGGTATGCGCTGCCGGGAACGATGTGCTTAGAACCGGAGTAGTATTCTGGCTGAACCACTGTTCGCGCTCGGCAAAGTCAACCTCCAAACTATAGAAGCCGGGGAAGTTCCACGTAGGGCTCGTAAACGGCACCCGGACTTCCTGGTAAATTGACCAAACATCCCTGTTCACTCTCGCCCCTTCACGGTCAGTTGAACCGATGGTTTGGAACGTTGTATTCAGTGAGTCCGGTTTGCGATCCCATCTTTCACCGTAATACTCGCCGCCGATCGCAAACGACACCGGCCCCGCGGGCAGATTAAACAGATCACCATTGAACGTGAGGTAAGCCAATGGCTGCTCCCAAGTAGCGGTATTATGCAGGTTGACATAGGTCCTGGCGATGGCCGCATTAGTGTTGCGACCAAAGAAGCCCATGAAAGGATTAAACGCCGTAGCCGGGTTCGTATCCAGCAACGCATCTCGCAGACCAGGCTGGCTGACCTCACCCAGGGACAAGTCTTCTCCCTCGTTGCGAGAGTAGCGGAAGCCCATCTCCCAGTTCCACGTCTTGAAATAATCGCCAAATTCTCCCATCTCACCTTTCAATCCAACATCAAACAGGTAATCCCAGTAGGTAAACTTCTCGCTTCTGAGGCCTGTGTCTTGGATGGAACGGAACCGGACACCAGTGGTCATGGGGACCGGCACTCCATTGATTGCCAATGTTGTATCGCCCACAGTGAAGGGATTAAATGGGTTCGAGATTGGCACACTGATACCGGAAGGACTAAATCCTATGCTGGTTCCCGGTATCTTAAATGGATCCGGCGTGAACGGCGCAGCTGCCAGAGCTGAATCGAAAAACGAGCGCGCCACCTTGAAATCGGCAAATATGGTCAGGTATTTGTCGCAGATGTCTCGAGTAAACGAACCGTAGACCACCTGGCGATCTGCCGGAGGCAGCGCTGGCGTGAAAGCCGCAAAGTTAAAGGCAATGTATTGCCCATCTCCCAACACAGAATTCGCGATTCCAGGGACATTCCCCGGCGGGGTATAAAACGGAGAAGTCGAGACGTTAGGAGCCGAATGCGGCGTCGGAGAGTTCGCACTGAAAAACAAACTTGGGATCAAACGTTCACCCTGCACGCGACCAGGGAAGTTCGAACTGCGAACATCGAATCCTCCAAAACGTCTGAAATTTCCGTTGGAAGAAATGTCGCGGTCACGACTGAACAAGCCACCCGTGCGCTGGTAGAAATCGGCGATTACTACGATGTCGGTCTTGTCATCGCCCGTGCCGGCTTTCAACCACGCTTCCCATTCACCCATGTCATTGGACGCTCCGAGATTTGTGTTCCCGTAAGTGCCACCGATCTCCAAGCCGCGGAATTTGTGGATCAGGAAGAAGTTGACCACACCGGCCACTGCATCGGCACCGTACACGGCCGAGGCGCCGTCCTTCAGGATATCGATGTGATCGATCATGGAGAAAGGAATCAACTGGATGTCGTAGCCACCGAATAATGCGGCTTGGGCGATGCGCTTCCCATCTATCAAGATCAGGGTCTCTTTTGGCAGCAATCCACGCAGGTTCAATTGGACGGTACCATCACCACCATTTGCAATGTTTTGGTTAACCGTACCGCCGGCCTCTTGCGGGATAAACGTGGTCAGGTCTGTCGCGTTGCGGATACCTAGCTTCTCGATGTCCTGCGGTCGGTAGGTATCCACTGGGTTCGGGCCAGTCTCTTCCGCCGTGGGAATGTTCGAACCGGTCACAATCACCCGCTCGACCTCAGCCTGCGCTGCCGGCGCGGCTGGATTGGCTGGAACAGCTGGAGCCGGCAACTGAGCCGATGCGCTTGATGCAAAAATTAGAGGAAATCCCACGGCCGCCATAAAGGCAGCGCCAAGGAATCCGAGTTTATTTAACACGTTTTTAGTCATGAGTTTCTCCATTGGTTTGGTTAGGTTTTGGCACGCTTATTAAATTTTCCGAACGCTGACAAGCTTTTTTTTCACTTTTTCGAAGTTTTTTTTGAACGGCTTTGACCGCCTATTTGTCGTCTCAATTCCCCGTTTATTGAATTCGTCAGGGGCTAGCAAGCTTTTTTTTGACTTTTTTTGAAATTTTTGAACCGCCGAAACCGCTAATTACGCCGGGTGGCGCGGATATTTTAATCACCAATTCACACCAATGAATGCGAAATGGTCGCGCGAGCGGTAGAATTGACTGAATCGTTTGAAAGCAATCTCGTCGCGTGATTCGCGGACTCCTAGATGACTGCAATAAAATTCGCCTGATTCATGTTCAATCGCGGTTAACCGGGCGGGTGAAATCCGAACTCGTCGTGCAATTTCCCCCATAGCCAATCAACAAAACTATCCTTCTTGATCAAAGCCGCGTTTGTGGCAGCGAACGCTTCTGCTTTGTCGACGTCGCCGTTCAAACAGTAGAGGTAGATAAGCAGAAGCGTGTCGCTGGGACTGAGCGCGCCGCGATCTTTCTTGTTTTCCAATAAACGAATTGCTCCGTTGATGTCTCGCTGCGCAAGCGCTCCGGCAACGAGGTCTGCCATGATTTCCAACGGAGGCGATTGCGATTTTTTTGCCACACGCTCCGCAATTGACAGGCGAAACCCGTCGCTTCCCAGAACCTCCAGGATCGGTATTCGCAGACGGGAGCGGCGCAAATAAAGATCCAGTTCGGCCAACTCGTTGCTTCCGTTCATCTGAGAGAGATATCGCGCCTGACGAAGGTTAAAAAATGACTCCAGTCCGGCGGTGGCTGGGTCGAGCGCATCCGGCCAGATCCGCTGGATCAATGCAGAGTAAGTAAAGCGTTGCAGCGCAGAAGGCCCGTCAAGATACATCAAGGCAAAGCGGTTATTTTCCTCGTTGTCCCACATTTCATCGGTCAGCCGCTTTGGGTACATATCTGTCAGAGGTGCGATGTCGTGCGTGATGCGATCGATCTCCTCTCCGTCCATCAAAAACAACGCGCCTAACTGTTGCGGAACCTCGAGACCGATACGGCGCAAATCTGCGCCGCTACCAGGATCACTCCACAAATCACTAAGCGCTGATGCCGCTATCTTACGTCCGGGCCCGTTGATCCCCATCATGATCCAGTCCCGATCCGCACTGGCCCAAACGGAAGCGTTGGGAAATGCATTATGAAACGCACCCAGGATCGCCTTCGATTCCTCGACCTTCAGTTGATAGATCTGCAGCCAGAAAGTGGCGATTCCGCCCTTCTTCAGCCGGCTCTTCATCAACGAAAAAAATTCTTCGGTGTAAAGATTGACCGAACCGGGTACTTTCGGCGGCGGCGGTTCCCCCGAAATGATATCGTATTGCTGCGGGCTGGCCTGAAGGAAAAACCGGCCATCTTGGACGACTGCGTGCGTACGCGGATCGCGCAGGGGATTGGAATAATTGATTCCGGTATAGAAATCGGCGAGATGGAAGACTTCTTTCGATATGTCCACGACATCCATGCGCTTAACATTCGGCCCGTGGAGCAGCGCGTCCGCGGTGACTCCGGACCCATAACAGAGAAGCAGCACGTCTTGTGACTCCGGGCGGAAAGCGAGGGGAAGATAGGCGAACAATCTCATGTAACGCTGATTGCGCGGATTTGTAGCGCACATTGAAAAGGCGTCGGTCAACAATCGGTAGTAATACGGTTCGCCAAACAGATCGCGACGGAGCAACTGGTACGTGTCTGAGCTTCCCTCGATTTTCTTTACAACCCGTGCAAGGACGTTGCCGTGCTCGTCCGTTATGTAAGGACGAATGGCATGCGCGAAATGTGCCTCCGCCCTATGATACGGAAAAATTCCGGCGATAAGAATTAGTACGGCGTAAAGCGCGGCGATTGCAAATGCGACTGGCTTTCTGAATGACCAAGCACTTCGTTCGCTGCAAAGCGCGGCCAGTAGAACGTAGGCCGCAGCACATAATACCAGGCTCCACTGAAAACCGATACTCGGCAGCAGAACGAAACTGGCAACCAGAGGACCTATCGCTGCGCCTGCCGTGTTGAGCAACGTAGTGATTCCAGTGCTATTCATGCGATCCTGCACGCTTGCGTGTACGCACGTCGCGATACTCGGGAACAAAGCGCCGGATAGAAAAGCAACCGGGAACATCAAGGCCAGGCTCAGAAGAGCAATCTGGTGCCAGGAAGCGAGACTAAAAGCACCAGCGGGCGTTCGTATTGCCTCACCCGGAAAAAATAAATATGACAAAAGTACTGCAATTGCGGCGAGCAGTAGCAGGACAGGAAGGAATCGATTCAGTTGCGCCGAGCGCCGATCAATCGCGCCAGCCGCGACGCCTCCGAGCCCAATTCCTACGAGTACGACCGCGAGCATGACTGCAAAAGCGGTCGACGACGATGCAACGTACAACCGTAGAAAACGGAACCAGATGACTTCCAGCGCAAGAAGAATGCAGCCTGTCCCAAAGCTCACGACAAGAAGCCGCCACGGTAGCCGATATCTAACATCCAGCCGGAAAGGAAATGATCGCTTCAAACTAAGTGCGCCGGTTTCGCCTGTGAATCTTGCCACGAGTAAGGCCGTCGCCGCGGCGATGCAGCTCGCCAAACCTGCAGCCAGACTGGTGCCTCGAAGGCCAAAAGCTTCGATCAGATAACCTTCGCCGAGAACGGCGCCAACCACCGCGCCTAACGTGTTCCAGCCGTACAAGAAACCAATTGCCTTCCCAAAACTCGCTTGTTGCAACATCGAATCTTCGATCAACACCGGAAGCGTCAGTCCCATAGCCGTTGTCGGCACAAGCAAAATCAGAAAGGACACAATGAACCGTAGCCCAAGGAGAATTGGCTGATAGTTCCACAGGATTTGCCATATTGGCCGCATCAATTCGCCCAGCACAGGAAGAGCAAAAACGATTGTGCAACCAAGCACAGCGACAACCACCTCTAGCAAGGCATAGAGATGAAGCGGTCGCCAGCGCCAAATTCTCGATGACGCCGCGATCGCGTTTCCTAGTGCCAAACCAGCCATGAAACTGGAAAGAATCAACGCTGCCGCCCAGACCGAATTGCCGAACGCGAGCCCGCTAAGCCTCAGCCAAAGAGTTTCGAATACGAGTGCACCAATCCCGGACAGAAAGAGAATCGTGGAGAAAATAGTAACCGGAGCGCTTCCACCGGAGTTTTTTGTCTGCGCCTGTGATAACACGCGCGGCTCGGGGGCTAGTTGGGACTTATTCATCCTTGCCAAAACGAGCGGACATCTTCAAAACGATGGCTCCCGCAACCCCGGCCACAAGCGACCCTGCAAGAATACCTGTCTTTGCCGCGTTAACTGGCCCCGTTTCATCGAACGCAAGCATAGCGATAAACAGCGACATCGTAAAACCGATCCCTGCCAACCAGGCATAACCGAGCAGAGATAACCATCCGAGGCCGCGAGGAAGTTGAGCGAATCCGTATTTGATCGCGCCAAATGCTGCTGTGGCAATGCCGAGCGGTTTGCCAATGATAAGGCCGAGGAAAACCCCAACAGTAACCGCTGCATTTTCGAGTCGGCTCTCGATCCTAACGCCTGCATTGGCGAATGCGAACAGCGGCATTACCACGAACGCTGAGAAGTGGTGAAGCGCGTGTTCGAGCCGCAAAATCGGTGCGGTCGCTCCTTTGCTCGCACGCTCAAGCGCAAAGAGGGCTTCTTGCTGTCCTTTGCTGGTGAGAACGAGAAAATCACCGCTCTCAGTGCGATTGAATCGATCCAAAAGAGAACGCGCCCCGCGCGAAAATTCGGCCGAGTTGATCCGTGTGTGCGTGGGAATGGTGAAAGCCAGTGCCACGCCAGCAACCGTTGGGTGCACGCCAGATTCGTGCACAAAATACCAGAGAACAATCCCTGCCAGCAAGTAAGGCCATAAGCTGCGGACTCCCATCGCATTTAGCCCGATCAAGAGGACAAGAATCAAAGCTGCGGCGATCAGCGCGCTCCAGGCCAGCGCTTCCGAATAGAAAATCGCAATTACCAAAACCGATCCCATATCATCAACGATCGCCACAGCAGTAAGAAATACTCTGGCGCCAACAGGTGCGTCGGGAGCAATCAACGCGAGTGCTCCCAGGGCAAAAGCAATGTCTGTCGCCATTGGGATTCCCCATCCACGGGCGCCCAAGCCACCCATATTGCACATAAAATAAACGGCAGCCGGAACAATCATCCCGCCGATGGCGCATCCAATGGGCAGGGCAGCTTTCTTGAGGGATGCAAGTTCGCCGACGATTAGCTCACGTTTGATCTCCAGTCCTACCAGCAAAAAAAAAACCGCCATTAACGCGTCGTTGATCCACTGATGCAAAGTCAGGGAGAGCGAGTGTTCCGTGATTCCGATTGTCAGAGGCATCTGCCAAAGGCGTTCGTATCCTTCTGCCAATGGGGAATTGGCCAGCGCTAATGCAGCTATTCCAAACAGGAGCAACACCGATCCGCCGACCGTCTCGATGCGGAAAAAACGCTGAAATATGGTGAGCTGAATTTTTTTCACCACGAATGAATTCGCCACGTTAAATCGTAAATCCGATGTAACCGTGCAACTATTCAACCAAACACGCTCTAGACCTTATCATCATGTTCACCGGTTTGATTGAAGAAGTCGGCACTGTAACCGGGGTCGGTGCAAGCAAAAACGGCAACCAATTAACAATTGCTGCTCCGCGCATCGCCAAAAAGATACGGCGCGGTGATAGCTTGGCGGTTAATGGTTGTTGCCTCACTGTAAGCTCCCGCCGCGGCGATGAGTTAATTTTCGATCTTTTGAAAGAGACGATCGCTCGCACAAATCTGAAAAATTTGCAGGGGAAGCAGCTGGTAAATCTTGAACGGGCCGTTGCTGCGACAACGCGTTTCGGCGGACATTTCGTTCAGGGGCACATCGATTGTGTCTCGCCGATCATCACCTACCAAGCGAGCGGCGCAGATTTTCGATTGGAAATCGAATTACCCGAGGCGTTCGCCCACTACGTTGCGACCAAGGGCTCGATTGCGGTTAATGGAATTAGTCTTACTGTTGCCGAGGTTCTCTCGAAAAGTTTCGTCACCTGGATCATTCCCCACACG
>Ga0066388_100003251_pt1 | contig 10425 bp, 11 predicted proteins | sample PanSoiMetaGPlot6_FD_64539 | JGI IMG/M metagenome (GOLD analysis project Ga0066388, IMG submission 64539) | Tropical forest soil microbial communities from Panama analyzed to predict greenhouse gas emissions - Panama Soil - Plot 6 (Hybrid Assembly) | ecosystem: Environmental > Terrestrial >... | reverse complement strand
TCCGCCAGTTTGGACGAGCCGCTGTTGACGGAGATCGCCATGACCTCCTTCGGCTCCGCGCGGAAGATGTGGCGCGCCGCGTTGATGCAGTAGACGCCGATGTCGTACAAGGTGCCGCCGCCGAGCTCCTTGTCCGTGCGGATGTCGCCTTCACGAACCGTCAGCGAAAACGAGGAGTTGAAGAACTTCGGGCTGCCGATGCGGTTCTTACGCACGAGATCGATGACCGCCAGGTTGATTTCCTCGAAATGTAGGCGATACGCGATCATCAGCTTGGTGCGGTGTGCGCGGCACGCCTCGATCATCCGCTCGCACTCGTCCACGGTGACCGCCATCGGTTTTTCGCAGAGGACGTGGACGCCGGCTTCCGCTGCACGGATCGTGTACTCCGCGTGCATCGAATTCGGCAGCGCGATGTACACCGCGTCGACTTCCTCGAGGCACGCGTCGTAGTCGTCGTATCCGTACGTCTTGTCGATGCGATACTTCCGTCCCACCAGCCCGCGCTTCTTCGGATCGTCGCTCACGAGCGCCGTGAGACGCGAATTCCGCTTCGCGTGCGCGAAGGCCGGCAGCATGGCCACCTGCGCGATATGGCCGAGGCCGACTATGCCGTAGCGGATAGGCCCGTTCGCTCGCCGCGCCATCGCTACTTCTTCCGACCGCTCCGCTTGCGTGAGCGCGACGATTTACGCGGGACCTTGGCCCCTTTCTCACGCGCTTCGCTGAGGCCGATCGCGATCGCCTGCTTCCGGCTCTTTACAGTGCGGCCCGAGCGGCCGCTCTTCAACGTGCCGCGCTTCCGCCGCCGCATTGCCGATTCCACCCTCTTCGACGCCGCTTTGCCGTATTTGGCCATAGACACCTCGGCGTTCTGCTTGCAAAGGACATGCTGAGTTGACGGTCGAGTCCTTCAGGCGTCGTAACGATGTCAACGCCGTGGTCGGCGGTCTCCTGCGCGACCTGGCTTTCGTGCAGACGTCGCGGCCGAGCATGTTCGGCTACAAGCGAGCCGCCGCGGCCGTGCTGTCGCTGGAAGAATCGCTTGCGAACCTGGTCCGCCCCGACGGTACGCTCGTAAAGATTCCCGGCATTGGGCCGGCGTCGACGCGCGTGATCCTCGAGGTCCTCCAGTCCGGCGGCTCGCCGACGGTCGAAGACGCGGTCGCACACAGCGGCCAGCTCGAGGATGTCCACCGCCGGCGGGCGCTCCGCGAGAACTTTCTCAGTCGCGCCGAAGCGTTGCGCCTCCTCGCCGACCCGGCGTCCGCAGGACCCAGCACGGCCGACTACCGCGGCGATCTCCAGATGCATTCGGAATGGAGCGACGGCTCGGCGACGCTCGAGGAGATCGCCGAGGCCTGCCTCGCGCGGGGGTACGAGTATGCGGCGGTCACCGACCATTCGTACGGCTTGCGGATCGCCGGCGGCATGTCGATGGCTGAGGCGGAAAAGCAGCATCGCGCCATTGCTCGCCTCAAAGCGGCCTACGATTCGCGGTTTCGACTGATCCGCGGCGTCGAAGCCAACATCGGCAAGGAGGGCGACCTCGATCTTCAGCCGCATGAAGCCGGCTGTTTCGAACTCGTCCTGGCGGCGCCTCATTCGTACCTGCGTACGGCGGTGGACCAGACGGCGCGACTCGTGCGCGCAGTCGAAAATCCGTACGTCCGCGTCCTCGCGCACCCGCGTGGGCGAATCTCGGGCTCGCGCGCAGGCATCGTCGCCGATTGGCGCGCCGTGTTTGCGGTCGCCGCGCGTGAAGGCGTGGCGGTGGAAATCGATGGCGATCCCGCTCGGCAGGATCTCGACTGGACCCTGGCGGCGGCTGCGCTGGCTGCCGGATGCCTGTTCGCGCTGGACAGCGACGCGCACACGACCGCGCAGTTGCGCTACGTCGAGACAGCTCTTGCGCACGCTCGACTTGCGGGGATTCCTCCCGACCGCGTCGTGAACTGCTGGCCGCTGGACCGCCTGCTCACCTGGCTGGCCGATCGCACCGCCCGCAGCGAGCGATCGGCCGCCATCAACAGTGAGCGTCCGCTGACCGGCTAGCGTCGTGAGTTGCGGCGCGCGGCCATGACGGTCGCTCCTCCGCGCCGGCGCCCGCGGCTTTGCGCGCGCGAGTATGTCCCCTCATCGTCCTCGGACCCATGGGCGGCCTCGGCCGCATCCTGGTTGATGCCTCCTTCGGCCAGCGACGTGAGTTTCTCGTCCGCCGCCTTCTCTTCGTCGAGCGTTTCCTGCAGCAGGTCGGCGGCCTGGTCGTGGCCCATCCCGCGCGCCCACGCCACGAGCGTTCCGTACGCCGCCATCTCGTAGTGCTCGGCCCGCTGGCCGGCGGCGATCAGGACAGCGTCCTTCGTGGACTCCTCGAAGTCCTCCTCCATCACGGACTTGCCTTCTTCGATGATGCCTGCGATGCCTTCGCAGTGCTTGCCCTTCACCTTCTCGTCGATCGACTCGAACACCTGCTCGAGCCGCTCCACGTGTCCGCGCGTCTCTGCCAGATGGGTCTCGAATGCGGCCCGTAGCTGCGGCGACGACGCGGCTTTGGCCAGTTTGGGCAGCGCCTTGGTGAGCTGTTTTTCGGCGTCGTATGTGTCGCGCAGTTCTTCGACGAATGCCTCGTGCAGTGTGGGGGCCTCAGCCATGGGAATCTCCTTTGCGAGCGCACCTCAGCGCAATCGCATCCGCGCGCGCTGACGCGCCGGCACGCACGAAGCACGCAACGTACCATTCCCACTCGCTGCTCCTGGCGCACTCAATGCTTCAACTCTCGATGATTCGACTCATGCGCCGGCGCTACGTTCAGCCGCGTGTTGGATGCTCCGGGTGGAACTACAAGTCGTGGCAGGGGCGTTTCTATCCGCGCGGGCTCGCGCCGGACCGGTGGCTCACCTATTACGCGGAACGCTTCGACACCGTCGAGGTCAACAACACGTTCTATCGCCTTCCGGAGCGTCACACGTTCGGCGTGTGGCGCGCTCGCGTCCCCCGCAATTTCCTGATCGCGGTGAAAGCCAGCCGATTCCTGACGCACATGAAGCGACTGAAAGAGCCCGAAGAACCGTTGCGGCGTCTTTTTTCCCGAGCTTCGGCGCTCGATCGCCAGCTCGGCCCTGTCCTGTACCAGCTGCCTGGCAATTTCCCGGTGGACCTGCGCCGTCTGGATACTTTCCTCTCGTCGCTGCCGCGCGTCTGGAGTAGTCGCCGACTAAAGCACGTGATGGAATTTCGACATCCTTCGTGGTACGTCTCCGAGACGTTCCAGCTGCTCGATCGGCATAGGGTCGCCCTGTGCCTGCACGACATGCGCGGCTCGGCGATTGCGGAGCCGATGAGAGGCCCGCTCATCTACGTCCGTTTTCACGGAGCGACCGGCCGCTACCACGGCAGCTACTCCGACGCCGAGCTCGATGCCTGGGCGCGTCGGCTCGCGGAGCAAGCGCGCGGCGGCCGCCACGTCTTCGCGTACTTCAACAACGATCCCGACGCGGTGGCGGTCGCCAACGCGGATCGCCTGCGGGCGTCGATCCAAAAGCTCGTCTGATCCTGAGTGGCGGCGTGCGGCGTTCTGCGCGGTCAGCGCCCCGAGCGATGCGGCGGCTGCTCGACGCGTGTCGCCGGCGCATGGCGTCCGGTACACTCGCCAGGTGCCCCCGCGCGTGAAAGCCGCCTTCGTCCCGCCGATGCTGCTCCTCCGCACCGACGCGCTGCCGGACGAGTCGGCCCGCTGGGAGTATCAATTGAAGTTCGACGGGTATCGCGCCATTGCCTTCAAGAGCGGTGGTCGGGTCCATCTCCGCTCGCGCAACAACAAGGATTTCAGCGGCCGCTATCCCGGCGTCGTGGCGGGACTCGCCAGGCTGCCCGATGACACCGTGATCGACGGTGAGGTCGTCGCGCTGGGCCCGGATGGGCGGCCCTCCTTCAACGCGCTGCAGAACCTCTCATCAGACGCGCCGGTTTTCTATTACGTCTTCGACGTGATGGTCCTGGCCGGTCGCGACATCAAGGCCGAGCCGCTCGACAAGCGGCGCGCCATGCTCGAAACGCGCGTCGTGCCGGCGCTCGACGAGCCCGTCCTCTACTCGGGCGAGTTGCGCGCGGGCCTGCGGGATCTGATCCACTCCGTGCGGGCGCACGGGTTCGAGGGGCTGGTCGCCAAGCGCCGCGACAGTCGATACGAGCCGGGCCTGCGGTCGGGCGCCTGGATGAAGATGCGGATCAACCGCGGTCAGGAATTCGTGATCGGCGGGTACACGATCGGCACGAACACATTCGACGCGTTGATCTTCGGCTACTACGAGAAGGACCGGCTGATCTACGCCGCGCGCACGCGCAACGGCTTCACGCCGGCGCTGCGCCGGCAACTGTTCAAGAAGTTTCGCGGGCTGGAGATCGCTGAGTGCCCGTTCGCGAATCTACCGGAGACCAAGAGCGGCCGCTGGGGGGCAGGGCTGACGATCGCGAAGATGAAAGACTGCCGGTGGCTGAAGCCCGTGCTGGTCGGCCAGTTCGAATTCCTGGAATGGACGGGCGACAATCATCTACGGCACACCACGTTCGTCGGTTTGCGCGAAGACAAGCCGGCGCGTGACGTCACGCGGGAGTAGCGGCGTTCACCTCGGCGGCGTGAGCGTGTCGAGCGATTGCAGCTCGCGGAGCTGCCGCGCGCCATTCGGTGGAATGATGACGGCGCTGTTGTAGAAGCCCGCGCTCGTCAGGCGCACGGTGACCGGCTCTGCCCCAACGTTCTCCCAGTACCAGCCATGAATGCCGACGAACGGCGCCGTGAAGCTGCCGCTCGATCGGCCGCGCGTCTGCTTCTCGTAGCTTTCAGAGGATGGTCCGGCTTCGCTGACGAGCCCCGAGCGTTCACCGTGGAAGTCGTAGATCACCGGAGTCGTGGCGGTCCACGTGTAGAACATGGTCGCGCCCTTCTCGAGGTGATACTTGTATTCGATGGTCTGTTTCGGCGCCAGCACCACCTCGTAGACGTCGAATTTGAAGGGCCGCGGGTACTCGCCGACCGGCCCGCGCGCGATGGGCGTCAGAAGCGCCGCTTCGGGATTGGCGAGCGCCTCGTTGTCGACAACGGCCTCGGGTGGCGATGCGATCGCGGTCAAGCCGAGCAGACGGCCGGTGCCGAGCGGATCGATCGCGTATTCCGATGGCAGCACGAACGCCACGAGCACGACCCCGGCGACACCCACGGCAATCACCGTCGTCCTGGCCAGCCTGGCGAGCGACGGAGCGTTCGTCGTCATTCGACAAAATATCCGGTCATCTGGTAGCCGACCAGGACGAAGCCGGCGGTCATCAGCGCGGCGTTGGCGGCGTACGCGTGCCGCAGGTAGCCCGATCGCGTGCGCCAGAACGCGAGCGCCAGCAGCACGCCGGCCAGGGCGAGACACTGGCCGATTTCCACCCCGCCGTTGAAGCTCACGATGTTGGTGACGAGCCCGTTGCGGGAGAGCGAATACTCCTGCAGTTTCGTCGCCAGACCGAAGCCGTGGACGAGGCCGAAGCCGAACACGGCCGCGCGTGTGTCGGGCTGAACGCCAAGCGTCTTGAAGCCCCCCATGTTCTCGAACGCTTTGTACACGACCGAGACGCCGATGATCGCGTCGACCAGGTGCGCATTGGCGTGGAATCCGCCGAGCGCGCCGGCGAGGAGCGTCACGCTGTGACCGATCGTGAACAGGCTGACGTAGAGCAGGATGTCCTTCAGCCGATAGAGAAAGAAGATCACGCCCACCAGAAACAGCAAGTGGTCGTAGCCCGTCACCATGTGCTTCGCGCCCAGGTACATGAGCGGCACGATTGCGGGTCCCTGCAGCGACAGCAGAAAGCGCGCGTCCTTCGACGACACGCCGTGGGCGCTCGCAACCTCGCCGAACGCCACCAGCAGCGGCGCCACGATGACGACAACGGCAGCGGCTCGAATCCCTGATGAGCTGAAAGCCATCACAATCAAAGTCTATATTGCACTGAGGATGAGTATCGCTTATCCGAGTCGGTGAACAATAGTTTCGGCATGATGGCCGGTGACATCGTTGGCATCTCGATCGCCGCTCTGGGCGGCGCCGCCGTCGGGTTGGAGCGTCAATGGTCCGGACATGCCGACGGTCCCGATGCGCGCTTCGCCGGGATTCGGACGTTCACGATGCTCGGCGCCGTCGCCGGACTCTGCGGAACGCTGTGGACTGCCGGCGTCACGATTCCGGCCGCGATTCTGCTCGCCGGCGCCGTCGCCATCGTCGCCGCCGGTTACGTCGCGCGCAGCCGACACGACATCGATGGGACGACCGAGGTCGCCGCGCTCGTCGTGCTGGCCGCGGGACTGCTCGCGGGCATTGGATTGGTCGCTGTCGCAAGCGGCGTCATTGCCATACTCGTCCTCCTGCTGGTCGAGAAGTCGCGCTTGCATGCGCTCGTGGAAGGAATCGATGACGTCGGGCTGCGGACGGCTGTCCGGTTCGCGGTCATGGCGCTGGTCGTGCTCCCGCTGCTTCCCGAAGGCCCGTTCGGGCCGCTCGGCGGCGTGCGACCGCGGCAACTGTGGATGCTTGTGCTGTTCTTTTCCGGCCTGAGCTTCGCCGGCTACATCGCGCGTCGCGTTGTCGGCCCCGGCCACGGGTATCTTCTGGCCGGTCTCCTTGGCGGGCTGATTTCGTCGACGAACGTGACGCTCACGTTCGCGCGCACGAGTCGCAGCCAACGTGCGATAGAGAGCGCGCTGGCGCTCGGCGCTGTCAGCGCAAGCGCGATCTTGTTTCCCCGTGTCCTGCTGTCGACGGCGATCCTCAACCCGGCCGTGGTCCCTCCGCTCAGCCTCTACCTCGTCGCGCCTGCGCTCGTCGCCCTGCTCCTCGTCGCTGTGGGCGCGCGCACATCCAAGGCGCCGCGCGCGAGGGGTGAACCGCCGCGCAACCCGCTGCAACTGACGGCGGCTTTGCAGATGGCCGCCCTGTTCCAGGTCGTGCTCATGGCCGTGTACCTCGTCCGCGAGCGCTGGGGCGCGTCCGGCGTCTTCACATCCGCGGCGGTGCTGGGTCTGACGGACGTGGACGCCCTGACCTTATCGATGGCGAAGGATGTCGCGCACACGCTGTCGCCGCAGATCGCGGCCGCAGCCATTGGCGTCGGTGTGCTCTCGAACACAGCGATGAAGATCGCGCTGGCTCTGTTCTTTGGCAGCCCGAGGTTCCGGATCGTTGCTGGCGGCGCCCTCGCATTGATGTTCGTTGCGCTCGCCCTGGCGATCGGGGTCCCGATGCTTTGACTCGCAGCTTCATGCGCCGCCGTTCCACGATCGGATCACCGGCTCGTCCAGGGCATGGTCGTAGCCAAGGATGCTCCAGGACGCCGGGTCGAGATACAGCCGTCGGCCTTCGCCGGGTGCCAGGCCGATCCACCGAGCGGCCATGACCCTGAACATGTCGCGGTGCCCGAAGAGGAGAACGTTCCCGGCACAACGGCGGACTCGATCGATCAGGCGGTCGGCGCGCGCTCGGACGTCGGCCACGGATTCGCCGTTCGGGCAACCGTCATCGAACAGATTCCACGTCGGGCGTTCGGCGCGAATCTCGGACGTCCGTCGACCTTCGTACTTGCCGTAATCCCACTCGACCAGATCTGCATCGACCGCGGCGACTGAGCCGAAGCCGGCGAGTTCGCACGTTCGCCGTGCGCGTTGAAGCGGACTGGTGAATACGTCGCCAAAACGCATGTCGCGAAGACGCCCGCGCAGCGCCCTAGCGTGATCTTCACCGCGAGAGGTCAGAGGTATATCTGTGCGGCCGGTGTGCTGATGGGTGATCGTCCAAGCTGTCTCGCCGTGCCGAACGAGGCAGGCGTACGGTAGAACGCTCGCGTTCACGCAGTCTATCGTTCCATAGATTGACGCGCGGATGCCGTTCATCTGGCGCGACGGTAGGACAAGGATCGTGTCGTCGATGATCCGGCCGAGCTCAGCCTCCCACTCGACACCATTGGGCCGAAGAGGAAGTAACGACAAATCGCGAAATGTTGTGGCCATCAGGCGCGTTGGCCCACCAACGCCGCGTACATCGCCGAACAGCCCCCGGTGCAGGTCTTGCACGTCGCGCGCGCCATGACGCAGCGGACAGTCGGCAGGATGGGTGGCGCCATCGGTGCGATTGCGGCTGGATGCCTGCTCCTCCTCGGACGCGGCAGCGGCTTGCCCTTGAACGCACAGGACGACCTTGGTCCGCCGCTGGTCGAACCGCAGACGATTCTGCCCACGAGAGGCGTGACGGAATTGACGCTCGAGGCGGCGCCAAGCCGAATCACCGTCGCCGATCGGTCCTTCACCTCCAACGTCTACAACGGTCAATACATCCCGCCGGCGTTCCGGCTGCGGCGCGGCGACGAGTTGCGATTGCGGCTCGTCAACAGGATCGGCCCCGCCGACGTCCAGATTGATGGCACCCAGGCGACCAACATCCACTATCACGGGATGAGCGTGTCGCCGCTGCCGCCGGCGGACGACATCTACATCGTCATTCCGTCGCTGCAGATGATTCAGAACCCAGGCTCGGCCCACAACCACACCGGGATGCAGGTGCGCGACGACTTCGTCTTCGAGTACCGATGGAGAGTGCCCCAGGACCACGAAATGGGACCGTTCTGGTATCACTCGCACGCGCACGGGCAGGCAGAGGACCAGGTATTGAGCGGACTCTCGGGCATCTTCATGGTTGATGGGTTCATCGCCGAGTCATACCCGTCGCTGTCGTCAGCGCAGGAGCGCATCCTCGTTCTGAAGGACATCCAGTTGCCCGGCTCGGACGACGATGACCCCAAGTCCAAGACCATCAACGGCCAGAGGAATCCCACGATTCGGATGACCAGGGGGCAGCCCCAGATCTGGCAGATCGGGAACGTCGGTGCCGACGCCTTCTTCAACCTCGAAGTCGAAGGACTCGACTTCGTTGTCCTGGCCCGCGACGGGAATGCCTTCGAGGCTCCCGTCAGGGAACGGCGCCTCTTCATCCCGCCAGGAGCGCGCTACACCGTGTTCATCACGGCCTCGGCGGCGGGCCAGTACAAGGTGTTCAGCCGTGCGGTCGACACCGGGCCGCAAGGCGATCCGAATCCCGACGTCAGGCTCGCCACCGTAGTGGTCGAGGCGCCTACCCAGATTCTCTTCGGATTGCCCGACGGCGTTCGCGACCCGGGCAGCTCGATGGCGACGCGCCGCGGCGAGAAGTCAGCGGCCGCGCTGCTGCGCGAGCAGGACGCCGTCCGCCGCCGGGTGATCACCTTCTCGGAATCCGCCGATGGCAATTCCTTCTTCATCAACGATCAGCAGTGGTCGCCCGATCGCGACGACACCGTCACGCAGATCGGCGACGTCGAAGAGTGGACCGTGCGCAACGTGAGCGGCGAGCATCACGTCTTCCACATTCACCAGACGGACTTTCTCGTCCTGGAGACCAATGGCGAGGCGTCGGACACCGGCAAGGTACTGGACACGGTCAACGTTCCCTACGCGAAAAACGGCCGACCCGGTCAGGTTCGCCTGATCATGCCGTTCCTCGAGGAACGGATTGCCGGCCGGTTCGTTTACCACTGCCACATCCTCGAGCACGAGGATGGAGGCATGATGGCGAACATCAAGGTCGAGCCGCGGCAATCAACGGCCGAGAGAGCTTCCGGGCGACCGAGCACGTCCAGCAAGATCGCGAGCAGTCGGAAACTAGCGCGCCGCCAACCTTGAGTGCTGCTCACGGAAGCACTCCGCGCGGCCCGGATTTCGCGAGAGCGTCGCCGAAACTCCTTCTCTTGCCAAAGTCGAGCACCAGGAAATCGATCGCTCGAGGTGTGTATACTCAGCGACGGCTTTGAAAAAATGCGACGAAGGGTTGCGCGGCATCAAACGGAGAAGCCTATGGCTAAAGTGGCAGAGTCGAAGGAATACGCCGTCCTTCTCCGAGAACACAGGGATCTCGTCGCCGAGCACGAACGTTTGGAGTCGCAGCCGTTTGATCAAGACACCCACGGCGCGCATCGGCACCGCCTCATCGATCACAACAAGCGTTTGCACGATTTCATCGCGACGCATTTCGCGAACCCGATGAAAGCGGAGCGGAAGACCGACGAAAGCAAGCCCCGACGCTCGCCTGTCAGTCCCCCGAAAGCGCGAAAGGCGCCGCGTTCGAGCCGGCACCGATGAGGATGGCGGACCGCCAGGAACACAACCAGCTCTTCAATATCGTTGGATTTTTTCGAACGCCGCCTGAATCGCGATAGTAAACTGACGGCTCTTCCGACCGACCGATTCGCGCTATTTCGCCGGTAAACCTGACTTCTCACACCTCGATGGAGTCCGTCGATGCGCGATTGTCTGCTGTCGCGGCACTGGCTCTTTCTCTTCCTCGTTTGCCTCGTCGT
>Ga0066388_100003250_pt1 | contig 10425 bp, 9 predicted proteins | sample PanSoiMetaGPlot6_FD_64539 | JGI IMG/M metagenome (GOLD analysis project Ga0066388, IMG submission 64539) | Tropical forest soil microbial communities from Panama analyzed to predict greenhouse gas emissions - Panama Soil - Plot 6 (Hybrid Assembly) | ecosystem: Environmental > Terrestrial > Soil... | reverse complement strand
ATGCAAACGTCCGGTACCACGCTATAGAAGCGCTCGGTAAATTGCGCGCTGCTGATGCTGTGGATCGCCTTTTAGGAATCGTCGAATCAGGTGATTTCTATCTGGCTTTTCCCGCCCTCGATGCGTTGGCGACGATCGCTGATTCTCGAATCGCCCCTCGTCTCGTTCCGCTGCTCTCGGATGAAATGCTCCGGGTGCCCGCAGCCCAGGCTCTAGGCCAGCTCGGAGACGAGGAGATGGTCAGCCCGCTGGTCGCGCTGTTAAACAGACCCGGGGCTCCCGCCGGCATGATCTGTGTGGCGCTGGCTGATTTGTATGACCGGCATCAACGGACGTACGGGGAAGGAAGCTACATAGCCAGTCTGGCGGGCCGATTCGCCGGCCCGGCCGCAGCTCAGAACTTGCTTGACGCCCTCAATGTAGCCAGCGACGACGTCTTGCGCGCCCTGGTGCTCGTTCTGGGTTGGATGGAAGGAGAGGCGATTGACCGTGCCTTAACGAAACTGTTGGGCAGTGCCCGGGTTCGCAAGGAAGTGATTGAGGCCCTCGTCCGCCACGGAACCCGGGTAACCGAGTTGTTGGTGGAGCAACTGGATTCCGAAGACAGAGAGGTGGGACAGGCGGCAGCCATGGCCCTCGGGCGCATCGGAGATGCTCGCGCGGTGCCTGGCCTTGTCCGAGTGCTGTCCGGCGATCACGAGTCGATAGCAGTTGCGGCAGGAGCTCTGGCAAGAATCGGTGATTGCCGCGCTTTCGATGCGCTGCTCGACTTCGTCGGGCATCCGCGAGCGGCGGTCCGCCAGGCGGTGGTAGCCGCCATCAATTCAGTCGGCCATCCCGACACCGCACAGCGCGTTGTGGCACTGTTGGACCACCCGGATCCAAACGTGCGCGAATCGGCAGTCAAGATCGCAGGTTACTTCGGGTACCCTTGTTGCAGAGAACTGTTGGTAGAACGATGTAACGACGAGGACGAGACCGTGCGGCGGGCGGCAATTGATCATATCGTTTATCTGGAGGATGACCGCGCGCTCTCAGTACTTGCCGGAGTGCTCGATCGCGGCACTCCGAGAGCTAGGGCCTCGGCGGCCCAGGCGCTCGGGCAGGTTGAAGATCCGCGCGCCGCTTCACATCTCCTGGCTGCGTTAAATGATCACGACCGGTGGGTGCGCTACTTCGCGGCTCGCTCGATCAGCCGGCGTCCATTTCCAGAAAGCCTGGACACGCTCGCGAAGTTGGCCCAGTCAGATCCAGCGAACCAGGTGCGGATCGCGGCGATCGAATCATTGGCGCGCGTCGGCGGAGCCCGGGCAACAGCCATTCTGGCTACGCTCGCCGAATCGAGCGATACCGATGTAGCCGGCGCGGCTCTAGCGGGCCTGGGCCTCGTGGGCCATCCTGACGCGCTTGCGCCGCTAGTGGCGGCCTTGCGATCGGCCGACCCCGCGCGGCGTATTCATGCCCTGCGAGCACTCGGCGAGCGCGGCGGCGACGACGCCCTGGAACCGGTGAAATGGGCGGCCGCGGCCGAGTCCCAACCGAATGTCCTGGAGTCGGCGATAGACGCGCTCGTCCGTATGTCGACACTGGGCGCTATTAATGCGCTGATCGTTCTCGCCTCAGACCCGGCGAGGCATGACGCCTGCGTATCGGCTCTTGCCCAGCTTGGCAAGGATCATATCGACGTCATCGGCGAGGCCTGGTCCGAGGCCCAGCCTGGCGCGAGACGCGCAATAGTGCGGGCGCTGGAACGAATTAAGCAGCCTCGCGCCTCGGAGTTATTGACCGCCGCGCTCGATGACCCGGACCAGTCGGTTCGCTTGCAGGCTGTCAATGCATTGGCTCACCTGGGCAACCGGAGCCGTGAGCGAAAGCTGGTTTTAATGGCTCGCACTGACTCCGATCCGAATGTACGCAGGGCTGCGCAGAAGGTCCTGCGGCAATAGCGACGAAAGGGGGTTCAGAGTTCAGGGTTCAGAGTTCAGCCTTTAGGCTGCTCCCCCTGCCCGAAACGAACATCTGGTCCTGTGAATTGGAGCAACGGTCGAGATCGCGCCTGACCGTTTCATTACTAATGCCTTTTTACTCAGACACCCTCGGATTACCCGACACTGCGTTTGCGCTCCTGCGCGACCTGATCCACGAGCGCACCGGATTGTTCTACGAGAATGGCAAGAGCGACTTGCTTACCGATAAGCTCTCGCCGCTGGTGATCGAACGAGGCTTCAAGTCCTTTCTCGATTACTACTATCTGCTCAAATACGATCCGGACGCCGACGACTGGGCGCGGGTATTCGATGCGCTTTCGGTTCAGGAGACATATTTCTGGCGCGAGATCGACCAGATCAAGGCTCTCGTAGATGTAATCGTGCCGCGATATTCTTTGACGCTCCAGTCCAATCCTTTACGGATATGGAGCGCGGGCTGCGCTACCGGCGAAGAGCCTCTCACAATCGCGATGGCTCTCAACGAGGCGGGGTGGTTCGATCGAGCGCCGATCGAGATTCATGCAAGTGACGCCAGCGCCATCGCGATCAACAAGGCGCGCCGCGGAGTTTATCGCGAGCGATCGTTTCGGAATCTACCGCCGGCGTTGCGGGCCAAATACTTTGTAGATAGTGAAGGGTCATGGCGGGCGACCCCCAAGTTACTGGCTAAGATCAACTGGTCTGCTGCGAATCTCATGGTGGACGCCGAGATCAGCCACCTGGCGACAGCCAACATAATCTTTTGCCGGAACGTCTTCATTTACTTTTCACAGGAAGCAATCCGCAGAGTGGTGAGTCTGTTTGCCAACAAGATTATTTCTCCCGGTTATCTTTTTGTCGGCGCTTCCGAATCGCTATTTCGATGGACGAACGAGTTTGATTTCCTGGAAATTGGCGGAGCGTTTATCTATGCCAGGCGCCCTGGCCATGGGCAGGCTGCAGTAACCGACCGCTCCGGGTCAAAGTTGTTGGCTGAGCGCTGAGGACTGAATTCTATGGATCGAATTATCCGCGTGCTGGTCGTCGATGACTCGGCATACGTGCGCAAAGTCGTAAAGCAGATGCTTTCGCGCAGCCCGTTTATCGAAGTTGTCGGCGCCGCCCGCGACGGCGCCGAGGCTTTGGAGCTGGTCGAGCAACTCAAGCCCGACGTCGTGACATGCGACTTGATCATGGCAGGAATGGATGGAACAGCGTTCTTGCGCGAGCAGATGGCGCGAAGCCCTTTGCCTGTCCTGATAGTCAGCATCGCAAACGAAAGCGGAGAACTTGCACTCGCCGCCCTGGATGCAGGCGCGATCGATTTCGTTCAAAAGCCCACCGCGCTCGCGACGGAGAAGATTTTTGAAGTCAGCGACGAATTGATCGAGAAGGTCAAGGCTGCTGCGAGTGTTCCGATGAACCGGCTTAATGGCGTCCCGGCGCGCGAAACGCCCGAACTCAGGCGTCATGCTCTCGCGCCCGGAGCAGGCCTGGTAGACATCGTTGTTGTCGGCGTCTCGACCGGCGGTCCGCAGGCTCTCAAGTACTTGATCCCGCGGTTGCCGGTGGAACTTGCGGTGCCGGTCGTCGTAGTGATCCACATGCCCATCGGCTATACCGAGATGTATGCGCGCAAGCTGAACGAGCTTTCGGCGCTCAGCGTCGTCGAGGCTAAGGACAGACAGCCGGTCGAGCCGGGCTGCGTGCTGCTCGCGCCCGCCGGACGCCACTTGAGCTTTGAGCGGGATGGTGCTGGGAAAGTACTGGCACACCTCGATGCCCGGCCATTCGACACTCCCCATCGCCCGTCGGTAGACGTACTGTTTCAATCCGCGGCCGAGACTTTTCGCCACCGCACCTTGGCAGTAGTAATGACCGGGATGGGCTCCGACGGGAAGCAAGGCGCTGCCTGGATCAAGGCCCAGGGAGGAATGGTTTTCACCGAAGCGGAACAAACCTGCATAGTCTACGGTATGCCCTGCGCGGTCGTTGAAGCCGGCTTGAGCGACAGGACCGTGCCGCTTGACAGAATAGCAGAAGCCATTCTGGAGGTGGTATAATGGCGAAGATTCTCGTTGTGGACGACTCCGGAATGTCTCGGAGGACCCTGAAGAAGATCCTCGAACCTGCCGGCCATCAAATTACCGAAGCCGAGGACGGTATTGCGGCTCTCGAACATTTCTACGTTGACAAGCCCGATCTCGTCTTGCTCGATTTGACGATGACCGGAATGTACGGTATCGACGTGTTGAAGAAGCTCCGCGAGATGGATCCTGATGCCTGCATCGTAGTTGCCAGCGCCGATATTCAAAGCTCGACGCGGACAATGGCTGAAGAAGCAGGCGCCAGCGGCTTCATCATTAAGCCGTTCGCTGTAGATCTCGTGCTCAACGCCGTTAGCGCGGCGCTCAGGGGGGGCACCGATGGAATTGACTGAACGTCAGAAGGACGCATTGTCCGAGCTGATCAACATCGCCTTCTCTCGCACGGCAGCCTCGCTTTCAGAGTTGACCGGACACAGAGTATTGCTTGACGTGCCTGAAGTCGCGATATTCCCGATAAGTGAACTGGCCGAAGAGCTCAGCAAGTTCCTGCCTGCCGAAGTCGCAACCGTACACCAGGTGTTCACCGGTCCCGTGACTGGCGATGCGCTGCTGCTGATGAACTATGATGGAGCGATAACTCTCACAGAGCTCCTGACCGACGAGAGGTCCAGGTCGGACCGGTTGAACCTCTCGGCACGCGAGGTCCTGACCGAGGTCGGCAATATTCTGTTGAATGCCTGCCTGGGTGTATTTGGGAATCTGCTCCAGGTGCATGTTTCGTTTTCGGTCCCGCGCCTGCACCTCGAAACACTCGAAGCGCTGCTCCGCTCGCTCGCTATCGGCCGCGAAGGATTGCGGTATGCGCTCGTGGTCTATACGTCGTTCCGGCTGCGTTACAGCGCCGTCAGCGGCTATCTTGTCATTGCCCTGAACGTTGCCTCATTGGACCGTCTGATTCAAGAAGCCGAGGCCTGGGAAGAAAAGCAGGTCGGGCGCTAGCTGTCGCCATCAATGGCGACCTCTACGATTCGTGGCGGCTAAGGAGAACATTCAATGAAGTTCGGCGACGCGGCCCTGGATTGGTTTAACGACCTTTCGATGCAGGGCATCCTGATGACAGACGCTGAACTGAATATCTGCGGATGGAATCGCTGGTTGGAAATCCACAGCGGGCGCTCCTCAACGGAGATGATCGGCAGGAATCTGCTCGAGGCCTGTCCGGACCTGGTCGCGCGCCGGTTGGATGAATACTACAGGAACGCGCTGGCCGGCCAGGTAAGGGTTGTCTCCCAACGTTTGCATGGTTACCTGCTCCCAATGCCTCCAACTATAGAAGGCGCCCACTTCGACCAGATGCAGCAGAGCGCGCGGATCGCGTTCCTTGCAAGCGAAGGTCAGATTGTAGGTACAATCACCGTGATCGAGGACGTCACTGAGCGAGTGGAACGCGAGAATCGGCTGGTGGAATTGCTGGAAAGCGAAAAGGCGGCCCGCGCACAAGCTGAACACGCCAACCGGGCCAAGGATGAATTCCTGGCGGTCGTTTCGCATGAGCTTCGCGCGCCCCTTAACGCAATCCTCGGATGGGTTCAGATCATGCAAACTCGGCCGTTTGACCAGGAATCCGGGTCCAACGCGCTAAAAGCAATTGAACGCAGCGCCAAATCTCAGGTCAAGCTGGTCGAGGATATCTTGGACGCCTCACGGATAAACACCGGCCAGTTACGGCTGGACGTACGGCCTGTCGATCCGGCGGCAGTCGTAAATGCGGTCCTTGATACTGTGAGGCCGGCCGCCGACGCGAAGTCGATTCAAATCGAGGCCGCGATCGATTCAGGGCCAGGCATGGTATCCGCCGATCCGATGCGCATCCAGCAGGTTGTGTGGAACCTTCTGAACAATGCGATAAAGTTTACACCCAAAGAAGGGCGAGTAAAGGTCCGCCTCGAGCGCCGCGACTCCGAAATTCACCTAACCGTGTGTGACAGCGGACAGGGCATTAGCGCGGAGTTTTTGCCCTTTGTCTTCGACCGCTTCCGCCAGGCTGATAGCACGACAACGCGGCGCCACAGCGGACTCGGGCTCGGGCTGGCTATAGTCCGTCATCTGGTAGAGCTGCATGGCGGGACCGTTCAGGCTGAAAGCGATGGGGAAGGTCTTGGAGCAATCTTTACGCTGAGGCTCCCACTGATGGCAAATCCCGGCGCTGGCGACCTTAACGCCCAGGGTCGGTCGGCCAATCCTTCCTCGGCCGCCGCCGCCTCCGCTGACCCCGGCTCCGCCGCACCTCCCAACTCGGCGCCTGAGTCGCCCAAGAATTCGCCCTCTGATGCGCGGCCGCTGGACGGTTTGCGCGTGCTCGTAGTCGATGACGAGTCTGATGCACGCGAGATTCTCAGCACTATGTTCCAGCAATGCGGCGCTCAGGTTAATACAGCCGCATCATCCTCCCAGGCCCTCGAAGTGTTGACTAAATGGCGGCCTGATGTCCTGGTTTCCGATATAGGGATGCCCGACGAAGACGGTTATTCCCTGATCAGCAAAGTCCGGGATCTCGCGCCGGATCGCGGAGGGCGTACACCCGCTGTCGCCCTTACCGGATACTCCAGCGCCGAGGATCGCCTCCGCCTGCTGTCGGCCGGGTATCAGATACATATAACTAAGCCATTTGAGTTAGACGCGCTGGCCGCAGTGGTAGCGACCTGCGCGGGTCGTCCCGCACCCAGATCAAAATAAGGTTCTTACCTACACTCGCGGCGACTGCTTACCGCGGCGCGCCGTCTCGCTGCAATTTTGCAATATTCATTTCGCAATTTTCAATTTGCTATCCGGGGTTCAGAGTTCAAGCTTTAGCTTGCTGCTGATTATTTCTCATCAACTGACCCCGGAGTTCAGAGTTCAAGCTTTAGCTTGCTGCTGATTATTTCTCATCAACTGACCTCGGAGTTCAGAGTTCAAGCTTTAGCTTGCTGCTGATTATTTTCTCATCAAGTAATCGTTACGGCATTACTCTTGCTCTGTATAATCGTGAACTTCGTACAGGACAAGGGGGATTGTGTGATGCCCGACCGTATAATTGAAGAACATGTGGTCCATGATCAAGGCAGCAGCGGTGGCCCGTTGACCGCCCTCATCATAGTGCTGTTCCTTCTAATAGTCCTGGCGTTCCTATATTTTTCGGGCGCCCTTCGCCATCTGTTTGGCCCGCACAAGACAGAGGTCGACATCAACATAAACAAACCGGGCATAGTTCTCAGTGTGAATTGAGCCCTCCCATAAACGCAACGAAGTCGGGCTGGACGCCGAACGTCGCGCCAGGCCTGCCTTTCGGAAAGGATCGCATGGGTATTATTCTTATCGTTGTCTTGCTACTCTTGCTGTTTGGAGCCTTCCCGAGATGGCCCTACAGCCGCAATTGGGGCTATTTCCCGAGTGGCACCATCGGCCTGATCTTGATAATCGTGCTGATACTCGTGCTCCTGGGCCAGGTCTGAGCCCTCCCTTTCAACAAACGTCTTGATGTGGGACATTAGATCCCACCGACGAGTAATGAAACAAGACGGGGAGAACACGTCACCGTGCCGCCAGGACATCCGTTTCGCCCGTTCATACCTGGTCTTGGCGGCGTCAGCACCCGTGACCCCGGGTATTCATGCCGGGATCGGTCGAACCAGGCATAAAGAGGGCTTGCCAATGCTGACCGTCATGAATCTGACCGTCACGAAATGGAACACGGTGTTTGCTTTTCTGAGACCTGGAATACGACGGTGGGTTTATTGGATGAACGGGCACTTATTGGCATATGATTCAATCTGGTTCTGTTAGCAAACAAGAAGTGAGCAACTTTTTAAAATTGGCCTCACAGTTGTATAATCCGGTTCGAAAACAAGATGGGGGTGAGCTATGGAGAATGAGCGGAAGCGGATCCTCTGCGTGGATGATGACACTGACACGCTCGGTCTCTACGCTGTTATGTTCTATGACTACGAAGTCCTGAGCTCGAGTTCCGTTGCCGAGACTCTGCTGCGAGCTAGAAAGTCTCCGGTCGACCTTTATGTCCTTGATGCCTGGCTCCCCGATGGAACCGGTGTCAAGCTTTGCCGGGAGATCCGAAAGTTCGACCCCAACACGCCAATCCTGTTCGTTTCGGGAGCTGTCGAGCAGGGCGATCAGGACGAAGCGATCCGCGCCGGCGCGCAGGCATACCTGATTAAACCCGTCGGGATGTTTGATTTGCAGGCCGCGGCCGATGCGCTTATTCGCCAGGCGATTTGCAGGAGTCTCGAAGCTCGAAGCATCGAGTTGAACGCTATCAGGGAAGCAATCGCCGAACACATGGCAAGCCTCGATCAAAGAATGGCTCTACTCAACACCCCAACGGATGACGCAGCGCAGCAGATGCTCCGCAGTGCCGGTTACTCGGCCTTCACCAGAGCTGGGGGGTCGAGGGTTGCATTTGAGCGTTTCTGGCCCGCCGCCCTTGAAGAAGTGACTCCTCTGTGGGCAACTGAAGAACAGTAAAAGCACAAGCGTTAGTGGGCGCCGGCTATATCACTTCATTCAACACATTGGGCCACCAGCGCTCGAAGTATGCCTTGGTGCCGCCGGCGGCGATGAAGGCGCGGTAAGCCTTGTCGGTCACGTCCTCGCGGCCAGCAAGGACGGTCACTAGCCTGATTCTTGCCAGTTGCGCGGTATGGTTTGATACCTGGGCCCGGCTGTCCAACTCGCGCAGGTTTTCCTCGATCGAATCCCTTATGGCCGCAATTTCGGCAATTCGGGAATTGAGGCTGATGTCTTCGGCCCATCGCAGCAGTAACACCAGGGTGTCCCCCAGCCTGGACAGGCCGTCGGCTCTGTCAATACAGGCATTCGCGCCGGCCTCAACCGCCTGATGATGGCCGCCCGAATCCCCATCGAATAAAAAAATGATCGGCGTAGTGCCATCGAAACCGCGAATCTGCTTGCAGAAATCAACCCCCGAGCCGTCCGGTAGGCCTTCGTCAACAAGGTACAGGTCGAAGGTCTCTTGCCTGGCCAGCGATAAACCTCTTTCCGCGTTAACGGCTGTAATTGCCCGGCAATCGGGAGAGAGTACCGTAACCAGATCGGCAGTGTCAGGATCGGCATCCACAATAAGGAGGTTTCTTCGCACGCCCTTCCTCCTGGAGCTTGCTTTAGGTTCAACTTACAACCAGGACGGACCGGTGTCAAGAGATTTAGGCTCGAGAGTCAGGTACCGAGACAGGTTGTGTTTGGTGTGGAATTCTAGTCTAATTGTGATAGCGGCATGTTTGAGAATCGGGCTCGATGACAGACCTGACCAAACAAGGTCGAGCAAGGCAACGGTCCAGGCATATCCATGAGCTAATACGCTTCCGCTGAGTCGCGTTTCATTCTTCCGGTGGCTTGGGGCCGATTCTCTTCAGCCTTTCTTTGTGAGCCTCCTGTGGACGAGGCGACGCGGCAAGCAGTCTACCGGCCATAAGGAGAGTGTTTTGGCAAAGCATAATATAGTTGTGATCGGGGCCTCCGCGGGGGGCGTGCAGGCAATCAAGAAACTGGCCGCCGGCCTGCCTGCCGACTTGCCGGCGGCGATATTCATAGCCACACACCTGCCGAATTTCGGTAAGAGCATCATCCCTGAGATCATCGATCAGGCGGGAGAGCTGCCGGCCCGCCACGCGGTCAATGACGAGCCGATCAAGCTGGGTTGCATCTACGTTGCCTCGCCCGGCCATCACCTTATGGTAGAAAAAAGTCATGTGCGCGTTACTTCAGGACCTACTGAAAACGGGTTTCGGCCGGCGATTGACGTCCTCTTTCGCAGCGCTGCCAGAACTCACGGCAGGCGTGTGATCGGAGTCGTCCTGACGGGCCTCCTGGATGACGGCACCGCCGGGCTGCTGGCAGTCAAGCGATACGGTGGAATAGCGATCGTCCAGGATCCTGAGGACGCAATGCATCCCGATATGCCTCGCAGTGCACTGACGTATGCTGAACCGGACTACTGCCTGCCACTCGACGAAATCGCGCCTGCGCTGGTTAGACTCGTCCAGAATGACTCCAACCCGGAGTCTGGCGGCGGACCCAGCGGAAGGACAGAGCCTATGGATCGAATGGAAGAGAATCTTGAAGAAATGGAAGAAGGCGATGCTCCTGAGGGCCCCGCGCTTTCTGCCTGCCCGGCGTGCGGAGGCGTAGTTCTCGAGTTGCGCGACGGTAACATGCTCCAGTTCCAATGCAGGGTTGGCCATAGGTACTCACCCGAAAGCCTGCTCGCCCAGCATGCCGAAAATGTAGACACGGCGATGTGGGTAGCCTTGAGGTCGCTCGAGGAGCACGCCGCGCTATCCAAACGAATGGCCAATCACTGGAGGGTGATGGAATCAGAGCGCATCGCTGCAGGT
>Ga0066388_100003249_pt1 | contig 10426 bp, 7 predicted proteins | sample PanSoiMetaGPlot6_FD_64539 | JGI IMG/M metagenome (GOLD analysis project Ga0066388, IMG submission 64539) | Tropical forest soil microbial communities from Panama analyzed to predict greenhouse gas emissions - Panama Soil - Plot 6 (Hybrid Assembly) | ecosystem: Environmental > Terrestrial > Soil... | reverse complement strand
GATCTCTACGCCAACAACTTCAATCCGGACGCGGCTGCGACGCAAACCTATACGTGGACCGGCCCATGCGTGGCCACGTCGTTCCGCAACAACACGTTCAACAACTCCAGCTGTGACGTTGATCCGGCGTTCCTTGCGTCGCTGCCGTCGCGGACGGCGCTCAGCGCGACCGGCGGCATCAACTCGATCCTCAATCAGGACCTGAAACAGAACAAGACCTATGAAGCCTCGGCGCGCATCGAGCGCGAGCTCATTCCGAATGTCGCGCTGAGCGGCGGCTGGGTCTACCACAGGATCACCAACCTGTACTTCAACACGCAGATCAACCGGCCTAACGACCTGTGGGTGCCGGCCACGCCGGCGGCACCGTTCCTCGATCAGAACGGCCAGCCGGTGACGATCTACACCTATCCCGCATCGCTCGTCGGCTCGTCGTTCAACACCCTGCAGGGCCTGAATGTCCTCGACGGCCGTCCCAACGTGTTCCACAGCCTCGAGATCGCGGCGACCAAGCGCTACTCGAAGCGGTGGACCGGCTCGACGTCGTTCTGGACGACGAAGAACCACACGTGGCTCACGACTGGGGGGAACAACGCCGCCTTGCCGCAGAGCCCGAACGACGACCGCTTCCCGCTCAACGATCAGTGGGATTGGGAAGCCCGCGCGAACGGCACCTACAGCCTGCCCTATGACATCGACATCACCGGGTCGTACCGGGCGCAGTCGGGACAGTGGGGACAGCGGACGCAGGTGTTCACCGGTGCGGCACTTCGGCAGGGCTCAACGACTCTGCGCATGGGCCCGTACGGTGAGTTCCGGTCGAACACCGTGCAGCTCGTGAACGTCCGGTTGAACAAGAGCCTCGATCTGCGGCCGGGCCGCCGCGTCCAGCTCGACTTCCAAGTGTTCAACCTGCTGAACTCGAGCGCGGTCACGGCCACCAACTACCAGACCGGTTCGCAGTTCGGTCAGGTCACGGACATCGTCTCGGGTCGAGTGTACCGTTTCGGCGCCGGGTTCACGTTTTAGGCACGGCTTCGCGGCGGCGCTGCCGCGGCCCTTCGGGCCGCGTGGGAGAGATAGGCCAGGCAGGCCTGGCGGGTCGGACGGCCACTCAATCTGCGGCGGATTGCTGAACCCGAAGGGTTAGAACGATCGGGTTTACGCAACCGCAGGGTTGAAGGTGCCGTTCGACCTCCCCGACCCGCCTGACCCGCCCGACCTACCTGACCTATCCGGCGTAGCCGACGCTCACGAAGTATCCTCACGCATGCCCGCGCGCCGGTTGTTCCTCCTCCTCTACAGCGCGTCTGGCGCCGCGGCGCTCGTTTACGAAATCGCGTGGACCCGACTTCTCACGCTGCTCATGGGCCAGACGGTGGCCGCCGCCAGTACTGCGCTCGCGGCGATCATGGGCGGGCTGGCGCTCGGATCCTGGCTCGGTGGGCGCGCACAGGCGCGCTGGGCCGGCGCGGACAGGCTTCGTCGGGCGCTGTCGATGTACGCGGCGCTCGAGGTGTTCGTCGCGCTCGCGGCGCTCGTCTTGCCGCTGCTGCTCTCGGCCAGCAGTCCAGCGCTCGCGTGGGCGTACGCCAACGGTCAGGCGCCGGTTCGATTCGGTGTCATGCGCGCCGCACTGGCGCTGCTGCTGGTCGGCGTCGCAGCGACCGCCATGGGCGCCACGTTCCCGATCGCTGTGGCCTTCTACGCCCGCGGCGCGGCCGACGCCGGCAGATTGTATGCCGTCAACACCGCCGGCGCTGCGATCGGGTCGCTCGCCACCGGATTCGTGCTCATCCCAGCGCTCGGCATTCGCGCAACGACGTGGGTCGGTGTCGCGCTGAATCTTCTCGCCGCCGCGGGTGCACGCTGGCTCGCAACGATCGCCTGGGTCCAGACGAGCGACGAACGGGCGCCCGCCGAAAGGCCGCCTCGGTCGAAGGCGGCGCGAAAGACGGCGACGAGAGCCCGAACGGGACCTGCGCCCGCGCCTGCCGCGCCACGCCTCGCGGCCGCGGCGGCCGCGGCGTCCGGCTTTTGCGCGCTGGTGTACGAGGTGATCTGGACCCGTCTCGGCGCGTTGATCATCGGCCCGACCACGTACGCCTTCGCCATCGTCGTGGCGTCCTTCATCGTCGGCCTGGCACTGGGCTCGGCGATTGCGGCGCGCCTGTTGCCACGCGTATCGCGGCCGGCCGAGTGGCTCGGCGCGATGCTCGCGCTGGCGGCCGTCGGCGCGTCCGCCGCCGGATGGTACGCGGCGTCACGGCTGCCGCTCGTGGTGGCCGCGCAGGTCGCGGCGCCCGATGCCGCGTTCGGATCGATCGTGACGGGGCAGGCCATCGGCACCGTACTGCTGCTGCTGCCGATGACGCTCGCGCTCGGCGCCGCCTTTCCGCTTGCGCTCGCGACTGCGTCGGCGACGGGCGGCGACGTCGGCGTGGTGAGTGCGCGCATCTTCGGCGCGAACACGATCGGCGCCGTCACTGGCTCGCTGGCTGGAGGGTTTTTCTTCCTTCCGCGTCTCGGACTGCAGACGAGCCTCCGCACCGTTGCCGCGCTCGGGCTCGTCTCCGCAGCAGGGATCTGGGCGGTCGAGGGACGCACGGCGGCGCTCGGCACGCGCGCATGGAGATGGCGCGCCCCGATCGTGGCGGTGGCGACGATCGTCCTGGCAGTCATGCCGGCGTGGAGTCCGCAACTGCTCGCCGGCGGCGCGTACAAGTACGCGTCATATCTCGGCGTCACCGATCTCGAGAACGATCTGCGCACCTGGAAGCTGCAGTACCTCGAGGATGGATCCGCGGCCACGGTCAGCGTTCGTGAGCTGGCGGGACAGCGCTCGCTGGTGATCGACGGGAAGGTCGACGCGTCGAACATGGGCGACATGCTGACGCAGCGACTGCTCGGACTGCTGCCGGTGCTGCTGCACCCGCACGCCGAGCGCGTCCTGGTGGTCGGACTCGGCAGCGGCGTCACTGCGGCGTCCGTGCTCGCGCCGGGCACGACGCGCGCGGTCGACGTCGTGGAGATTTCGCCGGAGGTGGTGACGGCCTCCGATTTCTTCCGCCGCGAGAACGGCGACGTGCTCCGCCGCCCCGGCGTCAGCCTCCTCGTCGGCGACGGCCGGTCGCATCTGTCGTTCACCACCCGGCGCTACGACGTGATCATCTCGGAGCCATCGAATCCGTGGATGGCGGGGATTGCGTCGCTGTTCACGCGGGAGTTCTTCGAGACCGCACGCGCGCGTCTCCAGCCGGACGGCGTCGTCTGCCAGTGGGCGCACACCTACGACATCAGCGCCAGCGACCTCAAGTCGATCGTCGGGACGTTTACGGAGGTGTTTCCGCAGTCCACGATGTGGCTGGTGGGCGACGGCGATCTGCTGCTCGTCGGCACCAACGGGTCCTCGATCGAAGCGCACCTGGATCGCCTGCCCGCCCGCGCGCGCCAGGGCAATACGGCGTCACTGCTGCGCGATGTCGCGGTTCGCGAGCAGCACCTGCCGTTTCTGCTGATGTCGCTCCTGATCGGCGGACCACAGGAGATGCGCGCCTACGCCAACGACGCCGTGTGGCAGACGGACGATCGCATGGCGCTCGAGTTCTCGGCTCCGCGTGCGATCTACGGACGCTCTGACGAAGACAACGCCGCCGCGATCCGCAGGCTGGCTGCACACGGACCGTCGATGGCAGTGGCGCGCGCCGAGTGGGACCGCGCGACCGACGAGGCGTGGACGGCGGCCGGTGCGATGGAGATGAAGGCCGACGCCTATACCGTGGCGTTCGACCGGTATCTGCGCGCGCTCGGCATCAATCCGTCCAACCCGGAAGCGCTCGCCGGCCTCTCCGACGCAGCGTCCGGGGCACGGCGGCCCAACGACGCACGGGAGTGGCTGGAAGCGCGGGCGCGATCGGACCCGCGGAACGCGAACGTCCGAATCGAGCTGTCGCGGCTCCTCGCGGCGACCGGCGATCTGGAACGGGCGGCAACACTCGCAAGTGAGGCGACACGGCTCGCGCCGGGTGACGAACGGGCGGCGCTGCAGCTCGCGTCGGTGTGCGCCGACGCCGGTGACGGCAAGCGGCTGGCGCCGATCGCCGATGCGCTCCTTGCACAGTCTCCCGGCCTCGAGCGCGCGCGTGTGTACCGCGCGCAGGCGCTGTTTCTGAACGGCAGCGTCGACCAGGCGATCGCGGAAATGAGGCAGTTCGTCGCCGCGCACCCGGACAATCCCCGAGGTCAGAACCTGCTCGGCGTCGCCTGCGCGACGTCAGGTGACCGCGGCTGCGCGCGGCTGGCGTTCGCGGCCGCGCTGGCGCTCAACCCTCGCGATGCCGAGCCGTATGTGAACCTGGGCGTCCTGGAGATGCACGCGGGCGACCCGGCCGCGGCGGCCGATCACTTCGCCGTCGCAGTGGCGCTCGATCGCACGTCGTCGGCAGCGCGCCAGGGACTGCTCGAAGCGCGCGCCGCCCTCGCATCGCGGTGACCGAGCGCGCTTCGAGGCGCACGAGGCTAGAACACGCTCTCAGGGACGACGGGGCCGTCGTCGCGCGTTCCATCGGTGTCGATGCGATAAGTCCGCCTCGGTCCGACGCCGGTCTTCAGCGTATAGTCGGCGGTCGCGAGGTCGAGCGAGCGATCCCATTTCGAGATGACAATCGTGGCGACGACGTTGCCGATCAGGTTTGTGACGGAGCGCGCTTCCGACATGAACCGATCGACGCCGAGAAGGAGAGCCAGGCCAGCGACCGGAATCGTCGGCACCGCCGACAGGGTGGCGGCGAGCGTGATGAAGCCGCCGCCGGTCACCGCTGCAGCCCCCTTCGACGTCACGAGCAGAATCGCGAGGATCGACAGTTCCTGACCGAGCGACAGGTGCACGTCGGTGGCCTGCGCGACGAACACCGCTGCCATCGTCATGTAAATGGAAGTGCCGTCCAGGTTGAATGAGTAGCCGGTAGGCACGACCAGGCCGACCACGGGCTTCGAGCAGCCGAGCTCCTCGAGCTTCGCCATGACGCGGGGCAGCACCGATTCGGACGAGGCGGTTCCCAGCACCACGAGAATCTCTTCCCTGATGTAGCGGAGGACGGCGACGATTCTGAAGCCGCAGGTCCGCAGGATTGCGCCGAGCACCACGAACACGAACAACAGGCACGTGAGGTACACACCGATCATCAGCTGACCGAGCGACACGAGTGTGCCCAGGCCGTACTTGCCGATCGTGAACGCCATTGCGCCGAACGCGCCCAGCGGCGCGAGGCGCATGATCATCGCGACCACCTTGAACAGCACCTGCGCCGCCTGCTCGATGACCGCGACCAGCGGCCGCACCCGGCTGCCGAGCGACAGCAGCGACATGCCGACCAGCACCGACACGACCAGTACCTGCAGGACGTCGCCGCGCGCGAACGCGTCGACCATCGTCGTCGGGATGATGCCGAGCAGGAAGTCGATCGGACCGAGGTTATGCGCGTTCGCCGTGTACGCTGCGATCGACTTCAGGTCGAGGGTCGCCGGATCGATGTGCAGATCGGCGCCGGGCTTCAGCACGTTCACGACGGCGAGGCCGATGAGCAGCGCGGCGGTCGAGACCACCTCGAAGTACAGCAGCGCACGGACGCCGATTCTGCCGACGTCCTTCATGCGGCCCATCTGCGCAATGCCGACCGTCACCGTCGCGAAGATGATCGGCGCGATCAGCATCTTGATCAGTTTGATGAAGCCGTCGCCCAAGGGCCGCATCGCGGCGCCATATTCCGGCGCCACGGCGCCGAGCATCACGCCGAGCGCGATCCCGATGAGCACCTGCACGTAGAGGCTGCGAAGCATCTTCGGGTATGCCATCGATGCGAGGGCGCAGTATAGCCGCTCGCTTGCGGGGCGGGTGTCGCGACTTGTCGCGGTGCGGGCATCGCGAGTTGACACCGATGGCCGCGCGTGTCAGATATCTCGTCGACTTTGGACCGCTGATGGATCAACGGCCTCGATTGTCGCCAACGGACGTCCGCCGCGCGCTCGGTGCGCTGATCGCGTGCGGTCTGCTCGCCGGAGGGGTCGGGTCGGCGTGTCGTCAGGCACCGGCTCGCGCCGCGGCGCCGCGGCCGACCGTGCGGATGGCAACGGGCCTCCCCGGCGCCAGCTTTCGTCCGCTCAGCGCGGCAATCCTGAGAGGGTTGCGCGCGGAGCTGCCGTCGATCGAGTTCGTGCCAATCGACACACCCGGCTCCAACACGAACCTCGAGCACATCCAGGCGGGGACCGCCGACATCGGGCTGGCCTATTCCGACGGTGCGTATCGCGCATACATCGACGAGCTCCGCGGTCGCGAGCGCCGCGACGCCGCTCGCGCGATCGCCGTCCTGCACCCGGCCTCCGTGCACGCGCTGGTGCGCGCGGCTGCGGCGATCCGATCGATCGCCGATCTCAAGGGGTTGAACATCGCGGCCGGCCCGTCGGGCACCGGCACGGCGTTCACCTCCGAGACGCTGCTGCGCTTTTTTGGTGTAACACCTGGCCGCGAGCTCGTGCCGGCGCTCTCGTTCGAGGACTCGGTTGCCGCCCTGATGCGCGGCCGGGTCGACGCGGCCTTCGTCGTGTCGTCAGATCCGGTCGAGTCGATCCGTCTCGCCACCGATGCCGGTGCCCGCCTCGTGGATATCTCCGGCGACACGATCGACGAGCTGCTCACCGAGTACCCGTTCTTTCGACGAAGCGTGATCCCGAGCCTGACCTACCCGCGGCAGCGGGTGCCGGTGCTTACCGTCGCCGTCGACACGCTCCTCGTATGCCGGCGCGAGCTCGACGATGGCATCGTGCGGTCAGTGACGGCGGCGTTCTTCCGCATCCTCCCGGATCTCGCCGCGCAGTTCGACGCGCTGCAGTCCGTGGATCTGGATCGCGCGCCGGCGGCGCCGGTGCCGCTCCATCCGGGCGCCGCGCTCTTCTATCGCGAAAGCGAGCTGGCGCGGTGAGCCGGCTGCGTCAGATGATCGGCACGCCGGTGTTCGCCCTCGGCGTACTCGTCGTGTGCGTCGGGCTGCTCGCGGAAGCGTGGCTCGGATACCGTGCCACGCAGGAGTGGCAAGCGAGCTCGAGCCTGCTCGTCGCGCGCCGCGCCAAGGACAGCATCGAGGTGCTGATGACGGCGCTCTCGCGCGACATGGGCGGCGTGCAGACGACCGTGCTCTCAGGCCGCGACTGGAACGCGCGCTCGTTCACCCGTCCCTACGAGGCACGAGCGCTCGTCGCCGGCGCGTTCGCACGGTATCCGTATCCCGAGAGCTTCTTCGGCTGGAGCGCGGTCAACGGCCAGAGCCCGATCATCTTCATCAGAGCGAACCGGCCGCCGCCGTGGCTCACGTCGCAGATCCCGGTCGAACGGTATCCGGTCGAGATCGTCGACGAGCCGGCACTCGGACAGCGGATCCTCGACGCGCTCGAGCCCGACATCCGCTCCCGGCGCGTGATCGCGGTGTTCGAGCTGGACATCGCCGGCGAGCGATACCAAATCGTCTCGCGTCTGCAGTATGCGGCCGGGTCGGCCGGAAGGGTCGAGAGCGCGTTCGGGTTCATGGTGAACCTCCAGCGCGCGCGCCAGGAGTACTTCCCAGGACTGCTCCGGCAGGTGGCGCGGCTGACCGACACCGACACCGGCTTGACCTATTCGCTCATCGACGATCATGGGAACTACGTCGTCCGCACCGGCGACGCCGGCAGCGACATGCCCCTCCTCCGTCGCGAGTTGCCAATCCTGTTTCTCGATCCGCGCCAGGTGACGCTCCGCTCCTCGGTGTCGCCGCGGCCGCTCGTGTGGACGGTGCAGGTGAGCCCGTCGCCGGACGACACGCTGATGGCGGCGGCGCAGGGCGCGCGGTGGATCCGATCGGTCATCGCGACGGCAACGTTCGCCGCGGTGCTGGGCCTGCTGGTGGCGCTGCGGGTGACGCGCGCGAGCATCGATCTGGCGACGATGCGCTCGGATTTCGTGTCGTCGGTCACTCACGAGCTCAAGACGCCGCTGACGACGATCCTCGGCGTCGCGGAGACGCTGTTCCGCGGCCGGGTGACGACAGGCGACGGCGTCAATCGCTACGCCCAGCTGCTGATGCAGGAGTCGCGGCGCCTGATTCGTCTGGTCGACAACATCCTCGCCTACGCGCGCGTCACCGACGTGACCGAGGTGTATTCGTTCCAGCCGCTCGAGCCGGCGGAACTGGTCGCGGCGGCGCTCCGCGGCTTTCCCGATCTGAAGTCGTCCGCGACGGAGATCGACGTGCCGCGCAGCCTGCCGACGATTCGCGCCGATCGCACGTCGATCGTTCTCACACTCGACAACCTGATCGACAATGCCCTGCGGTACTCGACCGCCGATCGCTGGCTGGCGATTCGCGCCGGCGCGCGCGACCGCTGGGTGGAGCTGGCCATCGAGGATCGCGGCGCCGGCATTCCCGCGGCCGAGCTGCCGTTGATCACGAAGCGGTTCGTCCGCGGACGATCGACCGATGTGCCGGGCAGCGGGCTGGGGCTGGCGATCGCGACTCGCGTGATCAGGGATCACGGCGGACGGATGACCATCGACAGCGCGCCCGGTCGCGGTACCACCGTCACGCTGCTCCTGCCGCTGGCCGGAGAGTGACCGATGCGAAGACGAATCATGATCGTCGAGGACGATCCTGCGCTGGCCGAAGTCGTCCGCGACAATCTCGTGATGGACGGGTTTGACGTGACGGTCGCCCGTAGCGGCGACGAGGCGATCTCGCTCAGCCGCACCGCCGCTCCTGATCTGATCCTGCTCGATTTGATGCTGCCCGGGCCCGACGGGTTCAAGTTGTGTGGCCTGCTGCGCGCCAACGGTCAGGTGCCCATCATCATCGTCTCGGCGCGGGGGCAGAAGGCCGACAAGCTGCGGGGACTGCATGTCGGCGCCGACGACTATGTGACCAAGCCGTTCGACATGGAGGAGTTGGTCGCGCGAATCACGGCGGTGCTCCGACGCACCAAGCAGGACATCGGATCGGTCAGGCTCGGGCGGACGGTGATCGACTTCGAGAATCAGCGCGCCTACAACCCGGACGGCGAGATTCACCTGACCCAGCGCGACTTCGACGTGCTGCGGTATCTCGCGGCGAGGAACGGCCGGGTGGTACGCCGCGAAGAGATTCTGCGCGAAGTGTGGGGCTTCATCGATCCGCCGACCACCCGCTCGGTCGACAACGCCGTCGCCAAGCTGCGCAAGAAGCTCGAAGACGATCCGCACGCGCCACGGTTCATCCACACCGCGTTCGGCGACGGCTACCGGATTACGTTCGATCTGGTCGACGAGTCGCAGAGGTCGTGATCGGCGCTGCCTGCTGAAAACCTCGTCGCACGATGCCCAGGAGGAGGGCTGTTCCTCGCTCTCGAAGCGCGCGCATCGAGTTAATAAGGATGGAATGAATAAGGATGGCGTGAACTCGCAGGTGACGAGAGAATTCCGGTCGATCGTGGGCTCTCGCGGGTGTAGGATTCCCGCGTTCAGGGCGTCAAATCGGAAATGTCAGTGGGAAAGGAGCGCCGTATGACTCTTGGTCCTCCGGGTCGTTGTCCACTGCCTCACCGTCGGTTCTCTCGTCGACAGTTCGTCGGTGCAACGGCGGGTCTTGTCGCCGGTGCTCGATTGACAGGCGACGCGCACGTCGACAACCCGCACACCGACGCTGCGCCGACGCCGATTCCCGGCGGCGTATCGCCATTCGGCGTTTTCATTCACCATTTCCCCGTGGGTCCGACCGGCACGCCGTTGCCGAACATCACCGACCCGTCGCAGATCACGGACTTCAACGGGTTCGTCGGACTCAATCGCATCCGCGGCACTGGCGTGGGCACGGGCCTCGCGTCACCGACATTTCAGGCCGACATGGGATTCATGGTCGGCGAGTACGTCGCGGTCGATGGAAAACACTACAATGCGTCGTTCGGATTCATCTGACTTGACGTCTACAACGGTCCAGTTGGATCGAATCAGGCTCATGATTACAACCCGCACATCACGTCGAATGGTTTGTTCTGGACTATCCCGGTCCCACACGACAGCGTGTCCGTCTCGTTGGGCAGCGGACGCGCCTCGTTCAACCTGACCACGGACGTATTCGACGACCACGATCTGAAGAGTTCCCTGACGAAAGTCTTTCCGGCTGGCTTTCCGCAGATCGCCAGCGTGACATTCGCCGTCGAATGGGGCGGTGTCCTCGACCACCAGCACGTCCGCAACGACGCGATGAACTTCGAGGGCGATTTCTTTGCGACCGGCTCGACGATCGAGTGGTCGTCGGTCAATGGTTCGTCAGGCTTCCAATTCACGTCCGAACCGGCGAATCCGGCGCGGCTGGTCGGCGCAGTCATCGGCCACGAACGGAGCGGTGTGTTCTTCAGGTAGCCC
>Ga0066388_100003248_pt1 | contig 10428 bp, 8 predicted proteins | sample PanSoiMetaGPlot6_FD_64539 | JGI IMG/M metagenome (GOLD analysis project Ga0066388, IMG submission 64539) | Tropical forest soil microbial communities from Panama analyzed to predict greenhouse gas emissions - Panama Soil - Plot 6 (Hybrid Assembly) | ecosystem: Environmental > Terrestrial > Soil... | reverse complement strand
CCTTGAGCCAAGCGATGAACTCCTGGAGGTTGTTTGCCGGCAATGTCTTGCGGGCGATCAGCGCGCGTGGCGACTCGGTCATCATCCCGGCTGGCTCGAAATCAGCCACGGCGTCATAGGGCAGCTTCTTGTAGAGCGACTGGCTGTAGGCGTGTGTCCCGGTGTTGCCGATCAGGAACGTGTAGCCGTCGGGCGCTGCTTTGGCGGCACGCAGGCTGCCGACAGTTCCAGCCGCTGCACCGACGTTCTCGGCCACGATGGTCTGGCCCAACAGCTCGCTCATCCGCTGGGCCTGGATGCGAACGCTTACGTCGAGCCCGCCACCGGCCGCAAACGGAACGACGAGCGTGATGGGACGCGTCGGCCAGTCCTGCGCGAATGATGTGCCCGCAACTGCGATCACGGCGGCGGAAGCGATCAGCATGATGGCACGCATTAAGGCTCTCCTGGCGCTCAAAGACGGATCAGGCGTCAACAGTCGCGCTCATCGGCGCCCGGATCAAGCGTCTTGGCGTCACAGGGGAACAGGGGCGCTCAGCGCCCGCGCGGGAGCCGCGCGAGCTCGCGTGCACGGCAGTAGGCGTGCCACAGGGCCGGCGTCGTCTTGATCAGGCGTTTGGTGTGGCGGAACGCCAGCATCATTGCGGCCGCGACGGCGCCCTTGAGCGTCACCGCCTGGAGGTGATCATGGAGCCGCACCTCGATCTCGGCCCAGTCGCGCTTGTAGGGCTCGTCCCCGATGGTGAAGTCGAAGTGCCGGAAATTGCGTTCGATCGCGTGACGCAGGAGCTCGTGCAGATGCGCGCGGCCTGGCCCGAAGCGCATGACCTCGCCGTCGTGATAGCTCGAGAGCACGAGATAGTAGCAGTCGTGGAAGGTGAGCCCGAGGCTCGTTGCCGCGATCGTCCCGCCGACCTCGAGTCGGCTCACATGGGTGACCGTAGGTAAAGCGGTTGCGACATCGAGCCAGAACGCACGGTAGCCCGGCCGCGCGAACAGGTTCTCAACGCCCATGCGGGCGAAGGTCTTTGCCTTCTGCTGCATCAGCGTTTCGAGGGTGCGATCGATCTCCACTGTGTCCTTGACGTCGATGAAGCGCAGCTCGCCGATCTCGGCGAGACGCCTGAGCTGCTTGCGCTCTTTCTTGCGAGTCTCGGACGAGCGCTTCTGCTTGTAATAGTCATCCCAGTTGCGGCCCAGCGTTGCCACATGCGCGCTGCTCGCATTGGGCAGCGTGTTGAGCGAGAGAAACGGATTACACGTGCTGCCGAGCCTCCCCGCCATCTTCTGCAGGTCAATCAGGTCGAAGCGCAGGCGCGGATCACCGCGCAGGAGGCGCAGCACCTTGCCCCACAGCTCGGTGAAATCATCAATATGGCGCCAGAAGTCGCGCGCCAGAAGCGGCGCGTTGTAGTCGCACAGCTCCGATCCGAGCCAGATCAGCCGCCGGATCGGTCCCCGCGTCTCGATCGCGAGCGGCAGGATGAACAGAAGCGCGCCGCCTTCGCTGCGGCCGAGCACGATCGCCGGACGCGTGCCGCTCAGCTCGCCGATATGCTGCTGCCACTTGGCGAGCCATCCGAACGTTTGGAAGACGGTGCATTGCGCCGAGCGCTCGAACGCCGTCCACTCGGCTTCGAGGCTTGCGAGATCGTCGCGCAGCTCGAGCATGACGCTTGCGCTTGCATACGCATCGACGGGCTCGATGGCGAGCGGCGGACTCTTCCAGCGCGGCAAGTCGCCAGCCTGCTGATCGAACAAGGCGGCTCGGTCGGCATCCTCAGCGTGCAGTCGCGCTTCGCCCTCGCGCGCGAGCAGGGTCAGAGGCGGGTTGTGGTCGAGCATGTGGACAGCTTGCGATGCAGGGATTGTCTCGATCCATCGTCGCGCTGAAAGCTGAACAAATCATGCGCAGCCGTGGACCCAAGCGAGTGTGATTAACCAAAGAGCCTAAGCATTTGGTTGCGATTGCGCGCTTGATGCCACGCTTTCATGGCCGCGCACAACGCTTCATTAAGCCTTTGCGCCACATGAATGGGAAACACCAAAGGCGGCTTCATGCCTGGGACGTTGGAGACCGACATCGCGATCGTCGGCGGTGGGCTTGCCGGCTCGACCGCGGCGGCGATGCTCGCTCGCGCGGGCATCCGCGCCGTCCTCATCGACCCGCATCCGATCTATCCGCCGGATTTTCGCTGCGAGAAGCTCGATGCGTCACAGGTCGCCCTCCTGCACAAGACCGGGCTTGCCGGCCCCGTCCTGCGCGCTGCCACCGCCGACGACGAGATTTCGGTCGCGCGCTTTGGCCGACTGATCGACCGGCGGCGCAATACCCAGTACGGCCTGCTCTACGACACGCTCGTCAATACGATGCGCGCCGAAATTCCTGCCGAGGCGCCGTTCATTCATGGCAAGGCGACCGCGATCTTGACCAGCCGCGACCGGCAGATGCTCACGCTCTCGACCGGTGACACCATCTCGGCGCGCCTGGTCGTGCTGGCGAACGGCCTCAATCTCGCGCTCCGCCATGCGCTCGGCATCGGGCGCGAAGTATTGAGCGCCTGTCATTCGATCAGCATCGGCTTCGATCTCGCGCCCGTGGGGCGGCGCAGCTTCGACTTCCGCGCGCTCACCTATTTTCCCGAACGCATATCGAGCCGCATGGCCTATCTCACGCTGTTCCCGATCGGCGCGATCATGCGCGCCAATCTGTTCGTCTATCGCGACATGCAGGATCCCTGGCTGCGGCAGATGCGGCAAGCGCCGCAACAGGCGCTTGCGGCATTGATGCCGGGCCTGCGCAAGCTCACCGGCGAGACCGAGATCATGGACGTCAAGATCAGGCCGGTCGATCTCGCGGTCAGCGCCAACTATCGGCGCCACGGCGTCGTACTCATCGGCGACGCCTTCTCGACCTCCTGCCCGGCGGCCGGGACCGGTTGCAACAAGGTGTTCACCGACGTCGAGCGTCTCTGCAATCACCACATCCCGCGCTGGCTTGCGAGCGAGGGAATGGGCGAGGACAAGATCGCGGCCTTCTACGACGATCCGGTCAGGATCGCCTGCGAGACGTTCTCGCGCGACAAGGCATTCTTCCTGCGCGCGCTCTCGACCGAAACTGGTGCGCTATGGCAGGCGCGGCGGCTGATGCGCTTCGTCGGCGGCGCCGGCATCGGCGCGCTGCGCAAGCTGCGGGCGCGCGTGAGGGCCGATTCGCGCGAGCGCGCGAGCGCTGTCGGCGCCGCACAGGGCTTAACCAACTGGAAGCAATAGGAATCGCCGTTCTATTTGCTGATCACACGAAGTCCCAGCCGCCGCCGCAGCCGCGCCCATCGGCTTTCGGGTGTGCCTGAGGCTTCGACGAAACCCATTCCGACAGTGTCAAACGATTCGGGATCGATCAGGATGAAGCTGCCGGTCTCCTTGCTTTCGGCGTAGAGATCGACGGCAATCAGGCGGTCGAGCTGGAGCGTGCATTGGCCGATGTCGTTGATGGACAGTCGCTCCGTCGCGTTCGAAGTGCTGGTGTCGAGATCGAGCATGCGCAGCGGCGACGCAGCCGTTGCCCGTCCCGTGCTGGTCGCGAGCTTGAAGAAATAGCTGTGGCCTTCAGCGAGCGGCTCCGTGCCGACCCAGACGATGCGAGCATGCAGCCGGTCGGTGACTGATGGCGCGCACGCCGCATCCGCGATCACGTCGCCGCGCGAGGCATCGATCTCGTCAACAAGCGTCACGGTCACGGAGCGGCCGGCGTCCGCACGCTCGAGGTCGCCGTCGTAGGTGACGATGCGATCGATCTGCGAGGTCTGACCTGAGGGCCAGACGCGCACCGGCATGCCGACATAGACGTCGCCGCTCGCAATCGTGCCGCTGTAGCCGCGAAAATCCGGGTCGGGGCGGTTGACCAGCTGGACCGGCATGCGGAAGGCCGCCGCATGCGGCTCAGGGCCGACATCGACCTCTTCCAGATAGTCGAGCAGCGTCGGCCCGCGATACCAGCCCATGGCGGCTGAGCCATTCGCAATGTTGTCGCCGCCGCGGGCGGAAATCGGGATGCAGGCGATGTCGCTCACGCCGAGCGCGGCAGCGAAGCGGCGGAACTCGCTCTCGATCGCGCGAAAGGCCTCCTCCGACCCGTCGACCAGATCCATCTTGTTGACCGCCAGCACCAGGCGGCGCACGCCGAGCGTCGTGACGATCAGGCTGTGGCGTCGGGTCTGGCGGGTCAGGCCTGACTGCGCGTTGACCACGATCAGGGCAAGGTCGGCGGTCGAGGCGCCGGTCGCCATGTTGCGGGTGTACTGCTCATGGCCGGGCGCGTCCGCCACGATGAACTTGCGCCGCTCGGTCGCGAAGAACCGATATGCGACATCGATTGTGATCTTCTGCTCGCGCTCGGCCGCGAGCCCATCCAGCAGCAGCGAGAAGTCGAGCCCCTTGCCCTGTGTTCCGTGCTTGCGCGATTCGGTCGCGAGCGCTTCGAGCTGATCGTCGAACAGCAGCTTGGCCTCATAAAGGAGTCGCCCGATCAGCGTCGACTTGCCGTGATCGACCGAGCCGCAAGCAATGAAGCGCAGCCGCGATTTGCGGTTCTGTTGCGCAAGGAAATCATCGATCGCGAATTCGTCCGGGTGCGGCCGCGCCGTCATCAGAAATAGCCTTCCTGCTTCTTGCGTTCCATCGACGCCGCACCGTCATGATCGATCACGCGGCCGCGCCGCTCCGAATGCCGGCTTGCGAGGGTCTCGCGGATGATGTCGGGCACGGTTGCGGCGTCGCTGTCGATCGCACCGGTGAGCGGATAGCAGCCGAGCGTGCGGAAGCGCACGCTCCTGATCTGCGGCCTCTCGCCATCCGCGAGCGGCAGCCTCTCGTCATCGACCATGATCAGCGTGCCGTCGCGCGCGACCACCGGGCGCGGCGCGGCGAAATAGAGCGGCACCACCGGGATCGCCTCCTGATGGATGTAGAGCCAGATGTCGAGCTCGGTCCAGTTGGAAAGCGGGAAAACCCGCAGGCTCTCGCCCTTGCGCTTGCGGCCGTTGTAGAGGCGCCAGGGCTCGACGCGCTGGCGCTTGGGGTCCCAGCGATGCTGGGCGTTGCGCAACGAGAACACGCGCTCCTTGGCGCGCGAGCGCTCCTCGTCGCGGCGCGCGCCGCCGAAAGCGGCATCGAAGCCATGCAGGTCGAGCGCTTGGCGCAGCGCTTGCGTCTTCATCACGTCGGTGTGCAGCTCCGAGCCGTGCGTGATCGGCGAGATGCCGCGTTTGAGGCCTTCTTGATTGGTGTGGACGATCAGCTCGAGCCCGAGCTCGCGCGCGCGGATGTCGCGAAACGCGATCATCTCGCGGAACTTCCAGGTGGTGTCGACGTGAAGCAGCGGGAACGGCGGCTTCGCCGGATAGAACGCCTTCAAGGCAAGATGCACGAGGACGGATGAGTCCTTGCCGATGGAATAGAGCATCACCGCCTTATCGGATTCCGCCACCGCCTCGCGGATGATGTGGATGCTTTCGGCCTCGAGCTGCGCAAGATGGGCGAGCCGGATCGGGGCGCGGCTCGCTTGCGCGACATGCTCCTTGATCAGCTCTGCGGTCGGAATCGTGCCGTGCATCTGTGCATTCCCAAGTGGCATTTCCAATGCATTCCCCGCGGTCACGTAGCGACCGCGATCTTGCGTGTCGGGCGTGGTCGATTGTGCAGGCCGCATTCCTTCTTGTCGTCCTCTTCCCACCACCAGCGGCCGGCGCGCTCGGGCTCACCCGGCTTCACTGCGCGCGTGCAGGGTGCGCAGCCGATCGACAGGAAGCCTTGATCGTGCAGCGGATTGACGGGAACGCCGTGCTCGCGCACGAATGCAACAACGCGCTCGCGCGCCCAGTCGAGCAGCGGATTGACTTTGACGAGCCCACGGGCGGCATCGACCGCCGCATAGGGCGTCGCGGCGCGCTCGGAGGATTGCTCGGCGCGCACGCCGGTGATCCAGCCGGAGGCGCCAGCGAGCGCGCGGGCAAGCGGCTCGATCTTGCGCACGCCGCAGCAGGCCTGCCGCGCCGCAATCGACGAGCGGAAGCCGTCGATGCCGTGCTGCGCCACGAAGGCTTCGACGTCGCGGCGCTCCGGATAGAGCGCCCGGATGCGGCGGCCGTAGCGCGCCTCGGTCTCGCTCCAAAGCGCATAGGTCTGCGGAAACAGCCGCCCGGTATCGAGCGTGACGACATCGATTGGTAGATCTTGAGAAAAGATCGCATGCGCGATCGCCTGGTCCTCGAGGCCAAAGCTGGTCGTGAACACGACCCGACCCGGAATCTCGCGCCTCACCGCCGCAAGCCGGGCGGCAAGATCGAGCGCCGCAAAGGAGGTCGACAGCCGTCGCGCAGCCGCGTGCAACGACTCAGTGTTGGTCAGGGGCGATGCAGACGAAAGAGCGGACATGGGAACAACGATGTGATGACAAGGTGGCAGATAGAATCATGTTCCCCCGCGGCGCAATGGCTTGAGGCAAAAAAGAAAATCGTTGTCGTCCCGCAGTAAATCTCCCCAAAAGATTTTTCCCTCGGGGGCGACCTGTGGGCCAATTGCGGTGTCGCTCGGATAGGGAAATGGCCGGGCCAGCAGGCGCGCCGTACTCACTCGGCAAGCGCGGCGGGGTTACCGCCGTCCGAACAACCGCTCGATGTCGGCGAGCTTCAGCTCCACATAGGTCGGCCGGCCGTGGTTGCACTGGCCGGAGTTCGGCACCGCCTCCATCTCGCGCAACAGCGCATTCATCTCCTCGGGCTTGAGGCGCCGGCCGGCGCGCACTGAGCCGTGGCAGGCCATGGTGGCGGCGACATGCATGAGGCGGCGCTCGAGCGGGAGCGCTTCGTCCCATTCCGCCATGTGCTCGGCGAGGTCGCGCACGAGCGCGCGCGCGTCGATCTCGCCGAGGAGGGAAGGCGTCTCGCGCACCGCGACCGCGCCCGGCCCGAAGGCTTCGAGCACGAGACCGTAACGCGCAAGCTCATCGGCGCGCGCGAGGACGCGCTCGACGTCGGCCTCGTCGAGCTCGACGATCTCCGGGATCAGCAGGATCTGGCGCGCCACGCCGGTTTTCTCAATTGCCGCCTTCATGCGCTCGTAGACGATGCGCTCGTGCGCGGCGTGCTGATCGACGATCACGATGCCCTCGCGCGTCTGTGCCACGATGAAGGCCTCGTGCACCTGCGCGCGAGCGGCGCCGAGCGGTCGGTCGAGCAGATCGGGCGCGGGCTCCACGGTCGCGACACGGGCATCGGCGGATGGGCCACCTACGTCGAAGGCTTCCTGCGCGGCCTCCGCCAGCCCAAGCGCGGCATTGCCGTGCATGGCGTCGGGCCGTGCCGGCGAGCGCCGCCAATCCCAGCCGCCGCGCGGGACTGGTGCTGCGGGCCGGAACGCCGCGATGGTGGCAGAGCCGCCGGTGGTCGACGCGCGCTGACCCTCGCGCGCCAGCGCCTGCTGCAGCGAGGTGATGAGCAGCGCGCGCACGAGCCCCGGATCGCGGAAACGCACCTCGGCCTTGGCGGGATGCACGTTGACGTCGACCTCGCGCGCGGGAAGCGTGACGAACAGCGCGACGATCGGATGGCGGTCGCGCGGCAGATAGTCCGCGTAGGCGCCGCGCACCACGCCGATGAGGAGCTTGTCGCGCACCGGGCGGCCATTGACGAACAGATATTGCCCGAGCGCATTGGCGCGCGTCAGCGTCGGCAAGCCCGCGAAGCCTTCGACCGCCACGCCATTGCGCTCGCCATGAATTTCAACCGCGTTGGCGCGGAAGTCCGCGCCCAGAATGTCGGCGAGCCGCGCAAGGCGCCCGGGCGCGCCCGGCAGCGCCGCCGCCCAGGTCACGGGCGCGCGCTCCTCGCCCGCGAGCGTGAAGGCGACGTCCTGCCGGCTCATAGCAAGGCGCCGCACCACGTCACGAATGGCTTCGGCTTCGCTGCGCTCGCTTTTCAGAAACTTCAGCCGCGCCGGCGTCGCATAGAACAGGTCACGCACCTCGACCCGCGTGCCTTCGCCGAGCGCGGCCGGCCTCACCTCCGCCTTGGCGCCGCCATCGACCGCGATCGCCCAGGCATGCGGCTCGTCCTTGTGCCGCGTGGTGATCAGCAGGTGACTGACCGCGCCGATCGAGGGCAGCGCCTCGCCGCGAAAACCCAGGGTGCGGATGTCGAGGAGGTCGTCGCCGGCGAGCTTCGAGGTGGCGTGGCGCTCGACCGCGAGCGCCACGTCCGCGCGCGTCATCCCGGTGCCATCGTCGGTGATGCGGATCAAGCGCCGCCCACCGCCGTCGGTCACCACCTCGATACGGGTCGCGCCGGCATCGAGCGCGTTCTCGATCAGCTCCTTGACCGCGCTCGCAGGCCGCTCCACCACCTCGCCGGCGGCGATGCGGTTGACGACGGCCTCGGAGAGCTGACGCACGGGCATGGCGAAGGCCTGATTCGGAATCTTGCGAGTCTAGCGGCGCATCAAGCTGCCCGCGAGTCGCAATGTCGCGGTATGGGCCTGTTGATTGTGGCTGGGCCCTGAGCCCATGCCGCTATGAATCGCAGAAGGCGAGACGAGCAGAACTGCAGCCCAGGAGGTGAAGTGCCATCGCTTCCAGACAATCGCTACTTGGGCAATTCAGATAGGAACAAGGTTTGCTCCTCTGTGGGCTCGTCCAGGCGCAAGAGAAAGTATGTGACCTCTTCCTTTCCGTCTTCGACTACTACTTTCTGCATCACATGCAATACCGCTCGATAAGTTTTGGGAAGCAGCGCAGGATGTGAAGCGCCGATAGCGTCAGTAAATTGCCCAAAGATAGTCTTGTCTTTCACCTTCATACTAAAAGTGTGATCTGAAAGCTTCACATCGAGAAGTTCACCAATGACAACAACCTCCTCTTTTGCTGTGACACCCTTGATACTTGAAGCAAGTTTTGCAATCTGGGGAAGTTGCAGCCGCAGTTCCCGCCTAACCTCGCTGTTTCTGATCCACGCAATATCAGCACCATATCCAGCTCTTGCGTTCTCAATTGCCCATTGATGTGCAAATCGCACCGCTGGCAAGCCAACTCTCGCAGTCATCCCTTGCACTTTCTCGGGGTCAGAAGCACCTAACAATTCGAGTGTCGTGTCCATTGCCTCATCCAGCTTTGTTGCTCCCAACAATAGCCGTTCATTTGGCAAGGTCATCATAACGCCGACCGATCCTGGGAACGTATATGCAAATCCAAATGCGGTTGCGTCAGCCGTCTCAGCGCTTGTTTTGGAAGTGAGTTTTGGCCCGCGTACCAGAGCGTCGTAGACGCTTGTAAACACCCTTTGGAAGGTGGCCAAAACGGCCGTTAACCCTGCGATGGTCGCGGGGCGATCATCCAGTTCAATTCTATAGTCACAAACATCGAGGCCCATCTCATTAGCGACTGCAAAAAATTCTTCTTCCAAGCGCTCTCTGCGCTTTTGAATCGTGCGCAGAGTGGCCGCCACTGACGCCACGCCGGGATGGGAAGAGACAGTTCGCTCGGCGTGCGCGATGGCTGCTGACGCGTCCTGCAGTTCTCGTTGCAAGTCTGTTAGCCTACTCATGACATAGCACCTGTTAGAGGGATAACGAGTATTCCCTTCGGTTCCTCCTCGCGGCTAAAACCCCATTTCGTGTGCCAATACGAATGCCACCAGAGCCCCTCTTCATAGAGAGAGTTGCCTTCAGGATATTCCATCAGCACATAAGAATCACACTTTAGAGTTGGTTTCTGGTTATCGATGACCCAATCAATTGCCGCCCGCTGATCTACAGTTCCGTTGTTGTACAAAGGACCCTGACAACGTAGGAGGACATCCACATCCTTGGGTTCGATCTTTTCAGTGACAAAGCTGCCGTCGACCCAAACCTCGCCAGTGACCGCACTGTCGATCAGCCGTTGCACAAGAGTGGTCAACCCGGTCATTAGCGCTCGTCGACCAACTGATAAAGGAAAATGATCGACGCACATCCGTTCCACGTCGGTCATGGAAAGATAATGAAACCCAAGCGGGAATATTGGCGGATAATCAGGCGGACGCAAAATAGGAGGCATCGTCCGACGATAGTTGAGCAACCAACTTGTTTCAACCTAGTAGATCTTTAGATATTTCACACTCTTTTCACGCGATTGAAGTCATTCCGCCAATATGACCATCTTTGGTGCGTAAAGCTCAAGATTGGACGCAACTGTGGCAAGTAGACGCACACATTATCTGCCTCCGCTATTCCGCCACCGCCTTCGCCCGCTCAATGATCTCCTTCGGCGACGCATAGATCCGCTCCAGCAGCGCCTGGATCGCCTCGCCGCCGACGTGCTGCACCTCGACGCCCATCTTCTCGGCATCGACCAGGAATTGCGGGTCCTTCAGCGTCAGCTCGAAGGCGCGCCGCAGC
>Ga0066388_100003247_pt1 | contig 10429 bp, 9 predicted proteins | sample PanSoiMetaGPlot6_FD_64539 | JGI IMG/M metagenome (GOLD analysis project Ga0066388, IMG submission 64539) | Tropical forest soil microbial communities from Panama analyzed to predict greenhouse gas emissions - Panama Soil - Plot 6 (Hybrid Assembly) | ecosystem: Environmental > Terrestrial > Soil... | reverse complement strand
TACGACATCTACAACCACATGTACCTGCCCGGGTACTACGACGATCCCGAGACGGAGTACAAGCTGCTGAACGAGGCGGTGACGCTGTGGGACGTCGGCGTCGAACGGACGGTCCAGGTCAGCGGGCCGGACGCGGACCGGCTGATCGACATGCTCACCTGCCGTGACCTGAGCAAGTGCGCGGTGAAGCAGGGCAAGTACATGCTCGTGACCGCCCCCGATGGCGGGATCGTGAACGACCCGGTGCTGCTCCATCCCGAGCCGAACGTCTGGTGGATGCAGCTGGCCGATTCGGACGCGGGTCTCTACGCGCTCGGGGTCGCGTCCCGGTCGGGCCTGGACGTCGAGGTGTCCTACCCGGACGTGCATCCCGTCCAGGTCCAGGGCCCGCTCTCCGCGAAGACGCTCGAGAAGCTCGTGGGACCCGCGATCTACGACATCAAGTACTACTGGTGCGACCGGTTCGAGATCGGCGGCATCCCGGTCGTGATCTCCCGGACCGGGTGGACCGCGATCCCCGGGTTCGAGGTGAACCTGCTGGACGGCACGCGGGGGGACGATCTGTGGGCCGCGATCCTCGAGGCCGGCGACGAGTTCGGGATCAAGCCGATCGCGCCGGTCGAGGCCCGCCGGATCGAGGCCGGGATCTTCAACTACGGCTCGGACATCCGTCTCACGGATACCCCGTTCCACGTGATGGGTCTCGAGCGGCTCGTGGAGGAGCAGCCGCAGGACTACATCGGCAAGGACGCGCTCGAGCGGATCCGCACCGATGGCGTCGACCGCAAGCTCGTCGGGATCGAGCTCCAGGGGGACGAGCTCCGGGCGGAGATGTCCGAGTACTGGGACGCGTACCACGACGGCACGAAGGTCGGACGCCTGACCGATGCCGTCTGGTCGCCCGGGCTCCAGAAGAACATCGGCTACGTGTGGGTGCCGATCGAGCTCGCGGAGCCGGGGAACCGGCTCGACGTGGAGAGCGAGCACGGAGATCACATCGAGGGCATCACCGCCGCGATCCCGTTCGTCGATCCGCGCAAGGAGAAGCCGGCCGGCTCCCTCTCGTAGCGATCGTCACACGAAGCGCATACGGCGCGCCGGGCCGGGCGAGAACCGCCCGGCCCGGCGCGTCGAACCCCGTGCGTACCCCTACGGGCAACCAACGGAGGTTTCCGCATGCGCAAGATCCTGGTGGGGCTCGCGATGCTCGCGATCGTCGGCACCGCATGTTCCCTGAACGCCGCCGGCTCCTCGTCCGGCGCGTCGGCAGACCTGTTCAACGGGTCGTCGACGGGCAAGGCAGAGCCGATCGAGACGGTCGTCCACAACGCCCTCCCCGCCGTCGTGAACGTCACGACCGACGTGTTCCAACCCGACCAGTTCGGCAACGTCCAGCAGGGAAAGGGCGTCGGGACCGGGTTCATCGTCCGTCAGGACGGCATCGTCGTGACGAACTGTCACGTCGTCGAGGGCGGCTCCAAGATCACCGTGTCGACCTCGGCCGACAAGCCGACCCAGTACGACGCCCGCGTGATCGGCGGCGACTGCCAGCACGACCTCGCGGTCCTGAAGATCGACGCGACCGGGCTCCCGACCGTCCCGCTGGGTGACTCCGGAGCGCTCCAGCTGGGACAGCGCGTGGTCGCGATCGGCTACGCGCTCGCGCTCGAGGGCGGCCCCACGGTGACGTCCGGGATCGTCTCGTCGCTCGACCGCACGATCACCGTTCCCGACCCGAGCTGCACGGTCTGCGAGAACGGCCGCCGCGTCTACACGGATGTGATCCAGACCGACGCGGCGATCAACCACGGCAACTCCGGCGGTCCGCTCCTGAACATGTCGGGACAGGTCGTGGGGATCAACTCGGCCGGCGACGACGCCGCGGAGAACATCGGGTTCGCGATCGCGATCGACTCGGCGAAGGGCGCGATCCAGCAGGCGATCAACGACCCGGCGGCCCCGGCAGCGTACCTCGGTGTCTCTTCGCAGACGGTGTCGGCCGCGGTCGCCGCCCAACTCGGGCTCCCGGTCGACTCGGGCGCGTACGTGATCGCCGCCACGCAGGGCGGTCCCGCGGCGACGGCCGGCATCAAGGACGGCGACGTGATCGTCGCGATCGACGGGAAGACGGTCTCCACCGCCGACGACGTCGGCTCGATCCTCGAGGGACTCCAGCCGGGGCAGACGGTGAGCGTGGAGCTCGCGTCCGCGAGCGGCGGCACGCGGTCCGTCGACGTGACGCTCGGGACGCGTCCCCTCCCGACCCAGCTTCCCTGACGCTCTCCGTGCTCATGCGGGCGCGGCTCGCTGCGCTAGCCTTGCCCGCATGAGCACCCCCTTCGAGGCGGGCGAGCGCGTCCTCCTGATCGACCAACGGGACCGCTCCTACCTCTTCGTGCTCCAGCCGGGCGCGACCTACCACACACACTCGGGCACCCTGCCGCACGACACGTTGCTCGGCCGGCCGGAGGGAACGCGCGTCGAGACCGCGCGCGGGATGGTCCTGGTCGCGTTCCGCCCGCGTTTCGCGGACTACGCCCTGAAGATGAAGCGGGGCGCGCAGGTGGTGTACCCGAAGGACCTGGGGCCGATCCTCACCTACGCCGACATCTTCCCGGGGGCGCGAGTCCTCGAGGCCGGGACGGGGTCCGGATCGCTCACGATCGCGCTCTGCCGTGCGGTGGGTGCGGAGGGGCGGATCGTGTCCTACGAGGTGCGCGAGGAACACCACGCGCAAGCCGTCCAGAACGTCGAGGGTATGTTCGGGAAGCTGCCGGACCTCCTCGAGTTACGGATCGGCGACGTCGCCGATGTCGGGCGAACGGGTGAGCGGTACGACCGATGCGTGCTGGATCTCCCCGAGCCGTGGGCGCCGCTGGATCCGCTCGCCCGGGTCCTCGAGCCCGGCGGTGTGTTGTGCGCCTATCTCCCGACGACCGGCCAGGTGCAGCAACTCGTGCTCGCCCTTCCGTCGCAGGGGTTCCACCACGTCGAGACCTTCGAGGTCCTCCGTCGCGGGTGGCACGTCACCGAGCGCAGCGTCCGGCCCGATCACCGCATGATCGGGCACACGGGGTTCCTCACCGTCGCGCGCGTTCTGTCCTGACCCGGACGGGCCATTTCCACGCCTCCTCCTAAGCCGTTCAGCGAACGGTGCCGTAGATAGGAAAAGAGCACGTTTGCACGGGTCACGTCCGAACCCCGGTGTAGATTCGGAACCCTCGGAGGAGACGGAGATGTCCGGACACGGCGAGCAGGTCGACGAGCTGCGATCGCAGGTCAAGTTCTTGGAGGAAGAGGTCGGCCTCCTCCGGCGCCGTCTGACCAACGCCCCGCGCCAGGTCTCGATCCTGGAAGAGAAGCTCGTCGAGACGCGCGAACAGCTCGCCAAGGCAACCAACCAGAACCAGCGGCTCGCCGACGCGCTCCGCGACGAGCGAGACAAGATCGAGGCCCTGGCGGAAGAGGTCGAGAAGCTCAGCCAGCCGCCCGCCTCCTACGGCATCTTCCTCCGCGCCAACGACGACGGATCGCTCGACGTCGTAACGGCGGGCCGCAAGATGCGCGTGATGCCCGCGCCCGACATCGAGACCGCCAAGGTCGTGCCGGGCTCGCAGGTCGTGCTCAACGAGTCCCTGAACGTGGTCGAGGTCCTGGACCCGGACATCACCGGCGAGGTCGTGAAGGTCAAGGACCGGCTCGGCGAGGACCGGGCGCTCGTCTTCGGTCGGGGCGACGAGATCCACGTCGCCTTCCTGGCCGGCCAGCTCCTGGGGACGTCCGTCCGCGCCGGGGACAGCGTCCTGTTCGATCCCCGGTCGGTGGTGATCACGGAGCTGCTGCCGCGGGAGGAGGTCGAGGAGCTCGTCCTGGAGGAGATCCCCGACGTCGGCTACGAGGACATCGGGGGTCTCGAGGGTCAGATCGAGCAGATCCGCGACGCGGTCGAGCTTCCCTTCCTGTACGCCGAGCTCTTCAACGAGCACGAGCTCGAACCACCCAAGGGCGTGCTCCTGTACGGCCCCCCCGGATGCGGCAAGACGCTGATCGCCAAGGCCGTGGCCAAGTCGCTCGCCGAGAAGGTGGCCGAGCGGACGGGTCGCGAGGACGCGCGGAGCTACTTCCTCAACGTGAAGGGGCCCGAGCTGCTGAACAAGTACGTCGGCGAGACGGAGCGCCAGATCCGCGAGATCTTCCAGCGTGCCAAGGAGCGCAGCGAGGAGGGGCTCCCGGTCATCGTCTTCTTCGACGAGATGGACTCGATCTTCCGCACCCGCGGGACCGGGATCTCCTCCGACGTCGAATCCACGATCGTGCCGCAGCTCCTATCGGAGCTCGATGGGGTGGAGACGCTCAAGAACGTGATCGTGATCGGGGCCTCCAACCGCGAGGACCTGATCGACCCCGCCATCCTCCGCCCCGGCCGGCTCGACGTGAAGATCAAGATCGAACGGCCCGACGCGGCCCAGGCCAAGGATGTGATGGGCAAATACCTGCACGCGTCGGTCCCGATCCATCCCGACGAGGTCGAGCGGCACGGCGGCGACGTCCAGCTCGCCTGTCACCGGATGATCGAGAAGACCGTCGAGAAGATGTACGAGGCCTCCGACGAGAACCGGTTCCTCGAGGTCACCTACGCCTCCGGGGACAAGGAGATCCTCTACTTCAAGGACTTCAACTCGGGGGCGATGATCGAGAACATCGTCCGGCGCGCCAAGAAGGAAGCGATCAAGCGCTTCCTGTCCACGGGGGAGAAGGGCATCAAGGCCGAAGACCTCCAGCGCGCGATCCGCGACGAGTTCAAGGAGAACGAGGACCTCCCCAACACGACCAACCCCGACGACTGGGCGCGGATCTCCGGGAAGAAGGGCGAGCGCATCGTCTACGTCCGGACGCTCCTGGGCCAGGAGGGCGACGGCCGCCAGGTCGAACGCGTCAGCGCCGGACAGTACCTGTAGTTCGGCCGCCCCGGTAAGGTGGGCGCGTGGCGATCGCCAAGGTCATCGGTACGGAGACCGAGTACGGGATCGCGGCCGCCGGTCAGCCCGACTTCAACCCGGTCCTTTCGTCGTCGCTGCTGATCTCCTCGTACGCGGGGAGCCTCCGGCGCATCCGGTGGGACTACGAGGACGAATCCCCGCTCCGCGACGCCCGCGGCTTCGAGCCGGTGGCCGGCCGCGAGATCTCCGAGGAGGACCTGGGGCTCGCGAACGTGATCCTCCCCAACGGCGCCCGGTACTACGTCGATCACGCCCATCCCGAGTACTCGACGCCCGAGTGCCTGACGCCGCGCGAGCTGGTGATCCACGACAAAGCGGGGGAGCGCGTCCTCGAACGCTCCCTGGAGGTCGTCGCGGCAGACATGCCGTCGACGCCCGCGCTCTCGATCTACAAGAACAACTCGGACGGGAAGGGCAACTCCTACGGGACCCACGAGAACTACCTCGTGGATCGGGCCACCTCGTTCGCGGACATCGTGCGGGACCTCACCCCGTTCTTCGTGAGTCGCCAGATCTTCACCGGCGCCGGCAAGGTCGGGCTCGAGGCACAGTGGGACGATCGCGGACGCCACGTGTTCCAGCTCACGCAGCGGGCCGATTTCTTCGAGACCGAGGTCGGACTCGAGACCACCCTCAAGCGGCCGATCATCAACACCCGGGACGAGCCGCACGCAGACCCGGAGAAGTACCGCCGTCTGCACGTGATCGTCGGCGACGCGAACCTCTGCGAAGTGGCGACCTTCCTCAAGCTGGGCACGACGGCGATCGTGCTGAAGATGATCGAGGACGGGTTCCTCCCGGACTTCTCGCTCGTGAACCCGGTCGCCGCGATCCACGAGGTGTCGCGTGACGTCTCGCTCTCCGCGCCCGTGGCGCTGACCGACGGTCGCCGGATGACGGCCCTGCAGCTCCAGTCGGAGTACCTCGAGATCGCGCGCAAGTACGTCGACCGGGAGGACGACACCGCCGAGAACCGGGAGGTCCTCGAGCGGTGGGAGTCGGTCCTCGAGGCGCTGGGCACCGATCCGCGGTCGCTGAGCGGGCAGCTGGATTGGGTCGCCAAGCTCCGCCTCCTCGACGGCTACCGAGATCGGGACGGACTCACGTGGAGCGACCCCAAGCTGCGGGCGATCGACCTCCAGTACCACGACGTTCGCCGCGAGCGCGGGCTGTACCACCGGCTCGAGCGATCCGGCAAGATCGAGCGGCTCACCACCGACGATGAGATCGAGCGGGCCGTGATGGAGCCACCCGACGACACCCGGGCGTACTTCCGCGGCCGGTGCATCACCAGGTTCCCGGACGCGATCGCCGCCGCCTCGTGGGACTCGGTCATCTTGGACACCGGCCGAGACGCCTTGCAGCGTATCCCGATGCGCGAGCCGCTCCGCGGGACGCGCGCGCACGTCCAGGAGCTCGTCGACGCGTGCGAGGACGCGGCCGAGCTCGTCGACCGGCTGTCCGACTAAGCCTTCGCGGTCGGCACCCGAAGTTAGGATGGGAAGCCGGAAAGGAGCACGCCCGTGCCCGAACAGGAACAGAAGAAGATCCAGAGGAAGGCCGGCGGCGACGGCGGAGACGACGCGGGGCAGGTGACCTCGTCCTCCAAGGCCAGCGAGCTCAAGGAGGAGATGGACGACATCCTCGATGAGATCGATTCCGTGCTCGAGGAGAATGCCGAGGAGTTCGTGAAGTCCTACGTCCAGAAGGGCGGCGAGTGACGGACCGGATCGAGCTGCCGCTCGCCGGCACGCCGTTCGGAGCCAGCCCCAGCTTCCTGGAGCTGGTGCGGCGCGAGAACCCCGAGGCGATCCCCCGGGTGTCCGCCGACGCCACGCCGTTCCCCGTCCCCCACGGGACGACGGTGCTCGGTCTCAAGTTCGCCGGGGGCATCGTCATGGCGGGTGATCGCCGGGCGACCGCCGGCAACCTGATCGCCGACGCCAAGATCCGGAAGGTGTTCGCCGCCGACGACTACAGCGCGATCGCCATCGCGGGCGCGGCGGGGCAGGCGGCCGACCTCGTGAAGCTGTTCCAGCTGGAGCTCGAGCACTACGAGAAGATCACCGGCGACCGTCTGTCGCTGGAGGGCAAGGCGAACCGGCTGGCCCAGATGATCCGATCCAACCTCCCGATGGCGATGCAGGGCCTCGTCGTGGTGCCCCTGTTCGGTGGGTTCGACGAGCGCAAGGACGAAGGACGGATCTTCTACTACGACGCGACGGGCGGGCGCTGGGAGGAGGACGACTACCAGACGACCGGATCGGGCGGGCAGCCGGCCAAGAACTCCCTCAAGAAGCGGTGGCATCCCGGACTGACCGGCGACGAGGCGCTCCGGGTCGCGGTCGAAGCATTGATCGACGCGGCGGATGACGACTCGGCGACGGGCGGACCCGACGCGTCCCGGCGCATCTGGCCCATCGCGGTCCGGGTGACCGCCGACGGAGCCGCCGACATCCCGGAGGATCAGGTCGTTGCCGCGGTGGACGCGGTCCTGCAGGGGCGAAGCGCGTCATGAGCTTCATGCCGTACGTGGCGCCCGAGCAGCTGATGAAGGACCGCTCCGAGTACGCCCACAAGGGGATCGCGCGCGGACGCTCGGTGATCGGGCTCGAGTTCGCGAACGGCCTGCTGTTCATCGCGGAGAACCCGAGCGCCACGCTCCACAAGATCAGCGAGATCTACGACCAGATCGCGTTCGCGGGGGTCGGGAAGTACTCGGAGTTCGAAGAGCTCCGGATCGCCGGCATCCGGCTGGCGGATCTCCGCGGGTACCAGTACGGCCGAGAGGACGTGAAGGCCCGGGATCTCGCGAACGCGTATTCGCAGGCGCTGTCGACCATCTTCACGCAACAGATGAAGCCGTACGAGGTCGAGATCCTCGTCGGGGAGGTGGACGGCGAGGTGGACGGCGCCGGCATCTACCACGTCCTGTTCGACGGCTCGGTCTCGGACGAGCAGGGGTTCGTCGCGATGGGAGGACACGCGGAGGAGCTGACCGACGCGCTCCGCGATCGCTACCAGGACGGCTGGGACCTCCCGACCGCCGTCCGGACCGCCCTGGAGGTCCTCCGGACGACGCCCGAGACGCGCGAGATCCCACCCGACCAGATCGAGGCTGCGGTGGTCGACCGGACGCGCTCCCAACGGCGGAAGTTCCATCGGTTGACGCCGGCCGAGGTTTCCTCGGCGCTGGGCGCCTGACCGGGTCCCGGCGTTCTCCCGCCGCCGACATACCCTTGTCGGTATGGATCGGCGCATCTTCGGGCTCGAGAACGAGTACGGCGTCACCTGCACGTTCCGTGGGCAGCGCCGGCTGAGCCCGGACGAGGTCGCCCGGTACCTCTTCCGGAGGGTCGTGCACTGGGGCAGGTCGTCCAACGTCTTCCTCGAGAACGGCGCGCGGCTCTATCTGGACGTCGGCTCCCACCCCGAGTACGCGACTCCGGAGTGCGATTCGATCGAGGAGCTGGTCGCGCACGACAAGGCCGGGGAGCGGATCCTCGAGCACCTGTTGTCGGCGGCCGAGCTGCGTCTGCACGAGGAGGGCATCAGCGGCGAGGTGTACCTGTTCAAGAACAACACCGACTCCGCCGGCAACTCCTACGGATGCCACGAGAACTACCTCGTCGCTCGCCACGGGGAGTTCGCGCGGATGGCCGACGTGCTGATCCCGTACTTCGTCACGCGTCAGATCTGGTGCGGCGCGGGCAAGGTGCTCCACGGCCCACGCGGTGCGCAGTTCTGCATCGCGCAGCGTGCCGAGCACATCTGGGAGGGCGTCTCGAGCGCGACGACCCGGAGCCGGCCGATCATCAACACCCGCGACGAACCGCACGCCGATGCCGAGCGATACCGGCGGCTCCACGTGATCGTCGGCGACTCGAACATGAGCGAGTGGACGACGTACATGAAGGTCGGGATCACGGACCTGGTGCTCCGGATGGTCGAGGGCAACACCGTGATGCGGGACCTCACGCTCGAGAACCCGATCCGGGCGATCCGCGAGATCAGTCACGACACGACGTGTACGCGCACGGTGAAGCTCGCGAACGGACGGGAGCTCTCCGCGCTCGAGGTCCAGACCGAGTACCTCGAGAAGACCACCCGGTTCCTCGAGCGCCGGGGTATGGACGAAGCCTCGAAACAGCTGGTGGAGGAGTGGCGGCTGGCGCTCGAGGCGCTCCGGGAGGACCGGGCCGAGCGGCTCGCGCGGAAGGTCGACTGGGTCACGAAGCGTCTGATGATCGATCGCTACATGACGAAGCACGCGCTCCCGCTCGGGTCGCCCAGGATCGCCCTGCTCGATCTCTCGTACCACGACGTCAACCGCACGCGCGGGCTCTACTACCTCCTCGAGCGGACCGGCAAGGTGGACCGCGTCGTCGACGAGGAGGACGTCGGCCTGGCGATGCGTGAGCCGCCGCAGACCACCCGGGCCAAGCTCCGTGGCGACTTCATCCGTCAGGCGAAGGCGAAGCGCCGCGACTACACGGTCGATTGGGTCCACCTGAAGCTGAACGACCAGGCGCAGCGAACCGTGCTCTGCAAGGACCCGTTCCGCAGCGTCGACGACCGGGTGGAGCAGCTGATCGCTCACATGTGAGCGATCAGCTGCGGTCGGCGAGCCAGCGACGCCGGCCGGCTGCGAGCCGGCCGGCGAGCACGCCCGCCGCCGCCGCCCAGAGCTCGGGGTCATTGACGTCCGCAGCCGTGGACGCGGCCGGGTCGAGCCCTGGGCGCGGGTCCACTTCGACCAGGTGGTGGACCGCCTCGAGCCGCAGGGGGGCGAGCGCCGTGCGGAGGCCGGCTCGACGGGCCCCGTCCAGGACGGGGATCGAGATGTCGAGATCCACGTGGCACCCGTCCAGGAAGACCCGGATCGCGTCGGGATCGGCGGAAGGCAGCGCGGGGAGCGGCCGCCCGCCGAGGGCCCGGATCACGTTCATCGCGCGACCGTTCCCGTCGCGGACCACGAGCACGTCGGCGCTCGCTGCCGCCAGCAGCGATGGACCGTCGGGGACGACCTCGATCGCGGTCGCGCCGCCCGATCGCGCCGCGCCCGCCGCGACGGGACCGCTCGGCGAGCCCGGCGGCAGGACGACGACGGGCAAGCCCTGGAGCCCATCGGCGGCGGGAGCGGGACCGGTCCAGGCACCGAGCGGGATGCGGAACCCCACGGTACGGCTCCCCACCGGGACGTCGGCGACGGCCCAGAGGTCGCGCGCACCATCACGCTCGTAGCGGATCACGGCGGCTCCGGTCGCTCCACATGCCGTCGCTATGATGCGCGACGATGCCGCGCGACGACGAGATGGAACCGCTCGAGCGGCTCCTGAACCTGGTCGGACTGTTGCTCGAGACGGACCGGCCCCTGACGTTCGAGGAGATCCGCCGGGTGCTCCCCGCCTACGGCGGAGAGAACCTCG
>Ga0066388_100003246_pt1 | contig 10430 bp, 3 predicted proteins | sample PanSoiMetaGPlot6_FD_64539 | JGI IMG/M metagenome (GOLD analysis project Ga0066388, IMG submission 64539) | Tropical forest soil microbial communities from Panama analyzed to predict greenhouse gas emissions - Panama Soil - Plot 6 (Hybrid Assembly) | ecosystem: Environmental > Terrestrial > Soil... | reverse complement strand
CACGCGCCTATCGCACGCCGCCACTTTGTTGACAAATGGCGGCTGGACCGAACTGTGGCACACGAAGCTGGTGGTGCCGGCAAGCGCGCAAGGAGCCGAAACCGCTCCCCGGCTTCGCGCCATCACCAATCCGCAAGACGATTCGGATCGCCCAATCCACACGACCCTGACGAAAGGCGACCGCTTCAATATCGTCACGCAGAGTGCCGGCAATCTCATTCAATCGAGCCTTTTCAAAATGAGTACTCTCGGGGCGACCGCGAGACTGCGCAGCACATGGCCCCTGAGCTCCAGCCCCACCATTACCCTGTCAAAGTGGGAGCATGAAGCGATCACCGGCCGCGATTTCTATGTCCGCAGAACGAGACAGGGTTTCCTGTTTCCCTTCGGCCATCGCGCCTCGCTCGACATCGTTAACCAGCGCGGCATCAGCGGATCGGTGGCCGAACTCAGCGAGCAAAAGTTCCTGACCATTCTCGAAGAGAGCCGTCCCTTCTCCGGGTTCGACATGCCCCTCAAGCGCGTCGTGGTGGCGGCCGCAAAAGAACTGGGCGGCCATTCCGGTCCGCACGAAGCCTACAGACTGGCGGCCATCATCACCGACAGCGAAATGAACAGTGTCGGTTGTGAAATTGATGCGTTGTTCGTGACTGTCGAAGAGGCGGTCAAGATCAGCGATCTGGAGGTCATCAAGAACAATGAGTATGCGAACCTCCGTGACGTGGTGAATTTCAATGGTCAGCGGATCGCCCTGGCGGACGCTTCAAACACCAGTCGCGGCGATGCGACGATGGCGGTCGCCGGAATGAAGATTGGCGTCAATCTTCGCGATTTCGGAACCGGTGCGCCCTTTTTCCGGCCTTTCATGCTTGAAGCCGACATTCGCATACCGGCAGTCGATCAGCTGACCGCCTTTGGCGCCGGTCAGCCGTCCGCCCACATAAGTGCGGCGGCCCCCGCTTTGCTGACCAAGATCAGACACACCGATCATTACCGGCGCAATGGCTTCGCGCCGAATGACAAGAAGCAGGTCTTCGCAGAGTTCGTCTCGAGCGCCATCAACATTGCGATCCCGGCCGCGAAAGCCGGCGGTATCGCGGTCCCGACCTTCAAAGGCATCGACGGCCTGTCCAAGACCATGGGACCGGTCGCAAACGTGGCGCAGTTCGCCCCCGGAGCCCCTGCACATCCGATCGTTCCGGCCCAGCTGCTCGGCGAGGCCAAGCTGCTTGGCGCGATCCTTCTTAAGGACATCGTCGCGGAAGCTGCAGGTTCGGCAACCGATTTCCTGGCCGATCAGCCTGAGAAGCTCCTGGCCCAGATTGATGCAAATGACGGGGACAATACCTTCTATTTGCCCCGGCCGGTCATGACGACAGTGCGCTCCAAGCAGGCCGCTGTAGAAACGCTCGAGACACGGTTTGCCTGGAAGCCTGAGGTCAAGCACGGCACGCTGGGACCGTTAGTGGCGCCAAAAGAGATGCGCCTAATCGTGCGCGGATGGGTCAAGGCAACAGTGGGTGCGCCCGACCCCATCACCTTCGAAGTGAAGGGGCAACTGAAGAAATTCTCGCTTTCGCTCGGCGGTCTCGCATCAGTGAAGTTCAAGCAGGTCCAGTTCACGCTCAGATCCGGCAAGAAGATCGATGTGAATACCGACGTCGAGGACATCGAGTTCACTGGGCGTCTCTCCTTTGCCGAGGCCATCCAGAAAATCATTCCCAAGAAGGGATTCGACGGGGCGTCGATCGATCTGAGGCCCGACGGGGTCACCGTCCGCTATGCGCTTGCCATTCCCGCAGCGTCGATGGGCGTGCTCAGCCTTGAAAACCTTGCTTTCGTCTCGTCTGTTTCGCTGCCTTTCACCGATACAAATCCCGCTGCGATCCGATTCTCCCTGTCGGAGCGCCACAAGCCATTCGTGGTTAGCGTGGCGCCCTTTGGCGGCACCGGCTTCTTCGGCCTCGAGATCCGGACCGACAAGACGCTGCTGATCGAGGCAGCGATCGAATTCGGCGGCATCATCGCGTTCAACCTCCTGGGCATCGTCAAAGGCGGTGTCTATCTTCTCGCCGGCGTCTATCTCGCCATTGAAACCACCGGCGAGCTCGGCATCACGGCGCATCTGCGGGTCGGCGGCTATGTCGATGTGCTGGGGCTCATCACCGTCTCGATCGAGTTCTACCTCGCGCTCAGATACGAGAACAGCAAGCTTGCCGGTATTGCCAGACTGACGATCGGCGTAAAGGTCCTCTTCTTCAGCGAAACATTCAGCTTCGAGGTCAAAAAGGAGATCGCGCATTTGGGCGCAATCCCGAGTGCCGCTCCTCAGGATTTCACCGCTGTGTTCACCCGGGCACAGTGGGCGACTTACTGCAAAGCATTCAGCTAGGAGCCGTCATCTCATGGCACGGCAGAACATCATCTGTACGGCACTTCCGAACGGCCTGAAATCCGCCGGCAGTCCCGCAAAGCTCAAGCTTTCCGCGTTTCTCTCGCCGCGCCTGAGCTTCGATGGAAGCCAGAGCGAGGGGGTGCTTGAGGCTTTCACCGACTTCCTGGACTGGCCGGCGGTCGTCAAAGCGGACAATCTCGAAATCTCCGTCGTGTTCGAAGGCGGCGGGCACCATGTCACCAAGCGCGCGGAAATCGATCGCCGTGTCCTGCCGGATTCGGCCTTGTGGAACAAGCTGTTCAACAAATGCACTTTCGTACGCGAGCCAAGCGGCAGTTTTGCAGGCCGGGGCCAGCCCTACAGTTCCTATCCCGCGAGCGACATCACCGAAAAGATCGCGACCGGCTACCAGACGCTAGGCGTTTCATCGCCCTACCGCCCGGCCGGCAATGAGGGGCTTAAGCGGGCATTCCCTGATCTTCATCACGCAATTGCCGGCGACGGTAGCGTTCACCTCACCCCGCAGGCCCGCCCTCTTGACGAAGTGGAAGCGGTGGCTGAAGCCGACCTCATCAATGATCATGCCCAATTGAGCCGCCTGCTGCTCAACGCCGATACCGATATGCCGTTCGACGACAAGCTGTCAGCCGCCACGGCGATTGCCGGGTGGCGTTCGCGGCTGCGCGACGGCACAGACGCGGTGCCGATCATACTGCCCACCAACGATCCCGCATCGGCATTCGCCCAGTTCCGGGCATTTCATCACAGGCTTCCGGGCACCGCGGCCGCCGCGACGAATGCGGACCAGGACAGAAGGGATTTCCACCAGATCATTACCGCGTTGGCCGAATATCCCGAAGTGCTCCGGCGCCTCGGTCTCGTCATCGATCTTGAAGTGTCAGGCAGCGAAAGTGAGATTTCGCAGTTTGGCGACGTCCGGCGCGTGCTGGTCGTGCCGACATTCCTGCGGACCGCGGCGCAAATCTATACCTATTCGCCGGCGACAAAGTATCTGTTTGATCTCGGGGCGCAAACCGGCCCGCTGCCTTTCGCAAAATTCTGTGCCGCGCCCAGGCGATCGGAGGAGGCGGCCGGCGATGCGGCGCTGGCGCTCAAGCTCGAAATCATCGGCGGGCTTCTGAATCTCCGCCTTCCGCATCCGACCCATCCCGATCCCAGGGCGCTTCAATACGACCTCACTCAGATAGATGTGGATGGAGTCGGACTGAAGCTCCTCAATGCCTTTGGAAACATGGCGATCGAAGACCGCCACTCCGACAAGCCGATCGACGGGACAGGCGAGAAAGGGGCGCCGGGAATCCGCACCAGTGGCATATCGCTCACGCGCGCCGGCCAGGCGGAATCCCTCTTCGCCGGTATCGCGCATTCGGTGGCGCATTCGGCAGTGATGAACAAGAGCGAAGTTACCGAATTCCATGTCGAGGATTTGGTCAGAGGCTACCGCGTCGATGTCCGCCGGTTTCCGACAGCGATCCATGCGTTTGCGGAAGGAGCGGGTGCTGCCGAGTGGAAATCACTTCACAAACGCCGCGGAACTTATCGCTTCGGCGGCGATGAAACCAGCCAAATCACGTTGCGTGACATCGACGATGAGGGTTTCCTGCAGCCCGTACTCGCGCAAGCGGGAGCCCCCCGCGCAGACGGCGTCGATACGATCTACATCCCCGAGTCGGTTTGCCATTGGCAGGGCTGGAGTCTGTCGACGCCACCGCCGGCAAAACCGTTCGACACAGGCGAGTCTTTCTCCGCAGCCGCACCGGACCAGCAAGGTATACCGGCCGTCGACGTCCAGTTCGACGCGGCTGAGCAAAGCCTGCCCTATCTGCGTTTCGGGCACTACTACCAATTGCGTGTGCGCACGGCGGACCTTGCCGGCAACGGGCTTGACATTGCCGCGGCCAACGCGATCGTCGAGGCCCTCGAGCAGCATCACCGGCAGGTTCCCGTTCTTCCTGCAAAGCCCGATGAATTCCAGTATCGCCGTTTTGACCCGCTCGCACCGCCAGCGGTGGTGCTGTCGAGCGACCTGACGGAGGGCGAAACGCCAGATCTCCTTGTCATTCGCAGTAACAGCGGCAAATCGGCCGCCCAGTATGCGGCGGATCTTTGCGATCCCAAATACAAGGGCATCAACGAACGGCACATCGTGCCGCCGAAAGCGTCGCAACTGAGTGCCGAAGTCCATGGACTGCTGGATGGCGCTTTCGGCGGCGCCGGCGACCCTGATCGCCTCTACAACATTTTGCTGAGGGAACGCGGCTCGCTCAACGACAAGGCCGTCATCAATATCGCAACCGGCAATGCCGAGCTTCTGCCGGACGTGCCGGTTCAGACCTCTCCGTCTGGCACGACGATCGTGCCCAACGGCATTTGCATAGTGCCAGCGCCGGGCGGCGAAGCCACCTATGTCATCCACTACGAGAACATACTGAAACTTCCTTATCTGCCTGATCCGGCGGTGCGCGGTGCCGCACTCTTCGGATTGCCAAGCGTCAGGGGCCAGACCGGCGAAATCAATTCCTCAGGCGCACTTGACTTCAGCGGACCGCAGGTGCTGCCGCCGGCTGCGTCGGATGCGCTGGGCTATGTGACCAAAATCAGCTTCGGATCCCCAGGCGCCTGGCCCGAGCTCCTGCCCTTCAAGCTGCAACTCGATGAGGAACAGGCTCTCGGCCAGGAGAGACTGCCCGGCTGGGATCGCGCCAACCGAATCCTGACAGTGAGGGTGCGTCCCGGCGAGATGAGAACCATCTGGCTCAGCTCATATCCCTCAGCCCAGGATGTCGATGCCAATCTTTTCGGCCTGTATTACTGGCGAGCAGGTTCGACCGCCGAGCAAAGAGAGTTCCTGAATGCCGCCCGCCACGGAGCTCTTTCCATGCTCAGTCCGGCCCACATGCTCACGCTTGTACACGCCGTTCAGCAGCCGCTCCGTCTCGAAGCGATGGCGTCTGTGGGCTCGCTGGGGATTGTGCGTTTCAAGAAGGACACGTCTGTCTTTTTCAGCGGCAAGTTCCGCATCCATGCGCCCAGCACGTCAAAGTTCGACCTTGTCGCAAGCTGGAAGGCCCCGGAAGAGGAGGCCCCGCAACGCGCGTGGAAGACGCATGTGCTTGAGATACCCGTCCACGCCCAGGAGCGACCCTCTGTAGCCGCCGATGGCAACGTACCCATCGCCATTTACGATGATGACGTGCTGCAATTCAAGGCTCCGCCCGCGACAGCGGATGAGGCGGCGCGTGCGAAATATCCGGCACGGCAGGACTTCGGCGACACAAAGCACCGGCGCGTGACCTACAAATTGATCGCAACCACCCGCTACACGGAGTTTTTCCCGAAACGCATCACCTGTGAGGAAAAGAACATCACGCTCTCGTTGGGCCTCGATGAGATCGTACCGAGTTCGGCCGTCCCCAGCGCCCCCGAAATTACGGACATCAATCCGGTTTTCGGCTGGAAGGATCTGCGGGTTGCGGGCAAGCTGGCACGCCGCGTCCGCTTCGGGGGCGGGCTGCGCATCTATCTGGGCAAGAGCTGGTATTCTTCGGGCGAAGGCGAGCAGCTTGCCGTTGTGTCGGCGCGGGCCGGGATCGATCCGGTGCATCCGCCGGGGGCGACACCGGACATCGTGCCGTCAGTGCCTTCCGTCAGAATTGATGGGCGGGGCGAGATCTATCCCTTCGATGTAAAGCGCGACAAGGTGCGCGGATATTTCAGCGACATCACCTTCGAGGTGGGATTCAGCTACTTCCCGTTTGTTCGCTTGAGTCTGGCCCGCTACCAGAAGAACTCGCTCAAGGGAATGGAGCTTTCAGAAAGCGTCGATGCGGAAATCCATCAACTGGCGCCCAACCGTGCGGTGGCCCTGACCTATGAAGATTCATCAGGCAGCCGCAAGATCTTCATCACCGTCGAGGGCGCCGAACCCTCGAACGCCGGACGTCCGGTCGGGCATCAGACAGAGGTCATCCTGCAAGAGCGCAATGCCACGGACTTCAGCACGGAACCGGAGCTGGGCTGGTCGCCCGCCGCCCAGCAGCCGGTCGCTGAAACAAGACCATTCCCCCGCACCCAGCTCTGGGTCGGACGCGTGACCGTGCCGATCGGAGACACCGCCAGACAAAGGCGCCTTGTCATCCGCGAGTTTGAGCTGTTCGCGCACAATGTCCATCCCGCGGGCCAGTCATGGCTGGGGCAAACCGAAGCGGACCAGCACCATAACCGGAGACTCGTCTATGCGGACTCAATTCCGGTCTAGGCGCAACATCCGGTCGGGCGCGCGGCGTGCGGTTCTGACGCTGATGTCACTGGCCGCTCTGGCGATCGCCACCGGCCTTGCAATGGCCCAAAGCTGCATCAGGCCGAGCTTCAACTTACCGGGGGGCCCATTCCCCCTTCCCGCAAGCTCAGGCCAGCCGGGCATTCCCCTCGCCATTTCCACCGGCACCTTCTTCACAAGAGAGGGCCGTTCGCCCTGCAATTGCGATCTTGCCGTTGCACTCGGCGATCAGGGCGTTGTCGCCAACCGGCTGGTCATCATGCGCGGCTGCGCCGCCGGCACCTATGACCTGAGCACCGCAATGACCCTGACATTCGAAGGCAGTCCCGCTGCGGTGATCGCAGGGCGCTTTCGCACTGATGCGTCTCAGGGACTCGACGATCTCATCCTGGTCGTGAACACCGATAGAGGCGGCACTGAAATTCATGTCATGGAGCCCGCAGCCAATGGGCAATATGCCACCATATCGCGGCTCAACCTTGCCGGAAATCCTCTCGGCGCAGCCAAAGGCGATTTCGACGGCGACGGCGCGCTTGATTTCGCCGTGATGGGCGATACGGGCACACTGACGGTCATGCGCGGTGACGGCGCGGGGCAGTTCAGCACCGCGACGGTCAGCGGATTGAGCGGACAAGCAAAATCCCTGGCGACCGGGATGTTCACCGGTCGGGCTGAGCGTGATGACATCGCGGTCGCTCTCATCGATCCGCAGGGCAAGATCAATATCGCCGTTGTGAGTCTGGCAGATACCGGATCGTTCGGGATCGCCAGAAATGTCCCGACCGGTGAAAGCGGTGTGGAGGCGAGCATCGCGGCCGCAAATCTGAGCAGTGCCGGTCAATGGCGCGATATCGCGGTTGCGTCATCCAACAGCAACACAAGCGAGGCGGGAGGCCGGGTGAAGCTGCTGCTTGGCCGCGCCGACGGCCAGGGCTTCACCGATGGTGCTGTCCTTACGACCGGTTTCAGACCGCGCGTCATCAACATCACCGACATGAACGGTGACGGAGCCGGAGACCTGGTCGCGGCATTTTTCGCCGATACTTTGAGCGGCACCGGTTCAATAACCATTTTCCAAGGGCAGGCCGCGGAAAAACGATTTGCTGCCACTCCGATGTGGCGAACGCTGCCCAGCCCGATCAATCCTTCACTGCTTGCCACTGCGCGGTTTGCGACGGACGTACCGGGCCTTGTCGCCGCGAATAGCGGACTGAATACGATCTCGGTCTATCTCAGCAATGGCACGGGCGTCTTTGTCACCCCGTCCTTGCGCATGACGGAAGTTCCGGCCGATGCCCGCCTGTTCGTAACCGGTGATTTCCGCAGCACAAGCGGAGACCGGAAGGTGCTCGATCTTGCCTTTACCAGTCCCGATCACGAGAACGGCGGTGAGGTGCTTTCGGTGTTTCTCAACGACGAGACCGGGAAATTCAATCCGGTTGTCCATGGCGAGGGTGATCCGCCGTCCTTTACCGGTAAAAAACCCTTGCTGATGGTCTCAGGCCGATTCAACAGCGACGCGGCAACGGACCTCGCCATCATTGACGAGAATCCCGATGATGGCCTCAAAAGGCCGGTGCTGCGAATTCTGCTCGGCACCGGCGGCGGCCGGTTCAAAGTTCCGGACGGCCTGTCGGAGTTCATTCTCGGTGCCGGCGAAAAGCCGGTGGCGATGGTGACCGGTCACTTCCGCAATGCCAGTGCAGGCGCCAACGTACCGCTCGATATCGCCATCGCTAGTGTTAGTGCGCCGGGCGCGGGTGTGGCCTCCCCCGGCAAGCTGACAATCCTGATCAATGACGGCAGCGGTCAGTTTCCCGATGAGAAAGACAGATTGTTCGAACCCATCGGATTCGTCCCAGATGCCATGGTGGCTTCAAACAGGTTCCGACAAGAAGGGAAATACGACCTCGCCATCAAGCAATCGCAGAGGAACACTTTTGCGCTCTATCTCAACCGCGGCGATGGACGCTTTCCATCCCCGGAGCGCTTCTCCGCTCCTGCAGGGGACGACCAGAATGGCTTCGAATCCGCCGATCCTGTGTTTCTGGTCGACGATATCGACGCCAACAACCTCGAGGACATCGTCCTTCTGGACGATGACCTGTCGCTCGATGTCTACAGCAACAAAGGAGCGGGCCGATTCAAATTCGACGATGTCGTGGCCATGAAGAGTCTGGCCGGCAAGATCGATCTGTCGTCGGCGCGATTCAGGCTCGATAAATTCGGGGACGGACCGATGGGTCTGGCGGCGTTGGTTCAGGCAAGAAACGACGATGGGACGACAGCTACCGCGATCCTCACGCTCAAGGGTGACAGCATCGGGATCTTCAGCGCACCCGATCTGGTCAAGATCCGATTGCCGGTAACGTCCGCGGGCGGGGCCATAGCCGTAGCAACGCCCGCAACATTCTTCGACACCGCGACAGTCGCGCAGCAAGGGGAGTTGTCGTTCAATTCCATCCCCGCTGTCATCTCCGGTCAGTTTGCCAAGGCTCTGCATGGCAATGAAAAGCCGGATCTCTGGTTCCTCGTCAGGTTCGAAGGCAAAAAAGTGGAGGCCGGTGTCTGCCCGAACAATCCGCTTCCCAATCCTGGGCCGGAGAAGGTTAAGGTCAGCTGCCCCGATCTCGACGACCCAGCGATCGTTGAGGCCGTCTGCAATAAAAGATGCCCGCCCAGGTTTGGATGCATCGACACATGCGTTCATGGGCGCTGCAAAATATCGCCTGAGGAGTGCGTGAAGAAGAACTGCGTATTCAAATTTATCCCACAAAATCCATATTGCGGCACGGCCACAGCGGCTTCCTATTTCACTATCGTCGGCAATACGTGCAATGATTGAATTGTAATCGACGAAAAATCAGTTGTTGATAGATCGATACAAGGCTGTTGGAATACGCTAACAGTTCGCCCGCCGATAATTTACCTTGCTGTTTTTTTGATCGCGCGGCCGCGGCGTGGCGAGAAACGAGCCATCGGCGCCCTCAAGCACAGCATTCTGACCGCGATCTGCTTTATGGTCCGCGATCAGGTCACATACCAAGACCTTGGAGCCGACCACTTCACTCGCATCAACCCCGTCGTCACCTTGCCGATCTTGATGTTCCCAGATTCGGTAAACCAGAGGTTGCCGTCGGGGCCGGCGGTGATGCCCTCCGGCAAGCTGATGGCAGTGGGGATGGGGTACTCGGTGAAGGTGCCCGCCGTCGTCACCTTGCCGATCTTGTTGCCCCCATATTCGGTAAACCAGAGGTTGCCGTCGGGGCCGGCGGTGATGCCCATCGGGGCGCTGTCGGCGGTTGGGATGCGGTACTCGGTGATGCTGCCCGCCGTCGTCAGTTTGGCAATCTTGTTGCTGTTGGACTCGGTAAACCAGAGGTTGCCGTCGGGGCCGGCGGTGATGCCGTATGGGTAACTCCCGGCGGTGGGGATGGAGTACTCGGTGACCGGCGGCTGAGCTACAGCCATCTCAGTTGTCAACGCCATGGCTGCAACAACAGCCAGCACGAGTTCGCCCGCCATTACGGCTGTCGTCCTCATCATCGTTGTCTTCATCGCCTGGCCCTCCCTTGGCTCGAGTGTGACGGCGGTCCCTGACAACTCCAGGTGAGCCTTCCAAGCCGGTCGCGCGAAGGTGGTCCCCGTGACGGCGGGACCAGCGTTTACCGATTGAGCGAGACGGGTCGGACCAACGGGGCGGCAAAGAGCACGAGTGCGAGCGGACCTGCTGAG
>Ga0066388_100003245_pt1 | contig 10431 bp, 7 predicted proteins | sample PanSoiMetaGPlot6_FD_64539 | JGI IMG/M metagenome (GOLD analysis project Ga0066388, IMG submission 64539) | Tropical forest soil microbial communities from Panama analyzed to predict greenhouse gas emissions - Panama Soil - Plot 6 (Hybrid Assembly) | ecosystem: Environmental > Terrestrial > Soil... | reverse complement strand
GGAAACGATTAAGCGTCAGGAGGTTCCCCACCTGGTTATCCAGGGTCAAAACTCGAGCAGGTCCTTGGCTGAGACCCAGTTTTTATGATCAAGCTAGTGCTTGCCGACGCGGCTTCCACACGGACGTTAGGCTGCTCGATCGGCTTTGCTGTAACCCAAGGAGCGACAATCGCTCTGTCCGGGACGCTCGGAGCCGGTAAAACAACGCTAGTAAAGGGATTAGGCGACGGTTTGGCTGTGAAGGAGATCGTCGCCAGCCCAACATTTACGATGTTGAACGAGTATCACTCCGGGCGGCTGGCCATGTATCACGTCGATCTTTACCGGCTCAAGGACGATAAGGTGACGGAAGCAGCCCTTGGCGGCCCCGGGCTGGATCTCTTCCGGGCGGAACTAGATGACATCGTCGAGAACGGCCGGTCGCTCCTGGTTATTGAGTGGGCTGATGTTGCAGATTACCTCTTACCTGCCGATCGCATTTCGATTTCTCTGGACTATGTCGATATCGGAGAGCCCGAGGCCGGGAGGGCAGCCACGATTGAGGCGACCGGACCGATTTCGGCCGGACTGCTCGCCCGCCTCCAGTTACTGTAGGGTCGACCGTGTCCGCCAGGCACTGCCGGGACATGCATACGATTGCTCACGGTCGCGGAGTTTACCGTGAGCTTTGGGCCGCGCTGAAGCCGTATGTCTGAGGTCCAGATCGTAACAGCCTGCTTGATTTATTTTTTCTAAGAAATGCAACCACTGCCCCGTTATGGGAGTCACTGGTTTAGGCAGGCGGACTGATTGGTTTGCTCGGCCAGGGCAGTTGATATTGTCAGGAGCGTCGGCACCCCCATGATATACTCGCAACTCGTCCCCGTATCTTGACAGGTTGTACGAACCGGGATCGGGAAGGCAACTTGCACTGCCACGTGTCGGCAGTTTTACGGCGGGTAAGGCGTAGCAGCGCCAACATCTAATAACTGGTAACAACTTGAGATGAGTAAGTCACTGGTAATCGTTGAGTCTCCGGCGAAAGCTAAGACCATAAGTAAGATCCTGGGAAGGGACTTCCAGGTTAAGGCCAGCATCGGGCATATCCGCGATCTGCCGAAGAACAAGCTAGGCGTCAATGTACGCAAAAACTTCGAGCCTCAGTATGAGATTCTCCGAGAGAAAGAGCCGATTGTTCAGGAATTGAAAGAGGCAGCGGAAGAAGCAGATCACGTCTATCTCGCGCCTGATCCTGATCGTGAAGGTGAAGCGATTGCCTGGCACTTGCAGGAGCTCCTGGCGCTGCCCAAGAGCAAGATTCATCGCATTGAATTCAACGAGATCACGCGCGAGGCCGTTCTGGCAGCTATGAAGACACCGCGGCAGATTGACCGGCGACTTGTCGATGCCCAGCAAGCCCGGCGTGTGCTCGACCGGCTGGTCGGGTACAAAATCAGTCCGCTGCTCTGGCGCAAGGTGAACGGCCGTTCGGCCGGCCGTGTGCAGAGTGTGGCCGTACGCCTCATCTGTGAGCGCGAGGAGGACATCGAGGCCTTCCAGGCGCAAGAGTACTGGTCCATTCGTGCTGAGCTTTCCAAGCCGCACGCCAAGCAAACTTTCAGCGCGCCGCTGGCTAAATATGAAGGCAAACGAGTGATTCCGGCCACTGAAAAGCCAGGGCCGGGCGCCTTCATAATCGATGGCCAGGCAAAGGCCGGACAAATAGTCGCCGCGCTCGAGAAGGAGCAATTCGTCGTTTCGTCGGTTGCGGAAAAGATCGGGCAGAAGCAGCCGGTTCCTCCGTTTATCACGTCGACGATGCAGCGTGAGGCGGCGCTGCAGATTGGCTTCGCCGTCAAGAAAACAATGCAGGTTGCCCAGGCACTGTACGAGGGTATCGAGCTGGGTGCCGCCGGGCCCGCTGGTCTGATCACTTACATGAGAACGGACTCGACCCGCGTTGCCACGCAGGCCCAGGACGAAGCACGCCACTTCATCGTCAATAAGTATGGAAAGGACTACTATCCGGACAAGCCGCGGGTTTATACGCGCAAGGCCAAGAGCGTTCAAGATGCGCACGAAGCGATCCGGCCGACCAGCGTGGAAAGGACGCCCGAGTCGGTTAAGCAGTACCTGACCCCGGATCAATTCAAGCTGTACAAGCTGGTCTGGGAGCGCTTTGTCGCCAGCCAAATGGCTGCTGCCGAGCTCCTGACCACCACGGTCGAGATATCGGCAGGTGCTGGTCTCTTCAGGACATCGTCGACCGAGACGAAGTTTGCCGGATTCACCATCGTCTACAACCGAGCGCAGAACGGCGACGCGGACAGCGAAGACAAGGACGAGGGCGAAACCACTGCCAATCTGCCGCAATTGCAGGAAGGCGAGGAGGTGAAGCTGCGCGAATTGAACCCCCGCCAGCATTTCACGCAACCGCCCCCCCGGTACAACGAAGCCAGTCTCGTGAAGACCCTCGAAGAGCTCGGCATCGGCAGACCTTCGACATACGCCACGACGATTGCCACCGTCCTCGATCGTAAGTACGTGGAGAGGCAGGGCAAGCAACTGTCGCCTACAAAACTGGGCAAGGCCGTAAATCTTCTGCTGGTGGAGCACTTCAAGGACATCGTCGATGTCGGGTTCACGGCGGAAATGGAGACCAAGCTCGACCAGATTGAAGAAGACAAGGTCGAGTGGCACGGCATGCTCAAGGATTTTTATGAGCCCTTCGGCGAGACGCTCAAGCGTGCCAAAGAGAACATGGACAAGGTGATCATCCTCTCCGAGCACAAATGCCCGGAGTGCGGACAGCAGATGGCTGTCAGATCATCGCGGTTCGGTCAATTTCTTGGTTGCTCCGGCTACCCCGAGTGCAAGACGACCATCGCCCTGACAAAAGACGGCACTCCCGTGCCTCCCGATCGCCCGAGCGAAGAGCTGTGCAAGAACTGCGGCGGTCCGATGGTGATTCGTTATGGTCGTTACGGGGATTACCTGGCTTGCCCGGCGCCTGAGTGCCAGGCCCAGCGTCCGATCGTCAAGTCGACTGGCGTCACCTGCCCGCGCGAAGGCTGCGGTGGCGAGATCATCGAGAAGAAGTCGCGGCGTGGCAAAATCTTCTACGGATGCAGCCACTATTCCCAGAAGAAGTGCACGACGGCCTTCTGGTATCCGCCCTTGATTTCAGGCGGACCGAATGGCGGCAACCAGTGTCCGAAATGCCACAGCTTGCTTGTATACAAGACACTGAAGCGCGGCGACCAGATTGCTTGCCCTCAAAAAGAGTGCGACTTCGCGCAAGTGGCCACGGGTGTTGAGCAGCGACCCTGATCTCGCCGAGTGCAAGATCTCGTGGTTTATGCTCGCCCGTTCAGCAGTCCGCCAGCGATCGATTGGCGGGCTTCGCAACTTGTGCAGGTGAGCGCTTTGTCAAGACTTTATTAAAGTCGCTCTTGGCATGCCGGAACCCATGCCAAGTCGGACCAAACCTCGCTTTCGGTGGTATAGAATGAGATCACATTAAAGGACTCTAGGGAGACCTGGCGCAATGTTTGAGCGGTTCACTGAAAAAGCCATCAAAGTAATCATGTTGGCCCAGGAAGAAGCAAGACGCCTGGGACACAACTTTGTAGGAACAGAGCAGATCCTTCTCGGGCTCATTGGCGAAGGCACGGGTATCGCTGCCAAGACGCTGAAGTCGATGGGTGTAAATCTGAAGGACGCCCGCGTAGAAGTTGAGAAGATCATTGGTCGTGGGTCGGGCTTTGTGGCTGTGGAGATTCCCTTTACTCCCAGAGCCAAGCGCGTTCTTGAGCTTTCCTGGGACGAAGCGCGGCAGCTCGGACACAACTACATCGGCACCGAGCACTTGCTGCTCGGGTTGATCAGAGAGGGCGAGGGAGTCGCTGCCCGTGTCCTGGAGAATCTCGGTGTCGATCTCACCAAAGTGAGAAGTCACGTCATCCGCCTGCTTGGTGAAAGTGGCGCCGCCGCAACCGGTACATCCACGACGACAGGCACGGGAAGGTCCAAGACGCCGACCCTGGACGAGTTCGGCTTGAATTTAACGCAAGCTGCCCAGGAAGGGCGTCTTGATCCAGTGGTCGGGCGTGAGAAAGAAATCGAGCGCGTGATCCAGATTCTCGGCCGCCGAACCAAGAACAATCCGGTTCTCATCGGCGAGCCGGGCGTCGGCAAAACCGCGATTGCAGAAGGACTGGCCATTCGCATTGCCAATGCAGATGTTCCCGAGATTCTCAATGACAAGAAAATCGTGATGTTGGACATCGGCTTGCTGGTGGCAGGCACCAAGTATCGCGGCGAGTTCGAAGAGCGCCTCAAGAAGATCATGGATGAAATTCGAGCGGCCGGTAACGTCATGCTCGTCATCGACGAACTGCATACGTTGATCGGTGCTGGTGCGGCAGAAGGCGCAATCGATGCTGCCAACATCTTGAAGCCGGCCCTGGCGCGTGGCGAGTTGCAGTGCATCGGTGCCACCACGATGGACGAGTATCGCAAGCACATCGAGCGCGACGCCGCCCTCGAGCGCAGGTTCCAGCCAGTGATCATCGATCCGCCCTCGGTCGACGAAACAATCGAAATTTTGCGTGGATTGCGACCCAAGTATGAGGAGCACCACCGGTTGATCATCTCCGATCAAGCCATCGATCAGGCAGCCAAGCTCTCCGACCGCTACATCAGCGATCGTTATCTGCCGGACAAAGCAATCGACTTGATCGACGAGGCCGCCTCGAGGGTTCGTCTGCGGGCCAGCTCGCTGCCGCCGGAGGGCAAAGAAGTCGAGCGCGAGCTGAGAAAGGTTCGCCGCGACAAAGAAATGGCCATCCGCAATCAAGAGTTCGAGAAAGCCGCATCATTGCGTGAGCAGGAGACCAAGCTTTCGGAGAAGATCCGCGAAATTCAGGCGCAGTGGAAAGCAAAACAAGAAACTGAAAAACCGATCGTCACCGAGGAAGAAGTGGCATACGTGGTCAGCTCCTGGACCGGCATTCCGCTGCTCAAGCTCACCGAAGGCGAATCCGAAAAGCTTCTGCATATGGCAGACGTATTGCACCAGCGCGTGATCGGACAAGACGAAGCAGTCGAAGCAGTCTGCAAGGCGATTCGTCGTGCCAGAGTCGGTTTGAAGAACCCGCTGCGTCCGATTGGCAGCTTCATTTTCTCCGGGCCGACCGGTGTTGGAAAAACCGAGCTCGCCAAAGCGCTTGCCGGCTACTTCTTCGGTTCGGAAGAAGCGATGATTCGCATCGATATGTCGGAGTTCATGGAGCACCACACAACCTCCAAACTGATCGGCTCTCCGCCCGGCTATGTGGGCTATCAGGAAGGCGGTCAGCTTACGGAGGCAGTGCGTCGCAAGCCCTATAGCGTTGTGCTCTTCGATGAAATCGAAAAGGCACACCCTGATGTCTTCAACGTCCTTCTGCAGATTCTCGACGATGGACGCTTGTCTGACAGCAAGGGACGGACCGTCGACTTCAAAAACACCATCATCATCATGACGTCGAACGTCGGCGCTCAATACATCGACAAGACCGCGTTGCAAGTAGGGTTCCAGCGAGCTGCAACCGAGAACACCGAACATGAAGAGCGCTACAAGAAAATTCGTGACCTGGTGATGGATTCGATGAAGAAAACATTCCGTCCGGAATTCCTGAACAGAATCGACGAGATGATCGTGTTCCAACAACTCACCAAGGAAGAGATCAGAAAAATCGTCGATCTGATGAGCGCGGACTTGCAGAGCCGCATCAAGGCTCAGGGCATGGAGCTTGTCATTACGGACGACTGCAAGGACTTCGTCGCCAAAGACGGATACAACCCGACATACGGTGCCCGCCCGCTCCGTCGCTCTATTCAGAAGTATCTCGAAGACGCGCTTGCCGAGCAAGTCTTGCTTGGCCGATTCAAGGAAGGCGACACGATTACGACCGTGCTCGATGGCGACAACATCAAGTTCGAGAAGGGCGCCAAGAAGGCAGGAAAGGCAGAGAAGTCCGACAAGCAGACCGACGAAAAGCCCGGCGAAGAGAAAGCATCGGCAGCCAAGGGCTAGAGCAATGCCCGGGCTCGGGCATTGCCAGCCGTCGCGGCACCGATCTGTGCAATGGCTAAGGCGGCGGAGCGCGTAGATGACGTCAGTTGAACTGAAGTGGACAGCGGACGTACTACGAGCCTTCGCTTACCTAGAGAAAGCGATAAACGGTCAGCCGATACTCGTGATCGCCTGGTTCGTTATCGGCGTTTTTACAGAGCTGGTCCCGGGCGCGCGCTTCTTCGGACATCTGGTATCGCTCGTCATTTTTCAGGCGATTGCCTGCGATCTGATCCGCATGGTCTGGGCTGATCTCCAGGACCCGGACGTGGCTAAGCAGGAGGCCATGCATAGAGGCGGACTGCCGCTGTTGAGCCTGATATTTCTGCATGTTGCTTATCTGGGAGTAGCATTTCTGGCGTTCTTTTTGCTCATCATCCCTAGTTTCATCTGGGCGGTGCGGGCAAGTCTGGCTATTGTCTTCGTTTGTTTAGATGATGTTGGTGCCGTCGAGGCCCTCAAGACGAGCGTGAAATTGACGGGCGAACGCTTCTGGTATTGCACGCGTTATCTTGTGCCGGTGAATCTCGCCGTGGCAGTTCCGGTTACCCTGCTTGGTCTTGGACTGGATCATGGGCTGGCAGTGCTGATGGAGCAACCGTTCGAGTGGCCGATCATGTTGGCAGGGCGTGCCGTGGCTGCGCTGCTCAGAGCCGTGTTTACCCTCATGTGGCAGATGGTGGTTATCGCTTGCCTGGCCAGGCTGTACGCGCATCTGAAAGGACTGAGCCAGTCGCGAGAGCCTGCTGCCCAGACATAGGACCGTCCCTTGAAAAGTGACACCGTTGCCGCATGCGAGAATGTTAGTGCAGCGTCCACTGAGCGATGAGGGTGAATATCATGGCTGAAGAGCCACTCAAGTCCGAGTCAGATTCCCCCGACACCGATCCGGTTCTTGCCGGCCTCGAGCTGGTCGAGTCGGAGCGCGAGGAACTGGAGGACGTTGGACCGGTACCGGAAATTCCAGAGGGACAGGATCCTTCCTTGTGGTCGAATCCTCTGGTCACTTTCCCGGGCGGTCTCACCCAGCGCATGATACGCATCGATGTGGACGTCTTCGACTGGTTCAAAGCTGGTGGTGACGACTTCGAAATCCGCATGAACGCCATCCTGCGAAAGGTCATGGAAGAACAGGCCTGATCTGTCCTCGGAGCGATGCCCGATGAGTCGCGCTGCGCCCACCCTGGTACCTGTCTTGGTCGAACACTGATTTCAGGTCTAAAAACTAAGTGCCGGCCGTCTAATCTCTGGGGAATAGCAAAACTGGTTGCCGTTCAGTCCTGGTGATAACAGCATGTCAGATCCTCACGAGCATATTGAAAACTTGCGTGCCGCGGTAAGGCTTTCTCCGGAGAACGTGCCGCTGCGCATGCTGCTTGCTGACGCGCTTGCCGGTGTCGGCAAGTTCGAGGAAGCCGAGGCCGAGTACGCGGTTGCCCTTGCCGGTTCTCCGAACGACGGCAGGCTCATGCTGTCGCTGGCAACCGCGTGTTTTCAGGCCGGCAAGTACAGCAAGGCTCTGGTGCTGGTGGAGGACCTGATCAAACGTGACGATTCGCCGGCCAGGGCGCACCTGTTGTATGCCCGTCTGATGCTAAATGAAGGACAAGCAAAACAAGCCGTAGATCACTACAGGCGAGCGGTAAGAAAGGATGCCGGTGCAGCCGATCCGGAGCTGGCTGAACGTCTCGGTATAGGTGCCGGCAGCGAGTCAGAAATTGCCGAGGGACGGATCAGGCAGTCGGCCGGCGGGTTCGATGATGATGAGCTGCCGTCCGAGGCTGTCGGCGGCGTTCTGCTGGAAGCCAGCGACATCGACTTTGAAGATGTTGGCGGCATGGAGCAGGTCAAAGAGCAAATACGGATGAAGATCATCTATCCGTTGACACACGCGGACACATTCAAGGCCTATGGCAAGAAAATTGGTGGCGGAATCTTGATGTACGGGCCTCCTGGCTGCGGAAAAACGTACCTGGCCAAGGCCACCGCCGGCGAGATTGACGCACGATTTCTGGCGGTCGGGCTGCACCATGTCCTGGATATGTGGATTGGCAACAGCGAGCGAAATCTGCACCAAATCTTCGAGGTCGCTCGCGCCAACAAACCGTGCGTCTTGTTTTTCGACGAAGTCGATGCGCTGGCCGCCAGTCGCTCTGACATGAAGCACAGCGCCGGGCGGCACCTCATCAACCAATTTCTCAACGAGCTTGACGGTGTCGACACGGATAACGACGGGTTACTGATTCTGGCGGCCACCAATGCTCCCTGGCACGTGGATCCGGCATTCCGCCGTCCGGGTCGCTTCGATCGCATACTCTTCATTCCTCCTCCGGATGCGCAGGCAAGAGCAGCAATCCTGCGATTGCTGTTGAAGGGGAAACCGATCGAAAACGTTGACTTCGAGCATCTGGCTAAAAAGGCCGACAAGTTTTCCGGCGCAGATCTGAAAGCTCTCGTTGACGTGGTAGTGGAAGCGAAGATTGCCGAAGCAATGAAAGATGGCATTCCCAAACCAATCGCCACCAGAGATCTGGAACGCTCGCTCAAGTCCGTCAAGCCCTCCACCAGTGAATGGTTTTCGTCCGCCCGAAACTATGCCGTGTATGCCAATGAAGGCGGGCTCTACGATGACATTTTGAGGTATCTGAACATCAGATGAGCGCTCATTTCGAGAAAGGCCGCATTCTCTACATTCAACATCGGTATAGCGACGCTGAACAGGAGTTTCGCCGGGCGCTGGCGGAGATGCCGGATGACTCCACCACTCATGCCATGCTGGCCGCTGCGCTCGATGCCCAGAAGAAACATGACGAAGCAGTTCGCGAAGCGAAGGAAGCGATCAAAGTCGACCCTGAAAACGCCTTTGCATTCTACGCGCTTGCCCTGACAAGCCTGAAATCCGGACGTTTGAAGGAGGCAAAGTCGTCGATCCGGGAAGCAATGAGGCTCGATCCAGATGATCCGCTTTTCTATTCGATGGCGGCCCTGATTGCTGATACGGAAAACGAATGGCCTGAAATGCTGAAAGTGGCCGAGCAGGGGCTGGCAATCGAGCCGGAAGATGTCGATTGCATAAATGCCAGGGCTAAGGCGCTGACGCACATGGGCAGAACGGAGGAGGCCGCCGCATCACTGCAGGTCGCATTGCAGATCGATCCGGAGAATGCGGAGACTCACAGCAACATGGGCTGGCTCTTGGTCCGCCGTGGCTCAGTCGACGCGGCGATAGATCATTTTCGTGAGGCTTTGCGCATCGAACCTGATTCGCAATGGGCATACGAGGGCGTAGTGGAAGGGCTGAAGGCGCGCAACCCGATATACCACATGCTGTTGTTGTTTGGATTGTCTTTCTCCTCGTTCAGCAACAGAGTGCAAACGTGGATGTACTGGGTGCTCTGGGTCATTCCGCCGGCTCGAGCACTCATGCTGCTCGGCGTGATTGTATACGCTTGTGGTCACGCTTTCTTCAATTTACTGCTGCGCCTCGATCCAGTCGGGCGGCGCGTGCTGACCGATGAAGCAAAGCGAAGCAACAATTATGCGCTAGGTTGCATCGCCTTGATTGCGGCCCTGATCGGTTTTGGCTGGTACGCCGAGGCTAGCAATCCTGAGCATCGCGCGCTCGATAAGGCGTCGAGTCTGGTCGCGCATGGACACGTCGCCGAGGCGAGAAGAATCTGGCAAAAACAGCTGAGCCGAGCAACTTCCCTGGCTGCCGGTGGGAAGTATCACGATGCCGAGCGCATTCTCGAGCGCTTGAACAGTCACTTGAGTAGCATGGAAGGCGAAGCGGTTGCCAGCGACAGGGTCGAGTGCCTGACCGCCCTGGCACGGCTGTACCTCCGTCAGGACACTTCTCACGACAAGGCGGCCGAATATTTGGAGGAGTCGTTGAAATTAGGAACGGGCCTGGACCCTCTATCCAGAGCAAAGATTCAAGCCGACCTGGAGCTGGCGCAACGTGGGGGCAGGCTCGAGCCGGTTGCGGGATTGGTGGTGCCGGGGCCGGGAGGACTTCAGACCCCGCAAGAATACCTGCAGGGCGTGCAGTCGAGACTAAAAGCGAGCTGGCGTCCCCCCGTGACCGATCAGGACGTGGACATAACCGTCTCGTTTCAAGTCCACGCCGACGGTAAGGTATCCGATATCAAGCTCGTCAAGGCGAGTCCTTCGGCTGAGGCAAATGAGCAGGCGTTGGCCGCGATCAAGGCGGCGGCGCCCTTTGATCTTCTGCCCGACACATTGAAGCCTGTCACCGAGATTCAGATGACCTTCGACGCCGCGCGAAAGTTTTCCGACAACAACCGGCGCTGAACAGCCGGTGTCCTGCATAC
>Ga0066388_100003244_pt1 | contig 10431 bp, 12 predicted proteins | sample PanSoiMetaGPlot6_FD_64539 | JGI IMG/M metagenome (GOLD analysis project Ga0066388, IMG submission 64539) | Tropical forest soil microbial communities from Panama analyzed to predict greenhouse gas emissions - Panama Soil - Plot 6 (Hybrid Assembly) | ecosystem: Environmental > Terrestrial >... | reverse complement strand
ATCCTACGTTCCCGGCGAGCGGGCAATGCTCAAGGTCAAGCAACGTCGCACCGCGGACTGCGTGGTTGGCGGCTTTCGTTATGGCACGGGCACCAAAGAGGTGGGCTCCCTCCTACTCGGGCTCTACGATCGCGACGGCAAACTCGATCATGTCGGCTTCACCTCGACGATTGCCAATAGGGATCGCGCCGCGCTAACCACAAGGCTCGAGGCTTTGATTTCCTCTCCTGGTTTCACGGGAAAAGCGCCGGGCGCCCAAAGCCGCTGGAGCACCGAGCGCAGCGCCGAATGGCAGCCGCTGAAGCCAAAGCTCGTGGTCGAGGTCACTTATGACCAGGTCACTGGCAACCGCTTTCGTCATGGCACCAAGCTTCTCCGCTTTCGTCCCGACAAAGCTCCGCGGCAATGCACATTCCAGCAGATCGCCCAGCCAGCGAGGCAGCCCAAGCTCTTCGCCGAGATGTTGAAATCGTGAACGCGATGCGGCTTGACAGCCTCGCCGTCTCCGCATAACACTTAACCTTATGGTTAAGTATCAGGACGCCATCCTCGACCGCACTTTTGCGGCTCTGGCCGATCCCACCAGACGAGCGCTGCTCGCGCGATTGAACAGCGGAGAGAGCGCCTCGGTTAGCGAGCTCGCGCGTCCGTTTCCGATATCGCTGCCGGCAGTGATGAAGCATCTCGACGTGTTGTCGAACTCAGGCCTCATCAGGCGCACCAAGACAGGCCGCATCGTGGCCTGCGAACTGACGCCAGAGCCGATGGAAACCGCCATGACTTGGCTCAATCGCTATCTGCAATTCTGGTCAGAGCAACTCGATCGCCTTGCCGCATTCGTAGAGAGAGAATCATGTCCGCCCAAGCAAAAGTCGCCGTCAAGCCAAGCCTCACCCTCAAACGTCGTCTCAATGCGCCGCCCGAAAGGGTCTTCGCCGCGTGGACGGACCCGCAAAAATTGATGCAATGGTTTGGGCCTGAACAGATTGAGATGTTGCGCGCTGAAGCCGATGCGCGAGTCGGCGGCCGTTTCCGTTTGATCATGCGCGGCACCGACGGGGAGGAGCATGACGTAAGCGGCGTCTATCGCGAAGTGGTGCCCGACCGGAAGCTCGTTTTCACCTGGGGTTGGCGCACGACGCCGGAACGCGAATCGCTTGTGACCGTTGACATCCGACCTGACGGCGCCGGCTCGCAGCTCACCTTGACTCACGAGCAGTTCTTCGACGAGGCCGCGCGCGACCGGCACGAGCATGGCTGGACTGGCTGCCTCAACAAGCTCGAACGCTATTTTGCTTGAAATCGAAAGGAAGTGACATGGCACAAGCAGCACGGAAGCAGAAGACAGAGTGCGCGGACGAGAGGGGCGCGCATGGCAGTTTCTGCTGGAACGAGTTGACGACGCATGATCCCGCGCAGGCGAAAAAATTCTATGCCGACATCATTGGCTGGACTTTCGACCCGATGACGATGCAGGACGGCGGCACGTATTGGGTGGCCAAGGTCGGCGACAAGATGGTAGGCGGAATCTTCGAGATGAAAGGGCCCGAGTTTGCCGAGATTTGCGACAATTGGATGCCATATCTGTCCGTCGACCATGTCGACGAACGCGTGAAGAGGGCGACCGCGGCAGGCGCTTCGCTCATGCGCCCACTATTCGATATTCCAGGCATTGGGCGTATCGCAATCCTGCGCGAACCTGGCGGCGCCGTCGTCGGCTGGATGACTCCGGCAACTGTTTGAGGCGACGAATTTGCGGCGCGGGGAGCATTGCTCCTCGCCCTCGTCCGGACGGAGCTCGATGATGCAGTACAAGATCGTATCCCAAGACGAATGGATCGCGGCACGGAAGGCATATCTTGCCAAAGAGAAGGCGTTCACCAGGGCTCGCGATCAATTGAGTGCGGAGCGGCGGGACCTCCCCTGGGTCAAGGTCGAGAAGAACTACGTGTTCGATACTCCCAAAGGCAAAACGACCCTCGGCGACCTGTTCGCTGGCCGAAGCCAGCTGATCGTCTACCACTTGATGCTTGGGCCTGATTGGGGCGAAGGCTGCCAGAGCTGCTCCTACCTCGCCGATCATTTTGATGGGATGATATTTCACCTCGCACATCGCGACGTGACCTTCTGCGTCATCTCGCGCGCGCTGCTCTCAGAGATCGAAGCCTACAAGACGCGAATGGGCTGGCACTTCCTCTCGGCGTCGTCCAACGGCAACAACTTCAACTATGACTTCAATGTCTCATTCAGACCCGAGGAGGCCGACAGCGAGGTCTACTACAATTACGAGATGCGCGATTTCGAGTTCGATGAAATGCCGGGCGTGAGCGTATTTGCTAAGGATGCATCCGGCGCCATCTTCCACACTTACTCGGCTTACGCGCGGGGACTCGACATTCTGATCGGCACCTACAACTTTCTCGATCTCGTGCCAAAGGGCCGCGACGAAACCGAGTTGCCGTGGTCTATGGCCTAGGTGCGACGCCACGATGACTATGATGACGTCAAGGACTCAAAGGCCTGAGAACTCGAACATCATCAAGGTCGCGCCGTTGCGAGGAGGCGATCGAGTTCTACAAGACTGCGCTCGGCGCAGAACTGGAACAGCTCATGCGCTTCAAGGACGCACCGGACACCGCGATGGTCCGCGAGGCTCCGACAACAAGGTGATACATTCCTCCTTTCGCATCGGCAACACGCGGGTGCTGAAGAAAAGCGTTCAGGTTTACCGGGCGAAGAAGGCGGGAAGATCTGGCGCGAGCATGGCGCGCTCGAGTTTCGCGAGCGCGGGCCGATCGTGACCGCGTCAACAAGACGGTGATGACGACAAGCGGCTCGCTAACATGATGGACATCAAGGAGATGCCCTTCGCTTGCGAAGCGCATGGTCTATGGCGGTTTCAAGGTCCTGGTCGAAGCCTAGGCATACGCTGCTCAGCCGGGCGCGCGGCTGGCTTAGTTGTTGCGCGGCTCGCTGGCGCCTTTATCGTCTGGCGCGCTCGCTAGCTTGAACGCGGGAAAGTCCGACGGCCAGCGTTGGCGTGCCACAAGCTGCGGTCAGCAGCACCGAACCCAAGCAGATTGCCCTTGCCATTCGCCTCCCGATCGAAACGATGACGCGCGAGGTCCCCGATTTACGCTTCATCGCACTCCCTGTAGTCGCGAGGAGCGCCCCCCAACCTAATGCATTAACTTCATGGCGCCTGTGTACAGCGCCCCGCCGATGACGCAGGGCACCGCGATATAGACCTGACCCAACGCGCTCGCCGCCACGCAGCCGGTGGCAATGGCAATCGACCCCGCCGTCGCCGCCTTCGACATGCCGGCCTCATTCGTGGCTTTCAGCTTCTGCGCGTCCTCGATGGCGGCAAACTGGTCCTTACGGATCTTCTCGGATTCGAAGACGTCGGCGGCCTCGATCACGTCCTTCAACGGCTTGGCGATTTCCGGAGGTTGCCGAGGATATTCGGCGCGATAGAGGTTGAGCAGATCGCGGTTGCGCTCTGCATAGGAGGCAAGCGTCCATTTGGCGGTGGCGCCGGTCGCTATCTTGTCGACCGCGCTCGGATCATTCCTCCAGCCAGAAAATATCTTCTTTAGCGAGAAATTGCCGTCGTTCTGGTTCTTGGACCAGCGCAACGCCTGTATGATGCGCATCACAGGCTCGTATTGCCCGGTGGCGACATAATAGCCCCACAGAGTGTAGACCACTGTAGGCCCGTCGCTGAGATCGACCTCCATCAGGGGCTTCGCCTTGCCGGAGAGATAGGAGTCAATCAACGGCTCGCGCAGGAGCATGCGGGTCTTGTACTTCGTCAAGAGGTCGCTCCAGTCAGGGCGACCGGAAAATGCGATTGCCCTGATCAGGACGGCTTGATCCTTGTCGGGCATCGGCAGCATCTTGGCGACCAGCACCGGTCCATCCCTCCGGTTGTCGCCGAGCACGCCGGCTATGAAGCCAGTGCAAAAAGCCCCCTTTTCCTCATCGGTGAACATGCCGAGCTCGCGCATGGCATGCACCGCAGCAGGCACGCGCCAGGGCGTGGGATGAGCATGATAGTTATAGACCCATTCGACCAGCCGGTCTGGACTGGAGAAAGCCTCGTCGGCTTCGGACTGCTGCATTTGCTCGGGCGAAACCAGCCGCGGCGCCGGCACGGCCATTGGCTCAGCTGGCGTTCCGTGGCTGATAATCGGCGCGTTGGCCGCGGGCAGAGATTCAGCCGGCGGAGCGAGGCGCTGTGGCGCCATCGAACTCGGTTGCTTCGCGACGGAGATGGTTTGCGGCGGCTCGGTCTGCTCGGCGGCGTTTTGCGCGGCGCACGGGACTGACAGTCCAAGGGCGCAGGCAAGCACGGCCAAAGCAACGACGCGCATCGGTCATCAGCTTCCTGCCCCCCGGCCCCAGCGTGATGACGATCCCTACATTTAATGCCGGCGGACTAGGCCCCCGCGGCGGCGTTGAAAATCCTTAAGTTTCGTGGCTTTTTCAGGGCTGGTAACGTTAACCTTGCGGGCGATGCCGGGAAATCCAGCCTTTGCCGGGACTAGGCGTAAAGCTCCATTTTGCGAGTCGTCGCGCGGTCCATCACCGCAATGCTCTCGGCCGCTTGGTCGCACTGGCGCACGATCTCCGGCACCGCGGTGATTTCCCATAGCGACCCCTGGCAGAACGGCCCAAGCGCGAATAGACCACGCGTCAGCGCGCCGCTCTTGCTCAAAACTTGGCCGTTCGGCAGCGCGGCAAGCCCAAGCTGGTGAGCGTCCTCGCGCGCCATGCCCTGTTCCACCAAGCTTCTAATCAGCGGAGACACAAGATCGGCGCGGTGACCGGTGCAATTGAAGGCGAGATCGGTTGTCATTACCTCGGCTTGGGTTGCTCCATGCCTCGTCGTCATCAGCTTGAAGCTCTCGCCGTCCCGCTCGACAGCGGTTACGCGACCCTCCACCAGCACCGCCCGGCCATCGTTGAACTCTGCCTGGAGGCGCCCATGCACTTCAAGGGGCAAGCGATGGCGATGCTTGCTCTTCGACGGACAAGCCCCGCCAGATGTCTTGCATCGAGGAACGCAAGCCGTTGATGATCGCCTGCCAAGGCGTGCCATGCGCCTCGGCCGCGGCACAGGCGATGGCGATCGCGGAGGTCAGTCCGGATACGCGCTTGGAGCGGGGCAGTCCGATCTCCTGCGGCACGACACCCTTGGCGGCGTGAGGCCGCGGCAGCTGCCCGCGCCGTGAGATGACCGTGGCCTTGCCCTGGAAGCCATCTCGGCGCGCGCTTAAGAGTACGTCGACCATGGTGAGGCCGGAGCCGATCAGCGCAATCGACTTGGCATTGGCAAGGCGATCGGGAGGCACCACGTCGAACGGCGCGAGCGCGCCGGTCGGCGCTGATGCGGGAAGCCCATAGGCCGTGGCGAGGAGCACGACATCAGCATGAAGCGGTTCTCTCCGGTCGAATTGCAAGGCGAAGCAACCGCCGTCGCCGATGCAGGCAGTGGCCTCTACACTGACGATCTTCAGCTCGACGTCTGGTCTTGCCTTCACTGCCTCGAAGAAACGCTCGCGCACATATTCGCCGAACAGTTGGCGCGGCAGGAAGGTGTGGGCGAGACCCTCATGCAAGCCGGCATGATTTTCGCCCTGATCGATCTGGCGAAATGCCCAATTCAGGAAGTCGCCTGGTTGGTTGGCACGGGCCGACAGATCGCGCGTGCGGACATTGAGAAGATGCAAAGGATGATGCGCGCCATAAGCGACGCAGCGGCCAAGCGAGACGCAAGTGCTCGACCACGACCAGTCGGAACGGCCGATCGACGCGGGCCAGGCAGGCGATGGCTGCCGCCGCGCCGGTGAATCCACCGCCGACCACGCCCACCCTAAGTGCCTTCCCTATCTCCGCCCTCTTCAACTGCAGTTGGATTCGTTCGTTTAGGTCGGATCAAACCGCGGAATCAAGACCCAGACATGACGCGACGCGCAACGCATCATGGCGCAAGTCCCATCATCCGCGTGTTGCTGAGAATTTCACTCCACAGCCTGCGCGATCGGCGGGAGGAGATTTCTCTCACTGCCGAGCCAGCGCTCTGGGTAAATTTATTTCAGGCTCTCGATGTCGATGACGAAGCGATAGCGCACGTCGTTGTTCAGCATCCGCTCATAGGCTTTGTTGATCTCCTCGATCGGGATCAACTCGACGTCCGCTGCGATGCCCTTCCCGGCGCAGAAATCGAGCATCTCCTGCGTCTCGCGGATTCCGCCGATTAGCGATCCTGCAAGCGACCGCCGGTTTAAGATGAGGGACGCCGCTGAGAGCGGTGTCGGTTTCCGGCATGCCGACGAGCACCATGATGCCGTCGTAGTGAAGGAGATTGAGGTAGGAGTTGTAGTCGTGCCTGGCCGAGACCGTATCGAGGATGAAGTCAAAGCGTCCGGCATTCTCGATGAAAATGTCCTCATGCCTGGTGGCAATGACATCGTCGGCGCCGAGTTTGAGCGCCTGCTGGCGCTTGCCAGGCGAGTGGCTGAGCACGGTGACGTGGGCGCCAAGCGCATCACCGAATTTCACGGCCATGTGGCCCAAGCCGCCAAGTCCGACCACGGCAAGCTTGTCGCCGGCCTTCAGCCCGAAACGCTTGAGTGGCGAATAGGTGGTGATGCCGGCGCAGAGTAGCGGCGCAGCACGATCGAGCGGAATGCCTTTGGGAATTCTGCACGTAGTTCTCGTCCACGGTTATGCGGGTGGAATAGCCGCCATAGGTGGGCGTTTTCCCAGTCGATGGAAAGGGGCGATAGCGCTGATTTCGCCGATTTTGCCGCATAGGCAGGGGTCTTCAGCGTGGATTTGGACTCAACAACCGTTTCCATGACAATTCCTCAATTTCGGCATCCAAATTCAGAACTTGGCTTCGCATTCGAAATTATCCAACCCGGGCCCGCGAGGTCACGCCGTCGAGCCCCGAAATTCGTGTCATAGAACTCCATCAAAATCGCCGCCTCGCATGTGGAAAATTAGCGAAAAAGAACGCCTACCATCTGTGATTGGCGGCATTATGTGCGCCGATGCCAAGACCCTTCACGAGGGGTGTATTTCACCCTATCGACCGCCTGGCAACCGATCTCCAAAGGAGGCAATCATGGCAAATGCAGCATCCGGGAAGGCCAGCGCTCCCACAGTCGAGATCACGCGCAGCGACGCCTTGAGCGAGATTCTCGCCGAGAGCTGGTGGCTGGTCGGTTTGCGTGGAATTCTCGGTATCATCTTTGGCCTGATCTGCCTCTTAAATCCCACGCTTGCGGTGCAGGTGTTTGTCATTCTGTTCGCCGCGTACATGCTGGTCGACGGTGTGTTCGCCATCTTCTCCGGCATTAAGGCGGCCCGCAACGGCGAGCGCTGGGGCCTGCTAATTGTTGAAGGAATCGTTGATCTCGCCGCGGGCACCGTCGCAGTTCTCTGGCCGGCCATCACCCTCGTTGCCTTGGTCTGGGTGATCGCGATCTGGGCCATCGTGTCCGGCGGGCTTATGCTCGGCGCGGCGTTCGCTCTCAAATACGATTACGGCCGGTGGTGGCTCGCGCTCGGCGGTATCGCCTCACTCGTGTTTGGTATCTTGCTCGTGATCGAACCACTGATCGGCGTTGTGGTACTCACCATGTGGATCGGCGCCTATGCCATCGTGTTTGGCGTCTTCCTGCTGGTGCTCGGCTTCCAACTCCATTCCAGGCGCGAGGAGCACAAGAGCAAGGTGCCGACCGCCGCTGCCGCAAAGAAAGCCTGACGCAAGCGCCCAGTGTGAGGGCCCTCCTTTGTCTTCCGCTCATGGCGTTGAAGGCGGCCGTTGCCTGGAACGAAAGCGCGCTGCCGAAGGCCAATCTCGCTGAGCTGGCAATCACCTTCCCGCCGTACCGGGCTCGCCCCCTAGAAATGCTATGAGGGACGCTGGGACCGCAATCCCATTGTCATCATGGCGTCATGCAATTTCGCTGTTGAGTGCACCAAGCGCCAAGTGCGCTGTGAGTCGCGAAGACGCTTCACGAGGACGCCGGTGGCCTTGAACTGGTTGCCCTGGATCTTTCTCTCCATCGCCATACTGTTCGAGGTGGCCGGCATCACCTCGATGAAGCTGTCGCGCGGCTTTGCCGAAATGTGGCCGTCGGTCGGCGTGTTCGTGTTCTATATCTGCTCGGCGGGGGCGGTCATTCTGGCGCTCCGCCGTCTTGAGCTTTCGGTCGCTTATGCCATCTGGTCAGGGGTGGGCACGGCACTGACGGCGATGATCGGCTTTGTCTATTTCCGTGAACCACTCACGCTCATCAAGCTCGCCTCGCTTGCGCTCGTGGTCGCAGGCGTCATTGGCTTGAGCCTCGCGAGCAGGCCAGCCGGCTGACCGGCAAAGCGCCCCGCTTCCTGCTAATCTTGGCGGCATGGATGGATTTATCGGCCAGAGCGACGGCCTCTACCGGCTTGTGATCTTTGTCGGCGTGTTCCTGCTCATGGCAGCAATCGAGCTCTTCCGCCCACAGCGAAGGCTCAGCGTATCCAAGGCGCGGCGCTGGCTGACAAATCTCGGTATTGCCGGCGTCGATACTCTGGTGCTCCGGGCTATGGCGACGCTTGCCGTGCCGGTCGCCGCGGTCGCCGCGGCGTTCTACGCCAAGGAGCACCAGCTTGGCCTGCTCAATTACGCCGACTTGCCCTTTTGGCTCAAAGTGGTGGTCGCGCTGCTTGTGCTCGATCTCGCCATCTGGGCGCAGCATCTTGCCTCACACAGGGTGCCGCTGTTCTGGCGCCTGCATCAGGTGCATCACGCCGACCGCGATGTCGACGTGACCACGGCGGTACGTTTTCATCCTATAGAGATCGCACTCTCGATGTTGTGGAAGATCGCGGTGGTCATCGTGCTCGGCGCCTCGCCCTTCGCAGTGTTCGTTTTCGAGGTGATCCTCAACGCCTCAGCTATGTTCAATCATGCCAATATCGCGCTGCCTGCAGGGCTCGACCGCGCTTTGCGGCTCCTCATTGTCACCCCGGATATGCACCGTGTGCACCATTCGGTGCTGCATGAGGAGCATGACCGCAATTATGGCTTCAACCTGTCGCTTTGGGATCGCTTGTTCGGAACGTATCGCGCGGAACCGGAGGCTGGGCAGAAAGGCATGACCATCGGCTTGCCGCCTTATCAGAGCGAAGCACCGACGCGGTTTGCCTGGAGCTTGTGGCTGCCATTCGGGAGCCAGCAAGCGCGAAACAACTAAAAGAAGCTCATCGGGAAATAGCGCAGGAACAGCCCTTCGTAGCGGCCCGAGGCGTGCACCTGCTCGAGCGCATAATTGAGAATCTCGACGAGCTGGCGATTGCCTTTCTTCACTGCGATGCCCACACCCTCGCCGAAATACTTGGCGTCGAAATAGGGGCCGCCGCGAAATTCGCAGCATCCATTGCTAGTCACTCCGTTCAGCCAGAAGGTGAGCCCGATGCCGTCGCCGAATACGAGATCAACCTTGCCGTCCTTCAGGGCCATTTGCGCATCGTCGGCGCTGTCGAAGGGCACGGCTTCGGCAGCGGGGAAGAATTGCTTCAAATAGGCCTCGTGCCCGGTGCCGCGCGCCACGCCGATCTTCTTTCCCTCCACGGTCTCGGGCCGAATATCTTTGAGGTCGCTGTCCTTTCGCGCGACGAAACGCGCGGGCGTCGCATAATAGCGCTCGGTGAAATCTGCCTTGGTGAGGGATTGGGCGTCGATGCGGATCGAGGCAATTGCGGCATCCGCCGCATCCTTGTCCAAACTCGAGAACAGGTCGTCCCAATCGACGGGGCGTACATCGCATTCGACGCCGAGCGTCTCGCAAATGGCGCGGGCGAGGTCTACATTGAAGCCGGTCAGCACGCCCTCCTCGTCGAAATAGTCGAAGGGCGGATAGTCGCTGTCGGTCACGAAGCGAAGCTTATCGAGGTTGTGCAGATCCGGCTTCGGCCTCAGCACGTCTCCCTGCCAGGTGTCTGGAACGATCTCGCTCTTGGTCTGGGCGAAAGCCGGAGCAATTGCGGCAAAAAGGGCGAGCAGCGCGGCGAAAAACGCCAACACTCTGCTCCTCGACTCGTTGGCGCCGCACCGGTTCACGGCTTCTTCTTACTTTGGCATGGAGCGCCTTGCTAGATGCGGTTGTACAGCCTATGATTGTATCGTCTCGGCGTACAATTGTTAATTCCCCTAGATTGAATCGGTTCTGCACCCTTGGGGGAGTGTCTGCATAACAGTATTTCTCCTAGCTTTCCAAAACCACGAAGACTGGGAGCGCGGAATACGACACGTACTCTGTAGGTAACCCCGTGGCAAAAATTGATAGCGGAGCCGGCACAGGGGCCATCGTTGACGAGACTGGAACGGAATGTCAAAGGAGAAGGCCCGTTCCACGACATGTCTGTTCGCTG
>Ga0066388_100003243_pt1 | contig 10434 bp, 6 predicted proteins | sample PanSoiMetaGPlot6_FD_64539 | JGI IMG/M metagenome (GOLD analysis project Ga0066388, IMG submission 64539) | Tropical forest soil microbial communities from Panama analyzed to predict greenhouse gas emissions - Panama Soil - Plot 6 (Hybrid Assembly) | ecosystem: Environmental > Terrestrial > Soil... | reverse complement strand
GGAGCGGACAGGCCCTGGCGGAGGTCTTAGCCGGCGCGTTCATCCTTGTGACGATCTGCCTGTTTGGCATGGACCTGCTCTTCATGGTCATCGCCAATCAACTTAACGACGATCTGGCAAAGAATGCCGCACGCTCGGCAAGCGCTCAGGCAGCCAAAGTCAAGGCATTGCACGCCGCCCAAGAAACCATTGATGCCTTTCACAAATCCAAATTGATTCCGCACGTGGGGCTGGCTGACTTTGAGTACATATCCAAACAGACGGTACGCGTCAGGACCATGATGCAGATCGTACTGCCAGTACCATTCCCAGGGGTTTCTAATTTGAACTTTCATGCTCAGTCCATCGAATCGATAACTGGGGACGTTCCAACGGAATCTTAAGAACAATCAACCAATTTGGAGGTGCGAAAATGAGAGAGAGCGTGACAACATGTCGTGATCGAGGCGCTGCCCTCGGCCTGGTAGTGGTACTGAGCCTGGTGGTCGTCATGATGAGCTTAGCCTTCTATCAGCTAACTCTTTATTTCGGTGGTGGCAATGAAATTCGGCATGCGGTCGACGCCGGCGCCCTGAACGTCGGTCAAAAAGCGCTCACCATCAAAGTTTACCCTGAGACTTCTGATGAGCACCAGTTCGACGATGTGGATGACTCCTCAAATGGGTTTGGGCTTGCTGACATCAACCGCGTTTGGGGCAAGGCGCTGCTGGTTGCGGCAAATGTGGAGGCCATGAAGTCAGAGGGAACCTATGCCGGAGCAGCCGGGGATCATGCTCAGCAATTGTTTGAGGCGGCGCAGTCTCTGAGCAATCGCCTCGCGGACAAACTGAATACACCGTCGAACCATTATTCCGCTTTCAAGGAAATTGCCGCTCAGAATTCTGTGAGGATGTTCGGTAGTGACGATAAAGTTCACGACCTCCCGGGTGCTGGTTGGCAAACATCCCTGCTGGATCGAGGTGCTGAGAGCAATCTCTATATCAGCGATGGCCAGCTGCCCGACGGCTTCGATGACAGCAAGATCAAACTGACTAACAAGGACGGCAAGCGTTTCTTCAACGGCTATCAGGCCATGAAAATTCTCGACCGAGACTTTTTCTTCGTGCCATTCAAACTAGGGGAGACTACCCATCTGGTATCGAGATCAGTCTTTGATGCCAACACAAAAGCAGCAAAAGAAATTCCGGGCTGGGAAAAACCCGTTTCCAATGCATTTTCTGTGAACGGCCAAGCAACTGATCAGAGAGGTTACACTCATACAGCCTTTGCTTGCGTGCAGACGAATCCACAGAAACCAACGGCTTTGCAGATACCGAAGGCATTCATTCGTGTCAAGCTTGGTGGCAACAAAATCACATGGACAGTCAACGGACTCGGCGGGCCATCTTCGACCTCTTATGATTATTTTCCGCCCGGTCAGACAAAGACGAGTTCGTATTGGCCGGTACCGACTGACGGACTGATACAGGGTACAGTAATTGTGGGTAACGAATTCCTGCCGCCCACTTTGGAGCATGCTTTGTTCCCGATTGCTTCCGTTGGCTCCGAGGCAACAATAAACGCGCTATTACAGCGTGTCCGCGAGATCAAACCGGACGCAACCAAAGCAGACCTAACCGCCGCGCTCGAGTCCTGCCCAATCCTGCCCGGAGTTACTGAATACTTTATTTGCCTTATCGGCGGGAACGTTGTCGCCCTGGAGAAAACAGCAGCCACCGCCAGTAGCATCAACGTTGGAGCCGACCCTGACGGCAATGAAACGACGTTAACAGAAGAGACAGGCCCGCCGCAGTTTCCCAATTTCGTCATCAATCCAGTCACCATAATTTCCACTACCCTTCTCGGTCTTGGCTCGCCGGCACCGTTGCCCTCCTTCGCCACCCTCAACGTTAAGCACAAGTGGAAGCCAGGCTCGGGATACGACAGTTGTCTGGGCGAGCTAACCGTCGAGCATACGACCAAAGCCTACCTCAACGGCGCATGGGCCGGCCTTTAAGCGGCGAAGCGCTTCTGCCCAATTCCCTAAATAGAGTTGCCTCGCCACAGCCACTCGAAGCCGCTCTCCCAAGTGGTGGGCTCCTCCCGGTCAGCTGATGAAGAGCGATACCAGATCAGGTTGCTATCTCTTTACTGCACGTCCAGCTATCTCCGAGACGCAGACGGCGGCAAGACCTTCACAAAAGTCCGCGGCATCGTCGAACTGAGGCTTGATGACCAGTGTGCCTGTTTTATCTATGAAGCCCCACTGGCCACCAATACTCACGGGGGCAAGCCCCTGAGAGAAATCACCGGCATCGTTGAACTGTGGCTCAGCGGCCAGCCCTTCGGCAAAGTCGCCCACTTCCGAAAACTGTGGTCGTATGACCATCTTGCCTGTATTGTCAATAAATCCGAACTGATATCCTCTGATGCCATAGTGGAAGTGAGGCCTTACACCTGCCGTGCTGCAGAGCTCGCCGAGTAGCTCACGAGACTCGGCGAAAGCAGGATTCGTGCCGGCAAGTAGCAGCGTCAGGTTGCTGCATAACACGATCAGAATCGCGGCCATCATACGAACTGCTCTGCGCTTTTTGCAGCGGAATAGCTTGGTATTGAGACAGTATCGGTTTTTTTACTGCCTGGGTTTGTTTGGACTGGCTTTTATCCTTTGCTAAGCCACTCGAATCCAAGTACGTAACCGCGCAAATAGCGATCAACAACAGCCAAACCCAAAAAATGCCCCTCACGCTGCGAATCACGTTTTGACTCCCCCACTGTCGCTTCGTACGTTCTAAAATCACTTTTCCATTTTACGCGAGCCTGGCACGCTGAAGAAGCACGCTTAATAAATTCAATGTGCCAGACGCGGAAAAAAGCGAAGTAATTCAATTTGTGGAGAGCACCAGGGACGATATCGTTGAGCTGCCTTAACTCAGCACTGAATTGCGCAAGTCAATTTAGCACCACCCGCGTTACTGCCACCTCGATGTCCTGGCTGGACAACCCCTGTGCGGGCGGGCGCATGTGGTGGGGACACTCTGGGGACAAATCAGGGACGGAAATGGGATGAGCCCCCTTTACTCTGGTCGCGGCAGTTGAACCTCGTGATGGCGGAGCCATCGCAACTTACTAAAAAACCAGACACCACTGCTGACCAACTTCTCCTATTCCTCTTGGAGGTTTTAGCACATGTTCGACAATACCCAGGATGTTCGATCGGAGTCTAAGGAAGCGCACGCGAGCGAATCGACTTCGCTATTCAGCGAAGCCATGCAGATGCTTGGAAGCCAGCAGTTCAGGAGCAATGAAGGCATGCAGACGAGCGGACAGAATTCGCTCAATCAACTGTTTGGAGCAATCGATCTGTTCGATTCACAAGATGACGGTTCTCTGGTACTCTCCCGCGTCAAGGGCAAAACCGAATCGAAACCCCAGGTGGAACGCGAACCGAGAGAAACGAGCAGGGTCCGCGATCCTGGGCAGCCATCGCTTAGACCCGCGTCTGACGAACCCAACAATAAGTTCGAGATCGACAAGAACGGCGACGTTCGAAGAGCCGTTCTCGTGGACGAGGATGGACTGAGCGCACGAGAAGTACAACTTCCGGAAGGTGCGGATGCTAGAGACATTCCGGCGCAAAAGCCCAGGAATCCCGAGGACCGGTTCATCGACCACACGCAGCCCCGCGACGGCAAGCCAGCCGAAGTGATTGACTCTAAGTTTGCCCCAAACGGTCAGCTCCGAAAAGTCACCGAAGTAGATGACGACGGACTGACGGCTCGCGAAACAGAATTTGATATCGAGGTCAAAGACTAGGAGGAGGCATAGGTCGGTACATATTGCCGGACGACGTCAGCTAAAGCACGCTCGGCGGTCTGCCGTCTGTCATGCAGTTTCCGCCAGGTAACCTACGGTTTTTAAGCAGCGAAAGCAGACTAACAAGATTATTGCGTGACAGACACTGTTCAAAGTGTTGCTTCGACCGAACACGTGCGCTGCCGGCTGTATATCCTGCAGTCAGGTTGGTTCGGATGTGATGGAGATGACGAAAATGGCAAATCAAGCAGTGTCGGCGAAGTCGAGGCGCCTGGCCTGGACGTTGGAAGAAAGTTTGAGTTGGTTGGACCTCAATCCGGACAGCCAGATCCTGCAATTCATTGCCCTTCAACTAGCTATTCGCGAGGGACGGGCAGACGAGATCGCTCAGCGCCTCAGGAATCGTGCCAACGGCACGTTCATGATGGGCAGACGAGCCGGTGCCAATGCCATGAGCATCTTCTCGGGAGCCACTGCCGTGCAGGAGAGCTTGCAGCTTGATGCGATGTCACCGCAGACGGACATGAGCTTTGCCATGGGCTTCGGCATGGGCATGCGCGGCTTCGGCGCGGGTGATGCGCGAATGGGCAACATCGGCACGGCAGGTCCCGGCATGGGTGGACCAGCCCAGGCTGCACGTCGCGATTCCGCAGGCGCCAGCGGAGAAAAGACGATACCTGTCTCCGCCCTGACGGCGCCTTCGGTGGCCAGCCATCCCTGGAGCGCGATGCTCAAAAACAAGACCCCTGCTATTTCCCGGCTGTCGTCCTTTGTCCCCAATGACTTCCTCCTGGTAGAAAGCAATTCCATAAAGAAGCTGTTGGAGGCGCTTCATGCATCCAGTCAATGGTACGGGCACTTTTTGCGGCAGGGGCTGAAGGAAGCGAGCGATGTGCGGACCATCGAGCGCATCAAGACTCAGCTTTTGCTCGATGGCGAACAGATGGAGTTGCTGGAGCAATCGGACATTAACGAGATTGCCATCACCAGCAGTGACCTCTATTTCATTGACGGCAATGATGTCACCGTGATCATCTCTGGGCCAGAAACGACAGTATCCAGTCTTAAAGAGGCAACAGAGAAATTCGTCGCCAGGTCAGAGAACCCAAATGCGCGATGCAGCTCGTTCCAATGTCTGTCTTTCGATTGTCTGGCAATCACAAGCGATGACGACAAAGTCCGTGCCTTCGCCGCCAATCCCCTCCCAGGTCTGCACGTTCGCAGCAATTCACGGCCGGCCTTCGAGCGCGTACTCAATCTGATCGCCAACCCGCAAGCAGGCGACTCGTCTCTCGGGCGCACGCAAGAGTTTGTCTACATCAGAAGCCTGATGCCGTGGAGCAACGAAGAAGAGGACATATTCATCTACATGTCCGATCCGTTCATTCGCCGCCTGGTCGGCGCGCAAGTGCGCATTGCCGAGCGCAGACGCCGCATTTGCTACAGCCGCTTGCGCATGATTGCCGGCGCTGGTCTGCTCTACAGTTCGCAGGAAGGCAAGCTTCCTGCCTCCCTGGAAGATCTCGTGAAAGATGAATGCCTGCCCTCGTCGTTCATCGACGGTCGTACGACTTGTCCTGACGGCGGCTCATATTCTTTGACGAAACGAGGCGCGCTCACCGTCGCTCAATGCGCGCGCCACGGCACGGATGCTTTCCTAACGCCAGGCATTGAATTGCCACCATCCACGGTGACTCCGGAAGAGGCATCTGAATACAACCGTTTTGTCAACGAATACAATCAATACTGGCGGACGTATTTTGATCCCATCGCTGTACGCGTGCAGTTGAACGAAAAACGATATCGAGCGCAGACAATTGTCCTGCCACTCATCGACAATTCTGTCTATACTTCGCTATCCGGCGCGATCGGCGGGCAGACAGAGATTCTGAACCAGCAACATTTGCCGGAAGCCGTGATATTCAGCGGCGCTGTTCGCGTCAACAAGGAGCTATTGCTATTGCAGCGCTGGTCGCAGTTGTGGACGAATCCGTTCCAGCTAATCGCGCCGAGGCAGCAGCAACAGCCTCTGGATATCGACGGTCTGATCCAGCGTGGTCTGGGACATCAACTCAGTTTCCACGTCTGCGACGACGATCCGACGTTCAGCCTGGATCTCCCCGCGGGTCTGGGCATGGCCACCCTCCTCGGTAGCGCCGCTCCGCAACTGTTGAGAAGCAATCTACTGCAATTGGGCCTGATCTTTTTGCTGGCATCGGTAAACGTCCCCATCTACGCCGCAGTGGACGTGCGGGATCCAGCAGTTGTCGATCGCTTCTTCCGCGATCTGGAATCGACTTTGCGCCACGGGAGCACACCTATCAATATGATCGGCTCCGGCGATTACTCGAAGATAGTTTTGGATGGAGGCAGAATCGCTCATTCGTTCGTGCTGGCGATTGGTCCAGTCAAATTCCGCATGTTCTGGGCTCGAATTGGTGAGTCGGTCTTCGTGGCGAGCAAGCTGCGCATCCTACAGGATTTATGGGAACTGGACGGCAAGCACAATGATGACGAGTCCTCGAATTCGCGCCCGCCTGCGCACGGCATCATCCAACTGCGTCCGAAACACTGGCATCATGTGCTTGCGGACTTGCGCCTCGGTATGGACGAGAACTGCCGGCAAATCTGCTTGAATAACCTCGGGTCCCTGACCGTGTTTGCGCGCGCTCTGGCCAAATTGAGAGAGACCGGCGCCGACCAGCCAGTCCTACCTGGAGACATCCTGGCCGGTCTGTCCGAATATCCGCACCTCGGGGTTGGCCGAGCCTGCACCCAGGGCGGCATGTACTCCTTCCACACCGACGATGCGAGTGTCTGGTGCAGCATTCATGGCTCACCCAAGTCACCACTCCAGCCGTCCAGCCACATCGGTGCAGCACCAGATGTGCTGCCGGAGAACATCGCAACCGTGACCGCAGCCCTCAAGTTTCTCGAAGACGGGTTGCATGGCGAGTTGATTGTCGAAAAGGGCGGGTAACTAGTTGGCGTGTCGATGAGTAGTCAGCCCGTTCGGGTGTTATCATGCCCACGGAACTAGCGATACTGAAGTGACGGGCGAGCGACAACAACCGTGAAGAAGATGAAGAGCGGCTCGAAGGAAGGAAAGGGAGGAGACTCTCCCTCTCAGCTGATAGATGCAAGAATCAAGGAGCTGAGTGATTGGCGGGGCGAGACGCTCGCTCGGGTCCGAAATCTCATCAAGCAGGCCGACCCCGAAGTGGTCGAAGAGTGGAAGTGGAGAGGGGTTCCTGTGTGGTCGCACGCCGGAATAATCTGCACCGGTGAGACGTACAAGAATGTCGTGAAGATGACCTTCGCCAAGGGCGCCTCGTTGGAAGACCCTTCAGGTCTCTTCAACTCCAGCCTCGAAGGCAGCACCAGGCGTGCCATCGATTTCCATGAGGGCGACAAGATTGATGAAGAGGCGTTGAAGGCGCTCATTCGCGCCGCCGTGGCACTGAACACCTCCTCAGCCGCCCAGCGGCCGGGGACGAGAGCATAGACGACCGAGAGGGATTTGATAGCACCTTCGGACGCCAATCACTTGCCTGGTCGCCGAACTAGTTCTGTCTTTTGAGCGCTGCCAGACGCGCTTCCACCTTTTCCGCCTCGGAAGTCTTCTTGGCGCCGCGGTAGGTGCGGGCTAGCTTTTCTAGACTGAGTGTCAATCGTCTGTCGTGCTCTCCGAACTTCTCGGCTTCCTTCACCGCCGCCGTCAACAGCTTCTCAGCCTGGGGATATGCGCCTATGTCCAGGTGTCTCTGTCCTTCGCGGTCATAATGCGACCACGCCGATTCCTGGACGCTGGTCTTATCAACTGTCACCAACTTCCACGCAAAGAATCCCAGCATGGCAAGGGCAGCCGCCGCGAGCGCCATGGCCGCCTGCACGTAGGCTGGTTTGCGCCTTGGGGGCGGTGGCTTTTCCAACGCCTGCATCCGCTCGGGAGAGGCCACAGACCCTTGTTTGACCAGATCAAGGTCTGACGCCTGCATCCGCCCGGCAGAGGCTACAGACCCTTGTTGGACCAGATCAAGGTCTCGACGCAGCTCGAGCATTGACTGATATCGCCGGTGCGGATCGCGTGAAAGCGCCATCAGGACTACTGTTTCCAGATTCTTTGAAATTTTCAGTTCCGACTCGAAAGGCGGGGCATCCTCCGTTGTGCGCTTGTACATGGTCTCCATAATGTTTTCGCCGACAAAGGGGGGCGCTCCGCTAAGCGCTTCGTACATGATGCAACCTAACGAGAAGATGTCTGACCGGGCATCGAGTTGCCGGCCCGTCACCTGCTCAGGACTCATATAAAGCGGACTGCCGAATACCTCTCCAGTCTGGGTCAGCTGCCGCATCTCTAGATCGGCGCCCGGAAGCAGCTTGGCCAGCCCAAAGTCGACGATTTTGACGAAATCCTGCTGCCCGTCCTTGTCAATGAGCATGACGTTGCTAGGTTTGAGATCGCGGTGCAGAATGCCCTTGCTATGAGCATGATCCAGCGCATCACAAATTGAGATGAACAGAAGGAGGGCCCGCTCTGGGGAAAGGTGGTTTTCCTGCCTGAGTAAACCAGCGAGGCTCCATCCCTCGAGAAAGTCCATTATCAAGAAAGGCTGCCCCTTCGGTGATATGCCGTATTCGTAGACGCCGACTATATTCGGATGCGTAAGATGGCTGATCGCCTTTGCTTCCTGCTCGAAGCGGCGCAAACTGGCCGGGTGGGAGGTCAGGTGGGGATGCAGCAGTTTGACGGCAACGTTCCGATCGAGGAAGCGATCCTTCGCCTTGTACACAGCGCTCATGCCACCAATGCCGACGAGCGCCGTAATTTCAAAGTGTCCTGCAAGAACTGTCCGGACGAGATTCTGCGCTCGAGCAATAAGTATTGCTCCCTCGTCGTGCGGACATTCAGTGAGGTCGGGAGGGATCGTAAGACCGCACTGGGCGCAGTGTCTTTCGCCGGTCGCTTCAGACTGAGGCGAACTCACACGGTGCTGCTCGGGCTCCACAGGAATATCTCTGGCTTTCAAGACAATTTCACCCGACCGCCTCAACAATGCCCGAATTCTTGCCCCAAGCTCTCTAATCTGGAAAGGCTTGGTCAGGTAGTCGTCAGCTCCAGAGTCCAACCCTGCCTCCTTTTCGCCCAGAGAGCTCCTGCCCGTCAGCATTAGCACCGGCGTCTTCACCCCGGCAGAGCGGATTGACCTCAATATCTCCAGGCCGCTCATGCCTGGCAGATCCCAGTCCATGACAACTGCGTCGTAGGAAAAGGTCCGTAAGTGTTGCACAGCTTCCGCTCCGCTTGTCAGCGCCTCGACCGAATAGTGCTCGAATTCCAGAAAGGTTGTGATGCTGTCGAGCATGTCTTCATCGTCTTCGATGACAAGAATCTTGGCCATGTATCCATTCTCCAGGGTTCAATTTCTGAGGAGGCCGGTGACATTTGCAGAGAGACCTTCGATTAATTGGAGATTTTCACCCCAGTACTTCCACCATAGCCGGAGATCCCAGAACTGCAAACCAGTGGAATGTTGAAGGCCGGGCAGGCGACGATAGTTGGAGAGACTTATCGGCCTGGCGCGGCAGACAGCCGTGCATGCCTCAGCATAGCTGAAGCAGCATCGTAATACATAGCTTTCAGGAGTTGACACTCTGTCCGCTGGCGGCTCGCGGAAGGCGGAACCAGAACTCGCTTCCTGTGCCCACCTCGCTGTCAACCCCGATCGAGCCGCCATGCTGCTCCACAATCGTTTTGCATATGGCCAGCCCAAGACCGGTACCGCTGCGTTTAATGCCATCTGCCGATTCTACTTGTTGAAATCGCTCGAAGATGATTTCCCTATGCTGGGCGGAAATTCCTGGGCCGCAATCTTTGACTCGGACCTCAATCGAACCAGAATCCGCGATTGCAGATATGGTGACAGAGCTCTCCGCTGGCGAATATTTGACCGCGTTTGACAGCAAATTAGTGAGGACCTGCACCAAGCGGTCAGCATCCGCGGTAATTCTCAATTCGCTTTCTGTACCAAGGACGTTGATCTTGACCTGATTTCGCTCAGCCAGTGTGTGAACAGCGTCAACAGAATGCTGGATGACAGAATTAATAGCTGTGGGCGCCAGCACGAGCTGAATTACCCCCGACTCGATTTTTTCCAGATCGAGCAGGTCGTTTATCAGTGAAATCAGGCGCTCGATGTTCTTCTCCTGCACTATTGCCTTTTTCGAGGCCTTTTCAGGAACGTCCCCATAGGCTCCCATATGAAGCATGCTCAGGAAGCCCTGCACTGACGTAAGTGGAGTTCTCAGATCGTGGCTGACCATCGCCACGAAGGCTTGCCGCAGCTTCTGTATTTCATAACGTTCGGTTATGTCAAGAATGATCGCCAACAGTTTAGGACCTTCAGCCATCTGGAGTTCTTTCAGCGTAAATTGCACCGGAAATTCTCTTTCTCCCTTTCTGCTCGCCATAAGTTCGCTTATCTTGCCTGTTGACTTTGCATACATCTGTTTCATGAACTCTTCAGGACTGCCTGCCTTGTTTGCTGGAAACAGCATTGCTATAGGCTGTCCGACCAGCTCGCTTGAGCTATATCCGAACATCTGCTCAGTTGTGAAATTTACGAAGTCTATCAGCCC
>Ga0066388_100003242_pt1 | contig 10434 bp, 6 predicted proteins | sample PanSoiMetaGPlot6_FD_64539 | JGI IMG/M metagenome (GOLD analysis project Ga0066388, IMG submission 64539) | Tropical forest soil microbial communities from Panama analyzed to predict greenhouse gas emissions - Panama Soil - Plot 6 (Hybrid Assembly) | ecosystem: Environmental > Terrestrial > Soil... | reverse complement strand
ACGCGACCGGCGGCAGCCGCGGAGATCAACGTTGCGGTCGCGGCGAATTTCACCGAGGCCGCGAAGGAGATCGCCGCCGCGTTCGAGCGCAAGACCGGCAACAAGGTTCTGCTCAGCTTCGGCTCGAGCGGGCAGTTCTATACCCAGATCACCCAGGACGCGCCGTACCAGGTGTTTCTCTCCGCCGATCAGGAGCGTCCCGAAAAGGCCGTCGCCGAGGGGTTCGCCGTGCCGGAGAGCCGCTTCACCTACGCGGTCGGCAAGCTCGTGCTGTGGAGCCGCGATCCGAAAGTCGTGACCGGTGCCGACACCCTCAAGCAGGGCGCGTTCAGCAAGATCGCGATCGCCAATCCGACGGCGGCGCCTTACGGCGCGGCGGCGATCGAGACCATGAAGGCACTCGGCGTCTACGATGCGCTGCAGCCCAAGATCGTGCAGGGCAACAACATCGCGCAAACCTTCCAGTTCATCGATACCGGCAACGCGGAGCTCGGTTTCGTCGCGCTGTCGCAGGTCGTGGACCGCAGTGAAGGATCGCGCTGGCTGGTGTCGGCCAATCTCTACGCACCGATCAAACAGGATGCGGTGCTGCTGAAGAAGGGTGCCGGCAATGAGGCCGCCAAAGCCTTCCTGGCTTTTCTCAAAGGCCCGGAGGCGGCCGCGGTCGAGGCCAAGTTCGGGTACGGCACGCCGGAGGCGAACTGAGCCTCGATGACCTCGTTTGGCGAGCTGTGGCCGCCGATCCGCCTGACACTGGAACTGGCGGCGATCACGACGATCCTGCTGCTGATCGTCGGGACGCCGATCGCGTGGTGGCTGGCGCGCTCCAAAGCGGTCTGGAAGGAAGCGGTCGCTGCGGTCGTCGCGCTGCCGCTGGTTTTGCCGCCGACGGTGCTCGGGTTCTATCTGCTGATCTTTCTCGGACCTGACGGTCCCGGCGGCGCGCTTGCGAGCCTGTGGGGTGCCCGCACGCTCGCGTTTACCTTCGAAGGGCTCGTGATCGGCTCGGTCATCTATTCGATGCCGTTCGTGGTGCAGCCGATCCGCAACGCCTTCGAGGCGTTCGGCGAGCGGCCGCTGGAGGCGGCCGCGACGCTGCGGGCTTCGCCGTGGGATGCGTTCTTCAGCGTGGCGCTGCCATTGGCGCGTCCCGGCATCATGACCGGCGCCGTGCTCGGCTTTGCGCACACGGTCGGGGAATTCGGGGTCGTGCTGATGATCGGCGGCAACATTCCTGGCAAGACCAAGGTGCTGTCGATTGCGATCTTCGACTACGTCGAGACGCTGCAGTGGACGCCCGCGCACATTCTGTCCGCCGGCATGCTGATCTTTTCGTTCTGCGTCATTCTCACCATGATGTTGCTGGAGAAGCGCCTGCGCAGGGTCGGAACGTGACCCGCGACGGCACGATTCGAGCGCGCTTTCGCGGGCAACTTGGCGTCTTCGCGCTCGATGCCGCTTTCGCGACGCCGGCGCGGGGCTTCACCGCGCTGTTCGGGCCGTCTGGATGCGGCAAGACCACGGTGCTGCGCTGCGCGGCGGGCCTGACACGCCTGGCCGACGGATATTTCTCTTTGGGGAACGACATCTGGCAGGACGGCGCGCAGTTTCGCCCGCCCTACGCACGCGCGCTCGGCTACGTGTTCCAGGAAGCAAGTCTGTTCGCGCACATGTCGGTGCGCGAGAACCTGCTGTACGGCTATCGCCGCGCCCGCCCACACGGCGCGCAGCCGCACATCAAGTTCGACGACGTGGTTGGTCTACTCGGCGTCGAGACCCTGCTCGAGCGCTCGCCGCGGCGGCTCTCGGGCGGCGAGCGTCAGCGGGTGGCGGTCGGCCGCGCGCTGCTATCGCAGCCGAAGCTCCTGCTGATGGACGAGCCGCTGGCGGCGCTCGACCGGCTCAGCAAGGATGACATCCTGCCCTATTTCGAGAAGCTGCATGCGACCCTTGCGGTGCCGGTGATTTATGTCAGTCACGATCTGGCCGAAGTGGAGCGGCTTGCCGATCACATCGTGCTGCTTGACCGCGGACGCGTGATTGCCGCCGGGCCGCTGCGCGAGGTGCAATGCGATCCGGCTTCGCCGCTGGCGCGCCAGCCCGACGCGGCGGTCAGTCTCGACGCGCGCGTCGAGGCGCATGACGACGCCTATGGTCTCACCAGGCTCACGGTCAAAGGCGGCACCTTGCTGGTGCCGGAACTCGAGGGTGCGATCGGCAGCGTCCGGCGCATCCGCGTGCGCGCGTCGGATGTGAGCCTTGCGCGCGGAGAGGCGCCGACAAGCTCAATTCTCAACAGCCTTGCGGCGCGCGTTCTCGCAAGCGATTCCGACGGACGTCGTCAGGTCAATGTGCTGATCGGGCTCGGCGCCGACGGCGCCGGCGAACGGCTGCTGTGCCGCGTCACGCTGAAATCGTGGGAGCGGCTCGGCATCGGCCCGGGGAGCCCGGTGCAGGCCCAGATCAAAAGCGTCGCGCTCGCCTGGGACTAGGTCCCTAGCAAACAGTCGCGGGTTATTCAGCCGCTTGCGCGTTGCGCCGTGGTAGCGGCGGCCGGCCGCTCTGGACGGCCAGCGCGTCGTCGTAACGCTGGCGCTCGGCCCGCGCCAGCGCGAACCGTTCGTACAGGATCGGCAAAAAGATCAGCGTCAGCATGGTGGCCGTAACCAGTCCTCCAATCACCACCACGGCGAGCGGCTTCTGGATTTCGGAGCCGGGACCGGACGCGAACAGGAATGGGGTCAGGCCGAGCGCAGCGATGGTTGCCGTAAGCATTACTGGCCGCATGCGGCGGCGCGCCCCTTCCATGACAGCGTCGCGAAACGGCAAGTCGCCGCGCGCCACGATCTCGTTGATATAGGTGATCAGCACCACACCGTTGAGCACGGCGATTCCAATCAGTGCAATAAATCCAACCGACGCGGGCACCGACAGGAACTGACCGGACGCCCACAGCGCAACGATGCCGCCGATAGTGGCGAACGGCACGTTGCAGAACACCAGCGTGGCCTGGCGCAGTGATCCGAAAGTTAGGTAGAGCAGCAGGAAGATCAGTCCCAGCGCGATCGGCAGGACGATCGCCAGCCGCGCGGCCGCGCGCTGCTGGTTCTCGAATTGACCGCCCCAGTTGAGGGTATATTCGGGCGGAACCTGCACATTATTCTTCACCGCCTCCTGCGCATCGGCCACGAAGCCGACGAGATCGCGCCCGCGCACGTTCACCAGCACGGTTGCATAGCGCTGGCCGTCTTCGCGGATGACCTGGATCGGGCCGTCCTCGGTGCGCACGTCGGCAATTTGTGCAAGCTCGACCGCGCCGCCGCCTGGCCGCACGATCGGCACGCGCGAAAGATCGCGCCGCTGGCTTTCCTCGCCGCGGATGAACAACGGCACCCGCATGCTGCCTTCCAGCACGATGCCGAGCTGGCGCCCGTCGACCCACACGCGCAGGCTGTCCTGCACGTCGGTGGTATTGAGACCGAAGCGGCCGGCGCGCAATCGATCGATCGCGACGGTCAGATAGGACTGCCCGGCGTTGCGCAGCGCGAACACGTCGGTCGCGCCGGGGATTTTGCGTATCTGCGCCGCCGTATCGCGGGCAATACGATTGAGCTGCGTGATGTCATCGCCGAAGATCTTCACGACCACGTCGCCGCGCGCGCCGATGATCATCTCCTGCACGCGCATGTCGATCGGCTGCGAGAATGCGTACGAAATGCCCGGGATCCCGTCGAGCACCGCGCGCATTTCGCCCAGCAGCCAGTTCATCCCTTTGCCCCGCCAGGTCTCCTGCGGCGCCAGCGTCATGAACATGTCGGTTTCGTTCAGCCCGGCCGGGTCGATGCCCAGTTCGTCGGCGCCGGCGCGCGCCATGATGCGGCGGATCTCCGGAATGCGGCTCATCAGTTCCTGCTCGATGCGCAGATCGGTCTGCGCCGCTTCCTCAACCGAAATCGTCGGATACTTGCGGATCGAGACGACCGGGGTGCCTTCGTCCATGACCGGCATGAAGGTCTGACCGATGTGCAGATAGGCGAAGATCGCCGCCGCCAACCCGACCGCGAGAAACGCGACCACCACCAGCGGATTGCGCATCGCGCGCGCGAGCAGCGGGTCGTAGACCGCGTGCAGCTTGCGCACCAGCCAGGGCTCATGCGCCGGACCCGGCTTGAGCAAATAGGCAGCGAACGCCGGAATGACGGTCATCGACAGGATCAGGGCGGCACCGAGCGCGAAGGCGATGGTCAGTGCCACCGGACGAAACAGGCGACCTTCGAGACCCTGCAACGCCAGCAGCGGCAGAAACACGGTGATGATGATCACAACACCCGACACGAGCGGGACCGCGACCTCGGATGCGGCGGCGAGCGTGAGCTGCAAACGGGTCCGCAGGTCGATTTTCTGATCCTGCATGATCCGGTGTTCGACGTTCTCGACCACCACCACGGCGCAATCGACCAAGAGTCCGATCGCGATCGCAAGCCCCCCGAGCGACATGATGTTGGCCGAGAGGCCGACCGTTCGCATGATTCCGAACGTGACGAGCACGGCCAGCGGCAGAATGATCGAGACCACGATCGCGGCGCGCAAGCTGCCCAGGAAGATCAGCAACAGGATAACGACCAGCACCACCGCTTCGACCAGAACTTCCTCGACGGTTGTCACCGCCTTTTGGATCAGGTCATTGCGGTCGTAGAACACCGCAATCCTGGTGTCCGGCGGCAGCCTGGGTTTCAGCTCCTCGAATTTCTGCTTGACCCCGGTGACGACCGTCTTGGCGTTGGCGCCGCGCAGCCCGAGCACCAGGCCCCACACCGCTTCGCGCTCCGCGTTGGTGGTGACGACGCCGTTGCGCGGCAGCGCGCCGTAACGCACGTCGGCAACGTCGGCGACCCGGATGGTTGTGCCGCGACGGGTCGCGACCACGACATTGCGCAAATCTTCAAGGTTGCGAATGCGCCCCTCCGAGCGCACCAGCAGCGCCTCTTCGCCGTCGCGCACCCGCCCCGCCCCGTCGTTGCGGTTGTTGGAGGTGACTGCGTTTTCCAGCTGCTGGGATGTGATCTCGCGCGCCGCCATCGCCGGCGCCGAGGGCGCGACCTCGAATGTGCGCACGAAGCCGCCCAGCACGTTGACGTCGGCGACACCGGGCAGCCCGCGCAGCGCCGGCCGGATTGTCCAATCAACCAATTGCCGCATCTGCTGCACATTCAACGTCTCGGAATCGATGGTGAACATCAGCATCTCGCCCAGCGCCGTGACGATCGGTGCGAGCCCGCCGTCGGTGCTGGCCGGTAGCTGGTCGCGCACGTCCTGCAGCCGTTCGTTGACCTGTGCGCGGGCCCAGAAGATGTCGGTGCCGTCGGTGAACTCGAGGGTGATCAACGCGACCGAGTAGCGCGTGGTCGACCGCATGGTGGCCAAGTTGGGAATCCCGCGCATGGCGATTTCTATCGGCGCCGTCACCCGGCTTTCGAGTTCTTCGGGCGTGAGACCGGGCGCCCGCATGGCCACCAGCACCTGCACCGGGGCGACGTCCGGGAAAGCGTCGATCGGCAGCCGGAGAAACGCGTTGGCGCCCCAGACCGCCAGCGCCAACGCGGCTAGGAAGACCAGCAGCCGCTGCTTGAGCGCGACATCAATGATGCTGCCGAGCATGCTTACTCCTGGTCGGCGCCCGCGAGCCCGGCGAGCAGCGCGATGATGCCGCTGGTCGCGACCCGATCACCCGGCTGCAGGTGAGCGCGAATCCAGACCCCGCGCGCCGACTCGCTCACGACCTGCACCGGCAGCGCCCGGAAGCCTTCGGGCACGCGCACGAATACCCAGTTGCGGTCGCGGTGGCGCACCACCGACTGCAGGGGCACGCTCCAGTCCGAGTCGGCGATCTGCGAGCCGACGATGATCGTCGCGCTGACGGCGAGCCCGGGCCAAACACTGGCGCCCTCGGTGCCGACTTCGGCAACCGCGACGGCGGATTGGGTTGCGGGATCCACGGTGCGGCCGATGCGGATGATCTTGCCGCGCGCGCGTTGGGCCGGCAACGAGACCTCCGAGCCGACCGTGAGGTTGGGCAGCCGGGCCGCCGGGACCTGCAGTTCTACCCACAGCGGATCGAGTTCCGCGATGGTGAACAGGGGCGCGGCCGCGTCGATTCGCTCGCCCGGACTGGTATGGCGCTTGACCACCGTGCCGTTGATCGGGGAGTAGATCGTGACCGTGGGGACGATGCGTCGCGTCGTCCGCAACTCTGTGATCTGCGTATCGCTCAGCCCCATCAGGCTCAACAGCTGGGTGCGCTCGTCGAGCCGCGCCCGGGCGCGCGCCGACTCGGCCTGCGCGATGTTGAGCTCGCGTTCCGGTATGGCCTTGCCTTCGATCAGCAGTTGGGTGCGGCGCAGTCGGTCGGTGGCCAGCGACTCGTCGGCGATCGCTGCAAGGAATTGCTGTTGGGCTTCGACAATCGTCGGCGAGCGCAGCGTCGCAACCGGCTGGTTGGTCTTCACCGGCTCATCGGCCGACACTAACAGGGCATCGACCAGGCCTGCCGCGGGTGCCGCGACCACGTGCACTTGTCCGGGCGGGATCACCATGTTGCCAGGCAGCGCGAAATCGGCGCCGCCGTGCTCGCGCGCAACCGCCTCAACCACGATGCCCGCCGCCCGCAAGGCACGCTCGTCCAGACGGATCAGAATTCCCGCCGCTGCACTATCGGCTTTTGGCGGCTCCGTCGGCTCGGCATGCCCAGGTACGATGAGCGCCAGCATTGCGATGCCGAGAATAGCGGCCGTGGGCACGGACACGCATAACCACGCAAATCTCACCGACCGCCGGAGTTTCATGTTGGGAGGCCCGCCCGCTGTCATCAGAAGCGAAGTTTAGCCTGCTCGCCCTGTGTGGCGGAGCGATTTGCCTCCGCCGGTCTGCGGCGAAATGTCTTGCAGGTACGATCGAGCGGGACAGTTGCGCGTTGGTCGCGCGATTGTGTTCGTCAGCGGCCGTCCGGCGTCCGCAGCCCGTGCCAGACGTCGCGGACCTGGGTGTAGTGGACCTGCGGGTCGTAGCCCGGCGATTTCAACAGAAGGGTGGTGTGGTCGAGACGCCCGATCGCGGCGAGCAACGTGTAGGACGCAACAACCCGGTCGCGCTGCGCGAGGATCAGCCGCGCGCGCGCCGCCACCAGATCCTGATTGGCATTTAGCACGTCGATCGTGGTTCGCTGGCCGGCTTGCTGCTCCCGCTGAACTCCGCGTAGCGCGATCGTTGCCGCCTTGACCTCGGCCTCGGCGGCGGTCATCGCCGCTTTGGCTCCTTCGTTGGTCGACCACGCGATCGCCAGGATTGCGTCGATCGCGAATCGGACCTGGCTCAGCACGATCCGCGCCTGCGACGACCGCTCCTTGGCCTGCCGTATTTGCGAGGATGCAAGCCCGCCGTCGTAGAGCGGCACGTTGGCCTGACCGATGACGGACGCCTGATTGGTGCTCACGGTCGTTAACGTCGTATCGGTTTCAAAGTTGCGCGACGCGCTTGCCTGCAGACTGGCGTTCGGCATGAGCGCGCTCTCCGCGACCTTGATCGCCGAGACCGCGACGTCGACGTCGTGCGTTGCCGCCGCAATCCGTGGGTGATCGCGGCGGCTCATCGCCAGCGCCTCCTCGCGCGAGCGCGGCAGAAGGCGGTCAATGGGCTCGGCCGCTGTCAGCGTCCCGGGTTGCGCGCCGACCAGTTGCGCGTAGGTCGCGCGCGCAACCGCGAGGGCGACCTCGGCGGCGTTGAGATCCGCAAGCCCGCGGTTGTAGCGGGCTTCCGCCTGCGCGACGTCGGTTGGAGTCACGTCGCCGGCATCCAGACGAACGCGCGTTGTCTTGAGCGTCTCGCGCAGGAACGCCACGCTGGCGCGTTGCGACTCCACCAACGCTTGGTCCGCGACCACGTTCATGTAGGCGGCGACGGTGTCGACAAAGACGTTCTGTTCGACGTTGCGCAGCTGCTCGCGGCCCGACCGAACCTGCGCTTCCGCCTGGCGAACCGAGTTCGCGGTGTTGAAGCCATTGAACAGCGGCTGCGTGAGGGTGACGCCGGCGACCCAAGGGCGGAGGTTCGCGGACTGGGAGGTGCCGTCCGGCAGGCCGTTCTTAAGGGTCTGATAGCCGGCGCTGAAGTTGCCGTTGAGCGTCGGTCGATAGCCTGCGAGCGCCTGCGGAATGTTTTCGTCGGTCGCCCGCAACCTGGCGCGCTCGAAGTTGAGCACGGGGTTGGACTGATAGACCTGCGTCAGGGCCTCGGGGAGGCTCTCGGCACCGCTTGGTTCCGGGAACGGCAGAAGGGCGACGATCGCGCCCCACGCGAGCCTCACCAATCTGCTCTGGTGCCAGCCGGCAAACGACCCCACCCCCGCACTCCCACTCGGAACTTGGCCCGACCCGCTGTCTCAATGGTTTGCGGCATTTATTGTGCGCAGCGCGCGGCGGCGTGGAAAGTTCGAATTTGCCGCAGGGGCGGGCCGGCGAGGGACGCGGAATCGGCCGATTTATTGCCCTGAAGGGGTCGTGAGGCCATACGGGAGGTCGCGCACCTGGTGGTAATGGGTTCGCGGGTCATAATCGGGCGTTTTCAGCCCGAGACGTTTGTGATCGAGGCGGCCGATTGCGCTCAACAGGGTATATGAGGCGACCACGCGATCGCGCTGAGCGACGATCAGCCGCGCGTGTGCCGCGGTCAGATCCTGCTGCGCGTTGAGGACGTCCAGCGTGGTGCGATGCCCGGCTTGCGCCTCCTTCTGCACCCCTGCGACCGCGACTGTGGCGGCCTTCACCTCGGACTCCGCGGCGGCGATGGAGACCCGCGCGCCCTCGTTGGTCGCCCATGCGGCCGCGACCGCGGTTTGCGCCCGCGCCCGCACCCGCTCTAGCCAGATCCGGGTCTGACCGAGGATCTCCTTGGCCTGGCGCACGCGCGCGGCCGTACGTCCCCCGTCATAAACCGGCACCGTCAGCGTGCCGGCGACGGAAGCCTGGTTCTGGCTGATGAAGTCGACCGTCGGATCGTTGTCTTTGGCGGTCGAGGCGCTGGCTTGCAGGTTGCCGGTCGGAAACAGGCCGGCCTGGGCGATCGGGATCGCCCATTGCGCGACATCGATTTCAAACACTGCGCCGATGATGGTCGGGTGCTCGCGGCCCGCGATCGCGGCGGCTTGCTCGCGCGTGCCCGGCAACAGCGGATCGATCGGCGCCGCCGGGGCGAGCTGTGCGGCTGGCGCGCCGATGACCTGGAGATAGGTCGAGCGGCTTGCCGCCAACGCAACCTCGGCGCTGTTGAGATCGGCAAGGCCGCGGTTCAGGCGTGCTTGCGCCTGCGCGACGTCGGTTGGTGTCACGTCGCCGGCGTCGTATCGCTTGGTGGTCGTCGCCAGCAATTCGCGCAGAAACGTGACGTTGGCGCGCAGCGCTTCGACCAGCGACAAGTCGGAGAGCACCGCCATATAGGCCGCTGCGGCGTCGAGCAGCACCTCCTGCTCGACCGAACGCAAGTCCGCTTGGCCGGAATTGATCTTCGCTTCGGCCTGGCGAACCGCGCTGGCGGTCTTCAATCCATTGAAGACCGTCTGGTTGAGCGTCACGCCCGCCGTGCTCGGACGCAGCTGATTCCACAGCGCCTGGCCACCGGGGAGCAGGTTGCGCACGCCCTGCAGGCCAGTGCTCAGGCCGGCATTGAGCTGCGGCCGATAGCCGGACAGCGCCTGCGGCACATTCTCATCGGTTGCGCGCAATCGCGCCCGCTCGGCATTGAGCCGCGGGTTACGCACATAGGCGCCCGCCAATGCCTCGTTGAGCGTATCGGCGCGAACACCCGATCCGTGCACCAGCGCAATGACGAGAACCGCCCCCCAAAAGCGCATCCCGACCTCGAGTGACGCCAAGATCAGACGTTGGCGCCTGCCACTCATCATCGCAAATCCGGTCTATTTTGCGCCCATCGCGCGCGAATGCGTTTGCTGCGGCAAAATGGCTACGGTCGATCACCCGGAGGCTCCCGGCGGGTTTCAGGTCATGGGCGCCGCGCTCATCCGCGCTAATGCCGCAACGCCGCTGGGGACTGGATCCCTCGCTAGAATTCGGCTTGCAGGCGCCCGGATAATCGAGGGTAATGATCGCGCTTCCCCACCACGGAGATCCGAATGATCGCGGAAGTACGCACCTACACGGTCAACGACGGAATGCTGGACAGCTATCTCGAGCTGTTCAACCGGCAGATCGTGCCCAATCACCGCAAGTATGGAATTCCGGTCATCGGCGCCTGGGCGGACCGCGCGAAGAACGAGATCACCTGGATCCGCACGTTCGCGTCCCGCGAAGACCGCAAGGCCAAGCTCGACGTCTATGAAGCGACGCCGGAGCGCGATGCCGTGTTTCCTATCGCGACCTATCACAT
>Ga0066388_100003241_pt1 | contig 10434 bp, 6 predicted proteins | sample PanSoiMetaGPlot6_FD_64539 | JGI IMG/M metagenome (GOLD analysis project Ga0066388, IMG submission 64539) | Tropical forest soil microbial communities from Panama analyzed to predict greenhouse gas emissions - Panama Soil - Plot 6 (Hybrid Assembly) | ecosystem: Environmental > Terrestrial > Soil... | reverse complement strand
ATCGGTCTTGAGCTTGAACCGGAAAAGGCGATGAAGGCCTATGAGGTGGCTTGCCGCCAGCTCAGTCACAGAGTCAACATCCCCGGATTCCGCAAGGGCAAAGCTCCGAGAAACATCATCGAGAAGAGCCTGGGAGTCGACTACATCAAGCGAGAAGCACTCGAGCAGCTCGTACCCGAGATGTTGAACCGCGCCATTATGGACGAGAATCTCGATGTGATAACCGAGCCGGAAATCGATTCTTGCGATTTCGAGCTGGGCTCGCCACTCAAACTGACAGCCAAGTTTGAAGTGCGCCCGGAAGTCAAACTCGGTAATTATCAAGGCATATCCGTCGAAGTCCCGGAAGCGAAGCTGCCTGCCGATGCGCTGGAGAGGGCCCTTGCCAATGTGGCTGAATCCAAGGCGTCCTTGCAGTCGGTTGCTGACCGCGCGGTGGCGGTAGGCGACACGGTTGTGCTCGATTTTGAGTGCTACGTCGAGGACAAGCTGGTCGAAGGTGGCAAGGCGCAAGGGCTGATACTTGAAATCAAAGAGGGCAACTTCCTGGAAGGCTTCTGCGAGCAGCTCGTCGGCAAGGAGCCCGGACAGCCGGCTGATGTCAAAGTGCGCTTCCCGGAAGAGTACCGCAATCGTGAGTTAGCCGGTAAGGATGCGCTCTTCAAGGTGGAGATCAAGGGCATCCGTGAGCGCTTCCTGCCGCCGATCGACGACGAGTTGGCTGTCGCTGTCGGGCAAGAGTCGCTCGATCAGCTCAAGGTTCTTATCCAGTTGCGGCTCGATGAAGAGCTCCGTCAGGAAAACGAGTCCCGCTCCCAACGTGCTCTGGTCGAGGCGATCATTGCCGGCGCCGAGGTGGACATCCCTGAGACCATGGTCGATCGCGAGCATGATCTCTTGATGCGCCAGGTAAAAAACATGGTCGAGCAAAATGAGCAGAATTGGGAAGAGTTTCAGCAGGCGCCTGAGTTTGCTGGCATTTCTGCCAGCAAGCGCGCCGAGGCGCAGCAGCGCGTATTGACAAGCCTCGTGCTCGGCGCCATCGTCAGAGCCGAGAAGGTTGCGGTCATGGACGAGGAGATGGTGCCCTACCTGCAGGAAGTGGCGCAACGATACGATGTCCCGCTTGACCGCGTTGCTCGCAATGAAGAAGTCAGACGGCAAGTGATGGAAGAGATACTCACTCAGAAGGTAGTGCAGTTCCTTTCCGGCCAGGCAAATATCCAATTTGTCCCTGAAGAGGAATTTGCCGCCCGGCATGCCGCTGCGGCAGCCGCACAGCCCGAGCCGGCTGAAGTCGCAGAGAAGTGACGCTCACGGACAGGTAAAGTGCTGTCTGCGAGTGCTAATCGACTGGAAATGCATGAGCTTCACGCTTGTTCGGCGTTGGTGGGTCCTTGAACCACTTATAATAAAGATCTGTTCACAGTATGCTTAGTCTAGCGTCCTTGCTACGGTTGTCCGATGTAAAGTGTATGGGGTCATTGAAATAAGGCAGGAAGAGAATGCACAAGCCGCCATCTTACGCGCAGTTATATGAACTCTGGAGCATGAGCCCTCTGGCTGGGTTTCCGCCATCTGCATACTATCCGCCCACCGTCATCGAGACGACCGCTCGCGGCGAGCGCGCATTCGACATCTTCTCGCGATTGCTTAGAGAGCGCATCGTTTTTCTGGGATTGCCCATAGACGACACCGTAGCCAACCTGGTAGTTGCGCAGCTGTTGCTCCTGGAAGGTGAAGATCCCGAGAAAGATATACGTTTGTACATAAACTCGCCGGGGGGATCCGTAACGGCAGGCATAGCAATCTACGACACGATCCAGCATATTCGCTCCGATGTCTCGACCATTTGCCTGGGGCAAGCGGCCAGCATGGGGGCCTTCCTCCTGGCCGCCGGCGCCAAGGGCAAGCGCCTGGCGCTGCCGCACTCGCGCATCCTGATTCACCAACCGCTGGGCGGCGCGCAGGGACAGGCGACCGATATTGAAATCCAGGCTCGTGAGATTATCCGTATCAAGCGTCAACTAAATGAATTGATGGCACTTCACACCGGCCAATCCGTCAAGCAAATTGAAAAAGACACAGACCGTGATAACATCATGACCGCACAAGAGGCCAAGGAGTACGGGATAGTCGATGATGTCATCGTCAGGCTGGACAGGCAGCCCGATCTGGCGGCTGTTTGATCGAAAAGCCGGTGACTCACCCCGGAACTCGCTCGACACAGACAGGAACCCGAAATGGCGAAGCAATCAGATAATCGACTAAAGTGCTCCTTCTGTGGCAAGAGCCAGGACCAGGTCAAAAAGCTGATTGCCGGTCCCGGTGTATATATTTGCGACGAGTGCGTGGACCTCTGCAATGAGATTCTCGACGAAGAACTCTTCGACGGCGGTACTCATGCTACACCAGCCGAGTCCGTACTGCCTCAGCTCGTAGATATCCCTAAACCGGCCGAGATCAAATCGTTCCTCGATCAGCACATTGTCGGACAGATGACGGCGAAAAAAATCCTGTCGGTAGCTGTCTACAATCACTACAAGCGAATCAGCCACAATTCCGAGCTGTCCGATCAGGTCGAGATCCAGAAGTCCAATATCCTCCTGGTCGGACCAACCGGGTGCGGCAAGACGCTATTGGCGCAGACTCTGGCCAAGATTCTCGATGTGCCATTCGCGGTAGCGGATGCCACCACTTTGACCGAGGCCGGCTACGTGGGAGAAGATGTCGAGAACATCTTGCTCAGGCTTTATCAAGCGGCAGACTACGACATCAAAAAGGCCGAGCGCGGCATCATCTACATCGATGAAATCGACAAGATCTCGCGCAAATCGGAGAACACCAGCATCACTCGCGACGTCAGCGGCGAGGGCGTTCAGCAAGCGCTGTTGAAGATGATTGAAGGTACGGTCGCCAACGTTCCACCTCAGGGCGGACGCAAGCATCCGCATCAGGAGTTCATCCAGATCAACACCGCCAACATACTGTTCATTTGCGGCGGCGCTTTCGTTGGACTGGACAAGATGGTGGAGAGCCGCATCTCATCCAACCGCAACATGGGCTTTGGCTCGACGCCACCGCCCACGGCCAGAGAGCGCGAAGAGAGAGCCAGCAAGATATTGCGGGAGCTGGTCCCTGATGATCTGGTGAAATTCGGGTTGATTCCTGAGTTCGTCGGCCGCATACCGGTGGTGGCCGTTCTCGAGGCCCTCGATGTAGAGGCGCTGGTCAAGATTCTAATCGAACCGAAAAACGCGATCGTCAAACAGTACCAGCAGCTGCTGGCCCTGGACGGAGTCGAGCTCAAGTTCGATCAAGACGCAATTCGGGCTCTTGCCGAAGAGGCAATCAAGCGCAAGACAGGCGCTCGCGCGTTGAGAGCCATTGTCGAAGAGATAATGCTGGACATCATGTACGAAGTGCCTTCTCGCTCCGACATCAAGGTATGTCACATAACCAAAGAGCTGGTCGAGAAACGGTCCACGGCCGAATTGCTTCAACTACCTAGCAAAACCAAATTACGAGGCGAAATCGCCTGAGTACAACCGATACCAAACTAGCAATGGCGGATCTTTCCACCACCATCTTTCCTCTGATTCCGCTGCGTGACGTGGTGGTTTTTCCGCAGATGGTCACACCCTTGTTCGTGAGCAGGGGCAAGTCGATCGTCGCCCTGGAACAGGCCCTGCTGCGTGACGACCGGCTCGTTGTGCTAGTCGCCCAGAAAGATCCGGAGTGCGAGGAGCCGAGCGAGGAAGACATATACGAAATCGGCACGCTCGCCGAAGTCATGCAGATGCTGAAGCTGCCGGACGGCACCGTCAAAGTGCTGGTCGAGGGCTCTTGCCGCGTCAATCTGGATTTCTTCTATGATGACGACGATCACTTGTCGGCGCGTGTCTCGGAGTTGGAGGAAACAGTCAGGGACGACCTGGCAACCAAGACGCTGATTCGCGTTTCTGTAGAGAAGTTCGAGCAGTTCGTAAAATCGACCAAGAAAATCAATCCGGAAAGTCTTTTGGCGGTATCCGGAATCGGGCAGCCGGGGCGGCTGGCTGACATCATCGCTACTTACCTCGGGCTGGACGTGGCTGAGCGCCAACGCTGTCTCGAGATAGTCGACAGCACGGAAAGGCTGGAGTATGTAAGCCAACTTCTCTCGCGTGAGCTGGAGCTTGCCGATCTCGAACAGCAGATTCACGATCGGGTGCGCTTCAACCTCGAGAAGACCCAACGCGAATACTATTTGCGCGAAAAGCTGAGAATCATCCAGGAAGAGCTCAACGCTGACAGCGAGCAGGTCGGCGAGATCAACGAATACAAGCAAAAGATAGCCAAGGCAAAGATGCCTGCCGTCGCCAGCGAAAAGGCAATGAAAGAGCTGCAGCGGCTTGAGAAGATGATGCCGCAGACGGCTGAGGCTGCCGTAATTCGCACGTACCTTGACACTCTCGTTGGTATGCCGTGGGCTAAGCGCTCTCGCGACGTCATGGATCTCAACCGCGCCGAGCGGATTCTGGAAGAAGACCATTACGGGCTGGACAAGGTCAAGGAGCGAATCCTGGAATACCTGGCGGTGCGCAAGCTCTCAAAGCACCCGCTTGGAACAATTCTTTGCCTGGTGGGACCACCGGGTGTGGGCAAGACCAGCCTTGTAAAGTCAATCGCTCGTGCCCTCAATCGCAAGTTTTCGCGCATCAGCCTTGGTGGCATCAATGACGAAGCCGAGATTCGCGGGCACAGACGCACGTACATTGGCGCCATGCCTGGACGGATCATTCAGGCAATCAAGCAGGCAGGCACGAAAAACCCGGTTATTCTGCTCGATGAAGTCGAGAAGATGACGCGCAGCTACATGGGCGATCCAACTGCCGCCATGCTGGAAGTGTTAGACCCGGATCAAAACGAGAATTTCACCGATCACTACCTGGACGCGCCGTTCAGCTTGCGCGAGGTGATCTTTGTCGCCACCGCCAATGCGCTCGATTATGTGCCGCGCCCCCTCTACGACAGACTGGAAGTTATTCGCATAACCGGATACACGGAAGAGGAAAAGGTAGCGATTGCCGAGAACCACATCGTTCCTAAGACTTTAGAAAAGCACGGGTTGTCGGTGAGGCAATTGAAAGTCACCGCTCCGGCAATTCGCAAGATGATTCAAGAGTACACACGAGAAGCGGGTGTGCGTGCTCTCGAGCGATCACTGGCCACCATCTGCCGCAAAGTCGCCACGGAGATTGTGAAGAACAAAGAGACGGCCGTGCGTGTGACACCGCAACTGGTGCCCAAGTATCTAGGTGCGGCTAAAGTCATTCGCGAGACGGAAGCGCGTGGGCCCCAGGTTGGCATCGTCACGGGACTGGCCTGGACGGAGATTGGCGGCGAAACCCTGTCGATAGAGGTCAGCACCATGCCCGGCAAGGGCAGGCTGCAACTGACCGGTCAGCTCGGCGACGTCATGAAGGAGTCGGCGCAGGCGGCATTCAGCTACATAAGAAGTCATGCGGAGCATCTGGGCGTGGATCCCGGCTTCCAGGAGAATCTCGATATTCACGTGCACATTCCTGAAGGCGCCATACCCAAAGACGGACCTTCGGCCGGTGTCGCCATGGCCCTTGCTCTCGTGTCGGCGATTTCCAAGTGCCCAGTGAGGACCAGCCTGGCCATGACTGGCGAGATTACCTTGCGCGGGCGAGTGCTTGCCGTCGGCGGCCTCAAAGAGAAAGTCCTCGCCGCTCTGAGAGCCGGCATCAAGACCGTGCTTTTCCCGCGGGCCAATGAGAAGGACCTGGAAGAGATCCCTGACTACGTCAAGGCTAAACTGGAGCTGACCCCCGTGGCGCATCTGGACGAGGTGCTAGCCAAAGCCTTCAAGTCCAAAACCAAGGTGAGCAGCGGGTCGAAACGCCCCGGCGTCCAGCGCCCCGTTAGCAAGCGGACAGCACTGCCGCGCCGGTAGCCAAGCGAAGCCGGTCAAGCCAAAGAAAAGATTGCAGAAAGCGGAACTGTGCCGGTTTTCGGCTATGATCTGGACAATTAGCGCCGGCAACTGATGGCGAGATTCTGCTTCCCGGGCGGTAGATAGCGAGCCGCTGACGGGGCGGTGGGGCAGGCGGGCGGTTGGCAGACCGCTCTACAAGTAAGACAGGAGTATCCCATGGTGACTGCTGAAACGACCAACAAGAACCTCACGTACCTGCAAATGGACGACGAGTACGTGAATCCGGTTCTGGCTCGTTCTTTCCGCATCGTGGCGGAGCGAGCGAAGGGCTCCTATATCTACGACATGAACGGCGACGCCTACCTGGATTTCACCACCGGCATCGCTGTCAACAACGTCGGGCACTGCCATCCGCGGGTAGTAGAGGCCGTGCAAAAGCAAGCAGCGCAGCTCATGCACACCTCGGTTGTCACGCACCATAAGGGTTACATTGAGCTCTGCAAGAGGATTGTCGAGATCACCCCCGCGTCGCTCAACTCAGTCTTTCTGGCCAACAGCGGCGCCGAGGCGGTCGAGGGAGCGATAAAACTGGCTCGCTATGTGACGGGCAGACCGGGCATCATCAATTTCCGCGGGTCGTTCCACGGTCGCACTTTCATGACGATGGCGCTCACGACCTCGAAGCTGAATTACCGCGAGAAGTACGAGCCCCTGCCCTCTTCCATTTTCACGCTTCCCTATCCTTACACCTATCGCTCTCATTTCCGCGGCAACCCAGAAGCCTGTCTCGAGGACAGCCTCAAGCAGTTTGACGCTCTGTTTACCCAGATCGTCCATCCGGAACAAGTGGCAGCCATTATCGTGGAGCCTGTCCAGGGCGAAGGCGGGTACATCGTTCCGCCGGTCACGTTCTTGAAGCGCTTGCGGCAAATTGCCGACAAGCACAAGATCTTGCTGATTGTCGACGAAGTGCAGACGGGATTCGGACGCACCGGCAAGATGTTTGCCATCGAGCACTCTGATATCGAGCCGGACATCCTCGTGCTGGCAAAAGGCATCGCCGGAGGCATGCCGCTTTCCGGGTTCGTTTCCCGCAAGGAGCTGACCAACAAGTGGCCGGCCGGGCGACATGGAACCACATTTGGTGGCAATCCGGTTTCCTGCGCCGCCGCCCTGGCCACAATCGACGTCCTGCTCGATGAGAAACTGCCGGAACGCGCAGCCAGGCTGGGCAAGGAAATGCTGGAACGGCTCAAGAAAGCCGCCGAAGGCAAGCCGCATGTAGGCGAAGTTCGCGGACTGGGCTTCATGATGGCCATCGAGTTCAGCGACAAGGACGGCAATCCCAGCAAGGAAAATGCCGAAAAGGCTGTCGCCAAGTGCTTCGAGAACAAGCTCCTGGTCTTGACGGCCGGCAGCCACGGGCATGTGATCAGGTTAATTCCCCCGCTCAATCTGTCTGATGACGAGGCCGAATCCGCCCTCAAGATTCTCGAGAAGTGTATGTCTGTTTGAGCGTAAGCCTCTCTGCGCCTGGCATAGTGCCGGGCGCCTTTAGTCTCGAAGGGCTGACAAGATCCAGAGTAAAACTGTAGGAGAGAAAAAATGAGCACGACTGCTAAGAGTCTGGAAACTCCGAAGGGCAAAGGCGAAATGCCCCAGGTGTACAACAATTACATCGGCGGGCGCTGGGTCAAAGCAAAGAGCGGGGAGACCTTCCCGAGCGTCAACCCTGCCAATGTCGAAGAGGTGATCGGTCACTTCGCATCGTCGGCGCCTGAGGATGTGAAAGCGGCAGTCGACGCAGCTGCCGAAGCCTTCAAGGAGTGGCGGCAGACGCCGGCTCCCCAGCGCGCTGACATTCTGCTCAAGGCCGCGCACGTTCTCGAGAAGCGCAAAGAAGAACTGGCAACGATCATGGTGCGCGAGATGGGCAAGGTGATCAAGGAAGCCCGCGGTGATGTGCAAGAAGCGATCGACATGGCCAAATACATGGCTGGTGAGGGCAGGCGGATGTTCGGACACACGGTGCCGTCCGAGCTCAAGGACAAGTTTGCGATGGCGATCCGCGCGCCGCTGGGAGTAGTGGGCGTAATTACACCGTGGAACTTCCCGGTAGCGATTCCGAGCTGGAAGATTTTCCCGGCGCTCGTTTCCGGCAACACTGTCGTGTTTAAGCCGGCAACCGATACGCCGTTGTGCGCGCTCAAGTTTGTGGAGGCGCTCGTGGAAGCCGGTGTGCCGGCCGGCGTTATCAACTTCGTCACCGGCATGGGCAGCAAGGTCGGCAACGCAATTGTCGATGACCCGCGCGTTCGCGGCATCTCGCTCACCGGTTCTACCGAAGTCGGCCGCAAGGTAGCCGGTCGCTGCGGCGAGCTGATGAAGAGAATCTCCTGCGAGCTCGGTGGCAAGAACGCCATCTGCGTCATGGACGACGCCGACATGGATCTGGTAATCGAAGGCGCTCTCTGGGGCGCATTCGGCACCAGCGGGCAGCGTTGTACTGCCACCAGCCGCATAATCGTTCACAACAAGGTCTACCAGGAGTTCCTCGAGCTCTTCGTCGCGCGCACCAAGCAGCTCACCCTGGGATTCGGCCTGGACCCCAAGGTGGAAGTCGGGCCTGTGATCAACAAGAGCCAGCTCAAGAGCATCCACGATTACGTCGACATCGGCGTCAAAGAAGGTGCCAAGCTTCTCTGCGGTGGAAAGATTGCCGACGAAGGCGAGCTCGCCAAGGGATGCTTCCACGAGCCGACCATTTTCGGCGATGTAAAACCGACAATGCGCATCGCTCAAGAAGAGATCTTCGGACCAGTTGTGGCAGTCATTCCGGTGAAGAGCTTCGAAGAAGCGATCGAAGTGGCCAACGGTACCGAGTACGGTCTGTCGCTGTCGATGTACACGAGAGATGTGCACAAGGCCTTCAAAGCCATAGAAGAGCTGGAGTCGGGAATCGTGTACATCAACGCGCCTACGATCGGCGCCGAAATTCAGCTCCCCTTCGGCGGCGTCAAGCAGACCGGCAACGGTCACCGCGAAGCAGGCATCACGGCCATCGAGCAATTCACGGAATGGAAGGCGGTCTATGTTGACTATTCCGGACGATTGCAAAAGGCTCAGATCGACACATACGGTACTCAGCAAGGTGAGTAGGGTCGGCTTTTACCGCCGGGGCATGCCAGGCGCTGCCCCGGCGCCAGCCGGGCAAAAGATTTAGTGGACAATCAGTTGGAGACGGATTATGGATTTTGATTTTACTCCGGAGCAAGCAGCAATCCGGAAGCATATGCGGGAATTTGCCGAGCGCGAGATTGCGCCTGTGGCCGCAAAGAACGACCGAGACTGCAAGTTCGATTGGGATATTGCCAAAAAGATCTTCGCGGAAGGGTTTCTTGGTTGTCCCATTCCCGAAGAGTATGGCGGTCTCGGAATGGATTACATTGCCTACGGCCTGATGACCGAGGAAGTCAATCGTGTCTGTTCTTCCACTCGCACTCTATTTTCGGTGCAAACATCGCTCGTGGCCCTGACTATTTTGAAGTGGGGTACCGACGAACAGAAACGGCAGTACCTGCCGAAAATGTGCGTCGGCGAGTATATCGGCTGCTTCGGGCTCACCGAGCCGGAAGCAGGCAGTGATGCCGGCAATCAACAAACACGAGCGGTCGAAGAAGGTGACACCTACCTCTTAACCGGACAAAAGGTCTGGATCTCTTGCGGCTCGATCGCCACCCATGCCTTGATCTTTGCGACCGTGGATCCGGCACTTGCTCACAAAGGCATTGCTTGCTTCATCGTCGATACCAGCTCCAAGGGCTTCTCGGCCCAACCGATCAAAGGCAAACTGGGGCTGCGCGCTTCTGACACATCATCTCTGTTCCTCGACGCTGTCCGAGTGCCGAAGGAGAACATGTTGGGCAAGGTCGGTGACGGTTTCGCGGTCGCCATGTCGGCGCTCGACAACGGTCGCTTCTCTGTCGCTGCAGGCGCAGTCGGTCTCATTCAAGGATGCATCGATCAGTGCACCACCTATTCGATGCAGCGCAAAACCTTTGGTGAGCCGATCGGACACCACCAGCAGGTTCAAGCGATGATAGCGGATATGGTGGCAGATTGTGAGGCGGGCAGACTGCTCTATCTGCGGGCCGCGCATTTGAAGACGAAAGGCGTTCGCAATACGCTGGAGACATCAATCGCCAAGCTGTTCTGTGGCGAAGCTGCCAACCGCGCCGCACACAACGCTGTGCAAATCTTCGGCGGCTACGGCTATTCCGATGAATACCCGGTCGAGCGCTACTTCCGCGATGCGAAGGTGCTGAACATCTATGAGGGCACGCGCGAGATCCAGCGATTGATCATCGCTCAGGATGCCCTGGGCATCCGTTACGCCAACGGCAAACCCAGCGGCCGCCCGACGGCTCTCGCTGCCGTGTAAGCTGGACGCGCACGCGATTCAATACGCACCGGCGGGCGGGGTTTACCCC
>Ga0066388_100003240_pt1 | contig 10434 bp, 14 predicted proteins | sample PanSoiMetaGPlot6_FD_64539 | JGI IMG/M metagenome (GOLD analysis project Ga0066388, IMG submission 64539) | Tropical forest soil microbial communities from Panama analyzed to predict greenhouse gas emissions - Panama Soil - Plot 6 (Hybrid Assembly) | ecosystem: Environmental > Terrestrial >... | reverse complement strand
CTCGCGGATGTCGCTGCTGCCCTCCATGCGCACGCCGCTCATGCCCTGCGAGGCGGCCGCAAAGGCCTCCTTGCCGAATGGCTCGCGGCCGGGAACCATGAACACCACGTCGTCGGTCATCAGGCCGAGCACCGTGTCGATGTCGCCGGCCTGGCTGGCCGTCATCCAGGTCGCGACCAGCTCGCGAATGGCGCGTTCATCATCGGTCATGGCGGCCTCACTTGCTCTTTAGTGGCGCATCCTCCGGCGCGATCAGGCGCGCGAGCGGCGCCGGAACGTAAAAGCGTCGGCGAGGACCTGCAGGAAGCTCCTGCGGCCTTCCTCGGCCAAGATCATTGGCGAGTGGGAGGCGGTGTCCGGCGCGAGGATTGGTGCCACGGTCGCAGGCGCGATCACCGGGGGCTGGGCAACCGGCGGCGTGGCGGCAGGCGCCGCCACTTGCGCAGTCGCTGACGCGGTCATGCCGAGTGCTCGCTGCCCGACATTGCGCAAGAACACCTTCTCGAGCGGCAGCGCAAGCCGCTCGAGGGCCGCGTCGAGGGGAAGCCACTGCACCGCCTTGATGTCGCGTGCCGGCTTGCGACCGATCTTGCTGACCGCCTGCATCCGCCAGAACTCGACCAGCTTGGGCTTGCCGCCGGCCTTGTAGGAGATCGCGCCGAGGTATTCGTGAATCTCGACTTCGAAGCCGGTCTCCTCGACCACCTCGCGCTCGGCTGCCGCAATCGGCGCCTCCTTGCGCTTGAGCTTGCCCTTCGGCAGCACCCAGGCATTGTCCTTGCGGCGCTGAACCAGCGCGATCAGCGGGCGCGACCCGCTTCGCACTACGATACCGCCTGCTCCCATGATCGGCGTTCGCGGCATACTGCTCCTCACTTCCGGCGACTCAAGCATGAGCTTACCTCACTGTGGCGCATCGCGTGCAGGCCGATTGCGCTTGGCTCGATCCTTGGCTCGATCCGGACTACGCTGCGCTCGGGAAACGTCCGCAAGCAGCGAAGGAGCACGACCATGACTGACCAGTTTCCATCTCCTGCAACAGAAGAACCCTCGCGCCGCGATCTGGTTGCTGCCGCCGTCACCGTTGCGGCCGCCGCCGGCGCTGCCAGCAGCGCGCAGGCGCAGGGCAAGGCCGATGTGCGCTATTCGAATCCGCCCGGCATGTCGTCGCCGCCGACCTACAGCCACGTTGTCGAGGTCAACGGTCCCCACCGCACCGTCTATCTCGCTGGCCAGACCGGCGCTGATGCGGCCGGCAAGGTCGCAGGTGACTTCCGCGCCCAGGCCGTCCAGGTGTTCGAGAACATCAAGACCGCACTCGCGTCCGTCGGCGGCGGCTTCGAGCACGTCGTCAAGCTCAACAGCTATCTGACCAATATCGAGGCGAACGCGGCCGAGTTCCGCGAGGTGCGGGCGTCCTATTTCCCGAACCGTTCCGCGTTGCCGGCTTCTACGCTGCTGCAGGTGCCGCGGCTCGCCAATTCGGCCTATCTGCTCGAGGTGGAGGTGATCGCGGTACTGCCGCCGCGCGCGTAGCGGGGCCTTCAACGTGCCGGAGTTTGAAACATTCGTCATGGACCCGACTTAGATAGGAGCGCGGGAGATAGGAGCGCGGGAGGGGTGGCGCGGGCCGACCGCGCCGCTCGCCAGATCAACTCGAGGATTTAACGCAGGAATTCAGCTTTAAGGATGCGGTCTCACCATGCATGCGATGCGCTACGTCATGAGCCGGATATTCGTATTCTGGCTGTCCGTCGCCATCCTCGTGTACGGATGGTTCTTTCACACGCAGCTCGTGAACGGTGGATACGGCGCGAGCGAAGCCTTCGTCAGGAGCCTCACCAAGGTGGATGAGACCGGCAAGACCGAAACGGTGGTCTTGCACATTCTCCACCTGGATGACCTGGTCGTGATCGGCGCCATCATGCTGGTGGTGACCTTGCTGCTCACGGCCGCGCGAAATATGGCGCTCGGGTCCGGTGAGCGCCGCATGACCGTGATCAGGGCCATTGCGCATGTGCTGGTTTTGCTGGTGTTCGCCTATCTCCTGCTCGCGGTCATCTGGTGGTACGACGCGCCCCTGATCAATGCCTTGTTCGATGGCAGCCGGAACTTGATCAATCGCGGCGCCGCAGCCATTGATCCGCAGGGCCGGCTGGAGCTTGTGCTGCGGTCGCTCAATGTGTCACGTCATCTCGTCATGGCGTGTCTCATGCTGGCGCTCGCGCTGGTATGGGAAATCTTGAAGTGGATGGGTCGCGGGGCTCGCGCGCGGCTCACCGCGCAGAGTGCGCAATGATCGTTCGCGCAATGATCGCTAAAGCAGAGCCACGTTCGGGAGGACCCTATGAAGCTCGCCATCAAGCTCTTGCAAATCGCTGCCGGTGCGCTCGCGCTGACCCTGTCGGTCGGCAGTGCCGCCGCGCAGCAGGGCCTGCGAGAAAAGCTCATCGGCACCTGGAGTTTCGTGGTCGCCGAGATCACCGCGCCTGATGGCAAGAAGTCGTTTCCGTTCGGCGAGACTCCGAACGGCCTTCTCATCTTCACACCAGACGGGCACTTCTCGCAGATCCATATCGCGAGCGACGTTCCAAAGATCGCCTCCAACAACCGCCTCAACGGCACGGCGGAGGAATATGCCGCGATCATGCGCCGCAGCCTGTCGATGTTCGGCACCTACAAGGTCGATGAGGCGAAGCGGACGGTGACGTTCGAGGTCGTGTCGAGCACATATCCGAACGCTCAAGGCCAGTCGCAATTGCGCACCATCGACAAGCTCACCGACGACGAGTTCGTGAATTCCAATCCCGACGTCGCGGGCGGCCGCGGCTCGGCGTTCAATCTGTACAAGCGGGTGAGATAGCAGAGATACAAAGTAACCCGCCATGTTTTGTTGTGATGGACTCAACAATTTGATCGGCAATGCAGGTCAGCGGGGCATGTCCGCTCTTGTATACGAAAGGCCCGCGGGGTTTCGATTCAATCTGCAGGCGCGAGCCGTCTCGAAGGACGTTGAATTGCGTCTTTCGGAAGCACCTACGCCGCTTCCGATCGAGGGCAACATCACCCTTTCGGTCAATATCGGTCTGAACTACTGCCCGTTTTGTGGAACGGAACTCAAGACGTTGGTGACATCGTCGACGAGAAAGCGGTTTGAAACGCTGGCGGACGAACACAAGAAAATTGATGATCCGCCTTGGTAATACGAATACGTGTCTGGTGAGGCACTCACTGCAAGTCGTATTCACCGCCAGCGGCATTGCGCGCGCAGCCGCGGCGCGGTCTCTTGCAGGATCGGCAGCATCTGCGGCTCGACCGGGGATTCGATCTCGTTCTTGCATTCGACCGACTGCTTGACGCCGTCGCGGTCGCCGCCGGTGCGCACCTCGCAGACGACGCGCTGTCCCTTCATGCGGAAAAACGATCCGCCGGCCGGCGCCTGCGCGGGCTTCGGGATGAGCTCGAAGGTGATGTCGCGCAGATCATAGATCGTCTCGATCAGCGTTGCGCCGCCCCGCGTCGGCCGCAGGTTGAGGACGTTGACGTGAAAGACGCACGGATCGCCCGGGCTCTGTCGCATCGTCACCGCGCCGGCATTGTCCTCCTGCCAATAGGTGATCGAGCCGTCGACGTTGGGTTTGCGTCCCGAGGCGAACACCCAATGGAACAGAAAGCCATCGCCGAAGCCTTCGAGCAGCGACAGGTCCTGCGCGACCGCGGCGTCGGCACCGATCAGCGAGGCCGTCAGCGAGAGCGCGCAGCACAATTTCGGGAAGGTCATGAAAAGTCCCAATTCGGAATGCGGCGACGTCGAGCATGCTTGGAGGGAGCGACTTTACATGGGAACGCAGGGTTGACGTCGCACTCTTTGCGTGCGCCATCCCGGAAATCGCAACCTTTGCGGTTGACAAGCGCCTTAGCTTTATGTTCTTGATTTGTTCTGACGGGTCGAAGGTGATGAGTTGAAGGTTGAGTGCGTGCGGAGAGGCTGTCATGTCGATTGAGATCTTTGTCATGTCGGACCGACGGCTCACCTCGATCGCCGAGTGGCAAAAGGCCATCGAGCAGGAGGGCTTCAATTTGCGGCTCGATGCGTCGCGGCCGTTTGCGGCGATCCGAGGCCATTTGCCAGCATGGCGCGGCAGCGAGGCGGCGGGCTTTGAGTGTGATCACTGGGATCCGGCTGACCTGCTCGACGATGACGACCTGGCCGATGTCAACTTCGGCCGCCGCTGGTCTCAGACGCTGGCGTTCCATTTTGGCGGCGATGTTCTGGCGCTGTGGGGAGCCTTCGCGGCAGCGGCGGCTTACGCGCGGGCGACCAATGGCGTGGTGTTCGATGGCGAAGGAGTCCTGACGCCTGATAAGGCCGCCGAGACGGCGCGTGATCTCGAACTGGAATTGGGAAAGACGTAGCAAAGGCGCCTTTCGAGGGCCCGGCGAGATGGCAGCCTCAACTACGCGCTGTCCTTCACGTCGGTGTCAGGACGGTCGCTGCCGGACGCCGTCTCGGTGTGCCACTTGCCCTTGGCATCCTCGTATTCGATCACCTCGGTAGAGCCCGGGGCGCGCTGCTCCTCCGCTGCGGCCTTCGCGGCCGCCAGCGCTTCGGCATGGCTCGCGAAGGGCTCCGAGAACACGCCGTCGACCTTGTAGGCCCAGCCGCCGTCGTGCTGGACGATTTCGTACGTCACGTGAGACATTGGTGCACCTTTGCGGTTCGAGGGGCCCGCCCGGCGCAACCCTAGCGCAAAGTGCGCGCCGTTGCACGACCGCAGACATTCGGAGACGGCACAGGAGATTTGCCTATGCGTCCGATACCGGTGGGAGCGAAGGGAACCTTTGTGCTGCGGGTGATGCCTGCGCACCTCGCCAATCAGTTCAAGGACGCGATCCTGCCGGAAGTGTTCGCCACACCGATGATGATCACCGCGATGGAGAACGCGGCGCTCAATGCCATTCGCGGCTATCTCGATCCGGGCGAGAGCGCGGTCGGCACCGCGGTCGATGTCCGGCATCTCGCGGCGACGCCCGCGGGTCACGACGTGACGGCGGAAGCCGAGGTCACCAAGGTCGAGGGCCGGACCGTTACGTTCAAGGTCACGGCGCGCGACGAGACCGAGCAGATCGGCTCAGGCACACATGAGCGGGCCGTGATCGACCGCGCCCGGCTCGAGACACGGCTTGCCAAGAAGCGCAGGTGAGAGGTCTGATGACCCGGATCGTCGCGGCCGGTTCCCGGGAAGGGATGAAAGCGCGGGCGGCTGATGGGATCTTTTGGATGTACCCTTTTCATTAACGAAACAAACGGGTATTCCCATCCTGCTTTGAACCTTTTAATGCCTCGAGCAGACAAAGGGCACAGCAGTTTTTGTATCGGTGCGTTCACAATGCGGTCTGGTCGTTCGCTTCCCAATTCCGAAATGGCGGTGGCGCCGGCCATCGTCATTATCCTGGGCCTGGTGTCCCTGTTTGCGGTAGGGGGATACTGGTTGATGAAGCCGACCGTGCTCAAGAACCCTGGCGTTGCGGCTTACCACCCGCCGGTGGCCGCGAAGGTGCTCGACACCAATTCCGAAGCCAAATTGATGGCGGCCGAGGCAGCAGCCAGCGCTGCTGCTGACAAAGAAAACCGCAAGCTCGGACTTGCCGCCAACGCCTCGGCCGCGCCGAAGTCTGCTGATGGCCGAGCGGTCGAGGGGGCCGCGCCACCCAGGCACACCACTCCGCGGGTGCAGAAGCGCCAGGACGTGCCGGGCCAGGCGCCGCGGGTCGCGCAACGCGAGGCCGTGCCGTCACTCTTCGGGTGGCGGTTGTTCTGAGCTGACTCAACGCTACCAGTCAGCGCAAGTGGGACGGGCAAGACCCATCCCATGCGCGACCGACGAGACTTGCTCCCGTAATCCGGACTAGTAGCGCTTGCGAGCAGCACGCACACGCTTGGCGCGTGGCGGCGGTGGCGGGTTCTCAACGCCGAAGAATCCTTTGACGCCCCCAATCACGCCGCCGACCGGAGCGGCAACAACGGCGCCAACCGGGCCGGCAACACGAAAGCCTTCTCTCGCACCGTGCTCGAACCCACCAGGAAAACCCCCCTCGGCGTGAGCTGCCACAGGCGCCGCCAAGGCTGCAACGACGACGCTCGCATACAAGACTGACGATTTCACGAGACCACCCCCTTGGTTTTGTTCCGACAGTGTCAGACGCCAGCCAACGTTGGCGTTTCGGTGACATTGCCGTGGCGGCGAGAAGATAAAAGATTAAGAAGGGCCATCACGGTTATTTTTGCGGCGAGTGCAGCCAATTGGTCACAAGGGACGACTGCGATGATGGTCCGCAGCACTACTATTTTGTGGAGGTCAGCTGTGACAGCGCGAATGTTTGCTTCGCTGCGCAGTTTTTTGCTTATGCCAATCTCACGCGTTTCGACGCGCAGATGCGCAGGCGCATCTGCGCTACTCAGTCCGGCTAACCCGGATTCATGCCTTTGGCCTTGATGACGGCGACCGCGGCCGGCGACCGCAGAAAGTCAATGAGTGCCTTGGCGGCGTCCGCCTCTTTGCTTGCCTGCGCGACCGCGGCCGTGAACAGGAGCTCCTGCTGCAACTCCGCCGGGAATGAGCCGGCGAGCTCGACACCGGGGGCGATCAGCACATTGGTGAGAAACACGCCCAGCTCAGCCTCGCCCTTGGCGACCGCCTGCGGGATCTCGGCGGGAGTTTTCTGCGCCTTGGTCTTGGCTTTCATCTCTTCGCTGATGCCGAGCCGCGCGAATACGCTCAGCACGTAAGCGCCGGCCGCGCTCTCGGGCAGCGTGGCGATCGATTGCGCTTTGATCAGCGTTTGTTTCAAGGCGTCGGGCGAGCTGATGTCGGGCTTGGCAGCGCCGGCGCGCACCGCGACGCCGTAGCCGACGCGCGCGATATCGATGGTCGGCCCGGCCACGAACTTGGCCTTTGCGGCGGCGTCCTTGAACACATCGACCGGAACGACGCCGAGGTCGAACGGCGCGTCGGAGGTGACAGCTTTGATCAGGTTCGGCGTGGAATCGAAGTGAATGCTGAGCTTGTGGCCGCTATTGCGCTCGAACTGGGCCTTGAGCTCGTTGAGCGGACCGGCGATCGAGCCGCCCGCGAGGACCTTGAGCTCAGCGGCCTTGGCGACCGGCGGCAGCACAAGCGCCAGTCCCAGAATCAAGGCAGTTGCAGTCAGAAAAGATACTTTCATGTTGCCTCCCAAATGATCGTGACACTATGCGACGTATTATTACTCTCGTTCACCGCCTCCGCATACATGCCATCTTGTCCGGGGTGTAGGATGGGTTAAGCCATAAGCGCGTTTACGCGCGTCTGTCGACGCGCTATGGCGAAACCCATCGCCTTGCCGAGATTATGCTGATGGGTTTCGCTGCGCTCAACCCATCCTACGGACGACGGATTACGGACAATGAGACCTGAGTACCTGCGGTGATCGCGCGCGGTGTCGCGATGCAATATGCTGTTGCTTGCGAGGCCTGCCGAGAGATATTCAAGAGCATGACCAGAAGGAAGAACTCGATGCGTGCACCGACGATCGTAGCTGTACTGATGCTGGGCCTCGCGTCGGCATCCGCGCAGGACTATCCCACGCGGCCCATCACCATGGTCGTGCCCTTTCCGGCGGGCGGGCCGACCGACACGGTGGCGCGCGTCACCGCGCAGGAAATGTCGAAACTGCTCGGCCAGCAGATCGTAGTCGAGAACATCGGCGGCGCCGGCGGAACGCTGGGTGCCGCCCGCGTGGCGCGTTCTGCGCCTGACGGCTATACGCTGCTGATCAATCACCTTGGGCTCGCCTCGGCCGCGACCCTCTATCGCAAGCTGCCCTACGACACCAAAACTGCGTTCGCGCCGATCGGGCTCGTTACCGACGCGCCGATGACGATCATTGGACGGCTCGATCTCAAGCCCAACACGTTGTCCGAGCTCGTCGCCTACGCCAAGGCGGAGCGCGAGAAGGTGACGTTCGCGAATGCCGGCCTTGGCGCCGCCAGTCACCTGTGCGGGATGCTGTTCCAGAGCGCGATTGGGACCAGGCTCACCCCGGTGCCCTACCGTGGCGGCGGTCCGCTGCTCAACGATCTGCTCGGCGGACAAGTCGATCTCGGCTGCGAGCAGGCGACGACGTCCACTGGCCCAATCAGCGCCAAACGCGTCAAGGCCTATGCGGTGACCATAAAGACGCGGCTGTCGTCGCTGCCGGAGCTTCCGACCGCCGACGAGGCGGGCCTCAAGGGATTCGAGATCGGCGTCTGGCATGGCCTCTATGCGCCAGCCAGCACGCCGGCCGCGACCGTGCAGAAGCTCGTCGGCGCGTTGCAGGCCGCGCTGAAGAATCCGGAGCTGGGGAAGCGGTTCGCCGATATCAATACCGATCCGATCGGGGAGGGCAATGCCACGCCGGAGGCGCTGCGGGCGAAGCTCCTCAGCGAGATCGATCGCTGGGCACCGATCATCAAGGAGGCCGGGCAATACGCGGATTGAACCACGCGCGGCGCGATGTAGGGTGGGCAAAGGCGCTGGCACTGCCGTTCCATATTGCGAAAGCCTATCGTGCGCCGTGCCCACGCGTTCTTGCGTGATTTGCTCCGGTCCCTGACGCGTGGGCACGGCGCACGATAGGCTGTGCCATATTGAAAGCGAGCGCCAGCGCCTTTGCCCACCCTACGAGCCACACGCTGCTGAGACACACGGGAGAACCCAAATGCCGACCTACACCTGGGATCACATCCACCTGCGCAGCCCGGACCCGGAAGCGACCGCGCAGTGGTTCGAGCGTGTGCTCGGCGCCGAGGTCATCCGCAGCATGCAGCAGGGCAAGCCGCGCATCGACCTCAAGCTCGGAGGTGCCAACATCTTCATCGCACCGGTCGCGGCCGGTGACGGCGTCAATGCAGCGCCCACCACGCCCTACCAAGGCCTCGACCATTTCGGACTGACGGTGTCAGGCATCGACGCGGTCGCTGCCGAGCTCAAGGGCAAGGGCGTCGAGTTCACGACGGAGCCGACCACGGTGCGTCCGGGCGTGCGCGTGTGCTTCATCCGCGGCCCGCAGGGGATTTCGATCGAGCTGTTGGAGCGCTGGGCGGTGTGAGCATCTCGGATCGGCGCTGGGTGTAGGATGGGTTGAGCTCTTGCGAAACCCATCGCCTTGTCGGGGATACGATGATGGGTTTCGCAAGAGCTCAACCCATCCTACGAGCTGCGGGCTACGAGCGGAAATGCTTGGGGACTAGCACGTACCACTGGACATATCCGGCCCCAATGTAGAGCGGTGCCACACAGAGAACGGACTCGGTCGGGGTCGCAATTCCAACATAGATCAAGGCGTAAGAGGCGATTGTCCCCACAACGCCAGCCGGATAGGTCAAGACGCTGGCCGCGAGATTGCCAACTGCTGCCAACAGTGAGTCATCAGCGGATGCGGCCGACGAGGACATATCGGAAGGATGTTGAATGAGAATGAGCGCTAGGGGCGTGACACATGCCAGCACACAAAGAATAACATATATCCAGCGATGCAAATGCAGTTTCATTGCACAAGCTCTGAGACTTTTGTTGAATCCGTAGGATGGTTGAGCCTTGAGCGCGTTTACGCGCGTCTGTCGACGCGCTATGGCGAAACCCATCATCGCATCCGCTGACAATGCGATCGGTTGCGCTGTGTTCGACCCCGCCAGCAACATTGCTTTATCACAGCGCGTAGGGTGGATTGATGTAGCGTAATACGTCGATGAAAAAAGAAAGGCGGGTTACGCCTTCGGCTAACCCGCCCTACAATCCGAGAGTGCGTCTAGATTCACAACGCCTTGTTGCTCTCTTTCACCGCATCCGCCGCGACATACACTTCGCTGCCCATCTGTTTGAACTTCTCGCTCATCTGCGCCATGCCTTGTTCTTTGTCGTTCAAAGTGGCGGCATAGTCCCGCACGTCCTGCGTGATCTTCATCGAGCAGAACTTCGGCCCGCACATGGAGCAGAAGTGCGCCACCTTGTGCGCCTCCTTCGGCAGCGTGGCGTCGTGATATTCACGCGCAGTCTCCGGATCGAGGCCGAGGTTGAACTGGTCCTCCCAGCGGAACTCGAAGCGCGCGCGTGAGAGTGCGTCGTCGCGCAGCTGCGCGGCCGGGTGGCCCTTGGCGACGTCGGCGGCATGCGCCGCGATCTTGTAGGCGATGACGCCTTCCTTCACGTCGTCGCGGTCGGGCAGGCCGAGATGCTCCTTCGGGGTCACATAGCAGAGCATGGCGCAGCCGAACCAGCCGATCATGGCGGCGCCGATGCCACTCGTGATGTGGTCATAGCCCGGCGCGATGTCGGTCGTGAGCGGGCCCAAGGTGTAGAACGGCGCCTCGCCGCATTCCTTGAGCTGCTTGTCCATGTTGATCTTGATCTT
>Ga0066388_100003239_pt1 | contig 10434 bp, 10 predicted proteins | sample PanSoiMetaGPlot6_FD_64539 | JGI IMG/M metagenome (GOLD analysis project Ga0066388, IMG submission 64539) | Tropical forest soil microbial communities from Panama analyzed to predict greenhouse gas emissions - Panama Soil - Plot 6 (Hybrid Assembly) | ecosystem: Environmental > Terrestrial >... | reverse complement strand
CGTCGGCGAGCGGGTCTTTGCAGTCATGAAGCGCTCGCTCGCTGTCAGCGAATGGGCGCGCCGCGCACTCGGCGCTGCCGTGCTGATTGCTGTGATGGCAATTGCTCTCGGTGTTGATACCGGCGTCCTGACGCGCGTGTCTCTGGACAGCACGGCGTCATTTGAGCAACGCCTGCTCGACCGGTTCCGGCCACCGACCAGCGTGACAGATAGCCGGATGGCTCCGTCCGTTGTCATGAGCGGCGGCCCTGCGATGACGGACAATGGGCCCGCCATGACGGGTGGCGGCCCCGCGACGATGAGCGGAAACCAAACGATGACGGGCGGTCCCGCGATGGCGGGCAGTTCCGCCAATGGTGGCGCCGACCTGGGCTTCGAGGGCGAGCTCCCACCCCTTACCGGGGTGGTCGAGTGGTTGAACTCAAAGCCCCTGACGCAAGACGAGCTCAAGGGCAAAGTCGTTCTCATCGATTTCTGGACCTACTCCTGCATCAACTGCCTGCGGGCGCTCCCCTACGTTCGAGCCTGGTGGGAGAAATACAAAGATCAAGGTCTTGTCGTGATCGGCGTGCACACGCCGGAATTCGCGTTCGAGAAGATCCTCAAGAATGTCAGGGGTGCAGTCACCGATCTCAAGATCAGCTATCCTGTGGCAGTCGACAATGATTACGCGATCTGGCGCGCATTCGACAACCAATACTGGCCAGCGCACTATTTCATCGATGCGAAGGGCCGTATTCGTCATCACCATTTCGGCGAAGGCGAGTACGACGAGTCAGAAAGAGTGATTCAGAAATTGCTTGCCGAGGCCGGCAAGACCACTGTCTCAAACGACCTGGTATCGATCAGCGCAGCCGGATCCCAGGCTCCTTCGGACACGGCCAACGTCATGTCGCCGGAAACGTATATTGGCTACGAGCGGGCGCAGAACTTCGTTTCGCCAAACGGCGCAGTTCCGGACGCGCGCAGCGTTTATTCGGCCGGAGCGCCGCGATTAAACGAATGGGGACTTTCCGGTGAGTGGACGATTCACAACGAGGACGCGACACTTGAGAAACAAGGCGGCAGCATCGTCTACCGATTCCGCGCCCGCGACCTCCATCTGGTTCTGGGCCCCGCCCCGGACGGTCAGCCCGTAAGATTCCAGGTTACGATTGACGGTGCCGCGCCAGGCGCGAGTCACGGCACCGACGTCAACTCCAACGGCATGGGCGTCGTGACCACTCAGCGGCTCTACCAGCTAATCCGGCAAGATGGCCCGATCACCGAGCGCAATTTTGAGATACGTTTCCTTGATCCGGGCGTTCACGCCTACGCATTCACTTTCGGCTAGAAAGGACATGGTGCGATGATTACATCACCTCACAAGCTTCCTGCCCGAAGGATGTTCGACAGCGCCATCGGGTTGACGGCGATCGGAATAGCCGCATCAGTCGCATTGGTGCTTTCGGCGCCACAGCTGTCCGCCGAAACCGCACGATCAATACCCGCGCCTTTGCTCGATGCGACGCGCTCAAGCCAACTGACCAGCGACACGGTAGTGCTCGCTGGCGGATGCTTCTGGGGCGTCCAGGGCGTATTTCAGCACGTCAAAGGCGTCACCAACGCGGTCTCGGGCTATGCTGGCGGCGAGGAGAAGACTGCGCACTACAACATCGTTGGCCGGGGAATGACTGGCCACGCAGAATCAGTCGAGGTCACTTTTGACCCACGACAGATCAGTCTCGGACACATCCTGCAGGTCTACTTTTCGGTCGCGCACGATCCAACTCAGCTCAATCGCCAGGGCCCGGACATCGGCACGCAATATCGATCGGCGGTCTTCCCGAAGGACTCAGAGCAGGCGAAAATCGCCGGGGCCTACATTGGTCAGCTCAACCAGGCGCGCGTTTTCCCTGCTGCCATTGTGACCAAGATCGAGCCTGGTCGAAAATTCTATGCGGCGGAGGACTACCATCAGGATTTCCTCGTCAAGAATCCGACGCAATCATACATCGTGTTTAATGATCTCCCCAAGATCGAGGATCTCAAGCGGCTCTTTCCTGACCTCTATCGCAAGGAGCCTGTCCTGGTAGCGCGGACTGGTCAGTCGAACTGAGTCTGTCGTTTGGCTTCAGACAAAAGCTTGAACCAGCTGCGCCGCGCGCGTGCACGCCGCGGACTCAAATTCGGCTCGCCAGGTTGGTGGCGAGCGGCCACGGCAGGCATTCCGCCAGTCCGCGCCCCATCACAAACTCCAAATCCTCCTTTGAGAGGAAATCCATCTCCTCAGTGAACATTGTAACGGCCTGACGATAGGTGCATTTCGTACGGCTCAACATCGCTGACAAGTCTGTTCCCCAGAAACACCGGCGCGGGCCGAACGCCCCGATAAGGCGCTTCAGATGGGGGTGAATGTTCCGGTACGGATAGCCCTGCGAACTGCAGGAGGGCGTCGACGTTAGCTTCACAAACACGTTGGGGTACTTGGCAAGATCGATCGTCGGAGAGAGGCCGAGGCCCAGCTTTTCGTCCTTCATCCCCTTTTGCCGGCCCATATGGTCGAGGATCAGGCGAAGGTTGGGATGACGCTGCGCGACCTCGCCTACATCCTTGTGTATCGAAGGCGCATTCATCATCACCGGGATGTTCATCTTCTCGGCAACAGGCCAGAACCAATCCGCCGTCCCATCTCTGATCCAGCTCTCGTCATAGTCGTGATGGAAGGTCAGCCGCACGCCTAGCATGCCCGGCTGGCCCACGAGATTTTCGAGAACTTTGCGGCCTTCCGGCTTGTTCAGCGGGATGGGGCTCATCACAGCAAACTGCTCTGGATACTTGGCGGCGGCCTCTAGTGAATATTCGGGATAGGCGCCAGCAAACGAAGGCGGCACAAGAATTGCGCGATCCACACCCGCCTCTTTCATCCTGACCCGAAGGTCCTCATAGCTCATCGGATCCTTGAGGTGGGCCTTGGCAATATTCCAGGGCCTTTCCGGCGTCGGGGCCTGCCAAATGTGCAGTCCCGAATCTGTAATGATCATCGTCCCTATCCTCTGGGCTTCTATGTACTGCTGTGCTCGACACTCAAGGTCGCCACTCTATCAGACTCATCGATTATGACGCGATTGACGGTATCTATCAGCTCATCTGGCGCCTCAAACGCAATATCATGGCGGGAATCTATTGTTTCAACGCGAACATTTGGGAAGTCGCGCGCTATCCGGGCGTAGTGCTCGGGCTTGTTCCGATCGGATCTTTTCCCCCGGATGAAGGTGATCGGACAGGTGATCTCCGCAAGCGCGTCCCACGAATCGACATTCGTGTATTTGGGCAGGGACGCACCTGGAGCTTGCGACTGGGTATTTTTCTGATCGGGATCGCGCGTCAGGACGAATCCACCATCCACTTCCTTCAGGGCAAGCTCGGCGCGCTTCCGATCGAGCGAAAAGCGTGGCGGGTTTTCCTTCTTGGCGAGATGAGCCATCGCCTGCTCGACGGTCTTGAAAATCTTCGGCGCGTTTCCAACCGAGACGTTGTGGTTTCCGGGATTGCCCTTGCCCATTGCTGTATCGACGACGATGAGCTGGGACAGATGGTCCGGAAAATAGGCCGCAAAGAAAATTCCGAGTCGACCCGACATGGAATGCCCCATGATCGCGGGCCGCTCAAAGCCAAAATGGGCAGATACGTTCATGATGTCGGAAAAGAGCGCATCCAGCGAATAGTCCTTGTATTCGCTCCACCCTGAGTGCCCGAAGCCACGGTGATCAAAAACGACAACCGGGCGGTCCTGAGCCAGTGCGGAGGCAACCCCGATCCAGTCGTAGGAATCGAAGTAGTTGCTCCCATGCAGGATTATGATGGGCGTTTTGCCACTCGAGCTGCTCTCCGGCCCAAAGGCACGGTAAAATATCGCAACATCTCCTGATTGAATTTTTCCTGTTCGATGCGACGGCTCATCCATGGCGGGCGCCCTTTCTTGTCACCAGCAGCGTGGTGGGATCTTCAATTGATCTCTGTGGCAGCACATATCTCTCGGATCATGCGGCCTGAGTCTAGTCAACAACATGGCTACCACCCGACCACATTTTGGATAGCAAAGTACTCCAATTTATGGACTATTGGGGAGGGTCGCTCGGCGGAGCGGTCTGATCCAAACACGGAGAAGTCCATGAAACTCAGCGCACGCAACCAGATCAAGGGCAAGGTTGCAGACATCACAAAAGGTGCAACGACCTCACATGTGCGTGTGGATGTTGGGCACGGCATCATCATTACCTCGTCGATCACCAACGAGGCCGTCGCCGAGCTCGGCCTCAAGAAGGGGGACGACGTCTGGGCCATCATCAAGGCATCCGACGTGATGGTCGGAAAGTGAGGTGCATGCCTGTGCAACATCCTTCTCCCAGAGGGACGCCAAAATACGGCTGGTTCTGACTGGCTCGCGCAAAGTGACCGGTCTGAGGGCTTGGTGGCCAACGCTCTGCGCCACCAGCCCGCCCCCCTGCCAAGTCCAATTTGGCAATCCTGCGCACGCGCGTCCTATTGTCCTCCCCCTCAAATAACAGTCCGTGGCCACTTTCGTCAGCCAGCGAAAGGGCGGTATATATGGGCAAATATCCCGATAGGAGGTTGTCGTGTTGCTGATTGGTCTCGTTCGTCACATTACTGCGAAGCTTCATCTATCCGTGGTGCCAGCGGTCCTTGTCGCAATTTCGCTAGCATCCGTAGCGCATGCAGCCGAGTTCAATGTTGCCGTCGCGGCAAACTTCACCGATCCAGCAAAGGAAATCGCGCAGCAGTTCCAAACCAAGACAGGCCATAAGGCGATCTTGAGCTTTGGCGCGACCGGGCAGTTCTATACCCAGATCACTCAGGCGGCTCCCTTCCACGTCTTCTTTTCGGCCGATCAGAGCACACCGAAGAAGCTGGTCGACGATGGTCTTGCGGTGGGTGACACCCTGTTCACTTACGCAGTCGGAAAGATCGTGCTCTTCAGCATGAACCCCAAGCTTGTGACCGGTGGGCAGACCCTGCGTGATGGAAAGTTCAATAAGATTGCCATAGCGAACCCAACCGTGGCCCCCTATGGGGAGGCAGCCGTTGAAACAATGAAAGCGCTTGGCGTGTACGACGCGCTGACCAGCAAAATCGTGCAGGGCAGCAACATCGCGCAGACCTATCAGTTCGTGGAAACAAGCAATGCCGAGCTTGGATTTGTGGCGCTCTCGCAGGTAATTACACGAAAAGACGGTTCGCGATGGGTTGTACCTGCAAACCTCTATACGCCCATCCGGCAAGATGCAGTGTTGCTGAAAACCGGCGCCTCGAACGAAGCCGCCAAATCGTTTCTCACGTTCATGAAGGGTCCCGAGGCCGCCGCAGTGATTGAAAAATTCGGATACGGTACGAAGTAGCATCGGGCCGTGCTGTCGCTGGCGGAACTCTGGTCGCCGATACGATTGACGCTCGCGCTTGCGTCAATCACGACCGTGCTTCTTCTCGTCATCGGGACCCCGATCGCCTGGTGGCTTGCCCGCTCAAAGGCCCGGTGGAAAGAGGCCGTCGCAGCGGTCATTGCGCTGCCGCTCGTATTGCCCCCAACCGTGCTTGGGTTTTATCTTCTTCTTGCGCTGGGACCGAGTGGGCCGGGCGGCTGGATCGGCGGCTTTTTTGGATTGCGGACCTTGGCATTCACTTTCGAGGCGCTTGTCATTGGATCAGTGATCTATTCGATGCCGTTTGTTGTGCAGCCGGTACGAAACGCATTCGAGGCGTTTGGCGATCGACCGCTTGAAGTCGCGGCGACGTTACGCGCATCCCCATGGGATACTTTCTGGACCGTAGCCGTACCGCTGGCGCGGCCCGGCTTTATGACCGGTGCCGTGTTGGGATTTGCCCATACTGTCGGAGAGTTTGGCGTCATCCTGATGATCGGCGGGAACATTCCAGACCGCACCAAAGTGCTCTCCGTTGCCATCTACGACTATGTCGAATCGTTGCAGTGGGCGCAGGCGCACATCCTTGCCGCCGGAATGTTGGTATTTTCGTTCTCGATCATCCTGTCGATGATGATCCTTGGGAAGCGCGTGGCGCGGCCGGGGGCATGAACCAATCTGCAGCGACGATCAGCGCTCGGTACGCCGGGGTGCTCGGGAGCTTCGAGCTCGACGTGGCCTTTGAAGTCCCGATGCGGGGCATCACGGCGCTGTTTGGACCTTCGGGATGCGGTAAGACCACCATTCTGCGCTGCGTGGCGGGACTCAACCAGATGCCGGGCCGGCTCGTTGTCGGCAGCGAGGTCTGGCAGGACGACGTCGCCGGCAAATCGCTGAAGCCACATGAACGGGCGGTCGGCTACGTGTTCCAAGAGGCAAGCCTGTTCGGACATTTGTCGGTGCGCGGAAATTTGCGCTACGGCTACCGTCGCGCGCTGAAGAATGGCATACCGGAGACCATTCGTTTTGATGACGTCGTAGAGTTACTCGGTATCGGATATTTGCTCGACCGCGCGACCGGAGAGCTTTCCGGCGGCGAACGCCAGCGCGTTGCCCTTGGACGCGCCCTCCTCGCTCAGCCACGATTGTTTCTGATGGATGAGCCGCTATCAGCGCTTGACCGCATGACAAAGGAGGAGATCCTGCCCTATTTCGAGGCGTTGCGTGCGTCGCTGTCGATCCCCGTCCTCTATGTGACCCATGACATCTCGGAAATCGAGCGGCTCGCTGACCATATCGTACTATTAGATTCAGGACGGGTGATCGCTGTCGGGCGATTGAACGACCTGCTCGCTGATACTCGGTTTCCATTGGCGCGAAACCGGGACGCTTCCAGTGTGTTGGAGGCACGCGTGAACGTTTTCAATGCCGAAGACGGTCTCACGGAGATCGACATCGGCGGGGAAATGCTGGTCGTGCCAGGGCGTGTCGGAGAGAACGGCAGCACGTATCGGGTCCGCATCGGGGCCTCCGATGTCAGCTTGGCTGTTGATCGCTCGTCTCAAACGACCATTCTCAACGTTGTCCCGGTCCGGGTTCTGGACATTCAGCCGCTCGACGAGGCCCAGCTCAACGTATTGCTGACTATCGGTCATCGCGAAGGAGGCCCGAAGCTCCTGGCGCGCATCACGCGCCGGGCGAAGCGAGTACTGGGCTTTGCGCCGGGACAACAGATGTACGCACAGATCAAAGCCGTGTCACTCGTCAGATCGACTGGCCGACTGCCAACGTCAACAGCGAAATAGTTCGAGCCCCGCAAATATCGACCCAAGCAGATTCGAGGACGCTGAGCCCCTCCGGAACGCATGGTGCTAATTTTCCGCCCGCTCCTGATCAATCCTTGGTGAATCGCTGATATCATGCTTGCGGATCGGAAAGCTCTTGCGTGACTTTCCGGATTTATCCGAGGGAGCCAGGTCATGGCCGGTCTAAGTCTTTCCATCCGCATCGATCTGGCAAACGGAGATCGGATTGGGCCCGGCAAGGTCGCTCTGCTGGAGGCGATCCGATCCACTGGCTCGATTTCGGCTGGGGCACGGGCTCTGGGTATGTCATACCGACGGGCGTGGCTGCTGGTCGAGCAAATCAACAATGCGCTGCGTGAGCCAGCGGTCACGACTGAGACCGGCGGCCAAAGCGGAGGAGGCGCATCCGTCACGCCTGTCGGCGAGCGAATTATCAATCTTTACCGTACCATCGAGGCGCAAGCGCGGACGGCGGCTGGCGGAGAGTTCCGCGCGATGGGAAAATTGACGCGTCCAGGAAAGACTCCGGCATGATTTGCCTGGGCAGTTCGCCGATGCCGGCGGAAGGTATTCGGACGAGCCCTACAGCGCCATAACGGCCACCGAACCTCGCATTTCGCTGCGAACCGGATGCCGCTGACCCTCCCCCAGGCGGCGTTTAAGCATTCCTGAGATTTAGTGGCCGCGGCGAGTCGACTTGACACAATCGCTATATTACAATGAATATAGCGTGTTGATCATGACATTGAAACATCCCCATACGCTGTACGCGAGTGGAACGCAGGCAGCACCTTTCGTGCCGCAATCTGCGCGGCCCGCTCTCATTATCAAGAGCGAGAACGACTCCTTCAGCACTGACACCGACAGTGGCGGTATTGCTGATGGACTAGAAGCACAGATCGCACGGCGAACCCGTATCTGGGAATTTGGCACCAATCTGCATTGCTCCATTATTGGAACGTGTCTGTCCACCGCCGAGCTCCGGCACATCCTTGTGAAGCTCGGAACCTCCGGGGCCTCAACTGCGTCCGATCACAAACTCCATAACCTGGGCGTGGCCCTGGCCAGCCAGCGCGATAGCGGGGCTAGATTTCTGCAGAAAGCCCTGGATCGGCGGCACCGTTCTGCGATCAACCGTTGTTCCAAAATCAAGGAGCCGGTCGGTCTCCTTGCCCATTGGAAGGAGTCACTGAAGCAAGGCGAGATTCCGGGCGCGTATTGGGCAGTACTCACACATCCGATGACGACGGAAGAGGTCGTCAAGACGGTGTTTGGCGATGTGCACATGCTCTCGCACCTGGTGGGAGCTGCAAATCGGGCGGATATTCGCCGCTTACGGCAGTTGGAGGAGGAAAATGCAGCCCTTGCAGCAAAAGTCGATCGCCAGCAGAGCCAACTAAACGAAGGCTTTGCCACGCGTGAGCGAACAATTCGCCATTTGAATGATTTGCTGGCGCGCCGGCCGAGCGAGCATTCCGAGCAACCACCTTCTCTCGAGGAGCGTGATGCAGAGCATGCCGTCGACGCACTACTTGTCGACCTCAACAAGCGGCTCGCCAGGGAAAGAGAGCGACGTGAGCGCAGCGACCTCCGAGCGAGCGCGCTATCCGCGAGCCTCCAGGAGAAAGAGCGGATGCTGGCAGCCAGTCAGCAGGAATGTACGTCTCTCCGCCAGGAAATGGATCTCATTGAACGACAGTTGAGCGCGCTATCACGGCCGGAAACGCTGGATCACGACGGATTGATCGATCTTTCGGGCGTCACCCTGCTGTATGTGGGCGGCCGAACCAACCAAATTCCTCAACTCAAGGACATGGCCGAGCGCACCGGCGCCCGCCTCCTGCATCATGACGGCGGGATAGAACACAGTCCAACCTTGATTCCGGGACTCGTCAGCCGAGCCGATTGCGTTTTCTTCCCGATCGACTGCATCAGCCACGAAGCGGTTGTGACTATCAAGCGGCTCTGTCGTCAAACCGGCAAGACCTACGAGCCTCTGCGTACAGCAAGTCTGGCCTGCCTGCTTTCTGGGTTGGCCAAAATGTCCGGCTGTCGCGCACAAACCGCTGCCGAATAGAGCGCGCATGGCGGTCAGCAGACGAAGACACGAGGATACAATGACCGAGCAAGATAAACGCATATTCCCGGTCGTCTACTCGTTTGAGGGCCGTCCTTCCGATGACAACTCAACATTTCTTGTGGAAGGGACAGGCTTTGACGGAAGCCCCGTACGGTTCGCCATACCTGTCGACAATATTCAGCATTTCATCGCGTTTCTGCTGGTATGGGTTCGTACGCTGAGCGATGCGGTTGACAAACAGCCTGAGGGCTCGGAATTCGACGGTCGAATTCCAATTCCGGCAACATCGATTGCCGTCGGGCACCCGAACGGAAACGAAGCGTACATTGGAATTTCCGTTGGTCGCGCGGAACTTGTCTTTTCTCTCCCCGCGGCGTCGCTTGGTTCGATTGGCCAATCTTTTATGATCGCTGGGACACCATCGAATGCCGTAGTCTCGTGATGTCTGCAAAGCGAAACACAAGCAAACACCGGACAAAGAAGACATGACGAGTTCGGTGTCAAAGCCGTTTGCGGATAGACAAGGCAGACGCCTTGCCGTGGCCGCCCTCGTCGGTCTGTGGTTATGGCCATTTGATTTAGCGGTTGCGCGCACAATTACCGATTCGGCCGGCCGCCAAGTCGAAGTCCCGGACAGCATCGCGCGGGTGCATGCAGCCGGGCCCCCTGCATCGGTTCTGCTCTACGCGCTTGCTCCGCAGAAGATGATCGGCTGGCTGCGCGCACCACGCGACTCCCAAAAGCCGTTTCTCATGCCGGCGGCGCGCATGCTGCCCACTATCGGCCGCCTGACGAGCCGGACTGACCTGGAGCGACTTGCAGGCGATAAACCTGATCTCATTGTCGATTTCGGCGCGGTCAATGACAATTATCGATCGCTGGCCAATCGGGTCCAGGCAGAAACCGGAATTCCTTACCTGCTGGTCGATGGCCGGCTGGAAGCGACACCGAACTCGCTGCGGCTGCTCGGAGGCGTGCTCGGGGTGGCCGAGCGAGGCGAAGCGCTCGCTCGCGCGGCGGTGGACACCTACGCTCAGGTTGATCGGGTCCTCGCTGACGTTACGGCAGACAAACGAGCACGGGTCTATTTCGCCGGCGGTGACGATGGCCTGCAGACCGGGTCTGAGGG
>Ga0066388_100003238_pt1 | contig 10435 bp, 8 predicted proteins | sample PanSoiMetaGPlot6_FD_64539 | JGI IMG/M metagenome (GOLD analysis project Ga0066388, IMG submission 64539) | Tropical forest soil microbial communities from Panama analyzed to predict greenhouse gas emissions - Panama Soil - Plot 6 (Hybrid Assembly) | ecosystem: Environmental > Terrestrial > Soil... | reverse complement strand
TGACCGTGAGCGACCGCTTCAAACGTTGCATCGTACGACCGACCGTTTTCAGCGAAGCTCCACCTGGTTGTCGAGCCGCCTGCTGGCGAATCGTTTTCAGAGGAGCCCTCACGCGAAGACGGACCAACGAGCAGGCTCTTAAAAGTCTCGAAATCTGCGTTCGACAACTCCGCTCCATAAACATCGGCTGCAGCAAGAGCGATTAAGACAACAATAATGACACGCATCAAGCCGGAATTATTCGTCAATCGGAACGCGATTCACCAGCCCAAAGCAAGCTGAGGCCACGTGTTAGGCGTGCGATCCGTGCAAACGTGCACTTCAGGCCGGATTATTCGCGTTCACCTGACGCAGCCAACTTGCGGTCGAAGAATTCGGCATTGGCGCGATAGGCGCGGACCCAATCGCTCCAGCGAAGCAGGTCGTGAATTTCGTCGGGGAAGATTAGTTCCTCGAACGCGACCTTCTGGCCGCGCAGTTTTTCGACCAGATCGGTGGTTTGCTGGAACGGCACATTACGATCGTCGTCGCCGTGCACGAATAGCACCGGCGAACGCCAGTTCGCGATGCTTGCGACTGGCGATGACTTGAAGGCGAGCTCGCGCGCCTCTTTGATGTCGGGCGCAACGTCGGCGTTCGTTTCCTCGGCCTCCGCAGCCCACATCGGCAGGAAAATTGCCCAGTCGTGCACGCCATGGAAGTCGACGCCGGCTTTGAAAATATCGGAGTTGCGCGCAAGACCCATAGCCGTCAGAAATCCGCCGTACGATCCTCCCCAGAGTCCTATTCGTTGCGGATCAACATTCTCGAGCTTTTGCAAAAATTTTGCGCCTGCCACTACATCCTGATATTCGGACGCACCCCGCCACACCGACTTTGCCGGCTCGCGAAAGCCTCGCCCGTACATGATGCCGAGCCGATAATTCACCGAGAGCACGGTGTAGCCTTTGCTGGCCAGGTATTGATTCATCGCATAGGCGTTGTGGTAATACTGCATGTAATGGAACCCGAGCAGCATCTGCCGGATCGGTCCGCCGTGCGTGAAGATGAGAGCGGGGCCGCGCGCTGCTTTTTCCTTTGGCGTGAAGAGCTGGCCGTGAACGTCAACGCCGTCCTCGCTCTTAAACACGACTTGCTTTGGCGTCACTAACTGTGCTGAGGGAAAGTCAGCGGGAATCGCATTCTTCGCGATGAGCTCGCGGCCATTGCTCGTTAGGTGATAAGGCATGGCAGGCGATGTTGCGGTTGAGCCGAGACATAACACCGTCTTTCCATCGCTAGTCTCGACCGGGTTCCACTCTATTGTTTCGCCACTCGTTAGGGCCTGTGGTTCGGCACGCCCCGGATTGACGCGCCAAATGTGTCGGCGGTCGATGTCGTTTTGATTGGAAGTGTAGAGGACGCTGCGTTTGTCTGCGCTCAACCCCACTTCTTCGACATCAAAATCGCCCGGCGTGAGGAGCTGTGGAGTTCCACCGGTGGGGGCGATTGAGTAAAGGTGGTTACGGCCGTCTTTCTCGCTCGCGAAGATAATGCGATCCGCATTGGTGAATTTCAAGGATTCAAACGCAAACAGCGGCAGCGAATCTTCCATTCCGTTACCGCTGTGAAAAAGCTCGTGACCTTCCCCGGTCTGCGCGTCTGCAATGCAAAGCGCCCACGGTCGCGCGAACTCGGGAATGAGCGGCCGTTTGAATTCGACTCCCGGCTGGCGAATGAACACGACCTGTTTACTGTCCGATGACCAAACCGGATTGGCATCACGATTTGTGGTCGGCGCGAGATAAGTCATCTTCTTCGTGGGCAGATCGAGCACGGCGATGAAGGAGTGATCCTTACGGTTCGAGCGAAACGCGATCCGTTTGCCGTCTGGCGACCAGCGCGGCGTCTCGCTTTCGCCTGCCAACTCGTCGAGCTGCTCCGCCTTTTTCTTGACGCCAATCGGCGCGATCCAGAGATGTTTTTTCCCCGACCAGACGACATTCTTGCCATCCGGCGAAACCTGCAGGTCTTCGCAGCCTTCTTCGTTGCACCCAACATCACCGAGCAAACGCGGTTCACCACCGCTGACGTTTACCGTCCATGCCTGCTGCTTTGGTGTTTTTGTTAGGCTTTGCGGATTTGCTGAGGTGCCTTCTTTATTAACCTCGCTGCCGCGCGCGTTCACGACTGTTTTTCCATCAGGCGTCAGCTTCAGGCTCGCAATTGCCTGACCGTCGTCGCCTTTGTAATGAGTTACCTGTCGCGGCACGAAGTCCGGCGCATCTGCCACGCAGATATTGCGCTCTCCTTTGTTGTCGAAGACCCACGCCACGCGCGGCGCATGCGACGCGCTCGTTAGGCCAAACGGAAATGGTGCGCTCAGCACCTGCTCGATAGTGAAGCTTTCGCCAGCACAAACCACCCGCAACAGGGTGCTGAGGGTGACGACAAGAAGGTAGGATGATTTTCTGAACACGGTCGCGAACTATCGCGTGGAACGATGCCGCGTCGAATGGATTCAGCGGAGAAATGGCTGAACATTTTTCCTAGGCGATACAGGTTAGCTGAGCCGGCAAGGATTTTTTGAGACAGTGTTTCTGCAGATGGTCGGTTCCAGGAATTGAAACTTACTATCGTGATCTTTTCGCCTCTCCCATCACGTGAGGGGAGAGGATTGAGGTGAGGGGGTGAGATTGGAAAAGAACCCTCCCCCCTTTCCCTGTACGAGCGATGTGATCCCTTCGTGCGCATTGCTTTTAAGCTACTGCCGCCGGTGCGACCTGAAAATCGTGCCGAAGTTTTGCTTGTAACCAATGATCGACTTCCTGCTTGGCGCGCTATCCTTTTGCTGCTGAAATGCCGGCCATCGGAAGCGCCTTATGGATCTGCCGTTGCAACAAAAAGCATTTATTATGATTAACAAATCAATCTCTTTATTAGTGATCACGCTCATCGTCGGTCCGGCGACAATCTTCGCACAAGGGGCGGCCAAGCCGGCAAATGTCGCTGAGGGGACACTGATGGTTAAGGGCAAAAATTATCTTCTGAAAAACGCCGTGGCCTATGAAACGAGCATCGATGGCGAGGAAGGGATCGCGGTGGTCCTGAGCGGTCCAACGATCTCAAGCGAGAAGATCAACGAGGCGAGGAAATCGGAAAAGAAGGGTGAGCCCTCTGATTTCAGGCGGCCTTACGTCAAACTGGAGTTCACGAAGACCGGGGAATTCAAAGGCTGGGGCGCTGCCACCGGTGATGTGTCCCTGGGCAGGCACAGTGGTAATGCGACTGGGGAAATAAAAGTGCAGGACGGCCGGGCGATCGGGAAGGCCAGCCAGCCGAATGAAACCGAGGGGATGTTTCCATCTGGCTTGGACGTTCGTTTCGACGTACCGCTCCTTCGTGCCGGAGAATCGTTGCCGCCATCCAAAAAGCCGGGCCCCGCCGCCAACGTGAAACCGACGGTGACTGGCGTCTTCAAGGGGAATGGCAAGGACGTGAAGCTGGCTTACCTGTCGGCATTTTGGCGCGAGCCGTTTGGTGATAAACCCTCGATGGTCCTTGTGGTCACCGAGAAGGATCATTCCAAAGATAAGAAGCCCGACTTTAACGCCGGGTTTGGCAAGTTCGGCAGTGCATTGATCGTGTCGCTTCATGAAGACGGCGACATCTTTGGGTGCGAGGTGGCGCACAGCGCGCTTAAGCACAAAAACTTTAGCTCGGTCGGCAAGATCAAGACAAACGACTTCGAGTATGCGGACGGCCAGGTGAAGGGCGAACTGACTACGGATGGACCAGACGACGTGTTCGGCGAGACGTGGGAGGTGAATCTCAAGTTTGTTGCGCCGCTTGGAGAGATCCCGAAAGAGTATCAGCCCGCGGCTGCGAAAGAACCTGAAGAGAACACAACGGACAAATCAGCAGCCAACGAGACGACGACTGAGCTTAGCGAAAAACCCGCGGCCAAGCCGGCGAAGGATCAATTGAACGCCAAGGATTTAGCGCTCACGAAAGATGCTTCGGGCGTCGAGTACAAGGCGCTTGTTGAACAACTCGGATTTAAAAGCAAAGCGAACGTAAAGAACGCCTGTGCCGAATTGTCGGCAAACCTCAAGGCACAGGGTTGGACCAAGCAAGGCAGCGATCTAATCACGCCGGCCTCTGCAATACTGAAGCGCAAACGGGGAGATGCAGAGCTGACAATCTTCGTGAAACCTGCGAGCGGCGGGAGCGAAGTGAAGATGATGACTGAAGGCCTCGCCTGGGACGAAAAGTAAGGGCGGCCCGTTTTTCTAATTAGATTTATTAGATTCCTCGGAGGATCTGGCTCCCAGAGGATCCGTAAAATGGAATGAACTCCGCTGAGGACAGCGGACCTTACAACAACATGATGCGTCGCTCACCCTCGCACCGCAAAACTGGCGATTGTTCGAGAAGTGGCTTAACAATTTCGGGATTCAAGAACCAGTTTGAGGACGACGACGACGATACCAGGAGACGTTCTGACTAGATGAGTGCGACATACTCAGGCATCGATGGATACGTTGGGAATACGCCGTTGATTCGATTGCGGCGCTTGTCCGAACTCACGGGATGCGAGATTCTGGGAAAAGCGGAATTCATGAACCCGGGCGGATCAGTGAAGGATCGCGCCGCGTACGGAATCATCACTGACGCAGAGAAAGCGAATCGGCTCAAGCCGGGCGCTACGATCGTTGAGGGAACCGCCGGTAACACGGGGATCGGGCTTACCGTCATTGGACGGGCGAGGGGATATCGCACCGTGATTGTGATTCCGAATAATCAGTCACCCGAAAAAATGCATTTGCTTCGTACACTCGGCGCAGAGGTGAGAGCAGTTCCAGAAAAACCGTACAAGGATCCCGAGAATTACAATCACATCGCCCGTCGCCTCGCGGAAGAGCAAGGCTGGTTTTGGGCGAACCAATTCGATAACACCGCTAATCGCGAAGCGCATTATCGCAGCACTGGTCCTGAAATTTGGAAACAAACCGAGGGCAAGATCACCGCGTTTGTAGCTGCCGTTGGCACAGGCGGCACGCTTGCCGGTGTGGGCATCTACTTGAAGGAACAAAATCCGAACATTCAGATCGTCTGCGCGGATCCGTATGGCGCGGCCATGTGGTCGTGGTTTACCAATGGCAATCTAGAAACGAACGATGGTGATTCGATTGCGGAAGGTATCGGTCAAGGCCGAATTACCAAGAATGTCGAAGGCATCAAGGTCGACTGCGCTTATCGCGTTCCTGATCAGACTGGCCTAACGATTGTTTACCAACTCCTTCGGGAAGAAGGCTTGTTCCTCGGATTATCGAGCGGCATCAACGTCGCCGGCGCAGTGGGCTTCGCCAGAGAATCAGGCCCAGGTCAAACGATCGTCACCATTCTTTGTGACTCAGGTCAGAAATATCAATCAACGCTCTTCAATCGCGACTGGCTGACTTCGAATCATCTCGATCCGGATCTTCGGCTGGAATCGGTTCTCGGCGGCAAGGAGAGTTAAATAAACTGAAGGCGTGTAGCCACGGCCCTGTGGGCGGTCCACCAGCTAGCAAAGGAGCCAACCGAAGTAACCGACCACAGGCTGTTGGTTACGACATTTCTGGAATCGGTTTGAGGCCCAGCAATCTCAAATCAAAACCACGTTTGGACGAAACTGCCGAAGTTGGGCAGCAGATCGCCCGCAGCGTGGACGAGCATGAGAGCAAAGAGATTCTTTGTTCGCGCCCAGATTACGCCAAAGGTAATTCCACTGACCGCCAGGACGACGATTGAATAGGCAATCGCATCCAAAGCACTTGGATGTAGGCCAAGTCCTTCCACTTGGCCGGCGTGGCGAAAGATAAAACCGGGTGCATGCGCCAACCCAAAAATGAGAGACATCAGCACGACTCCGCTGATCTCGGATTTGAACACAGCGGCCAATTGCGACTGAACAAGAGCGCGAAAGAAAAATTCCTCGACCAATCCCACCTCAAGCAAAAGCCAAAAGAAGCAAAGCGGCAAACCCAGGAACAGTTGAGACGTGGTGAAGTGTTCATGCCGAAACGCAGCGCCGCCGCCGCTGACAAAATACTGAAATGCGAGGAACGCCCCACCGACCACAAGCACGACTGGTAGATGACTTCCGCAGAGCGCACGCAAGCCCTCTCGCTGAATCCCGAAATCGCGAAGGCGATAAGCAAATCCCAGCCGAAAAATCGCAAAAGGAGTCGCAACGAAAACGAGCAATTTTTTCGCCAACGTAATGACAGATTTGATCTGCTGAGAATCGGTCCATGCGGACGGTAGATGTTGGTCGATCCACTGCGGCCCGCCGATCAGGTAAACAGATAACGCGATAATGTACCCGGCTAAGACGATCAATTCGGATCGGCCCGGCTGAATGGAAATTGAGAGCGCCACAGCGTGGCGACTTGTGATCCACGCTATGAATGGCAGGACAATTCCGAAAACGACAAGGACCACGACGGCGCCCGCGGCCTCAAAGCTTTTATTGCCCAAAAGAATGGCGAACGCGCCGCAGTAAACGAGCAAGCCGGCGACAAGGATAAAATTCCGGGACGACGTTTGGGAGCGGATTGCACCATCATGCATATGTGTCTTGGATGCACGGAAGCCTCACCTTGGATTCAGATGGCCCTTACTTACAGGACCCAGAGCTTCTGCAAACGGCTGGCAATCAATTTGTCCAGCCCGAACGTGCGGCCGGCGTCACTGAGAAGGATGATAAGAGCGAGAATAATGTCCGACTGATCGATGCCCGGTCCCCAGAGCAGGGCGCCTTTGGCGCACATATAATTGAAGAGCAAAAAGAGTGCGACCAAGCTCGCCGCTCGAGTGGTCAAGCCGAGCACCAGAGCGATGCCGACATAAATCTCAGCGATGACAACCAGGGTGCCGAACGTCGAGCTGTGCGGAACTACAATGGAATTCAGCAGGCTTTGATACCAGCCGTAGCCGTTCCGCAGACCGTATTTCAGAAAACCGGCTAACTCGTTAGGTCGCGCGTTACCGTGGTCGCTGAACAGGAAACTAATTCCGAGATAAATGCGGGTGAGGACAAAAAGCCATCGGTGCGAACTGTCACCCGATGTTTTGTCGAGAGGATTGCTAGGATTCACGAAATCCTACCTACGCGAATCGGGAAAATTCCGTCCCATCTTGTCTCTTCATCTTAACTCCACGGATCAGTTCACGTGACGAAAGTGGTGACGGTATTGGCCAGGTGCGATTTTCAGAGTGCGCTGAAACACGTTGCGCATCGAGTTGACGTTCGCAAAGCCACATTCGGTTGCGATCATTTCCATGCTGTTATGACTTTCTTCCAATCGCCGCCGCGCTGCTTCGACCCGCAGACGCTCGACAAACTTGGCGGGCGTTGTCTTCATTTCTTTGGTAAAGATGCGCGCAAAATTGCGCGGACTCATCGCTACGCGGTCTGCCAGCAGCGGAACGGTCAGCGGTTTATGCAGATTATCGAGCACCCATGCTTCCAATTCACGCAGTGGTTTTCGATCGGTGAGTTGCAGTGATAACGCGGCGCTAAACTGCGATTGGCTGCCGGGCCGTCGCAAATAAAGCACAAGGTTGCGGGCAACCTGCAAAGCGAGTCGCGAACCGTGATCCTCTTCGACCAGCGCCAACGCCAAATCCATTCCGGCTGTGACGCCGGCGGATGTATAGACGTTTTCGTCACGAACAAATATTGGATCGGCATCGACGCGAGCGCGCGGAGCTCGTTTGATCAAGGTTTGACACCAGTTCCAATGAGTCGTGGCGCGACGACCGTCAAGCAAGCCGGCGCGAGCCAGCAGCATTGCGCCAGTGCAAACAGAACCGACTCGGCGGATTCGTCGAGCGATTGTTTTCAACCAGCGCACCGCTTCCGGATTTATTTCATTCTGCTCGATTGCGTCGCCGCCGGCCACGAGCAGCGTATCGATCTGTCCGCGGACTTCGCGAAAGATCTTGTCGGCAGTGACGCGTAATCCGCAGTTGGCAATTAACGACCGATGCGATGAAATGGTCGCCACCTCGATCGAATAAATCGAAGGCGATCCAGGATTATCCCTGGCGTACATTTCCGATGCCCGGGCGAAGACTTGAAGGGGTCCGACTAGGTCGAGAATCTCGACACCCGGTCCCGCCACGAAGAGGATACGCCGTATCAGTGGTCCGAATGGCGATTTATTATTGTTAAATACGCGTTTCGATTTCAATTAGAGGATCCGGATTCTGCCGATTGAGGCGCGCTGGCGGTGATAAATCTTTCCGGAGCCGCGTCGAAAGTTTTCTTGTCGTCTTCCGAGCAGAAATAATAAGTCGAACCCTTAAAGACAGATTTCGGCGAAGTCTTTGGATCGACATCCATACTGCACACCGCGCAAACCGGATGCTCGGCAGTGGATGGGAGTGAGGTGGCGTACAGTTGATTTGAATCGGCATTCATCCAGCCTTCTCCCTGATATTCCATGTTGTAGGCGGTCTTCTTGGCAACCTCGCGGCCGTAATAGCGTTCGACCACGCGCAGTGCGAGATCGATTCCGGACGAAAGACCGCCGGCGGTTGCGAGATTTCCATTTTCGACAAAGCGCGCGCCGCGCTTGAGTTGCACGTCCGGATATTCCATGGCGAAGCGTCCAAATGCCCCATGATAAGTGGTTGCACTTTTACCGCTGAGCAATCCGGTCTTCGCGAGAACAAACGCGCCTGTGCAAACCGACATGGTAACGTCGTTCGTTCTCGAGGATTTTTTAATCCATTCCAATACCGCCGGGCTCCGTGAACTTTGTGCCGGAATGACAATCACCTTAGGCGGTGGAGCGTTTTGAATTGTGTAATCGGGAACGATTTGCATTCCGCCACTCGTGCGGATCGGTTTCTTGGTTTCGGCCACGGTGTACAAACGGAATGGCATTTGTTCGCTACCAGGGATCATGACGTCCTGAAAAACTTCCCACGGCCCGCAGAAATCGATTACGACCGCCCCATCCGAAATCAAAAAGGCGACCGGAATCTGGCCATTGTTCGGCGGCTTGAGCGAATTTGCTTCGCTCGCGATTGCGTTTGTTTTCGGCTCAGTGCCGGTTTTGACCGGCGCAGCGCTCGTGAAAATTGCGCGGAGTGTTAGCAAACCCAGTGTAAGCAGGAAGACGAATCGTGCTATTCGGTAAACGAACTCTATTTTGCTGATCGTACGCGTATTCATGTCTGAATTTTCAAATGATAGGTTTATGGCAGCAATGACAACAATCATCATATTTCTGCCAGACGGTGGATGACTACTCAAGTCGCTCCGTTCGAAGTAAAACGAGAAAATTCTTGTATCACACAACGTGATCGCTCAAGACTTCGGCAGATTGCAGATGAAGGTTCTCCCCTTTTTAATTCTGTCTTTCACAACAGTCGCAGTCGCGGACGATTTCACGCTGGTTGGTGGAAAAGAGTACAAGAATGTCACAGTGACTCGGGTAGAACCCGATGGGATCGTGCTAAAAACGAAGTCGGGAATCTCGAAAGTGTATTTCGTCGAGTTGCCGAATGATGTTCAGCAACGTTTTCATTACAATGCCGCGATCGCTTCAGCCTATTCTGAAAAACAGACAGTCAACCAGGCGACGGGGTTCGCCGCCCGTCGTGGCGAATCAATCACCGTTATTTCACACGGGGCGCAAGTGGACATCAATCAACACCTGGCGCTCGGCAGCGTGACGGTTGTCGATTTTTGCGCGGATTGGTGCGGCCCGTGCAGAGAGCTTTCACCGAGTCTCGAGCAAATGGCGACGAGTGATCCCGATATCGCGCTTCGCAAAGTCGACATCGTTAATTGGCGAACTGCTGTTGTGCAGCAGTTTAACATCCACTCCATTCCGCAGGTGAAGGTGTACGATCGCAGTGGCAGGCTCGTCGGCACTGTCGTCGGTGCCGATTTCGAAAAAGTAAAAAGTTACGTCACACAAGCGAAGTCGAGCGGCTGACTGACAAAGCACTAACGCGCGCGCTCGCAGTCGCGTATACGAATCAATAGCGGATCGAAGATTGATCCGGAAGGCATGAACCGACTGCTGCTACCTCTTATCGTCACGTTTTGCGCGGTTAACTTAGTCCACGCCGACGAGGCGATCCGATCGTTGCAACAAACTCTGAAGGAGCAGGGTTTTTATTACGGCGCGATTACGGGTGACAAAAGTGCCGAGACGACTGCGGCCATTCGGCGTTACCAAATTCGTAACGGGCTGCAGGTGACCGGTGACCTGAATCAGGAGACCTTGCGCTCGGTCGACTCGACTTCGAGCTCTGTTGCCGGGGCATCTAAGACGAATTCAAAACCTGTCGTTTCTCAGCCCGGGACCGTTCGTCCTGATGTGAACGCACGCATGACGCAAAGTTCGCCGCCGCCGTCATTCAGCCAACCAGATCGCCCGCTGGAAAC